>Ga0134128_10000185_pt1 | contig 88104 bp, 71 predicted proteins | sample KB31754_FD_96462 | JGI IMG/M metagenome (GOLD analysis project Ga0134128, IMG submission 96462) | Terrestrial soil microbial communities with excess Nitrogen fertilizer from Kellogg Biological Station, Michigan, USA - KB3-175-4 | ecosystem: Environmental > Terrestrial > Soil > Unclassified ... | reverse complement strand
TGTGAACGCGGCTGCTGTTCCCGTTGCGCTCCATTCGCCTTTCGACACACCGTTTACCGCTCCCTCACGGTCGCGGCTCCGTTAGCAGAATGAAGCACATACGGAGCCGTGACCGTAAGGGAGCGGTAAAAGGTGCCGGGGATGCGAGTGCGTTTGAATTTGGAGAAAAAGCGATTCGATATTTCTTCACAGCCCCTAACGGTCGCGGCTCCGTTAGCAGAATCAACTACATACGGAGCCGTGACCGTGAGGGAGCGGTAAAAAGGTGCCGGGGATTTTGGGTGCGTTTAATGAGGCAAAAAAGCAATTCGATATTCTTTCACAGACCCTCACGGTCGCGGCTCCGTTAGCAGAATAAAGCACATACGGAGCCGTGACCGTAAGGGAGCGGTAAATAGTGCCGGGGATTCGAGTGCGTTTGAACGCGGAGAAAAAGCACTTCGATTTTTTTCACAAGCCCGTCACCGAGCGGTAAAAGGTGCCGGGAATTCGAGTGCTCTACCCCGAACTACTGACCCTCGCCACTCGCCTTAACCCATTCACCGCCGAGGCGCAGAGAGCACTGAGGAAACGCAGAGGTCAACGGTCTTCTCTGCGCTTTCTCAGCGTTCTCTGCGCCTCCGCGGTGAACACTCTACCCCGAACTACTGACCCTCGCCACTCGCCTGCGGCTTCATTCCCGGCGGCAATATCGGCCTCGCTCTCTCCACCCGCCGCACGATTGTTCCACCCTGCTCTCTTTCCGTTCTGGTGATTCTGGGATCTCCCTCCGCCAGATACCGCAGGTGCACGTAGTCGAATGCCAGCCCGGCCGACGCCATCAGCTTCATGTAATCGCCGTGCGCTGTCTCGTCCGGCGCTTCGGTGTATGCCGCATCCCAGGTGACATCGGACGATAGTCCTCCCACGCCGCCGCTTCCGGGCGCCGCGGCTCCCGCTCCCCCCGCTCCTCCTTCTCCTGCCGCTCCGCCGCGGCCCGCCGTTCCTTTGAGCGACATGTAAATCCGGATGCCGTTTACGATCGGCTGGTACATGTCCTTCGGTTCCCATCGCTGACCGAAACGCTCATACCGCGCGTTCATGCGATCTTCGAGCGGCAGCAACCCGGGCACGGCGCGTTCCGCCTCCACGATGCGGTCGCGGATGGCAAACGCGACCGCTTTGCTGTACGGATGCTGCTCATCGCGAAGATATCCCATGCTGGTGAACCAGCCTCGCGGGATCCACCAGGCGCGGCCGGAATTCGCGCCTTGCCGGCTCTGCACCCAACCCGTGTACTCGCTGAACGGCTGCACCCACTCATGCGACGGATAGCCGTGCGGATTCAAGAATGCATCCGGCAGCCACGCATCGATAAGTTGCTTGCGGGTGCGCGATTCCGGGTAGACCGGATCCGTTTCCGTCTGGCCCGTCGAGACGTCCGCCGCCAGCGACCCGTGATAGCCCGGATGAAGCAGATTGTCCGGCGTGATTTTCGCGAGGTCCACCGAAAGTTGCGCGCCATCGGGATTGGTGATGGGGTGCAGCACCACGTTCACCCTCTTCAGCAACTCCCGCTTATCGGGCTGCGTGAGCAATTCTTCGGCGAGCTTCAGGATGTGGCTGGTGCTGGAAACTTCGTTCGCATGCTGACGGCCCGAGTACACGATCGCCGGCTTCAGCGTCTCCTCTTTCGCGGGACTGCGCAGCAGCGCGGGGGAAGGCAGCATCACGTCCGCGGCCCAGATATTTTCGCCGAGATAACTGCGCCCCATCCAGTACACCCTCACGCCGGGAAACTCGGCCATCCGCGCGAGAATCGATGCGCTCTCCGCCGGCGAGATCGGCTCGTCCCATTGCACCATCGGCGTGGTCTGGATCTTTTTGACGTCCGAGATCAGCGGCCGTGGCGTCGCCGGTTCCGGCACTTGCCACTCACCGAGCATGCGGCGCGGCGGCGTTTCGGGCTTCTCGCCGGGTTCGATCGGCAGATCGAATTCGATGCCCATGCTGCGAATGTGCGGCCACGCAAGCTCATCGCGATAAAGACCGGCGGCGTGCATACGCTCCATCCATTCGAGCTCGCCACGTGCCCGCTCGACGCTGAAGATGCTTCGGTCCACCTGATCCTGACCTTCGAGCTTGAGCCACTCTTCATACTTGTCTTCGGCGAAATCGGCCGGCAGGCTCCAGACGAGCCGCTCGATACCGGCCTCGCCCGCCTTCACCCTCGCTTGAATCAGGCGGGGCTGCATTTCGCCGCTCAACGCGGGCAAATTGCGCTCCTCTTTGTGGCGGCGGCCCTGCGCATCCGTCCATGCCAGGCGCACCAGCGGATTGGCGGCGGGCTTGCCGTAAAACTCGATGTGCACATGCCCGTCTTTGCCATCCTCCGGCGCATGCACGATCGGAATGATGCGTCCGGTGTATGTGACAGGCCGCCCGGTCTCCAGGTCGCCCATGATGTTGAAGAATGTTTCCGTGGAATAGAAAGTGTCTTCCTGAACCGCTTCCAGCGTGGAGATGCGCTCTTTGTCAAGGTCGAGCGAAAAATCCGGCTCGCTCATGTGGAAATCCAGCGTGAGCGTGTCGAAGGGCGGCATGAATTCCTGGCGCAGTTCGCCGTGCGCCTGGGCGAGGATGAAGCGGTACACCTTGGGCAGCGTCTGGTTTTGATAATGATCCCAGAACTGCTCCAGGTCCGTTGGGATGCGCTGATCCAGCAGCGGCTTGCCGGCGGCTTCCATGCGCACCCAGCCCGTTTCCACTTCCACCTGCTCATAACGCGGAATCACGCCGTTGTACGGCTGCATGTGCGTGGCTACGGTAAACTCGCGCGACAAAATCTCGCGGCCCGCGGCATCCATCGCATGCACGCGATACGTTGGGCTCTTCGGCGCGGGCTCGAACTCGTCGAGCGCGATGGCCGAGAGCGGCACGTTCAACTTGCGCGCCAGCATTTCGTCCACCGGATACAGTTCCTGCACCCAGCGCGCCTCCGAGTGCATGGAGCGAATGCCCGACGCATCCACATTTTTGGCGAACTCGATCTTCAGACTCGCCACCGGCTTGCCCGCGAGCGCGGGAGCCACTTCATCCATCAGCCAGCTATACCCCTGCTTGAACGCGCACAGCACTTTCACATCGTTGCGCTCCTTACTTGCGCCTGCTTTCGCGAGAATCTCGCGGATCTGCGTCTCCAGCTTGTGCCGCTGCTCCGGACCCTCGCTCACTCGAGCGCGGACTGTGACCGCCTGTCCTGCGCCGATCTTTGCGGCTCCGCGGCGCACTGCTTCGATTAGCCGCCGGCCCTCCCATGGCACCTCGATGTCTTCCGTGAAGGTCGCGGGCGGCTGCTGGAAGGTGAAGTTCGGGCCGTGATAGTGCAGATCGGGATTCTTCGCGCAGCACTGCGTCCCGGCATGCAAGCTGCCGGTCTTCACCTGCGCGCCTGCTGGAAGCTGCTGCGCCGCGAAGCTCGCCAGCTGCGCATCGGCGATGTCGGTATAAATCTCCGCCTGCACGTCCCGCGCGCCTTCGAGCTCTTTCGCCCAGCGGCTGAGGTGATAGAGCGCCGCAGCGGCCTGCGCGCCCGGCGACCGCAGCGAAAAGAAACGATGCAGATCATACCGGACCTCTTCGAGCGATGCGTATTGTTTGCCCTGCTCCCACACGTTCGGGAAGCGATCGGAAAGCAATGCGACGGCCGAGGGATCGCCCGACGCCACCACGGCCGCGCGGCGGCCGAATGCATCGTCCACGATGCGCAGTTCGCCCTCGCCCGCGGCGAGTGGACTTTCGGCGTCCTTGAATGCCGTGTCCTGACCTTTCAGTTTATTCACCGCAGCTTGCCCGAGCGCGGAGTCTGCCGGAATGATCGCCTGCGTCCGGACTTCGCGGGCCGTCGCGCCCTCCGCGGCGCTGGCGATCGGCAAAGTAAGACCGGTGGTCTCCAGGCCGATGCGCGCGGCCAGGTTCGCCATCGCGATGCCCGCCGCGCCCGCCGGCACATACAGATGTGCGTTGCTGGAAGCCGGAAGTGGAATGCGGCCCGCGCCGCCGAAGAGTCCGCGGCTGGTGAATAAGGTTGCGAGATCCAGGCGAGTGGGAGCGGCGTTTGCCGCGCCCTCGCCGCCACCCGCCGCGGCAGCCGGCGCGGGAGCCGCCTCGGGCGGAGCGTCAGCCTCGGGCTTGTCGCTGACCGCGGAGACGCCGCCGGTCACCACCAGTTCATGCACATTCGTTAGCTTGGCCAGCGCGGCTTGCAGCGTTTCCACCGAAATCCCGCTGCCGCGCAAGAACGCGCGATGAATTCCCGCCTTGCCATGCAAGTAAGTCACACCGTACAACTCAGCGCCAGGCACGCCCGCGGCAATTGTTCCCAACTTCTCGCCGGGAACCTTCCACACGTAAGGAGCGCGCGCCGCATACGCATTGGCGGCCGCCGTCAGCCCCGCGGCATCCTTCCCGACGATGGAGACATTCCCCTCGATGGTGAATACGCCGCCCTCGCCGGCCTCCAGATTCACTGCGATGCCGGCCGGAGTCGCGCGGCCGATAAAGATCTTCGGTCCGGCAAAGCCGGCTTGCGAAATCACCGTAGGGGGAGTCAGTCCGGTGGTGGCGTAACCCGCTCGGGCAGCGATATTCGCCGCCGCCGCATTCTCGTCGGCGGTGGCATCGCGGGGCACCACGATCTTTCCCGCGAGAAAATCGGCGATGCCGTCGCCGTTGGTATCCGTCACGAACCAGCCGGTAAGAAAAGGATCGGCCAAGTGATTCGGAAGCTGCTGAAATCCGAATAAGCGAGCCAGGGCAAGCAGGCAAATCAACGCCAAAAGCGGTTGACGGCGAAACATGAAAAGATTCTATATCGCCGAAGGGTCATCGTGCGTAGAGTGTTCCAGCCCTCGCGTTTCCAAACACGCTAAGCTCTTCTTATGTCCCGCCTGACCCTGCTTCTTTTCGCCGCCCTCACCATTCACGCTGCCGACGTCAATACCTTCTCGATCGTCGGGTACGATCCCGTCAACGGCGATTGGGGCGTCGCCGTGGCTTCGCGCTACTTCTCCGTCGGCGCAGTGGTGCCTTGGGCCGAAGCGGGCACAGGCGCCATCGCGACGCAAGCCAACGTCAATGTCGGCTATGGACCTCGCGGCCTTGAACTGCTGCGCCAGGGACTCACCGCGCGCCAGGTGCTCGACAAACTGCTCGCCGAGGACACCTTCCCGGGCAAGGACGGCCGTCAGCTAGCGATCATCGACGGCAAAGGCAATGTCGCCGCCTACACGGGACCGAACGCGCCCAAATGGTGCGGCGACAAGCAGGGCAAGAACTGGTCCGCGCAGGGCAACATTCTCGTTGGCCCGCAAGTTCCCGAAGCCATGGGCAAGGCGTTCGAAGCCACGCAGGGCGAGCTTGCGGAGAAGCTCTTCGCCGCACTCAAGGCCGGCGACGAGGCAGGCGGCGATTCGCGCGGCAAGCAGTCCGCCAGCATGATCGTCGTGCGGAAGGGCGGCGGCCGCAACATTAATAACGACCGTCGCATTTACATCAACGTCGACGATAGTCCCGCGCCCATCCCTGAGCTGCGCCGGTTGCTCGACATGAACCTCGGCCTGCTCTACCAGGAACAGATGGGCAAGCTGATGACGGATGGCAATGCGCGCGGCGCTCGCGATGCCGCGGCGGCGTTCGCCCGCTACATGCCGTCAGCCAACGCGCAGATGAGTCTGGGAACTATGGATTACAGTCTGGGCGATAAAACGGCCGCGCTCGCCGACTTCCGCAAGGCGCTGGAGCTGGACCCGAATCTGCGCCGCCGCTTCCAGGCGCCGGCTCAATCCGCGCAGCCACAGCAGGGCCAGGGGCAAGGACGCATGCGAGCGATTCTTCAGGATAAGGAGTTTTTGAAGCAGTTATTCCCGGATCAGTAGGAAGCGCTATTTGTGGATGGCGGGCGCGGCCTCGCCGGCCAGGTCTTCCACTGCCACGGGCGGATTGTAATACAGGATGCGCAGGCAGCTTTCGCAGGCCATCACTTCGTTGCCCTTGCGCAGATCCTGGAAGAATTGCGGACGGAGCAGCATCTGGCACGCGGTACAGCGGCCATCCACGACTTCCGCGATGGCGATTCCCTTACGCGATTTCCGCGTGCGTTCGTAGCGGTCCAACACGCTGCGGGAAACGTCTTTCGCAATCGAACCGCGCTCCACTTGCAACTCAGCCGAAGCCTTCTGGTCCACTGCCGTGCGGTCGCGGGCCTGCTGTTTTTCGGCCTCCACTTCGGCCTTCTCCTGCTTGAGGGCGGCTTCGGCGGCCTTTACGTTTTTATCGAGCGGCTCGGATTCGCCCATCAGCTCCAGAATGCGATCCTCGCTTTTGCGAATCGCCGCCTGGCAGAAATCGATCTCATTTTGAAAGGCTCGATACTGGTCGTTGGTCTTCGCTTGCAGCATCTGATCTTTCAACTTCGAGATCTTCTGCTCCTGCATCTGGATGTCGCTCTCGCACTGCCTCCGTTCCTTCTGGTTGGCAGCGAGTGCGGCGCGGTCGGCCTCGAGCCGTCGCTCGTGGACCTGTAATTTCTTTTCGATGTCGGCAATATGTTTGGGAAGAGTGGCGATTTCGCGCGCCAGTTCTTCCAGTCGGTTGTCGATGTCTTGGAGGCGAATCACCAACTGCAGGTCGGGAAGCATTCCTATTCGAAGTTTAACACGCAGGCCGGTCGGCCGCTTCTGCGCGCCGTTGGCCGCCGCTACCTGGTCGCGATCACTTCCAGATACTCTGCCTCGCAGACCGTGCGATTTCCCGAAGCCTGGTTGTGCTTTGCCCAAAGGCTCTCCAGATCGGCGGCCAAAGCGGCCTGCCCCGCCGCATCCAGCTTCTCGAATTGCAATTGCGTCGGACCGAAATACTTCCGGAAGTACGCTACCACTTCCGGCACAGGGAGCGGCAGATCGAACCGGCAGCGCCGCCGCGCCGTCTCGACTTTCGAGACAAACGGCGACAGCCTTTCCCGCACCACATCTTCCTTGCCCCACAGCACGGGAGGCGCGATGCCCTCGGGCGGAGGAACGTGCTGCGCGGTGAGGCGGAACATCTGTCCGACGAAGCCTTCCGGCGTCCAGTTTGCCATCGCCACGACGCCGCCGGGACGGCACACCCGGGTCAGTTCGCGCGCCACTCGTTCCTGCCGCGGAGCGAACATGGCGCCGAACATCGTCATCACAACATCGAACGATTCGTCCGATTGTTGCAGCGCTTCCGCATCGCCTTCTTCAAACGCCGCCGGCAGTCCTTCGGCGGCCGCGCGCGCCCGCGCCTGCTCCAGCAGATTCGAGGCGATGTCCACGCCCGTAACGTGAGCTCCCAGCCGTGCCGCTGGAATCGCAAGATTGCCCGTGCCGCAAGCCACGTCCAGAACTTTCGCGCCGGCGCGAACGGGCAGGCGCCCAACAAACTCCGCCGCCGCGTCCGCCGTCAATCGCGCGATCATACCGAAGTCGCCCGCCATCCAAGTGGCGCGCATTCTATCCTTCAGGCCCTGCATCGGGTCCGTTGCACTCGACATTATGTTCCCCTCGCAATCAATCGATCTATGGACGCCGCGCCGCCCCCGCGGAGTATCAGCAACGCCGCCATGGCGAGCACCAGCAGATGAAATTCGAACCCCTCGCCCTTCTGCGTGCCGGCCCAGTTCATGAACAAACCGTTTCTGGCGTGCACCGTCGCAATGGCCACCAGCATATTGACCGCGATGCCGAAGGCCGCAACGCGCGTCAGCAAGCCCCCAATGAGTCCGAGTCCGCCGAAGAATTCTGCCGCAATCGCTAGAAACGCGAACGGCGCGGGTATGTGCATTCGGTGGGTGAAGGAGTTCATGGTCGCGGAAAAGCCATAGCCGCCGAACCATCCCAGCATCTTCTGTGCGCCGTGGGCGAAGAAGACGATTCCCAGCACGAACCGGACCGTGGCAATCGCCGCATCGTTCGGCGTCGCAAACAATCTCCGCATCATCCCTCCACCGCGTAGAAGCTGAGAACATTATCGCCCTGCCGCAGGAGGCGGGTACGGCGGAGCCGCCCGAACTGCTCCGCCAGCGCGAATCGCACCGAGTGTTGCACCACCGTCAGCGCGGGCGGCTTCTCCGCCAGAATCGCCATCGCCCCCGTGTACTCGCGCTGCTGATCGTAGGGCGGATCGAGAAAGGCAATGTCCACCTCCGGGCGTTCGAGCGTCAGCAGAACCGGACCGGTGAGCACCGTCGCCCGCGGACCTACCTTCAGGCTCTCCAAATTCTCCCGAATCGCTTCGATGGCCGGCCTGCTTCGTTCCAGAAAAAACACGTGCGATGCCCCGCGGCTCAGCGCCTCGATGCCCACGGCGCCGGTACCCGCGTAGGCATCCAGAAACCGCGCTCCTTCGATGCGGGTCTGCAGAATATCGAACAGCGTCTCGCGCAGACGGTCCGGCGTAGGCCGCGTGGCGGCGCCCGGAATACTCCTGAGCCTGCGACTCCGAAATTCTCCCGCGATCACTCGCATCAGCCCACCGTCACCAATCCGTACCGCCGCTGCCAGTGGTCGCGGATGTACGCCACTGCCAGGCGCAGATCTTCTTCGCTCGGCGGCTTCGCAACGAAATCCACCGCCTCCCGCCGCGCGATCTCCAGAATCTCGCCATCGCGCAAAATGTTGGCCACGCGCAAACTCGGCAAGCCGGATTGTTTGGTGCCGAAAAATTCGCCCGGCCCGCGCAGCCGCAAATCCATCTCCGCGATGTGGAAGCCGTCGGTAGAATCCACCAGCGTGCGGATGCGTTCCTTCGCCGCTTCGTTCATCTTCTCGGTGACCAGAATGCAGTAGCTCTGGTTGGCGCCGCGGCCCACGCGCCCGCGAAGTTGGTGCAGTTGCGCCAGCCCGAAACGCTCCGCCTGCTCAATCAGCATCACCGTCGCATTCGGAACGTCCACGCCAACTTCGATTACGGTGGTGGATACCAGAATCTTGGTATGACCCTCTTTGAAGCGCTGCATCGCGGATTCCTTTTCGTCCGCGCCCAGCCGGCCGTGCATGAGCCCGACCTCTATATCCGGGAACACTTCTTTCGAGAGATGCTCATGCATCTGCTGAGCCGCCTTCATGGCCTGCGACTCCGATTCCTCAATCACCGGATACACCACGTACGCCTGCCGCCCTTCATCGATCTGCCGTTTGATTGCGCTATACACGCTCTCGATGCGGTCCGCGGGAAAATGCTTCGTCACAATCGGCTTCCGCCCGGGCGGCAACTCGTCGATGATGGAAACGTCCAGATCGCCGTAGAGAGTCATGGCAAGCGTGCGCGGAATCGGAGTCGCCGTCATCACCAGCACATCCGGATGTACGCCTTTTTGCTGCAGACCGAGCCGCTGCAGCACGCCGAAGCGATGCTGTTCGTCCACAATCGCGAGGCCCAGTTTCTTGAACTCGACGTCTTTTTCGAGCAGCGCGTGCGTGCCCACCACGATGTGCGCCAGCCCTTCGGCGATCAACTGCTTGAGCTTGGCCTTCTCGCGGCCGCTGAAGCTTCCGGTCAGCAAAATGGTCACATAGCCGAGTTTGGAAAGAATCTGTTTGAAGTAATATCCGTGCTGCGAGGCCAGAATCTCCGTCGGCGCGAGCACCGCTACCTGATATCCGTTCTCCAGCGCAATCACCGCAGCCTCCGCCGCCACGATGGTTTTGCCGCTTCCCACATCGCCCTGCAGCAGACGATTCATCGGCCGCGGCGCCTTCATATCGTCCGCGATCTCCCTGATCACACGCTTCTGCGCGTTGGTCGGTCGAAACGGCAGCATTGCCTTCACACGCTCCCGCACGCGATCGTTGATTTCGAACGCGATTCCCGGCAGCAGCCGCGCCTTGCCGCGTTTCAGCGCCACGCCGCACTCCAGCCAGAAGAATTCCTCGAAGATCAGGCGGAACTGCGCGGGAGACCGGAACCCGTTCAGCAGCCGTATGTCGGTATCCGGGGGAGGGAAGTGTGTGTCGCGGATTGCCGTCCAGCGGTCCGGCATTTTCAAGCGATCACAGAGGTATCGCGGAAGCCGGTCCTCCACGGGCGCGAGTTCCTGCAGAATGCGATGCATCCACGCGCGAATCAGGCGCGTGGTCAATTTGCCGGGAGCTTCGTAGATCGGCACCACGCGGCCGGTATGCAGCGACGCTTCACCTTCCTCATCGCTGCCCGAGAGAATTTCCAGCTCCGGATGCAGCATCGTGAGCTCGCCCGAATAGCTGTCGAACTCCACCTTTCCATAGAGGGCGACTTTCATGCCCTCCGCAAAAACATTGGCCAGGTAGCCGCCGTGGAACCACTTGCCCACCAGAATGGCCCGCGAGGAATCGGTGAAGCGCGCCTCAAACAGACCCAGACTTTTGCGCTTCAGGCCGGAGAGCTTGCTGCTGCGCACCTCCGCGATGACGGTCGCCATCTCGCCGGGAGCAAGCTGCCCGATCGGTTTCATGTTGCTGCGGTCTTCGTACCGGAACGGCACGTGGCCCAGCAGGTCCTCCACGGTCGTGAGTCCCTTCGACTCCAGCACGGCGGCGCGGCCCGGCCCGATGCCTTTCACATAAGTGAGGGGAGTTGAGAGATCCATGCCCGGAATCCTCAGTGTACAATGCGGTTCGTGAAAGGCATTGTTTGCATTCTCGCAGCCGTGCTGGTAGCGCGCGCGGCCGATATTCGCATCGGCATCATCGGCACGGATACCTCGCATGTCCCCGCCTTCACCGCGATGCTGAACTCCGCGCCCGGCGCTAAGGACCACGTTTCCGGAGCCCGCGTCGTGGCCGCCTACAAGGGCGGAAGCAAGGATATCGAGAGCAGCATCTCGCGAGTGGATCAGTATGCGGCGCAGATCCACGATAAGTACGGAGTCGAAATCGTCGGCGACATACCCTCGCTGCTTGCGAAATGCGATGCCGTGATTCTGGCGAGCGTCGATGGCCGCGTGCATCTGGAGCAAGCCAGGCCGGTGATTGCGGCGCACAAGCCACTGTTCATCGATAAGCCGCTGGCATCGACGCTCGAAGATGCGCGCGAAATCGCCAGACTCGCGAAAGCGGCGGGAGTCCCGTGGTTCAGCTCGTCAAGCCTGCGCTTTGGAGCGATCGCGGCGGAAGGAAAGTTTGGGGATACCCAGGGAGTGATGGCGTGGGGACCGGGTCCCTTGGAGCCGCATCATCAGTTGGACCTCACCTGGTACGCGATTCACCCGATCGAGATTCTATACACCCTGATGGGTCCGGGCGTGGAGACGGTGACGAGGATCACGAGCGACAATGCCGACGTGATCGTAGGCAAGTGGAAAGATGGGCGGCTCGGCACCGTGCGAGCGATCCGCCCCTATTCCGAATACGGAGCCATCGTCTTCCGGGAGAAAGAAGTAGTCGAAATCAAGCCGCAAACCGCCGGAAGCTACCGGCCGCTGGTGGAACAGATAGTGGCTTTCTTCGAAACGAAAACCCCGCCGGTTCCTAATGAAGAAACGCTGGAAATCTTCGCGTTCATGGATGCGGCGCAAAGAAGCAAAGAGCAAGGCGGGAAGGCCGTGGCGTTGCGCTGAATGCGATGGCCCCCCATTTACGAACTCCCGATCAGCAAGCCCGTCACAAACACCAACACTCCTCCCAGACCCACCTGCAGCACTGCCGAGAGCGGCGGCGTATCCATGTACCTGTTGCGAATCCATGAGATGATTCCCAACTCGACCACGACTACGATGATCGCCGCCGTCAGCGCCGCGTGGAAATCCTGAATCAGAAACGGCAGCGTGTGGCCGATTCCTCCTAACGTCGTCATCAGCCCGCAGATCGCTCCGCGCGCCCAGGGATGCCCGCGACCCGTCAAGCTTCCATCATCGGAGAGCGCCTCGGCGAAGCCCATACTGATTCCCGCGCCGACGCTCGCCGCCATTCCGACCAGGAAGGCATCCCACGGCTTGTGCGTCGCGATGGCGGCCGCGAACACGGGAGCCAGAGTCGAAACGCTGCCGTCCATCAGCCCCGCCAGACCCGGCTGTACGATCTGCAACACGAACAGGCGGCGGTTCGCCTCGTCCTCCTCTTCCTTCGCGCCCTTACTCAGTTTTTGCTCACCCAGTTGCTCCGCGCGCGATTCGTGGCTCCGTTCATCCATCGCCAGGTCATCGAGCAACTGCCGCGTCTCCGGATGTGGACTGCGCCTGGCCGCGCGCTCGTAGAAATGGCGCGTCTCCACTTCCATGGCGGCCGCGCTCCGCCGCACCGCGTTGAGATCCAGCGGCTGCTGAAGCCAGATATTCGGCCGCTGTACAAACCCTTTCACGTCCTGCCTGCGCACCAGCGGAATGTGGTCGCCGAATCTTTGATGGAACAGCTCGATCAGCCGCCGCCGATGCCCGCTCTCCTCTTCGCGCATGCCGTCGAAGATCGCGGCGGTGGCTGGAAAATCCTGCCGCAGGCTCTCGGCGCAGTCCGCGTAAACGCGCTCGTCTTCCTCTTCCAACGTGATCGCCAGGGCGAGGATTTCGCGGTCCGTGAGACTCTCAAAGCTCCGCATACCTCGAATGTAACAGCGCCCGGCGCGTGTTAGCATCAAGCTGGAATGGCACTGCTCGAACTTGGCAAGCAATTAGCCCAGCAGGCGATCCTCGATGCGGCTACGGGCAAGGAAGACGAAAAGAAATCCGCGCCTGCGGCAGCCCACGCGGACTCTACCGCCGCTGTGATCTTCGGCCAGATCGCGGCCATGCAGAAAGCGCTCAAAGACGACGAAGAACTGGCCGTCTACTTCGGCGCCGGCACGGACCGGATTCGCGTGATGGAAATGTTCCAACCCTCGCCGCAAGTGGTGGTGATGACCGGCATTGATGCCAACCGCGCGCTCACGCGAGTGGTGTCCGCCGCGCAAGTGCTCCAGCTCGTCTGCAAGACCGGCAAAGTCGCGTCCGGAGCCAAGCCCGCGCGCGTTGCGCTGCTCACTCCGAAATCGAAAGATTCCAACTCGTAATCACACGGGTCTCGTGCTCGTAGCCGAGCGTGCTCAACGTAGCCGTCCCTAAAGCGAACAGGCTGCCGTCGGCGGGCGGCAGTTCGAGCCAGTCGGCCGTCAGGATGCGCAGAATGTGGCCGTGCGCGAAGAGAGCGGCATCGCCGCCTGCCTGCATGCACCGCGCCAGTACACGGCGCGCGCGATCCGCCACCTGCTCGATGCTCTCACCGTTCGGAACGCCATCGCGAAACAAAGACCAGTCGGGCCGCGACCGCCGTATATCGGCAGTGCTCTTGCCCTCATAGTCGCCGTAATCCCACTCGACGAGATCGGGATCGATCGCGGCGCGATCGGCGAACCCCGCCAGGCGGCAGGTCTCGCGTGCGCGGGCCATCGGACTGGTCAAGACCAAGGCAAACGAATGCCCGTCCAACCGCCGCCCCAAAGCGGCCGCCTGCTTCTCGCCGTTCGCAGTCAAAGGAATGTCTGTGCGACCCGTGTGGGCGCCAGACAAACTCCACTCCGTCTCGCCATGCCGAACCAGCCAAATCACAGCCGAAGGCTACCACAGAAATTCGGATTCGCAAGCCGTTTATGCCCTCCCTTCGTACCCTGGCCTTCCTCTTCCTCGCGTTATCCTAATCTTCGGCATGCAAGCAACCAGGTTCGCCGTCGCCCTCGCCGTCTGCGCTTCCGCCCTGCTGATCGCGCAGCAGAAACGAGATGGATACAAAGACACTCCCATCCTCCCCGGCCAGAAATGGCACGTGCACGACCCGGACCGGCCGTATCCCAAAGCCGTAACTCCCGCCGCCACTCCGGGCGGCGCGCCCTCCGACGCCATCGTCCTCTTCGACGGCAAAGACCTCTCAAAGTGGACGCAGAAGGATCGCCGAGGCAATCCCGTCGATCCCCAATGGACCGTCCGCGACGGCTATGTCGAGGTCAAGCACGGGACGAGCGACCTGATCACGCGCGACAGCTTCGGCAGTTGCCAGCTCCATATCGAATATCAGGAGCCCGAAGGCATCGTCGGCGAAAGTCAGGAGCGTGGCAACAGCGGCGTCTATCTGATGAGCACTTACGAAATCCAGGTGCTGGATTCCTACCGCGCGCCAACCTATGCCGACGGTCAGGCCGGAGCAATCTACGGACAGTGGCCGCCGCTCGTCAATCCCGCGCGCCCTCCCGGGGAGTGGAATGTCTTCGACGTGGCGTTCGAGGCGCCGCAGTTCGACGGTGGCAAAGTCGTCAAGCCCGCCTATATAACCCTGTTCTTTAACGGCGTGCTCGTGCACAATCACATGGCGCTCAACGGCCCTACCGAGTGGCGCGTCATTCTGCCGTATAAGCCTCACGGCGAACTGCCGCTGAAACTCCAGGACCACGCGTCGTCGCGGCCGGTACGCTACCGCAACATTTGGATTCGACCCCTGCTTCCCTACGATCAACCCGAATAGACAAATGCGCACTCTCCTCTGCTTGCCGCTACTGGCTGCCGCCTCCCTCGCCGCCGATGCTCCGGCGCTTATGCCCATGCCGGCGACCGTCCGGTTTTCCGAAGGCGGCGTCTTTCCCACGGCCATTCGCTCGACGCGTCCGGATCCGCAACTCGAAGCGGCCATCACCCGATTCCGCGCCCTGCTGGCCCGCGAAACCGGCATCGATCTCGCCTTGCAGCCCGCCTCCGCAACGCCCTACACCATCACGATCGAAACCGCCGCCGCCGCGCCCGCCTGGCCCGAGCTCGGCGAAGATGAAGCCTACACGCTCGATATCTCTCCCGCGGCCGGGACCCTCCGCGCCGCCACCACTACCGGAGCGCTCCGCGGACTCGCCACTCTCGCGCAACTCGTCACGCCGGGCCCGAGCGGCTTCCAGATTCCCTGCGTTCACATCGAAGATCGCCCCCGCTTCCCGTGGCGCGGACTGATGATGGATTCCGCGCGCCACTTCATGCCGCTCGAAGTCGTGCTGCGCAACATCGATGCCATGGCCGCGGTCAAACTCAACGTCTTCCACTGGCATCTGGCCGACGATCAGGGTTTCCGCGCCGAATCCAAGCTCTACCCGCGCCTCCAGGAAATGGGTTCGGACGGCCGTTTCTATACGCAGGCGCAAATGCGGGAGGTAGTGGAATACGCCCGGCAGCGCGGCATCCGCGTGGTTCCTGAATTCGATATCCCGGGCCACACTTTATCGTGGTTCCCGGGTTACCCGGAGCTGAACGGTGAGCCCGGCACGTTCCAGATCGCGCGGCGCTTCGGCGTTTTCGACCCTGTCATGGACCCTACGCGCGATGAGCTTTACACCTTCCTCGATCGCTTTCTCGGCGAAATGGCGGCGCTCTTTCCCGACCGCTATTTCCACGTCGGCGGCGATGAAGTGAACGGCAAGCAATGGCGCCAGAGCCCGCACGTGCAGGAATTCATGAAGCAGCACAACATGGCGGATTTCAAAGCCCTTCAGGTCTACTTCAACCAGCGCCTCTCGAAAATTATGGAGAAGCACGGCAAAATCATGATCGGCTGGGACGAAGTGCTGCAGCCTGACCTTCCGCAATCCACCGTCATCCAGTCCTGGCGAGGACCGGAGTCGCTCGCCGAAGCGGCGCAAAAGGGGTACCGCGGCATTCTCTCCGCGGGTTATTATCTCGATCACCTCCGGCCGGCGTCCTATCACTACTCCGTCGATCCGTTGTCCGGAGCCGCCGCCAATCTCACGCCCCAGCAATCCCAATTGATTCTCGGCGGTGAGGCCTGTATGTGGGCCGAACTTGTCGATGCCGAGACCGTGGATTCGCGAATTTGGCCGCGGGCCGCCGCCATCGCCGAGCGCTTCTGGTCGCCCAAAGAGACAACCGATGTCGATTCCATGTACGCGCGTGTGGAAGCTGTGAGCCGCCGCCTCGCGTGGACCGGCGTGCAGCATCGCGCGGTGAAAGACCCGATGCTCGATCGCCTCACCGGAGGCCATCCTGAGCCCTCGCTGCACGTGCTCGCCGATGCTTCCGAGGCGCTCGGCCTGGGACCGCGCAGAGGCGGCCAGTACAACACGTGGACCCCGCTCAACAAGTTCGTCGACGCCGTTCCGCCGGAAAGCGAGTCCGTCCGCCGCTTGGAACTGGCTGCGCGCCGCCTCTCCGCCGGTGATACAGCGCTCCTGCGGCAACGCTTCACCGTCTGGGCCGCGAATGACGCCCGCTTTCAACCGCTCACCGAAGGGAATTCCTTTCTCGCCGGACTGAAGTCGCTGTCGAAAGATCTTTCCGCGCTCGGTGCAGCCGGCCTGCAGGCCCTCGACTATCTCGCGAACCACCAAACTCCTCCGGCCGGCTGGATCACGCAGCAGCAAGCCGAATTCAAACGCATGCTGAAACCGAACGCCGAGGTCACGCTGGCGGCCGTACGCCCCGTGCAGATCCTCGTCGAAGCCCTGGCTAAGCCGTGATCGCCTGCATCGGAGGCGCCCACCTCGATCGGCACGGAGTCCTCCGCGGACCGCTCGTGCTGGGCACGTCCAACCCCGGCCGCGTGCACACCGCGTTCGGCGGCGTAGCTCGCAATGTCGCCGAAAACCTGGCGCGTCTTGGCGTGAAGACCACGCTCATCTCGCGCGTCGGCGATGACGAGACCGGCCGCCAGGTACTTCGCCACGCCGCGAACCTCGGCATCGATACGGCCTTCTGCAGCATCTCGCCCGAGCGCCACACGGCCTCCTATACGGCGATCGTGGACCAAGCCGGCGAGTTGGTAGTCGGCCTCGCGGATCGTGACATCTATCTGGAGGTGCAGCCGGACATTCTTGCCGAAGCGATGCCGGTCCTCAACGTTCAGCAATACTGGTTTATCGACGCGAACCTTCCGCCGGAGACGATTGCGTGGCTTTTGGATCGCGCGGGCGAAACGCCGGTCGCTATCGATGCCATATCGGTCACACTCGCCGAAGGGCTGCGGCCGCTGATCTCGAAGATCCCGCTGTTGTTTGCGAATCTGCAGCAAGCCGCGGCACTCACGGGCGTCGCCGGCACTCCCGTTGAAGCCGCGGCCGCTCTCCGCGCGCTGGGCGTTCGCCAGGGGGTCCTCACCGCAGGAAGCCAGGGCATCGCCATCTGGACGCCCGAGACGGTCGAAGCCAGGCCTGCCATTCCCGCGGTCATCCGAGACGTCACCGGCGCCGGAGACGCGCTCGTCGCCGCGACACTTTACGGTCTCATTCACCGGCAGACTCTTTCCGAAGCCGCGAATCTCGGCCTGAAGGCCGCCGCGCTGACCGTGGAATCGGCCGACGCGGTGTCCGCGTTCATCGCCACACTTGCCCATGCCCGCTAACCTCCACATCGCCCCCGAACTCCGCGACGCCATCGCCGAAAAGCAGCCTGTGGTGGCGCTTGAAACGACGATCGTCAGTCACGGCATGCCGTATCCTGACAACCTTGCGACAGCGCGAGCGCTCGAAGAGACCGTGCGCGCCGCGGGCGCTATTCCCGCGACCATCGCGGTGATCGATGGAGTCATCCGCGTTGGCATCACTTCGTCCGAACTCGAGTTTCTGGCTTCGGCCAAGGGAGTACTGAAGCTCAGCCGCAACGATTTGGCGTACGCCGTGGCCAAGCGCAGGAACGGAGCGACCACCGTAGCCGCGACCATGATCTGTGCCCACCTCGCCGGAATCCGTGTGTTTGCGACGGGAGGGATCGGCGGAGTGCACCGCGGCGCTTCGGACACGTTCGACATCTCTGCCGATATTGAAGAACTCGCGCGCACGCCGGTCGCGGTGGTCTGCGCAGGAGCCAAAGCGCTCCTCGATCTTCCCAAGACGCTCGAAGCGCTGGAAACGCGCGGCGTTCCGGTGATCGGCTACCGCACGGACGAATTCCCCGCGTTCTGGAGCCGCACCAGTGGATTGCGCGCCCCGCTGCGCCTCGATTCCGCGGGCGAAATCGCAGCGCTCCTGCAAACGCAGCGCGACCTGGGTCTCAGCGCGGGGACGCTGATTTGCAATCCGCCGTCGGAAGGGGATGAGATCCCCGCCGCCGAGATCGCCGGCCACATTCGAAAGGCTGTCGCCGACGCCGATTCAAGAGCAATCACAGGAAAGGCTGTGACGCCGTTCATCCTGAGCCGGGTGGTCGAGCTGACCACGGGTCGCAGCCTCCGAACCAATATTGCGCTAGTGAAAAACAACGCCCGCCTGGCCGCCGAAATAGCCATTCAACGGTAGTAGCGACCGGTCTCCCGACCGGTCGCAGGCGCGCAAAGCGCGCCCGAATGTCGGTTGCAACGCCGAAATAGCCATTCAACGGTAGTAGCGACCGGTCTCCCGACCGGTCGCAGGCGCGCGCCGCGCGCCCGGTACCGGCCGGGAGGCCGGTACCTACTGATGCACCACGGGAAGAGCTAATCTTCGTACCTCCCGCTCCGCCAACTCCACATCCGTCCCCGGCAGCGCCGCCCCGGCGTCCGCATCCCAGGAGTCCTCATCGAAGCCTTCGACCGCGTAGATTCGATACTTCCCCGGAACCACTGCCGCAAACGTAAACCTGCCCTCCAGATCCGTCTGCTCCACTCTCCACTCCTCGCCGTGCGCCAGCACGATTGTTACAGGCCCGGACGTTGCCTCTGTCAAATGCCCATCGATCCGCGCCATTCCCGAACTGAGCGCCACTTCCAAAGGGCCGTCCTGCGCGCCGCTGAGTTCCACCCGATCCGGCGCCACGGGTTTGCCTTTCAGCGTCACGCTTTTTATGTACCAGGACGGCGGAAAGGTCATCCAAAGTCTGTACACCCCCGGTAAGAGTCCCGAAATCTGACCGTGATCGATCCGATGCAACTCTCGCCGCGCACCGGTATTCATCAGAGTCAACTTGCTGCCATCGCCGCCTGTGACCGTTACGGGAATCGCGAACGTCGGTTGCGGCTGCACCACCATTCCGTCCACATCCCCGTTAGTCAGATCCACAACCTGCTCCGCGCGCCGGCTGTCTCCGTCCACATAGACCACATACTTTCCCGGCGCCAGATCTCCGCGCATGAACTGTCCGTCCGGCGCAGGCGTAAAGGAAACGCCCTCCTGTCCTTCCTCCAGTGGCAGGATTTCAAAAGTCAAATCCTCCGAGAACCCCACCACGCGGCCCGACAAACGGCGCGGTGTACCTTCCCGCAGGCCGATGAGGATGCCGTTGACTTCCTGACCAGCCTTCAGAACGATCGGCCGCGCCTCCGCAAATGCCAGCACGCCCGGAAAATACGTCGGCGCTTCCTGAACCCTCGGCCGTTCTCCCTTGTTATTCAAATACTCCACCGTCCTCTGATCATTCGCCTGGAGGTTCCGTTTGGCGCTCAAGTAATATGTGCCCGGCGCGAGGTCGGACAATCGAAACATTCCCCGATCGTCGGTTTCTATGATGCTGACCTGATACGGACCGGTGCGGTTCCGCCGCCACACGGAAAGCTCGCTCCCCGGCGCAGGTTGCCCGTCCGGGCGCAGCACCGTGCCGCTCACCACTGGCCGCCGCAACAGCTTCACACGGACGTCCGGCATCGCTCGCCCCCGCGCAACCTCCACAGCCGGCCCTTCGCCGTCCAGATATCCCGACCGCCGCGCTTCCACGCGATACTTCCCCGCCGTCAGTTGCTCAAAGCAGAATCGGCCGCCCTCCCCGCTTCGCCGCAACACCGCCGCCGCGTTGCCTTCCGAAACGGCATAAACGCGCACCCGGGCGAGGCCGTTTCCGGAGACGCCATCTACGATCGTCCCTTGCACCGCGCACGATGCCTGAGCCTGCGCGGCCATCGCCAACATCGCCAGCGCGATCACGGAATCTGCGCCTCCGCGCGCTTCAATTCCTCGAGGGCGATCATGCCCACCTGCACCTGCGCACTGCTCCCGGCCCGAAGGTCCACTTCCGCTCCACGTTCGCGCAGCAGGCCAAGGAACGTCGCGTTCTGCCACGGCCAGCTGCTATCTTCCGGAACGGCAAAAACAATGTACTTGCCTGGCACCAGCTTCCGGAACACAAATCCTCCGCTTCCGTTCGTCCCGCTGCCGAAGACACCCGGACCCCCTGGCGGAACATTCTCCGCAACGGCGACCACCCGGCAATTCGCGCAGCCTTTCACCTGTCCCGTGATGCTCGCGACCCCGCGCGCTAGTGTTACGGCCAACTCCCCTTGGGAGCCGTTCGCCAGGAGGATTCCCTTGTCGTCTACCGCCTGCCCGTTGAAGGTCATGGATTCCACAAAGAAATCGCTTGAAATGAGAAGCGGGTGGTACCGGCCCGGCCGGTGATTGTCGAATACGAGGCCGTGATCCGGTTGCCGCTTCCGTTCGGCGTTCGCCCAGGCTGTCCGCTCGGGCTGAGGGGACGCCGCTTGCAACATGAACATCGGGTCGCCGAAGCTCTGCTCCGTTTCGCCCGCCAGGGTGAACCGCGCGCGAACGGTCGCCGGCAGGAGTTGCCGCAGGACGCCGGCGTCGGCATCCTTCGGGCCCACGGTCACCGTCACAGGCTCGCTCGCCTGCGCGCCAAAAGCATCTACAGCCACTTCGTACGTGCCCGCCGGCACTCCGTGAATGTCAAACGTTCCGTCCTGCTCCTTTTTGCCATAAATTTCGAACCATGGCGCACGCCGGCCGGCATCGACGCGAACGGCCGTGATTGTGAAATTTGGCTCCTTGGCCGCAAATCCAATCCTCCCCCGCACATGAAACGCCGGAGTCATCGGCAGCTTGATCTCGATCCCGCGGACCTCCTGACCGTCGGCGACGTCGATTGCCGCCGAGCCCGTCACGTCCTGTCCGCCGGGATAATACGTAGGCGCGACGTGAAATTCGGCCGCTCCCGGGCGGTCCGCAACCGTAAATTCCCGCCGCGTGATCGCAAACAATCGATAGGAGTCCGCTTCCAACCCACTCAACCGGAAATCTCCCCGGTCGTCGGTAATCGCCGACGCCACGGCCTGGAAAACGCGCGTGCCACGCCACCAGTCCGTCCGGAGGGCCGCGACGTCCGCTCCCACTAAAGGCTCGCCATCGGAGTCCACTACCCGCCCCTCGATGGCGCCGAGAGGAACCGCTTTCAATTCGAGACTCCGGATGTGCTCACCCGCTTTGACTTGCAGATACTGTGTACCGCCGGTTGCGAAACCCGCCCGCTCCAGGGTGACGCGGTACTCCGCAGCCGCAACGTCCGAAAAGTGGAACGCGCCGCCCTCATCGGTGGAAGCCACGTACCCCAACCCTTCCTCAACGTGGGGAACCAGGCGCACGATCACGCCTTTCAGCGCCGCGCCGTTGATGGAATGCCGCACAACGCCCTCCACCGTACCCTGTTCTGACGCTCCCCAGAGCAACAGTGTGCCGGTCCAGCCCCACACAAGCAGTCGAAAAATCAGAGACATAGAAACGGTGGCTCGCGATATTTGCAAGCTGGTTGCCAGGATTCCGCCAACGGCATTCCCGATTTCCACAGCTTTCTTTGCGGCATTGCCTCAAGTACTTACGCGGCCTCAGCCTGCGAGTTCACCTGCCCGGCGCCGCAGCCATGCTAGTCGTGAAGCGAAAGGACCACGCTCGCGCAACTCGCCGGTCGCGGGCGTCCACGAACCCACGCGTTTTTACCGAACGAACCCAAACCGCGATGGAGAAGTTGAACTGTCTCAACGGTTTGCAGAAAAACGCCCGAAAAAACGAACCCACCGATGCCATTTTCGAACCCAAACGAGCGGAAGTCCCCCGGAGCGGCGACGGCATCCGGTTTCGATTCCCTCAGCGCAACCAATAGCCCTAAAGGGCCGTGCGCAAATGCCCCACATTGGCTCGTAGCCTGGGTAACGAGCGCCACTCGCCGAATCGTCCTAACCTATAGAAGCCAAACGTCTCATTTTTTGGAACTCATGCCGCGCCACTACAGCCGATTCCGGATGGGCTTAAAATGAGGGATTGCTCCGCATGATGACCGCTAATCAACCCGTTGCCTGGAGTCCGGCACTCTCATGAATCAAAACGTTCCTACTGCTCCCGTGGAGCCGGCGGCTCCTCCGGCGTCGCCGCGCGTCCCGCCCGCCACTCCCCCGCGCCGCAAGGGCCACGGTTGGATCTGGTTGCTGCTGCTCGCCATCGCCGCCGTCGCCGGATATTACTTCTATACGAAAAGCGCCAACTCCGGAAAGGGCGGAGACAACGGCCAGGCCGCTGAAGAGGGCGGTAAGGGCGGCAAGAAAGGGCGCGGCGGACGCGGCGGCGTTCCGCCCGTGGTGGTCACTCGCGCGCAGCGCGGCAACATCGGCGTGGTCTTTACCGGACTTGGCAGCGTTTGGCCCATCTACACCGTAACCATAAAGGCGCGCGTGGATGGTCAACTGATGGACATCCTGTACAAGGAAGGCGACATTGTGCAAAAGGGCGCGCCGCTCATCAAGATCGACCCGCGACCCTATGAAGTCCAATTGGAGCAGGCGCAGGGTCAACTTGCCCGCGACCAGGCCATCCTCGACAACGCTCGCGTCGATGAGAAGCGCTACGAAACCCTTCTCGCCCAGAATGCCGTTCCGGAACAGCAGCTCACGCAGCAAAAAGCGCTCGTTCAACAATACGAGGGCGTCGTGAAAGCCGACCAGGGCCAGATCGCCAGCGCGCAGCTGAACATCACCTACACAAACATCACAGCGCCGATCACGGGCCGCATCGGCCTGCGGCTCGTCGATCCCGGCAACATCGTGCATGCTTCGGATCAAAACGGCCTGTTGGTGATTACCCAGATTCAACCCATCAGCGTCATCTTCACGCTCGCGGAAACGCAGCTTCCCGCTGTGATGGACAAGCTCCGCGCGCACCAGACCTTACGCGTGGATGCTTACGACGCTAACAATTCGAAGAAGCTGGCAACGGGCATTCTGACCACCATCGATAATCAGATCGATCAGACCACCGGAAGCCTCCGCCTGCGCGCCGAATTCGATAATCGCGATGGCGCGCTCTTCCCGAATGAGATGGTCAATGCGCGTCTTCTCGTGGAAGAGAAGCGCAATGTCGTTCTCCTCAATACCCCGGCCATCCAGCGCACCTCCAACTCCACCTACGTCTTTCTCGTGAAGCCGGACAACACGGTCACGGTGCGTCAGATCACCGTCGGCACGTCGGAAGGCGACCAGTCGGAAATCACGTCCGGCCTGGAGCCTAACGACATCGTCGTGATGACCGGCGTCGATAAGCTCAACGAGGGAACGCACGTTACCGCGCAGTTTGAAAACGGCCAATCGCTCGGCGGCGGGCGAGGCGGACGTGGAGGCCGTGGCGGGCACGGCGGTCAGGGAGCGCAAGGTGCGGAGACCGGCGCGCCTGCCGGAGCGGCGCAGCCTGCCGGAAATCCCAACGCTGCCCCCAACGGCAACGGCAACGAAGGCGGCAGCGGACGTGGACGCGGCGGCCGGCGCGGCAACCGCTGCGGAGGTTCGAACCAGCAGTGAGCCCCTCCCGGACGTTCATCCTCCGGCCCATCGCTACCTCCCTGCTCATGGTTGCGATTCTGCTTGCCGGAGGCGTGGCCTATAAGCAACTTCCCGTCTCCGCGCTGCCGGAAGTCGACTACCCCACCATCCAGATCACCACGTTTTACCCCGGCGCCAATCCGGACGTGATGGCTTCTTCCGTGACCGCGCCGCTCGAACGGCAGTTCGGACAGGTGCCCGGCCTGCAGCAGATGACCTCCACGTCCAGCGATGGCTCCAGCGTCATCACGCTCCAGTTCAACCTCAGTCTCAACATCGACGTGGCCGAACAGGAAGTGCAGCAGTCCATCAACGCTTCCGGCACCTTCCTGCCTTCGGATCTTCCGAGCCCGCCGATTTATTCGAAAACCAACCCGGCGGATACGCCGATCCTCACGCTGGCTCTCACGTCGACGACTCTACCGCTCTCCAAGGTGGAGGATCTCGCCGATACGCGTCTGGCTCCCAAAATTTCGCAGCTCGCCGGAGTCGGCCTCGTCTCCATCAGCGGCGGACAGAAGCCCGCCGTTCGCATACAGGCTAACCCCACTCAGCTTGCCAGCTACGGCCTGAATCTGGAGGACATCCGCACCGCGATCGTCGCGGCCAACGCCAATCAGGCCAAGGGCAACTTCGATGGACAGCATCAGGCGTACCAGATCGGCGCCAACGATCAGCTTCTTTCGAGCGACGCTTACGCGCCTCTCGTCATCGCCTTCCGGAACGGCGCGCCCATTAAGTTGAGCGATGTGGCCGATGTGAAGGACGACGCCGAAAACGTTCGCCAGGCCGCGTGGATGAATGATGTTCCCGCGGTCATCCTGAACATACAGCGGCAGCCCGGCGCGAACATCATCTCCGTGGTGGACCGCATCAAAGCTCTGCTCCCGCAGCTCACTGCCACGCTGCCCACCTCCGTCAGCGTACAGACCCTCACGGACCGCACCAACACCATCCGCGCGTCCGTTGAGGACGTTCAGTTTGAGCTCCTCCTCACCATCGGCCTTGTCGTCATGGTGATCTTCCTGTTCCTGCGCAATCTCTCCGCCACCGTAATTCCCAGCGTCGCCGTGCCGCTCTCCATCGTCGGCACCTTCGGCGTGATGTACATGCTGGGGTACAGCCTGAACAACCTGACCCTGATGGCTCTCACCATCTCCACCGGCTTCGTCGTGGACGACGCCATCGTGATGATCGAGAACATCATGCGCTACATCGAAGAGGGCCAAACGCCGCTGCAGGCGGCGCTCAAAGGCTCGGCGCAGATCGGCTTCACGATTATTTCGCTCACCATTTCTCTCATCGCGGTGCTCATTCCGCTGCTCTTCATGGGCGATATCGTCGGCCGCCTTTTCCGGGAATTCGCCGTGACACTCGCGGTTACTATTCTCGTCTCCGCCGTCGTATCGCTCACCTTGACGCCCATGATGTCGGCCAAGCTGCTCCGGCACACACCGGAAGGGTCGCAAGGCCGCTTCTACCGCGTCAGCGAGAATGCCTTCAACTCGATCATTGCCTTCTACGGACGCACCCTGCGGTTCGTTCTTCGCTTCCAGACGGTCACTCTGCTGATCGCGATTGCCACGCTGGTTGTCACGATTCTGCAGTTCATGTGGATTCCGAAAGGCTTCTTCCCGATTCAGGACACCGGCGTCATTCAGGGTGTTTCCGAAGCCGCGCAAACCGTCTCCTTCGAGGAGATGTCGCACCTGCAACAGAAGCTCGCCGCCGTGGTTCTCAAAGATCCTTCCGTGGCGAATCTGGAATCCTTCATTGGCATCGACGGCACCAACACCACGCTCAATTCCGGCCGCATGCTGATCAATCTCAAGCCGCTCGACGAACGCAAGATCAGCGCCGCCGACATCATCCGCCGCATTCAGCCGCGGCTTGAGAATGTCCCCGGCATTACCCTCTTCATGCAGCCGGTGCAAGACCTCAGTGTGGAAACGCGCGTCAGCCGCACGCAATTCCAGTACACACTCGAAGATCCCAGCCGCGATGAGCTCGACCAGTGGGCGCCGCGCATGCTCGAGAAGATGAGCGCCCTTCCGCAGCTTCGCGACGTAGCCAGCGATCAGGCAGTGCAGGGACTGCGGGCCACTCTCGTCGTGGATCGCCCGACCGCCTCCCGCTTCGGCATCACCACCTCGACCATTGACCAGACGCTCTACGATGCCTACGGCCAGCGGCTCGTCTCCACGATGTTCACGCAGTTGAACCAATATCACGTGGTCCTGGAAGTGAAGCCCAATTTCGAGCGGAATCCACTGGATCTCCGCAACCTGTTTATTCGCAGCGGTGTCGGCAACGGCGGCGGAGCCGGCAATTCAGGCTTGGTGTCGGGCGGCGGAGCGAGTGTGGCGGCGGCACGCGGTCCGGTCAGCGGCAGCCCGGGTTCGGCCAGCACGAATACGGGTCTCGGCGGCGCCTCGGGTGGAAGCGCAGCCAGCGCCGCATTCGGTGCGCAAACGCAATCCAATAGCGTCTACATCAACGGCGGCCAGGTTCCCCTGAGCGCGTTTTCCCACGTGGTGCTCACCAGCGCCCCGATCACCGTAAATCACCAGGGACAGTTCCCCGTCACCACGCTGTCGTTCAACCTCGCGCCGGATGCTTCGCTCGGCGACGCCGTCGATGCGGTCAACAAAGTAAAGACCGATTTGGGCATGCCGGCCAGCATTCAGACTGCGTTTCAGGGAACCGCGCAAGCATTCCAGGCTTCGCTGGCGAATGAACCGGTGCTCATTCTGGCCGCGCTCATCACCGTCTATATCGTGCTAGGCGTGCTCTACGAAAGCTACATCCATCCCGTCACGATTCTCTCCACGCTGCCTTCGGCCGGTGTCGGCGCGCTGCTCGCGCTCAACATCTGCCGTCAGGATTTCAGCGTAATTGCACTCATAGGCATTGTGCTGTTGATCGGCATTGTGAAGAAGAACGCCATCATGATGATCGATTTTGCGCTCGAGGCGGAGCGCAAAGACGGCATGACGCCGCTCGACGCCATCTACAACGCATGCCTCCTGCGCTTCCGGCCCATCATGATGACCACGATGGCTGCGCTGCTCGGCGGCGTTCCCCTGGCGCTCGGCACGGGTACGGGCAGCGAGTTGCGCCGTCCGCTCGGCATCACCATCATCGGCGGACTCATCTTCAGCCAGTTGCTGACGCTCTACACCACGCCCGTGATCTACCTGTTCTTCGAGCGGCTGGCGCGCCGTTTGGCCCGCTCTCCGCAGCATGAGTTCGACCCCGGCGCGGATTCGGTTCCGGTGCAGTAGCCATGAATATCTCCGAGCCGTTCATCCGCAGACCGGTCGCCACCACGCTCCTGTTGATTGCCATCGCGCTCGCCGGAGCGACGGCCTTCCGCCTGCTTCCCGTCTCGCCCCTGCCGCAGGTGGACTTCCCCACCATCAGCGTCAACGCCAACTTGCCTGGCGCGAGTCCGGAGATTATGGCCTCGAGTGTTGCGACTCCGCTGGAACGCATGTTCGGCCGCATCGCTTCCGTCACGGAGATGACTTCGTCGAGTTCGCTGGGTTCCTGCAGCATCACGCTGCAGTTTGACCTGAACCGCAACATCGATGCTGCCGCGCGTGACGTGCAGGCCGCCATCAACGCCGCCCGCGGATACCTGCCGGCGAACCTGCCGAGCAATCCAAACTATCGCAAAGTCAACCCCGCCGATTCGCCCATCTTCATGCTGGCTCTCACCAGCTCCGTGCTCGATAAGGCGCACATTTACGACGCAGCCTCCACCATCCTTGCCCAGAAGCTCTCGCAGGTAACGGGCGTCGGGCAGGTCACCGTCGGCGGCAGCTCTTTGCCGAGCGTGCGCGTCGAAGTCAATCCCAGCCAGCTCAGCAAATACGGCATCGGTCTGGAACAGGTCCGCCAGACGCTCTCCAGCGCCAATGCGAATATCCCCAAGGGCCATTTTTCCAATGGCCAGCAGATGTGGGAGGTCGGCGCGAACGATCAGATCTTCAAGGCGGTCGATTACCAGCCGCTGCTGGTCGCGTACAAAAATGGCAGCGCGGTCAGGCTTGACCAGGTAGCTGACGTCAAGGATTCCGTCGAAAATGTTCTGAACTCCGGCTACGCCAACGGCAAGCCGTCCATCCTCATCATCATCAACCGGCAGCCCGGCGCGAACATCATCGATACCGTGGACAACCTGAGGAGCATGCTTCCGGCTCTCAAGGCTTCCATCCCGCATAGTATCGACATGCAGGTGGCCATGGATCAGACGGTCACCATCCGCGCCAGCGTTCACGATGTCGAGCGTTCGCTGCTCCTCTCCGTTATTCTGGTCATCCTGGTGGTGTTCGTGTTCCTGCGCAATGTGCGCTCCACGTTCATTCCCAGCATCGCCGTGCCGGTCTCGCTGGTCGGCACGTTCGGCGTGATGTACCTGCTGGATTACTCGCTCGATAACCTCTCTCTGATGGCGCTCACCATTTCCACGGGCTTCGTTGTGGATGACGCCATCGTGGTGGTCGAGAACATCACGCGGTATTTGGAACAGGGGATGAACCCGTTCCATGCGGCTCTGAAAGGCGCGTCGGAAATCGGTTCCACGGTGCTCACCATCTCGATTTCGCTGGTCGCGGTCTTCATTCCGCTGCTGCTGATGGGCGGAATCGTGGGGCGTCTGTTCCGCGAATTCGCGGTGACTCTTTCCATTGCGATCGCCGCGTCCATGGTGATCTCGCTGACCGCGACGCCCATGATGAGCGCGCATCTGCTGCGCGAGACCCGCAATCCTGGACGGATCTACCGCTTTACTGAGCGCGGCTTCACCTGGCTGGTCAATACCTACGGGCGCACGCTCACCTTCGTCCTGAACCACTCCTTCATCACCCTGATGATCCTGTTCGGCACCATCGCGTTGAACGTTCACCTGTTCCTGATTGTTCCTAAAGGCTTCTTTCCGCAGCAGGACAACGGCCGCATGGGCGGCCAGATCATCGCCGACCAGGACAGCAGCTTTAAATCCATGGACCACGTTCTGCGCGAGATGACCAACATCGTCGCAAGCGATCCGGCTGTCGATACCGTGCAAGGCTTCACCGGCGGCGGAACTCTGAATGTCGCGCGCATGTTTGTGCTCCTGAAGCCGCTCAACGAGCGCAAAATCCCCGTGGACCTCGTGATCGGGCGGCTCCGCCCTAAACTGGCCCGTATTCCCGGCGCGACGCTCTTCCTGCAGGCCTCCCAGGACGTGCGCGTCGGCGGCCGTTCCAGCGCCGCGCAATACCAGTTCTCGATGCGCGGCGATAACGTCGAGGATCTGGTAGCGTTTGCGCCGCGCATGTACGACGAGCTGAAAACAATTCCCATCATCGCCGACGTGAACAGCGACCAGCAGAATCGCGGCCTGCAAATGCGTGTCAACATCGACCGGCCGACGGCCGCGCGCTTCGGGATCTCTCCGCAGCTTGTGGACGACACGCTGTATGACGCCTTCGGCCAGCGGCAGGTGTCGGTGATGTATTCGACGTTGAATCAATATCACGTCATCATGACCGTCCGGCCGGAGTTCTGGAACGATCCGTTGTTCCTGCGGCAGATTTACGTATCGGCGCCCGGGGGAGCTCAAGTGCCGCTCAGCGCGTTCGCCACGTTCTCGCCGACCATCGCTCCGCTTTCGGTCAACCATCAGGGCCTGTTCCCCTCGGTCACCATTTCTTTTAATCTATTGCCGGGCGTCGCGCTCGGCGATGCCGTCAGCGCGATTCTGCAGACGGCGCAGCGTGTCGGCCTGCCGCCCACCATTCAGACGATGTTCGCCGGAACCGCGCAGGCGTACCAGGATTCGCTCGGCAGCGAACCCATCCTCATCGGCTGCGCCTTGATCACCGTTTACCTGGTGCTCGGCATCCTCTACGAAAGCTACGTCCACCCCATCACGATTCTTTCGACGTTGCCCTCGGCGGGCGTCGGCGCGCTGCTCGCGTTGCTGGTCACCAAAACGGACCTCAGCGTCATCGCCATCATCGGCATCATCCTGTTGATTGGCCTGGTGAAGAAGAACGCCATCATGATGATCGATTTCGCGCTCGCCGCCGAGCGCCTGGAAGGCAAGAACTCGCGCGATTCCATCTTCGAAGCATGCCTCCTCCGCTTCCGCCCGATTCTGATGACCACCATGGCCGCCATGCTGGGCGCCGTCCCCCTGGCGATCGGCACCGGAACCGGCAGCGAACTGCGCCGCCCGCTCGGCATTACCATCATCGGCGGCCTGATCGTCAGCCAGATGCTGACGCTCTACACAACACCCGTGGTATACCTCTATTTCGACCGGCTGCAGCACTGGTGGAGCGACGTCCGCCACCGCCGCCGCCATCGCAACGAAGAAACGTTACCGTCCGAAGCATGATCTCGAAACGCTACAAGCTCGCAGGCGCGCTCGCCGTAGCCACCCTACTCTCCACCGGTTGCACGGTGGGGCCGAATTATAAGCGCCCCGCCGCGCCCGTTCCGCCGGCGTTCAAGGAACTGCCTCCCTCGGGAACGCAGGACGGCTGGAAGGAAGCCACGCCGAGCGATGCTCTGCTCAAAGGCAAATGGTGGGAGATCTATAACGACCCCGCGCTGAATGCGCTCGAAGAGCAGGTCGCCATCAACAATCAGAACGTGCTGGTGGCCGAAGCCAACTTCCGCGAAGCCCGGGCCGCGGTTCGCGTCTCGCGCGCGGCGCTGTTTCCCACCGTGGGCACGGGACCATCGCTGAACGAAAACATTGCGAGCATCAACAATACCGGAAACGCTGCCGCGGCAGCCGCCGCGTCGAATTTCCGCACCAGCATCTCGCTGCCCATCTCCGCGTCGTGGGAGCCGGACATTTGGGGCAGCATCCGTCGCAGTGTCACCGCAAGCTCGGCAGTCGCGCAAGCATCGGCGGCGCAGCTCGAAAATGCCCGCCTGCTCTACCAGAGCATTCTTGCCGAAGACTATTTCAACCTGCACGGCATCGATAGCGAATATGAGCTGCTCGATCGCACCGCCAAGAACTATCAGGAATTCCTGACGCTCACGCGCAACCGCTTTCGCGGCGGCGTCGCCAGCGATCTGGATGTGGCGCAGGCCGAATCGCAGCTCTACGGCACCCAGGCAGCGCTCGAGGATCTCGGCATCGCGCGCGCGCAATTCGAGCATGCCATTGCGGTGCTCACCGGAAAGCCGCCTTCGGCCCTGGACATTCCGGCGCTGGTTCTGAAGAATCCGCCGCCGGAAGTTCCCGTCGCGCTCCCTTCCGTGCTGCTCGAGCGGCGTCCCGATATCGCGGCTGCCGAGCGCCAGATGCAGGCAGCCAACGAGCAGATCGGAATTGCCACAGCAGCGTATTATCCGGCGCTTTCGCTTTCAGCATCGCTGGGGTTGACCGCGACCGGATTCACAAGCTGGCCGGCGCGCTTCTTCTCCGTCGGTCCGGCGCTCGCCGAAACGCTATTCGATGCCGGCCGCCGTCGCGGAGTCCTGGCCGAAACACAAGCTGCTTTCGACTCCACCATAGCGGCGTACCGGCAGACGGTGCTGACCGCGTTCCAGCAAGTGGAGGACAATCTCGCGGCTCTGCACGTACTCGCGGGGGAAGCGCAGACCACGACGCAGGCGGTCGCCTCCAGTGAACGGGCGCTCACGGTTTCGACGGCGCAGTACAAAGCGGGAACCACCAGCTACCTGACGGTCATCACAGCGCAAGCGACGGCACTGAGCGCAGAGAGGAACGCGGTCAGCCTGCTGACCCGCCGTCTGGTCGCCAGCGTGGCGCTCGTGCAGGCGCTGGGCGGAGGCTGGGATATTTCCCAACTGCCGACCATGAAAGACGTCCAGGCAAAATCGAACACCAACAAGTAACGTCTGGCCTCTGGGACGGCCGGCCACTCAGCCGGCGGTGCCCGTGGCGCCAACCGATAGGAAGCGAAGGTCGTCTCGCAGATGCTGCCGCGCGGTGAAGATCCTGGACTTCACAGTGACCAGCGAAATCCCCAACCGCTCGGCGATCTCGTTGTACGTCAATTGCCCGACCACGCGTAGCAGGATGGCCTCCCGGCAAGCCGGGCTCAGCATCGTCATGGCGGCCGCGATTTGTGCCTTCCCTTGCCGCTCCGCAGCCCATACGAACGGCGATGCGCGGTGATCCGCCGCCCTGGCCTCCCACATCGTGGATTGATTTTCGTCGCTCACTTCGCGAAAGCGATGCCTCATGAACCAGCGGTTGTAATTGTGCAGCTCATTTCTCGCAATCGCGTACATCCACGTGCTGAGAGTGCATTCTCCCCGAAATTGCGGCAAGCGGAGAAAGACCTTCAGCGCGACATTCTGAATCAGGTCGTCTTTGTCGTACGGTCCCAGGTGCATGCTCGCTGCGAGCGGAATTACAAGCCGCTCGATCCGCAGTAAAAGCTCTCGATAGCTCCCCTCAAGACCGCTCTGGAGTCCGGATAACAAGCGTGAATCCAAGTCAGCCGGCGGCGCCGGACGGTCACGCCTGTGCGAAAAGCGAACGCTGGAAATATCGTTCATGGCAGCGACTCAGCAATAAGACGGGCACAGGCCATGTGTTGTTACTAAACAACTTTTTGAAACTATTGCCTCCTCCGTCCGAATGCGCAATCTCTCTTCGGGGAGACGATTCTGCAATCGGCTGTCCGTTCGAAAACTATCGCTGCGGCCCTTCTTACTGCGCTCTCGCTGTCTGCTGGACACTCTTCAACTCCAGCAGTTCCCCGACATTCTCAGATAATTCCCGGACTGTCCCTAACGACGGCTCCGTCTACCCGATCGTCACCGGCGTTGCCGGCGTGCAGTTTGTGGCCGTGAACCTCGATCACAACACTAAGCACGAACTCGAATCCCGCTTTGGTCGGCCTGCCCATCAACGCATCGCTTATTTTTCGCGAGTGAGTACGAAGTTGGAAGGGAAGCGTTCTTTGATGATGTTTCGCTGACGTCGGCCAGTGCCGCGCCCGAACCTGGCGCCCTTCCGCTGATACCCGGTAATTCCCTACTTCGCTGCCGCCGCGGGAGGATGAAAGTTCAGGATGAACTGTTCCATCGCGCGTGTCAGTTCGCGCGATGCGTACGATTTCGCTTCCGCCAGCGCGCGCTGGTTCGTCCACCCATCGTGCGCAATCCGGTAGCAGCCCACCACCATTCCGGTGCGGTCCTTACCCTCCCGGCAATGTACGAAAACGGGCCAATGCGAAGCATCGTTGAGGTAGTTGAATACTTGGTCGACATCCGTCTGCGTAGGAGTCTCATGGCCGTGCAGGGGAATGTGAATGTACTTCATCCCGAGTTGTTCGACTACCCTCTTCTCCCACTTCGATTGACCCGCCGGAATCCGCAGATCCATGATCGTCTGTACCCCGAGATTCTTCAGGCTGCGGAAACCTTCGGCCGTAGGCTGGCCCCCGCGATACAGCGCGTCATTCACCTGATGGAAATTCGGCACACCTGGAGCGCTGGGGATGGCGGCTGCGAAGAAAAATACAAGCGCATGCAGACGGTGCACGCCTACTGTTGTTGCAAACCCGATACCACGGTGGATACTGCCGCGTCCGTTAGCGCGCCATGGTATCGCGCGCGAATCGCTCCCGCGCCGTCGATGGTTACCAGATACGCGTCATCCGGCGCCGAGGCGTTAAACTCCGCTGCCGTCTTCAGTTCCTTTTCGCCTTGCAGCACCAGCAGGAACCGCTCGCGCTGCGATTCGGGAACGTCGCCCCTGATTGCGTGCGTCACCATACCGCGAACCAGCTTGGGAACATCCTGCAGCACCGCGATCGACCACGTTGGATAACGCGGAGCCAGTTTCGCCGACCACGGTTTCGTTTCCTTCTGCGATGCATGTGTAAACCCGATGACCAGCACTGCGGGCTTGCCGTCCGGCAGCGTGATCTTGTGATCGGTAAGCGTCTTCGCTTCCACATGCGGCAGCGTCTGCCCTGACGCCGAATATGCAAACGCCAGCAGCCCCACCACGCTCGCCAGGAAGACGCTGTGTTTCAGAGTGAACCGGAACAGCCGCGATTCCTCTTCGCGTTTCATGTGCGTCGCGGCCGCCGCCACCGCGATACTGGTGAGGCTGATCATCTTTCCCATTACACCACCCGCCGAATTCGCCGCTGCCATCAGCACCGGACTCATGCCGAGTTTCTGGGCCGTAATCACCTGCAGATTCCCGAACAGCGCATTCGCCGACGTGTCGCTGCCCGTGAGGAACACGCCGACCCACCCGAGCAGCGCGCTGAAGAACGGAAAGGCCGGACCGGTAGCCGCGAATGCCAGACCCAGCGTAGCCGTGGCGCCCGAATAATTCATCAGAAACGCCAGACCCAATACCGCCGCCAGCGTTAGTTCCGCAAGCGCCAACTGCCGCCCCGTGTGGCCGATCACCTTCACGAACTCCCGCGGCCTCATCCCCACCGCGACCGCGCCCAGGATCGCCGCGAACAAACACGCGGTTCCCGCCGCCGAGAGCCATGTAAAACTGTACGTCGCCGCGTACGGAGCAGGCTTCGCCACCACCGGCGGCATCCGCTGAATCAGGTTGTGCAGCCCCGGCCAGTTGATCGAGATGTTGGTCGCGTTCAGCCGCATCTGCAAAGGTTTGTATCCCCACGCCAGCACGAAAACGACCAGCAGCGCGTATGGGGTCCACGCGCGCAGCATGCCCTCCGGCTGCGCAATCGCCGCCCCTCGCCGGGACACTTTAATCGAGACGATCAGCACCACCATGGCCGCCAGCGACGCGAGGATATCGGTAAGCTGCGGCCCTATGAAGTTCGAAACCGCGAACTGCGTGGAGGCGAACGCCGCACCGCACAATGCCGCGTGCGGCAGCACTTCCTTCAGCCCGCGCCACCCCGACATCACCACAATCAGATACGCCGGAATGAACAGCGAGACCGGCGCGCACAGCCGCCCCACCGCGCCGCTCAGCGCATCGACCGGCAGCCCCGTCGTTGCCGCCAGCGTGACAATCGGAATCGCGATGCTGCCGAAAGCCACCGGAGCGGTATTGGCCAGTAAACAGATGGCAGCCGCGCGAAACGGCGTAAAGCCGAGCCCGGCCAGCATCGCCGAGGCCACTGCCACCGGAGTCCCGAACCCCGCCGCGCCCTCTACAAACGCGCCAAATGCAAAAGCGATCAACAGCGCCTGCAAACGGGGATCGTCCGTCAGCCGCCCGATCGAATCCTTCAGAATTTCGAATTTGCCGCTCTCCACCGTGACGCGATACAGCAGAATCGCCGTGAACACGATCCAGCCGATCGGGAAAAGCCCGAACGCCGCGCCGTATATGACGCTTGCCGCGAGCATGCCCACCGGCATTCCGTACACAAGCACCGCCGCCAATGCCGCTGCCGCGAGCCCGGCTAGTGCCGATAGCCACGCCGGTTTGCGCAGCCCCGCGAGCAAAAAGAGCAGCACGAAAATCGGCAGAGCCGCCGCCACGGCCGATAACGCCAGGCTTCCGCCAAGAGGGAAATAGTTCTGCTGCCACATGGCTTAGCCCTGCACCCTTCGCTCTTTCCCTTGCCAGAACGCCTCGCGCAGTTCGCGCTTCAATATCTTCCCAGTGCCCGTCTTGGGCAGCGGCTGATCCGCGAATTGGAAATACCGCGGCATCTTAAACTTTGCGATCCGCCCGCGCAGGTACTCGCAAAGCTCTTCCTGATTTAAGGTGTGCCGCGGCTTCAAAACCACAAACGCGGCCGGAACCTCACCCCACTGCGCATCCGGACTCGCCACCACCGCGCATTCCAGCACCGCCGGATGCGAAAAGATGGCGCGCTCCACTTCAATCGACGAGATATTCTCGCCGCCCGAAATAATGATGTCCTTCTTCCGGTCGACGATGTTGACGTACCCTTCCGCGTCCCACACGGCGACATCTCCCGTATGCAGCCAGCCGTTCTCCAGGGCGGCCGCGCTCGCCTGCGGCTCTTTGTAATAGCCGTCCATCACCAGGTCGCCACGAATCCAAATCTCGCCGAAGCTCTCGCCGTCGCGCGGAACGTCGTTGCCGTGCAAGTCCACCACGCGAATCTCGCAGCCCGGCATCGGCCATCCCGTCGACGAAAGCCGGTTCAGCCGGTCCTGCTCGTCCTTGTACTGCACCGTGCTCTTCGTCTTCGCCGTGGTCGCTACCGGACTCGTCTCCGTCAGCCCGTACCCCGCTTGCACGCGGCAGCGGAACGCCTTCTCCAGCCGCGCGATCAGCTCCGGCGAAGATGCCGCGCCGCCCATGTTGATCTCGCGCATGCTCGACACATCCGCTGTTGCCATCTCCGGACAATTGAGCAGCGCATTCGCCATCGTCGGCACCAGTTCCATCCCGGTCGCGCGCTCCTGTGCGATCAGCTTCAACACGTGCGACGGCTCGAACCGCCGCACCATTACCTGCCGGTAACCCAACATCGTGGCGCTCTGCGGACGCCCCCAGCCGTTGGCATGGAACAACGGAATCGTCGCCAGTTGGACGGCGTTGTCGTCATAGTTGAACATGCACGCCACCGACAGCGCATGCAGATACAGCGTCCGATGACTCAGCATCACGCCCTTCGGAGTCCCGGTCGAACCCGACGTGTAGAATAGCTCGCAAATTGACGTCTCGTCGATCGAAAAGATGTCCGGCCGCTCGATGCGTCCCCGCGTCAGAAGCTCCTCGTAGCCCGGGCCCACTTCGATCCAGGTCTGAATCGCCGGACAGGCCGCGCGAAGTTGCGATACGACCGGCAGAAAGTCCGCGTCATACACCAAAACGCGAGGCTCGGCATGATTCAGGATGCCGGTAAGTTCCGCAGCCGTCAGGCGAACGTTGAGAGGCATCGCAATCGCGCCGATCAATGGAGGCCCATAGTAGCCTTCCAGGAGTTCGTTGGAGTTGAAGCTCAGGAACGCGACGCGGTCCCCTGCCGCCACTCCCGCAGCCCGCAGGCCATGCGCCAGGCGCTCGGCGCGCTCGCCGAATTCGGCATAAGTAAACCGCCGCTCGCCCGAAACCACCCCGATTTTCTTCCCGAATAAATCGACAGCCCGATAGAGACAACGAAGCGGAGTAAGGGGAACGTGCATCGTAACGCGATTGTACAACGCCCGCGGCGCTCAGTTTTCCGCGGGCGTTTTGTCGAAACGATCGACGACGATAACCTCTACCGGCGCCTTCCCGTTTTCCAGCCTCAGGCCGAGCGATTGCACCGCGGAGTAGATGGTCGGCGCACCGGTGTCATTCTCGTCGAAGGTCCACCACACGTCGAAGTCGTACTTCCCCGCGAGTCGCGTGCCATCTTCGACCGGCCGCCGCAATTGGCCTTGCAGGACAGTTGCGAATTCGCCGATCGTCTTGCCCTGAACGCGATAGTAGAAACCCGGTGCGCGCCTGCCGGACGGAGGTTGCAACGCGGGCTCGCCGTCTCTATACGCTTGCAGTTTCGATCCGCCCGGCGCGACGGTCAGGCGGCACATCGGCATCTCGCGTTTGTCGGTGTGTACCGCGACGTTCCACCGCTCCGCCAGCAGCCGTTGCAGCATCAGGCGAAACTGCGCCCGGTCCGCACCCGCCGGCACCGTCGCCATCACATGAAACCGTTCCTCCGGCAGACGGTTCGCCGAAACCATGCGAAAATCGGGAACCCCGTACGCCTCCGTGATCAAGCCGCCGAGCGTGCAGAAGGTGCACGTATAGCGCCCGGGATCGCTTGACCCCGGACCGCCCCTCGCCCCGACATAAATGGGACCGTTCGTCCCGTCCATGGGCGGCGAACGCTTGACCGACGCGGCGTCAAACGCAAGCGGCTGCGCAAAGGCAGTCGCAGCCAACGAAAGCAGAATCAACCAACGCATCGTAACCTCCCGGTATCGTCAGTTCCCCGACGGTTTTTCTACGTGGTCCACCACAAGCACGTCAAGCATCCGCTTGCTCTGGAACGCCGTACGCATCCGTGATCAACCCGCCTGACCCCGGACCGCCCCTTGCCCCGACATAAATGGGACCGTTCGTCCCGTCCATGGGCGGCGAACGCTTGACCGACGCGGCGTCAAACGCAAGCGGCTGCGCAAAGGTAGCCGCAGCTAAGAAAAGCAGAATTAGCCAACGCATCCTAACCTCCCGGTATCGTCAGTTCCCCGACGGTTTTTCTACGTGGTCCACCACAAGCACGTCAAGCATCCCCTTGCTCTGGAACCCGTACGCATCCGTGATCAACCCGCCTGACGCCGGACCGCCCCTTGCCCCGACATAAATGGGACCGTTCGTCCCGTCCATGGGCGGCGTACGCTTGACCGACGCGGCGTTAAACGCAAGCGGCTGCGCAAAAATAGCCGCAGCTAAGGAAAGCAAAATCAACCAACGCATCGTAAGCTCCCGGTATCGTCAGTTCCCCGACGGTTTTTCTACGTGGTCCACCACAAGCACGTCCAACATCCCCTTGCCCGGCGTCAGCTTCAAGCCAAGCTGCGACTGCACCGCCGCGAAGATATTTATGCTTTCAGGGTCGTCCTTCTGAAAACCAGGCGTGTATCGGAACCGAATTTTGTAACTGCCGTCGAGCCCCGTATGATCCAATGCCGGCCGGCCCAGCAATCCCGAGTTGTCGAGCATTTGCAGAAACTCTGCCATCTTCGCGTTCGGCATCGAGAGTTCGTAAACTCTCCCCTCTACGCTTACCCTGGGCGGCTCCGTCGACTCCGCGTCGCCCGGCTTCAGCTTTGGCCCGGACTTCCCAACCACCAATTCGTAAACCGGCACTTCCCGGCTCTCCATATGCGCCTTCAGCTTGTACCGGTCTGCCAACAGGTTCCGCAGCATCGCCCGAAACTCCTCCGCCGTCGGAATACGGTCGCCCGGAGCTTTCGCCTGCACATCGTAAAAGGTGCTGTCTTCCAACTCCCCCGCGATTTGGAAATTGCGCAGACCATAAGCCCACAGCACCAGCCCGCGCAATCCCGTAATACTCTCCAGGCGCGCGCCCTCGGTACGTACGCCGCCGAAGGTCATGGGTCCCTCATGCACCTTCACAGATGCAACCTCGAACCGCTGCCCCGACGCCGCGCTCGCCAGTAAAAACAAAACGGCCGTGCTTCGCATCCGCTCCCCTTTTGGGAAGTATGACGCAAAGCACGGCCGCGCGTTAGCCGGTAGGCGTTAATCCTTCGTTTCGATCCTCATGCCGTAGAACGACTTGTACACAAACACCAGCGCCAAGACGAAGAACAGAGCCGCCAGGCCCGTCGTCAACCCCGCTCCCTGTTTCTGCGTCAGATCCACAGCCAGCGACACCGCTAAAAGTCCGAACAGCGTCGTGAACTTGATGATCGGGTTCAACGCCACTGAGCTCGTATCTTTGAACGGATCGCCCACCGTATCGCCTACGACAGTGGCATCGTGCAGCGGCGTGCCCTTGGCGCGCAGCTCCGTCTCCACCACCTTCTTCGCGTTATCCCACGCGCCGCCGGCATTGGCCATGAAGATGGCCTGATACAAACCGAACAGCGCGATCGAAATCAGGTACCCCACGAAGAAAAACGGCTCCAGGAACGCGAAGGAAAGCGTCGCGAAGAACACCACCAGGAAGATGTTCAGCATGCCCTTTTGCGCGTACTTGGTGCAGATCTCCACCACCTTTTTCGAATCCGCCACGCTGGCCTTGGTCACGCCTTCCAGCTTGATGTTCGCCTTGATGAATTCCACCGCGCGATACGCGCCCGTGGTAACCGCCTGCGCGCTCGCGCCCGTGAACCAGTAGATCACCGCGCCGCCCGCAATGATCCCCAGCAGGAACGGTGCATGCATCAGCGAAATCATCCGCATGTACTGGTCCTGAAGACCGTGAGTCAGCGCCACAATGGTCGCGAAGATCATTGTCGTCGCGCCCACCACCGCCGTTCCGATCAGCACCGGCTTACTTGTAGCCTTAAACGTGTTGCCTGCGCCGTCATTTTCTTCCAGATTCTCCTTGGCGCGCTCGAAATCCGGAGCGAAGCCGTAGTGCTTCTGAATCTCGGCTTCGATTCCCGGCAGCGTCTCGATCATCGAAAGCTCATACACACTCTGCGCGTTGTCCGTCACCGGACCGTAGCTGTCCACCGCGATGGTTACCGGACCCATGCCCAGGAAGCCGAACGCCACCAACCCGAACGCGAACACCGCCGGCGCCAGCATGATGGCATCAAAACCCATTGTGCTTACGAAGTACCCGACGCCCATCAGCGCCAGCATCGCCATGCCGAGCCAGAAGGCGCTGAAGTTGCCGGCCACAAATCCCGAAAGAATATTCAGACTCGCGCCGCCTTCCCGCGAACTGGTCACGATCTCGCCGACATGCCGCGATTTCGTGCTCGTGAAGACCTTGACCAGCTCCGGGATAATCGCCCCGGCCAGCGTGCCGCAACTGATCACGCTCGCAAGTTTCCACCAGAGCGACGGGTCGTTCCCCAGGTCCGGAATCATGAAAGCGCTCACCAGATAGGTCAGCCCGATCGAAAGAATCGACGTCAGCCACACCAGGCTGGTCAGCGGCGCTTCGAAGTTCATCTTGTCCGCATTTGCGAACCTGCCGCGCGCCACCGCGCCGTTGACGAAATACCCCACGGCCGACGAGATCACCATCATCACGCGCATGCTGAAGATCCACACCAGAAGCTGCACCTGCACCAGCGGGTCTCTTACGGCCAGCAGGATGAACGTGATGAGCGCGACGCCCGTGACGCCGTACGTCTCAAAGCCATCCGCCGAGGGTCCCACCGAATCGCCCGCATTATCACCCGTGCAATCCGCAATCACGCCCGGGTTGCGCGCGTCGTCTTCTTTAATCTTGAACACGATCTTCATCAGATCGCTGCCGATGTCCGCAATCTTCGTGAAGATGCCGCCCGCCACGCGCAGCGCCGCCGCTCCCAGCGATTCGCCGATGGCGAAGCCGATGAAGCAGCTCCCCGCCAGGTCGCCCGGGATAAAGAGGAGGATACACAGCATGATCAGCAGTTCCACGCTGACCAGCAGCATTCCGATGCTCATACCTGCCTGCAGCGGAATGTCGTAGCAGGGATACGGCTTGCCTTTCAACGCTGCGAATGCCGTCCGCGAATTCGCAAACGTGTTCACCCGCATACCGAACGCCGCCACCATAAAACTTCCCGAAATGCCGATCACGCTGAAAGCCAGAATGATCAGTACCTTAACGAAGTCCATGCCCTGCAGGAAGCCAAAATAGAAAATGATAATGACCGCAATGAAGGCTTCCAGGATCATCAGAAACTTGCCCTGCGTTGCCAGGTACGTTTTGCAGGTCTCGTAGATCAGCTCGGAAACTTCGAGCATGCTGGCGTGAACCGCCATCTTCTTCAGCCGCGAGAAGATCATCAGCCCGAATAGTAAGCCAAGAGCGCTCACCACCAAGCCCCACATCAGCAGCGTTCCGCCGCTGATCCCGCCCAAGAATGTCGCTTGATTTAAGTCGGGAAGTTTAAGGTTTGCCTCTCCCCCGCCCGTTTCCTGGGCGAGAGCCGGCAAGCCGGCCAGAAGCAATAGTGACAGCGCGCGTGACGCGGTAACGCAGCGCGCGCTGGGCGTGCTCCAAACGTTGAGCATCGAGAGATTTCCTCCAGGTGAATCGAGTGTACTCGAAAAGGACCGACCCCACAGTATAAGAGAGATACAACTCCAAATTCAATGTAGGTACCAGCCGCAAAACCGAAGGCACGCGAGCGGGCAAGCCCCGGTCCGCGCCCGGCGCCGGTCAGGAGCCCGGTGTGTGACAAAGGCGAGGCGTCAAGCGAGCGCTTTAATCCGTACTTTCAGGTCCGCTTGCTGATATACTAAGCCGCGTCGAGGAGATCTCATGTCTAAGAATCGCTTCACCCGCAGGCACTTCTTTTATGGCTCCCTGCTTGCCGGCGCCGTTCCCGCAGCCGGTTTCGGAAGCACTCCCTCTCTCAAGGCCCTGGGCTACAAATCACCCAACGAAAAGCTGAACATCGCGTCGATCGGATCGGGCGGCAAGGCCGCCAGCGACATTCACGGATGCGCCACTACGGAAAACATCGTAGCGTTGTGTGATGTCGATGACAAACAGGCCTCCAAAATTTTTAAGGAATTCGAAAAGCCGCCCAAGTACAAGGATTTCCGCAAGATGCTGGACAAGGAAAGCGCCAACATCGATGCCGTGATCGTCACCATTCCGGATTTCATGCACACCGTGGCGGCGCTCGCCTGCATGGAGCGGGGCAAGCACGTCTACGTGCAAAAGCCGTTGACGCGCACCATTTTCGAAGCGCGCCTGATGCGCGAGGCGGCCAATAAGTATAAAGTGGCCACGCAGATGGGCAACCAGGGGTATTCGAACGAAGGCACCCGGCAGGCAGCGGAAATGGTGTGGGCCGGTGAGATCGGCAACGTCACCGAAGTTCACGCCTGGACCAATCGCCCGATCTGGCCGCAAGGCATCAAGGAAATTCCGCCGCCCGACCCCGTGCCGGATACGCTCGATTGGGACCTCTGGCTGGGCATCGCGGCGCAGCGCCCCTACGTGCGCGGCGGCAAAGAGTACCCGAATAATTTCGATGGCTACTTCTATCAGCCGTTCAACTGGCGCGGCTTTTACGATTTCGGCTGCGGCGCGCTCGGCGATATGGCGTGCCACATTCTCGGGGCTCCCAATCTCGCACTGAAACTCGGCGCGCCAGTGAGCGTCGAATGCCTTCACCAGGAGGGCACCAGCGACATACAGTTCCCGGTCGCCAGCACCATCCGCTTCGATTTTCCGGCGCGCGGCGATATGCCGGCGGTCAAGCTGTTCTGGTACGACGGTTTGAAAGCGCAGCCCAAGATTCCCGGAGTGCCCGAAGACGAATATCTCGGCGACCTGCCGAGCCCCAGCACCCCGCGGCGGCAGGGACCGCGTCCGCAGAACGATGCGCCGCGCCGCACGCCGCATGAAGGCAACGGACCGGTATTCAACTGGGCGAAGATCGAAGCGCTGAAAGAGCACCCGCCCACCAGACTGCGCGATCCCGACGGCAGCCTGTTCATCGGCGACAAGGGTATGCTCACTACCGGCACGTACGGCGACGATACGCGCCTGCTGCCTGTCGAGAAGATGCGCGATTACGAGTTCCCGCAACCGACGCTCACCCGGTCGCCGGGCCATTATCACGATTGGATCCGCGCTTGCAAAGGCGGCGACCCATCCTGCTCTAACTTCAATATCGCCGCGCCGTTCACCGAGTGGATTCTGCTCGGCACGATCGCGCTGCGCTGCCCCGGCAAACTGGAATGGGACGCCGGCAAGATGAAGTTCACGAACAACAATGACGCCAACAAGTATCTCCGCCCGATGAGCATCCGCAAGGCCTGGGAGAAGATGCTGCCCTCAAAGCTGAACACGTAGCCATGCGATCCATTTTCGTTGTTCTCGCGGGCGCGGCGGTCTTTTCCGCCGCGCTCCTCTCGCAGCAATCCGCCAATCCGTTCCTCGGACGGTGGGACCTTACCGTGACCACGAACTCCGCGACCTTTCCGGATTGGATCGAAGTGATCAACCAGAACGGCAAGCCCGCGGCGCACATTCAGCCGCGCTCCGGCGGCGCGAAGTGGGCCACGGATGTCGCTATCGAGGGCTCTAAGCTGACCCTGACGCTGGACCGGGATCAGTGGGAACTCACGGCTACCGGCAACAGCATCGGCGGCGGCATCTCGCGGAATGGCAATATGGCGGCGAAGATCACCGGCAACCGTGCCCCCGCGCTCGATCGTCCAGTGCCCTCCGCGTGGAGCGACGCCAAGCCAATCTTCAACGGTAAGGACCTCTCCGGCTGGGAAGGCTTCGGGCCCGGCGCTAACAACTGGGTCGCTGAAAACGGCGACCTGCTCAACAAGACCAAAGGCCAGAACATCCGCACCACCGCGAAGTACAACGACTTTAAACTGCACATTGAATACAACTGCCCGGATGAAGGCAACAGCGGCATCTATCTTCGCGGCCGTTATGAAGTCCAGGTGGAGTACGAGAAGCCCGGCGTCAACGATGCCTTCCACTCCATGGGCGCCATTTACAGCTTCATCGCTCCGAACATCGAGCTGCCCAGGAAGCCGGGACAGTGGGAGACATTCGATATTACGCTGGTGGGGCGCAAACTCTGGGTGATGCGCGACGGCGTGCAGACCATCGCGGGTGTAGACATTCCCGGACCCACGGGCGGCGCGATCGACAGCAACGAAGCCGAGCCCGGTCCGTTCTACATACAGGGCGACCACACCGGCGGCATGCGGTATCGCAACATTACGATTCAACTGCCGAAGTAGTTACTTGCCGCGCGCGGCTTCCTGGTAAATCTCCAGCACTTGCTGCGCCGTGTGTTCCCAACTGAAGCGGCGCGATTGGGCCAGGCCGCGGCGCACCAATTCGGCGCGCAGTTCGTCGTCGAGCAGCACTTCCTTAATTCCGCGAGCGATATCGAAGACGTTCTCCGGATTTACCAGCATCGCCGCATCGCCCACCACTTCAGGAAGCGAGCTGACATTGCTGGTGACCACCGGAGTGCCGCACGTCATGGCTTCCAGCGGCGGAAGGCCGAAGCCTTCGTAGCGCGAGGGGAACACGAACGCGGAAGCCATCACATAGAAACAGTGCAGCGTATCGAAGGGAACGAAGCCGAGGAAGCGCACCACGTGCTCCATCTTGCTTTTGATGACGGCTTGCCGCACCGCCGGATACTGCGAGATGGTGTCGCCGATGATGACCAGCCGCAGGTCCTTATATTTCGGATGCGTGGCGAGTTGCTCGCGAAGCACGGCGAACGCTTCCACGAGCCGCGGCACGTTCTTGTGGCGGCGAATGTTGCCCGCGTAGAGCAGGAAGGGGTGATTGATCTGATAGCGCTCCATGATGCGCTGGCGTTCTTCGTCAGGCGTGTTGTGGGAGAGGAATCCCGGGTCGGGGGCATTGTACACGCGGCGGATGCGCTGGGGCGGAATGCCCATGTGCGATTCCACATCGCGCCGCGTGGCATCGGAAACCGCGATGACGCGCCGCGCCCGCTGCAGACCGCGCTTAAAACGAAAGTGGCGTGCATGGATGCGAAAGCTGGTGAGTTCTTCCTCGCCAAAAAACAGATTGGCCATATCGTGGATGGTCACCACGTAGGGGCTCATCATGAGCAGCGGCACGCGGTTGAGCGGAATGTGTACCAGGTCGGGCGAAAGCTGCCGCAGGAAAATGGGAAACAGAACGTGATCCAGAACGTCGCTATCGCTGCGGCCGTAAACCGCGGTGCCGAAATTCGCGGGAAGCCCGGAGAGGGTGCGCACTTCTCCGGGTCCGCTGACCAGCGTATAGCGGTTTTCTTTATCGACCGTGCTCAGCGCATGGACGAGGCTGCGGATGTAAGTGCCTATGCCGAAATCCCGGATTCTCCGGGCATCCATGACGATGTGCAGCATTTACTGGTGCGCTCGTACGGACCGGGCCGTGGCGCGAATCCCCCTTGACTGCTGTCCGTCGTCGGTCTCGTAAAGCACATGCATGCTGGAGGTTTCGTGCTGCTCGCCGGTCTGCGGTTCCGCTGACCGGCGGGCGACGCGAGAGGCTGCGCTTACGCGCGAACCGGCTCCATCTTCCAGCGATAGAGCGGGAACCGCGCGGTGAGCGCGCCCACCTTATCGCGAACGCGGCCTAGCGCCTCTTCGTTTTCGATGTTGTTGAGCACTTCCGCGATCAGCGCGCCGACCTCACGCATTTCCGCTTCTTTGAACCCGCGCGTGGTCACTGCCGGTGAGCCCAGGCGGATGCCGCTCGGGTTCATCGGCGGATTTTGATCGAACGGGATGGCGTTCTTATTGACCGTGATGCGCGCGCGGTCCAGCGCCTTCTCGGCTTCCTTGCCGCGCAGGCCTTTAGAGAATACATCCAGCAGCATCAGGTGCGTATCGGTGCCGCCGGAGACCAGGCGGAAGCCTTCGTCCATGAGGCTCTGCGCGAGAGCGCGGGCGTTCGCGACCACTTGCTTCTGGTACGCGACAAACTCCGGCTGCATGGCTTCGAGGAAGCAAACCGCCTTTGCCGCGACAACGTGCACCAGGGGGCCGCCCTGCACTCCGGGGAAGACTACCTTATCGATGGCAGCTCCGAACTTCTCCTTCGCGAGAATCAGGCCGGCGCGCGGTCCGCGCAGCGTTTTGTGAGTCGTGGAAGTGACGATATCGGCATGCTCGCACGGGTTCGGATGCACGCCCGCGGCAACCAGTCCGGAGATGTGAGCCATGTCCACCAAGAAGATGGCGCCCACGGCATCGGCGATCCTGCGGAAGCGCGCGAAATCCAGAATGCGCGGGTACGCGCTCGCGCCGGTGATGATCATCTTCGGCTTGTGCTCGTGCGCGAGGCGCTCCACTTCGTCGTAGTCGATCTGCTCGTCTTCCTTGCGGACGTTATACGGCACCACTTTGTACGTCTTGCCGGAGAAGTTGAGCTGGTGCCCGTGCGTGAGGTGGCCGCCGTGCGCCAGGTTCAGGCCCATGATGGTGTCGCCGGGCGATACCACGGCGGCATACGCGGCTTGATTGGCTTGCGAACCGGAGTGCGGCTGCACGTTGGCGTACTCGGCGCCGAAGAGCTTTTTCGCGCGGTCGCGCGCGAGATTTTCCACGACGTCCGCGAATTCGCAGCCGCCGTAGTAGCGCTTGCCGGGGTAGCCTTCCGCGTATTTGTTGGTGAACACGGAGCCGGTGGCTTCGAGCACCGCTTCGCTGGTGAAGTTCTCGCTGGCGATCAGTTCCAGTTGCCCGTCCTGCCGTTCGGTTTCGTGCTCGATGGCTGCGAATATTTCCGGGTCCACTTCCGCCAGCGGCCGCCGCATGCGTTCTTCCGTTGTCACTTGGTTCCCTCCAGTTGCGCGATTTTGGCTACGCGCCGGGCGTGCCGTCCGCCCGTGAATTCAGTGCCCAGGAAAATATGAATGAGGTCCAGGGCGTGTTGTTCGTCGAGATACTTGGCGCCGAGCGTGAGGACGTTGGCGTCATTGTGTTCGCGTGTCATGCGGACTTCGTCTTCGCTCTGCGCGGGCGCGGCGCGCACGCCGGCAACTTTGTTGGCGGCGATAGCCATGCCGATGCCGGTGGAGCAGACCAGAATGCCGCGATCCGAGCGACCCTGGCCGACGTCGCGCGCGACGGGTTGTGCGTAATCGGGGTAATCGACGGACTCCGCGGTGCCGGGTCCGAAATCGACCAGTTCATGGCCTTCGGAAGCCAGTTTTTGCCGCAGTTGTTCCTTGAGGGCAAAACCAGCGTGGTCCGCGGCGATGGCGATTTTCATAGAGGCTGGGAGAAAGCCCAATTTTAGCATGCTAGAATTGGGTTTTCCCTTCACAAGTCTATGCTCTGGAGCAAGTTGTTCATTCCCACCCTACGCGAAAACCCCGCGGAAGCGGAGGTTCCCAGCCACCAGTTGCTGCTGCGCGCAGGGTATATCCGCCAGCTCGCCGCGGGTATCTATAACTATCTGTTCCTGGCGCAGCGGTCACTGCTGAAGATTCAGCAGATTGTGCGCGAGGAGATGGACGCCATCGGCGGCCAGGAGTTTCTGTTGCCGGCGCTGAACCCGGCGGAAGTGTGGCAGGAATCCGGGCGCTACGACGTAATGGGCGACAACATGTTCCGCCTGAAAGACCGCTTCGGCCGGCCGCTGTGTCTCGGCATGACGCATGAAGAGGTGATGACGACCATTGCGCGGGGCGAGTTACGCAGCTACAAGCAGCTTCCCCAAATCTGGTATCAGATTCAGACGAAATTCCGCGATGAGCCGCGTCCTAAGAGCGGCCTCTTGCGCGTGCGCCAGTTCATCATGAAGGACTCGTACACCTTCGATATGGACGCGGCCGGTCTGGACGCCGCCTATAACAAACACTACTCGGCGTACTGCAAAATTTTCGATCGCTGCGGCCTCAAGTACAGCGTTGTGGAAGCGCATTCGGGCGCGATGGGCGGCAGCCAGTCGCATGAATTTATGGTGGCGAGCGACGCGGGCGAGGACCTGGTCGCCATTTGCAACAACTGCGGGTATGCCGCCAACGTGGAGAAGGCGCAGGCGCAGCCCGTCGCTCCGTCCGTTGCGGATCCCGAAGGCGACCTCACACCGGAAGAGTTCCACACTCCCGGGCAGAAGACGATTGCGGAGATCGCGGCGTTTACAGGGCTGCCGGAAACTTCGCAGATGAAGAGCCTGGTGCTGGTGGCGAACGGCAAGCCGTTCCTGGTGTTGCTGCGCGGAGATCATCAGCTCAGCGAGACGAAGTTCGGCGCGTTTTCAGGCGATGCGGAATTTCGGCCCGCGCATCCCGAAGAGATCCGGCAGTGGTTTGGCGCGGAGGCCGGTTCGCTCGGGCCGGTCGGCGTGAAGGGCATGACGGTGGTTGCGGATCAGGCGCTGGTGGGCCGCAAGAACATGATCGCCGGCGCGAACAAGACGGATCATCACCTGCGCCACGTAACGCTTGGCGAAGATTTCGAAGCCGCGGTGCACGATCTGCGGCAAGTGGTGGCGGGGGATGCGTGCGGCAAGTGCGGATCGCCCCTGGAAGTCAGGAAGACGGTGGAGATCGGGCACATCTTCAAGCTCGGATACAAGTACTCCGAGAGCATGGGGCTGCGTGTGCTCAACGCGGACGGTAAGGAAGTCACGCCGATCATGGGATCGTACGGGATCGGCATCGAGCGCATTCTGAGCGCCGCAATCGAGCTGTATCACGATAAGGACGGCATGATTCTGCCTGCATCCATCGCTCCGTTCCAGGTGGTGGTGACGCCTGCGAACATGAACGATGCGGCGCAGGGCGAGGCCGCTCGCAGCATTTACGACGCTTGCCTCGCGGCGGGTCTCGATACTCTGCTGGACGACCGCGACGAGCGGCCCGGCGTCAAATTCAAGGATGCGGACCTGATCGGAATTCCGTACCGCATCACCATCGGCAAGAAGCTGGCGAGCGGCCAGGTGGAACTGGTGGATCGCAAAACGCGGCAGAGCACCGATGTTCCCGTTGCGGAAGCGGCTGCGCGCGTGGCGGCGCTACTCACGAAGACTCAATAAAAAGCTGGCAGGTAAGCTTGTCCGATAGCCGGGCGATAATCGCGTTTCGCGGGCGCCACGCAATCGGCAACGGCAGGGGGATCGATGCGCGGGTCGGGGAGCGTGCCGGAGGCCGTGGCCGCTCACCCGGCAACTCAGGAGCATCCGATTCTCAACGCGATTATTGGACGCAGATGAACGCAGATGCCTCAGTTGACGCGCGGCCGCCCGGCGGCTTTAGGGTCGATGATTCCGGGCCTCGGTTATCGGCCCGGCCATGAGGCCGGCGGTTACCACTTGTTGGCGTTATCGACGGTGGAGAGCGTGCGCGTGTTCATTCGGTCCACGTAGACGGTCCCGTTGAGGTGGTCCGTTTCGTGTTGGACGATGCGGGCGTGCCAGCCTTCGGCCGTGAAGCTGGTCTCATCGCCATTGTGATTGAGGCAGGTGACCTTGGCAATGAGAGCGCGCTTCACCAGCGCTACGTAACCGGGAAAGCTCAGGCAACCTTCGTGAAATTCAGCCTGACCGCCGCTGAGCTCGATTTTTGGATTGATGAGCACCTGGAAGGGAACGGGGCGGCGGTCCCGCTCCGCGAGTTTTTCAGGCGGAACGGCTTTGAGGTAATCGGCTCGATCCTCAATGACGGCGAGTTTTAGCGGCACTCCGATTTGCGGCGCCGCGAGGCCGACGCCGGGCGCATCGTGCATGGTCTCGCGCATCCATTCGATGAGTTGCTGAATGCTGGGCGAGCGAATCTCCTCGACGCTCAGAGAACGAGCCTGTTGCCGCAGGACCGGGTTGCCGAGTTGTACGATTTTGATAATCACTGTTGCAGGAACTTATCTATGTTAGCGATGTTTTGCTTGGCATAGCGGGATTCCTGCAAATCGGGGTTGATTTCTATCGTTTTTTGAAAGTGCCGGCGCGCGGGGTCGAGCTCGGCGATGCTGCCGGTGGTCTGCGCTTTGGTCATGAACGCGAGTCCCAGCGCGTAGTGCGCGTACGGGTCCTGCGCATCGTAACTGAGGGCGCGCTCGCAGCTTGCGATGGCCGTATCGAACTGGTTCAGTTTTCGTTCGCAGTCGCAGATTCCGAACCAGGCCAGGCTGCGCAGGTCTTTCCAGATATCCTGGGTGCCGGCGCGTTTCTTCCGTCCCATGCCGAAGAGTGAACCGATCACGTAGTAATTGAGCTGCCCGGCGAGCTTGCTGTCGAAATCGCTGAGCTTGAGGTAGCTGTCGTACTCGGGTTTCGCTTCGGCGTACTTCCCGCCGAGGCGCAGGCTGTCGGCGAGCCATAGGTGGGGTTCGGCATTCCGCGGCGTAAGTTTGATCGCCTTTTGCGCTGCCTCGATGGATTGCGGGTAGAGCGCTTTGAAGCGGTATGCCTGGGCCAGCATGGTGAGCGCGTCGGCGTGGTTGGGGTCGCGCGTGAGCACGACGTTGAACTGTCGAATGGCTTCGTCGGTGTTGCCGGTGTCCAGGAGCATGCCCCCGTAGTTAGCGCGCGCTTCCAGATAGTCGGGATCGATATCGATGGCCTTCTTGTAATACTCCGCAGCCTTCTGCTCATCGTACAGTGCGTTGTAAGTCAGGCCTAAGTAGAAGGCCGCTTTGCTGTAAGTGGGGTCGGCCGCGAGCGCTTTTTCGAAGTACTCGGCGGCCTTGCGGTAATTCTGCTCGTAGCCTTTCTGGTAATACTTGATGCCGTCATCGAGTAAGTCGAGTGCAGCTTTGTCGTGGCGGCGCGCGATCAGGATCTTGATGCTGACGGTGGAGTCCTGGCCGGGATAGACGGTTTCCTGGCGGGGCCCGTCAGGCTCGTAACCCATTTTCACGCCCTTTACCGTGTGGGCTCCGGGCGGCAGGCCGGGGACTGTGATGGGCTTGTTATTCTGAATCACTCCGACCGACTTGCCGTCGACGAATACCTCGACTCCGTCCATGTTCGCCTCGAAGACCAGCGTGCCGTACTTCGGCGCCGGCGGCTTGGCGGGCGGAGCATTGGCAGGCACGTAGGCGAGTAACATGTCGGGATCGTAAGTGCCGCGATCGCTGGTGGGATTCTGTTTGCCCCTGGTGGCTTCGCGCACTTGCGAGTGCACGTACTCGGCAAGCTCGTCGGCCGTGACAATACCGTCACCGGACGTATCGGCGACACCTTCAAGGCCCTTGACGACGTAGTAAGTGAAGACGCCGTGGCCGCCTTCGAGGTCAGGACTTTCGAAGGAGCTCTCGCGGTCGCGGCTGGCGGTTAGCGAGAATAGCGACTTCCGCAGGTCGCCGAGTGTGTGGTTCAGGTTCGCGGTGTCTTCGGGCGTGATGGCGCCGGAGTGGCAGGCATCGGTGAGCAGAATTTTGTTCTTCGCTTTGATCTTGCCGCCAATGGTTTCGCCGAGCTCATCCATAGGGAAGCCCGTAGCGGCGATGCTATCGAGATTGATGTCATAGGGCGCCAGATAGCCGCGGCCCTGGTAGATGAATCCGTGGCCCGCGAAGTAGATCAGGACGCGGTCGTCAGGCTGCGCGACGGAGGGGAGCCAATCGTCGATCTCGTGGCGGACGGCCGCGAGTGTAGCTTTAACGCCGGTGAGCAAGTGGACGTTCTCGGCTTTGAAGTTGCCGCCTTCCGGGCTGATGAGAATGGTGTAAATGGACTGCGCGTCGCGTTCCGCGAACTGAAGCTGCAGCTTGTCCGGGATGCTCTTATAGCGGGAGATGCCGATTACCACGGCGTAGCTTCGTGGGATGGAGACGGTTTTCGGCGCAGGCGCGGGCTCGTCGAGCTTTTCGATTTTGAGGTCACGCTTTTGATCGGTTTGCTGCGCGAGGAGCGCCGCGGCGGTGAGGGTGAAGATAAGTGCGCTGCGCATAATTCACTTGTGGGCTACGCGAAATTGATAAACGACCGGACCGGTTAAAGGCTCCGGAGAAGAGATCACAGCTTTGTTCTGGTCGCGGAGGAAGAGCAGTTCGCGCGGACCGGGGTCAAAGGCGCCTGAGATGTTTTTCGGGATATCGGCTCCGCGAGGAATGAGCTTGGGGCCGGCGGCGGAATCGACACAGTCGCCGCGAGCTTTGAGAACGGCGTCGTCGCAGCGAGGGATCAGTTTGAGCGGAGTGGAGGGCGCGGCGGAGGACGGCGGAGGCCCGGGGCGTTGCGCATCGGTGAGTTTCACCGGGCTCACCAGCCAGTAGACCGTTTCGTATCCGGGAGGTCCGGCGATGCGAAAAACGGTGGACGTGGCGGGAACCTGGTAATCCTTTCCGGCAGCGATCTGGTTGGCCTGGCCGGTTTCCTCGCGCGGGAAAAGCTGCTCGTATTTGCCGCTGGAGCCCTGGTTCATGACATACAGGTAGCCATCGAAATTCGAATGGAAGCGGAAGCGAATGCGGTCGCCGGACGCGAGAACGAGCGCGGGATCGACGGCCTGCCACGTAGTGCCTTGCAGCCGCTCAAGAACAATTTCCATGCGCTGCGGCTGGGCGTTGGCGACGAAGGGAGCGAGGCCGAGCAGCAGCAGGGCCCGGCGCATCATTTGTGCACCAGGACGACATCGGCGACCACGCGCGAATCGGCGCTGCCGGTGGGGTTCACCACGTAGACGGCTTTTTCTTTCTTGTCCCCGGGCGTGTCGGCGTCGACCTTTTCGATCACCAGGTCGCGGGCATAGGCGGTGCGGAGGAGGCCGACGGTGCGGTCGTCAATGCGCAGGTCGGCAACCATGGTCTTGGCTGGAGTAGCTGCGGGTTTGGGCTGCTGCGGCGTGGCGGCAGGCACGGGGTTGGAGCCCTGAAGGGAGTAGATGAGGTTTTCGAGATCGGGCTCGGGAGTGCGGGACAGGACGACAAAGAGGCGTTCCTCGCCGGGTTGCTCATCGAAGACGAGTCGCGAATGCGGTGGCATCTGGTAGGTGTGGAAGCCGTCGATGTGGTTATCGCCTTCCTGCACTTCTTTGGAGGGGAAGATCGGTTTCCAGGTGCCGCTGGAGCCTTTACTGATCATGTAGAGATAGCCGGGGGTGTTGCTTTCCAGATCGAACTCTATGGCATCGCCGGCGTGGAAGACGGAGTCGGGAGCGACCTCGACCATTTGGTCATCGACGCGTTTTCGGATGGTGAAGCGGAGTCCGAGGGCGGGTCCGTTGGCCGGGGCGGGCGCGGTGGTGTGGGCGGCGGTGAGGATGATGCCGGAAGCGGCCGCGACCGGCGCAGCGGCGGAATCGGTGGCGGATACATGCGGCTGCGTTTTCGGCGGAACGTTCGTGGCCGCAGTGGTCCGGGCGACCGGCGCCGCTTTCTTGTTGGGCACGCCGGATTTGGTTGCGTGCGCGGCGGGTTGCTGGGCTGCGGAATAAAAGAGCTCACGCGCGGTGAGTTCGGGGCCACTCTGGGCGTGGGCGGACAGGGCTAGGAATACGGTGGAAAAGAGGTAAAACGGGGTCCTGGGCATCTGGTGTTCCGGCCTGCTGCGGGCCGGATCCTCCTTTTTGTTTTACGATACCACCCGCGGAGCGGCGGTGGCCGCAAGAGAAGGAATTCCCGTTGCGACGCTAGGGCCTGCGGCTCGCAGCGCTGACTTGGCCGTTTGCGAACCAGAGGATCGCCGGCAGGAGCATGGCAACCCCGACTGCCGTGGCGCAAGTCCTTGGCGCCGCTCCGAGATCGATTGCCAAGCTTGCGGCGTAGCTGCTGGCGGCCATGGCGATCATGCAGAGGCCGTATTCGGCGGCGAAGACGCGGCCGCGGAAACGGTCGTCGGAGTGGATTTGCAGCAGGGTTGTAGAGAACACCCAGTTCGTGGACGTTCCTGCATGCGCCAGCGCGACAGCCGCGGCGGCCAGCGCGACGGCTCCGGCCGCGCCGAGGCACAGGTAGCCCGCGGCTCCGAACAGGAACCCCCAGAGAATTCCGTTTCGGAGTCGGGGTTCGCGATCGCGCGCCCAGCGCCCGGCGATGAGCGGGCCGGCGAGCGCTCCGATTCCTCTTGCGCCCATCAACAGGCTCATTCCCAGAATGGCGGCGCGCGCGGAATCGAGGCGCCCAAGTTTAACCGGGAAGACGCGTTCTCCCAGCACGGGCAGGAGCACTAAGTTGGCTCCCACGATGCCTCCTCCGAGTTTCACGAACACGACTGCGAAGAGATTCTTGTTGTGCCTGATGTACTCAAAGCCTTCGAGCACCGGTTTGTAGTCGAAGAGTTCAGCGATGCGAAGCGGCGGGAACCCCTCGGTGTGTGCTTCCGTGAACTTCAGTTTCGCGATGAGCCACGCCGAGACGAGAAAAGACGCGGCGTTGAGGATGAAGACCGTATCCCGGCCCAGCAGGGCGGCAACAACGCCTCCGATGGACGCGCCTGCCGCGAGGCAGAAAGACCATGCAACGGAAGCCAGGGCGTTAGCCGCGAGCATGTCCTCAACCGCGACCATGCTTGGTATGACCGCGGTGTGTGCCGGCTCGAAGAACGAAACGGCGATGGTCTCGAACAACAGAAGCGGATATGCGATCCACACGGTTCCGGGCGTGCGGACAAGGAGCATGCCGAGCACGATGAAGAAGCGGGCAAGGTCGGCCGCGATCATGATGGTCTTGCGGCTGACGCGATCGTTGACGACGCCGGCGGTAGGCGAGACGAACGTGCCCGGAAGAAGTTGCAGCACCACCGCGAGGCCGACCGATTCGGCCTTGCTGTGCGTGAGCTCGAGCAGCAGGCTGTAAACGGCGAGCGTGTAAAACCAGTCGCCAAGCTCGCTGACGATTTGCGCGATGAAGAGCAGCCGGTAGTTGCGGTTGGCGCGGAGAAGCCGCAGGTAGCGCTCGATCACTCGCTATAGAGTCCCATACGCTGCTTGACGATGCGCACGGTCTCATTCGCGATGGGCGCGACGCGTTCGGCGCCTTCGCGGAGGATGCCCGCGAGGTAGCCGGGCTCGGAGACGATCTGCCGGTAGCGAGCCTGAAATGGCTCCAGATGCGCGATCGTCATTTCGGCAACCGTTTTCTTCAGGTCGCCGTATCGCATGCCGGTGAAGCGCTGCCTGATGGCGTCGTCGGTATCGCCGGAGAACGCCTGATAGATGGAGATCAGGTTCAGCACGCCCGGCCCGGCGGTTTCGAAATCGACGGCGGGATTGGAGTCCGTGGTTGCTCGCATGATGGTCCTGCGAATTTTCGCGGGGTCGTCCAGAAGCGCGACAGCGTGGCCGGCTCCGGTAGCGGACTTGCTCATTTTTTGCATGGGATCGTCGAGGCCCATGACGCGCGCGCCGACGGTCGGGAGGCTGGTGCTGGGGACGACGAAGGTCTCGCCGTAGAGCGAGTTGAAGCGCTGGGCGATGTCGCGGGTGAGCTCCAGGTGCTGGGCCTGGTCCTCGCCGACGGGGACGATGCCGGCTTGGTACAGCATGATGTCCGCGGCCATCAGGACCGGATATTGGAGAATGCCGTCGCCGACGGATTCCTGGGTAGCCGCTTTTACTTTGTACTGCGTCATTCGTTCCAGCCAGCCGACGGGCGTGACGCAGGTGAGCATCCACGCCAGTTCGGCATGCGCCGGAACGGCGGATTGCACCATGATGGCGCAGGCTTTCGGGTCGATGCCTGCCGCGAGGTAGAGGGCGGCGATCTCCTGGATTTTGGCGCGCAGTTGCGACGGCTCCTGATAAATCGTGACGGCGTGCAGGTCGACGATGCAGAAGATGCATTCGTAATCGTGCTGAATGCGGACCCAGTTTTTCAGCGCTCCGAGATAATTGCCGATGTGCAGGTTTCCGGTGGGCTGCATCCCGGAAAAGACTCGTGTTTTCATAAGGAGTAAGGATTATCGTAACGTGAAAGCAGACGTGGCGACGGGACTCTGTCTCATCACCTGCCGCGCGTCTTCGATTGGGATACGTAAAGGCTAATGAGCGCACATCATTTTGAAATTACTGTGGAGAAGTTGGTTTACGGCGGGGACGGCCTTGCCCGATTGGACGGCCGCGTGGTGTTTGCTCCTTTCGTTTTGCCGGGGGAGCGTGTTCGCGTGCGCAGCGAGCTGGAGAAGCCGGGCCTGGTAAAAGCTTCTTTGGCGGCGGTGGAGCAGCCGTCGGCGGAGCGGGTTCCGGCGCCGTGTCCATATTTCGGACGATGCGGCGGCTGCCACTACCAGCACGCCGGGTATGACTTCCAGCTTTCTGCGAAGCGGCAGATTCTGGTGGAAGAGCTGCGGCGGCTCGGCAAAGTGGAGCCTCCTTCGGATATCGCGATTGTGGCGGCGGAGCCCTGGGGATACCGCAACCGCGCTCAACTGCACATCGAGGATGGCCGGCTCGGATATCGCGAGGCGCGGTCGCACAAGTTGTGCGCGATTGACCGCTGCCCGATCAGCTCGCCCCGGGTGAATGAGACGATCGCGATAATCAACGGCATGCTGCGCGATTCGCGCTGGCCGCGTTTTGTGCGCGGAATCGAAGTGTTCACCGATGAGCAGAGCGTGCAGTTGAACGTGCTGGAGACCGATCGGCCGGTGGCGCGGCGGTTTTTCGAGTGGTGCACCGAGAAGATTCCGGGCATGGTGGAGAACGCTCTGGATTACGAAGGCCGCTATCGAGTCAGCCGCAATTCGTTCTTTCAGGTGAACCGGTTTTTGTTGGATAAGCTCGTAGCGGCGGCGACTGCGGGCGCATCGGGCGACTCCGCTTTGGATCTGTATGCAGGCGTGGGGCTGTTTTCCATGGCATTGGCGCGGAGCTTCGGAAAAGTTACGGCCGTGGAGAGCGGGTCCACCGCGGTTCGCGATCTGCTCTTTAATGCGGAGCGGGCAGGGCTCGGAAACGTGTCGGCGACCGCGGCGACCACCGAAGCGTATCTGGAGAAACTGGAGACACCGCCGGATCTGGTGCTGCTGGATCCGCCGCGCGCCGGCGCCGGAAAGATCGTCGTGCGCCGGCTTGCCGAGTTAAAGCCGCGATGGGTGACGGTGGTGTCCTGCGATCCGGCGACGCTGGCGCGCGACCTTTCGGGCCTGCTCGCGGCGGGGTATCGCATCGCCGATATGTTGCTGGTGGATCTGTTTCCCCAGACCTATCATTTGGAGACCGTGGTGAGGTTGGAATATGCGGGTTGACCTGGCGCGCCTTGCCAGTTTCGATACTCCGACGATCTCGAACGCCATCGAGCTGTTCGAGGTGCGCCCGCGGAACGAGGGGTACATGGACGGCCGGATTCGCGCGTGCTTCCCGGACATGGCTCCGGTGGTGGGGTATGCATCCACTGCGTCCATGCGGTGCGCGTTTGCGCGGCGCGAAGGGGATGTGTACGCATCGCTCGACGAGCAGGTGGCGCGTTTCGAGGAACTGCCGGGTCCGGCGATGGTGGTCTATCAGGATCTGGACGACCCCGCTGTTGGTGCTACGTTCGGCGAGATCATGTGCACGACGTACAAGGCGTTCGGCGCCGCGGGGTTGATTACCAGCGGTCCGGCGCGCGATCTCGAACAGGTGCGGCGGCTCGGCTTTGCGGCGTTCAGCAATGGAGCGTTATGCTCGCATGGGTACAGCCACATCGTGGATCTGCATCGCACGGTGCGCGTGGGCGGCCTGGCGATATCGCCCGGAGATCTGCTGCATGCCGATTGCAATGGCGTGGTCAAAATTCCGCTGGAGATCGCAAATGAAGTGGCGGACGCGGCGGGCGAGTTGGTGCGCGCCGAGGCGATCGTTTTGGAGTATCTGGCCGGGGGCAAGGTGGATGCGGCGGGAATGCGGCGGGCTCGCGCGGAGATGATGGCGGAGTTGGGAGCTTTGGGGAAACGATTGCGGGTGTAGGCGTAACGACGGTGGCGCGCTCCGCGCGACTCAGGCGAACTCCGTTCGCCGCAACAGGAAAGATTCTGGCGCGCTCTGCGCGCCTGCGACCGGTCTGGAGACCGGTCGCTACTGGCATGGCTCGCTGATACTCTGAAATTTGCTCACGAAATATATTGATCCGGTTCGGCCGTGGTGGGGACGGTCCAAGCCGACCGTTCGCTACCTGATGGAGACGGAGGCGCATGTGTATGCGCTCGCGGTCTCGGCGAGTGTGTTGCTGTCGTTTTACCCGTTTGTCACGGTGATGATCTCGATTTGCAACAATATTCTTCACTGGCCGGCCGCGGTGGAAGCGATTTATATCGCACTCAATGATTACTTCCCCGGCGGGCTGGGTGATTTTATAAGGCACAATCCTCCCCGCCACGCGGTGGTCCAGTGGACATCGCTCTTCCTTCTGTTGTTCACGGCAAATGGGGTGTTCGAACCTCTCGAAGTGGCCTTGAATCGCGCGTGGGGCGTGACTGTCAATCGCACCTATCTGCGGAATCAGATGGTGGCGCTGGGTATGATCTTCGCGTGCGGCGGGCTGGCATTGCTGTCGTTGATGCTGACGGGCTTGAATTCGAAGTGGCTGTCCGATTGGACCGGCTCGCATGCCTCCGTGGCAGCCTGGTTGAACCTGCTGATTTTCAAAATCGCGGCATTGCCGCTCTCCATTCTCGCGTTATTCCTGGTCTATTGGCTGCTTCCAAACCGCAAGGTGGACCCGGTGCGTGTGGCTCCGGTAGCGCTGGTGGTCGGCGTGATCCTTGAAGTGCTCAAGTATGTAAACCTTCTGTTGTGGCCGCCGCTGGCGAACAAGCTGGACCGCGAGTACAACATTTTCAAACATTCGGTTACTATTCTGTTGTGGAGTTTCGTCGCTGCTTTGATCGTGCTGGCGGGGGCGGAGTGGACCGCGCGGCACGATCGGGCAGATCCACTTTCATGAGGGTCTCAGGAGAGTACATGAGCGATTGGGAAGCTATCGCCCGCGCCCGGGGCATCACGGCTTCGGGTAAAGAGCTGGAAGCGCTGCTTGCGCCCCTGCAGACTCTGGAAACAATCTTTCGTCCTGCGGTGAGTGACTTGCCGTTCGATCTGAACCCCGCAGTTGTGTTTCGTCCGGGGAACCCGGAGTGACGATACGGGAAGCGGCAGAGGCGCTGCGGCTGCGCTCGGTGTCGTCGGTGGAACTGACAACAGCCGCGCTTTCGCGCGTGGACCGGTTGAACGGGCCGCTGTGCGCCTTCATCACCATAACGGGTGATGCGGCGCTGGAGAGCGCGCGCCAGGCGGATCGGGAACTGGCGGCGGGCAAGGATCGCGGACCGCTGCATGGAATTCCGATCGCGTACAAAGACTTGTTTTTGACAAAAGGCGTGCGGACGACGGGCGGGTCGAAGCTCTACGAGAATTTCGTTCCGGACGCCGACGCGGCGGTGGTGGAGCGATTGCGCGATGCCGGCGCGGTGTCTCTGGGGAAACTGAATCAGCACGAACTGGCATACGGAATCACGAGCGCCAATCCGCATTTCGGCGCGGTTCGGAATCCATGGGACAGGGAGCGCAGCCCGGGCGGGTCGAGCGGCGGATCGGGCGCGGCGGTCGCGTCGGGCATGGTGTACGCGGCGATGGGCAGCGACACAGGGGGATCAATCCGCATTCCGGCATCCTGGTGCGGAACGGTAGGGCTGAAGCCGACGTATGGACGCGTCAGCAAATTCGGCACGCTGCCGCTCGGTTACAGCCTGGACCACATGGGTCCGCTGGCGCGGAGCGTGCGGGATTGCGCCGCGGTGCTGAACGCAATCGCCGGGTTCGATGCGCGCGACGAAACTTCCTCCAAGCATCCGACAGTCGATTATGTGCCCGAAGACGGCTGCTCGATTCGTGGGATGCGCGTCGGGTTCGCGGAGAGTTTCTACTTTGACGGTCTGGACGCGGATGTGGAGTCGAGCGTACGCGGGGCGATCGCGCGGGCGGAATCGTTAGGCGCCGCCATTGTGCCGGTGCAGACGCCCGATATCGCGGCGCTGAATGCGATCGGACAGGTGATTCTGCTGTCGGAAGCGAGTGCCGCGCTGGATCAGCACCTCGGCGATCGGAGTAACTTCGGGGAAGATGTGTGGCGGTTATTGAACCAGGGGCGGCTGATTGCGGCGACCGATTATATCCAGGCGCAGAGGCTGCGCCGGCGCATGTCGGCGGAATTCGAAAGACTGTGGAACGAAGTGGATTGCCTGATTGTGCCGGCCACGCCGCTGCCGGCTCCGAAGATCGGGGACGTCACGGTGCGGCTCGCGGGAAAAGACACGAACGTGCGCATGGCGGCGACTCGACTGGTGCGCGGCATCAATGTGCTCGGGCTGCCGGCCCTTTCGATACCCTGCGGACTGAGCGGCAATGGCATGCCGGTCGGCTTGCAGATCGTGGGGCCCGCGTTCGCGGAAGGATCGATTTTAAAGGTTGGAGCGGCACTGGAGGACGGCGGTGTCGGTATTCCACCCTGTCCAATTACATAAGTCGAAGTTACATTCGTAAATAGTACTCCCGGTACCTCCATTTACCGCAAACCATAGTCCCAGGTTTCGAATTGTCATATTCTTGGGCGTCTCGCCTATCTTCCGTTCTGATTCCCTATATATCTACGAGTAATGTTGATTCGGTCACAGAACTGCTGCTTGTGACATCACGAACGGAGTACAGTGAGTATGCGTCGAAATATACGTTTCGTTGGGACTATCCTTTTGCTGTTGGCTGCCTGCGTTGCAGGTATCGCCCAGACTGTCAGCGGAGATCTGACAGGGACAATCTACGACCAATCCGGCGCCACGGTTCCGGGCGCCACGATCACAGCACGCAACACTCAGACGGGCGTCGACAGCACGACAAAATCCACCAACACCGGGGAATACCGGATTGCGAACCTGGCGGTTGGCACTTACACCGTCACGGTTACCGCGGCGGGTTTCTCCAAGGCTGAAGTGAAGGGCGTTCAGGTGGAACTGAACAAGGCCAATACGAACAACATCAAGTTAGATGTTGGGCAGAGCGTGGAGACGGTGGAAGTGACATCATCGTCGGCGACCATCGACACCACAACAGCTCAGGTGCAGAATACGTTCCAGTCGGCGCAGGTGATGGATCTGCCGACCGCGAGCTCGGGCTCGGGCGTTATCAACCTTTCGCTATTGAACGCGGGTGTGGCATCGAGCGGCGGCATCGGCGTGGGGACCGGCCCTTCGGTGGGCGGCCAGCGCCCGCGCAACAACAATTTCACAATTGAAGGCATCGACAACAACGACACGAGCGTGACGGGTCCGCTGGTGAATGTTCCGAACGATGCCGTGCAGGAATTTACGGTTTTGCAAAACCAGTTCACGCCGGATTTCGGCCACTCCTCGGGCGGCCAGTTCAACCAGGTGGTGAAGAGCGGCGGCAACGAAATCCACGGCATGGCGTATGAGTATCTCGGAAACCGCAATCTGAACGCGGCCGATAATCTCTCGTTTATCGAGCAGAACCCGCTGCATCCGCGGTTTGACGATAACCGCTTCGGCGGCAACATCGGCGGGCCGATCCGCAAGAACAAGCTGTTCTTCTTTGCGAATTACGAATACGAACCGGTGGGGCTTAGCGGATCGGGCGGCACGGTGTTCGCTCCCACGGCAGCAGGCTATTCGGCATTGGCGGGGATCCCCGGCATCAATCAGACCAGTCTCGGCATTTTGAAGCAGTATCTGGGGACGGCTGCGACGGCGGTTTCGCCGGCGGACACTCCGGGCGAAGCTTATCCCATCGTTGGACCGGGCAACCAGGGTCTGGGAGCGGTGGCGAAGGGCGTGACCATTCCGCTGGGCCAGCTCAGCGTGAACGCTCCAAGTTTCAAGAATTATGAACGCGCAGTGGCGTCTTTCGACGACACGATTTCCGAAAAAGACAGCCTCCGTTTCCGGTTCATTCTGAACCGCAGCGGCGCCATCGATACGGCGGCGAGCCTTTCGACGTTCTATACGACGACACCGGCGAACAGCTACATCGCGACCATCTCGGAGTTCCACAGCTTCGCGCCGAACCTGATGAATGAATTCCGCGCCGGTTACAACCGCTACTATTACTCGACGCCGGCGGGCAACTTCACGTGGCCCGGGCTCGATCAATTCCCCAACATCAACATCTTCGAACTTGGTGTGCAGCTCGGCCCGGACGGCAACGCTCCGCAGTACGGGACGCAGAATACGTATCAGTTGACGGACAACGTCACCTGGACGCACGGAAACCACAGCTTCAAGTTCGGGTTCGACGGCAACAAGCTGATCTCTCCACAGAGCTTCACGCAGCGGTCGCGCGGCGATTACGAGTGGGATTACCTTTCGGACTTCCTGTTCGACTACTATCCGGACTATCTGGCGCAGCGCTCGGTGGGCAGCAGCATTTTCTACGGCGATCGCATTCTGGCCGGCATGTACATGAACGATAGCTGGAAGGTGAAGCCGAACCTGACGATCAATCTCGGTTTGCGCTACGAGTACGAGACCGTCTCGCACAGCAAACAATTGCAGACGCTGAATGCGATTTCGAGCGTTCCCGGGCTGGTGACGTTCGGCGCGCCGCAACCCGATCCGCACGATTTTATGCCGCGCATCGGCATTGCATATTCGCCGGGAACCAGCGGCCGCACGAGCATCCGCGGCGGTTTCGGCATCAACTACGATGTGCTGTATGACAACCAGGGCTTGAACGCGAAGCCTCCGCAGAGCGCCACCACGGCGGATGTCACGGGCTTGGACCTGGGTGGCTTCCTGGCGCACGGCGGCATTCCCGGCAACGTGGCCGGCGGCCCGGCGCTGTCGCAGGCGGCGGCTCGTGCGGGCACGGGCGGATACTACGATCTGCACGATACGCGCCCACGGTCCATTCAGTGGAACATCGGCGTTCAGCACGTGTTCGCAAAGAACTACACCGTGGAGAGCCGGTACTTGGGTACGCGCGGCGTGCACCTTTCGGTGCAAGACCAGATCAACCGCATTCCGGTTGTTACGGCGGCGAACGCGCTACCGGTTTACTTCAGCGCTCCCACTCAGGCAACTCTCAACGGACTGACCAGCACCCTGGCGAGCCTGAATTCAGCTCTGGGCGCGGGCGCCAATAACAAGCCGGCATGGCTGGCCGCGGGTTTCACGTCGCCGGTGACGGCGTATGAACCGTGGGGCAACAGCACGTATCACGGCTGGGCCAACCAGTTCAACCGCCGCTTCGATAACGGCCTGCAGTTCCAGGCCGCTTACACGTTTAGCCACAACATCGACGATTCGACGGCAGACGTGTTCAGCACCTACCTCACGCCGCGGCGCGCACAGGATTCGAACAACCTGCGGGCGGAGCGCGCGAGCAGCGCGCTGGATCACCGGAATCGCCTGACCGTGGAGGTGTTGTACGATGTTCACCCCTTCACGAACAGCAACTGGCTGCTGAAGAATATCGTTGGCAACTGGACACTGGCGCCCGTCTACACCTATCAAACCGGCACGTGGTACACGGTCCAGGCGGGACCGGATTCGAACCTGAATGGCGATTCGGCTCCCGACCGCGCAATCCTCAATCCCAGCGGAGACCCGAATGCCGGCTCCGGCACGAAGGCGCTGACCAACAGCGCGGGCGCTACGGTCGCGTATCTGGTCACAAACCCGAACGCGGGCTACGTAGCGACGCCGAAGGGCGCCCTGGCGAACGTGGGACGCAATACCATGCGGCTGCACCCGATCGACGATGTCGACATCACCGTTTCCAAGAACCTCAGCCTTGGCAAGGAAAATGTCCGCTCGCTGCGATTCGAAGGCCGCTTCTTCAACATCTTCAATCACCCGCAGTATGCCGGCGGCTTCATCAATGACGTGGCGCCGGTCGGGTTCACGGATACCACGAGCCACAACTTCCTGATTCCTTCGACGAGCATTTTCAATCAACCGTCGCAGGCATTCAGCAGTAACCCGCGGAATATCCAGCTTTCCGCGAAGTTCACGTTCTAGCAAGGTTCGGGAAATGAACGCCGATACCGCCCATGCAACACCCGGGCGTTATCGGCGTTCGTGCATGTGACGATGGAAGTTCTGCTCGCCTCCAACTAGACCTGCGGAAAGCAGTATCCATCTTTTCCAAATCTCATAGCTCGATGCCTGTCGTAAGAGCCGTAAAGTCTCCGTCCTGTCGGTAACAATCCCGTCAATAGCAAGATTTTGTTACTCCCAACACCTTGGTGAAATCCGTGCACCTTCGCGGCGCAGTCTCACTACGTAACAGATGGAGTTCACCAAAATGAAAATAAGGAATGCAGGCTCTCTTGTTTTAGCCGTCCTGCTCTGTGCGGGGCTGCCGCTACTGGCTCAGACGGTCAGCGGCGATCTTGCCGGGACGATTTACGACCAGACCGGCGCTACCGTGCCGAATGCCACGATCGTGGCGCGAAACACTTCAACGGGTGTGGAAGTGACTTCGAAAGCCACATCGACCGGTGATTACCGGATTTCCAACCTGCCGGTGGGCTCTTATGATCTTACGATCACAGCGCCTGGGTTCACCACGGCACAAGTGAAGGGCGTAACCACTCAGCTCAACGTGGTATCCACGCGCAACGTTACGCTGACGGTGGGACAGAGCGTGCAAACGGTGGAAGTCACCACTGCGGGCGCGGAGATCGACACCAGTACGGCGCAGATTCAGAATTCCTACGGCACCCAGGAACTGGAGAACCTGCCGGTCGGCTCTACCGGCTCCGGCGTGATCAACCTCTCGCTCCTGAATGCGGGTGTCACGACGTCCGGCACTGTCGGCGTCGGGACAGGTCCGTCGGTGGGCGGACAGCGGCCGCGCAACAACAATTTCACAATTGAGGGCATCGATAACAATAACGACAGTGTCACGGGACCGGTTGTCACGCTGCCGAACGATTCGGTGGCGCAATTCACCGTGATTCAGAATCAGTTCACGCCGGAGTTCGGGCACTCCTCCGGCGGACAGTTCAACCAGGTGGTGAAGAGTGGCGGCAACAACTTCCACGGAATGCTGTACGAATATCTGCAGAATCGGAACATGGACGCCGCGGATACGCTGAACGTCTTCACGGGAAGCCCGACCCACCCGCGCTTCGATGTGAACCGGTTCGGCGGCAATTTGGGCGGGCCGATTAAGAAAGACAAGCTGTTCTTCTTTGCGGATTACGAATACAATCCGGTCGGACTTTCCGGCAGCGGCGATTTCTATTACACGCCCACGGCCGCCGGGTGGTCGACTCTGGCGGGCATGCCTGGGATCAACCAAACCAACCTCAGCGTCCTGAAGAACTACCTGGGCACGGCAGGATCCGCTATTCCGGCGGCGAGCATCGGCGGGTATCCGATGGTCGGTCCTGGCAATCTCAGTCTGGGGAGCCAGGGCGCGGCAGTGGCGATCCCGGTCGGCCAGATCGCGATCTCCGCGCCCTCGTTTACGAACAACGAAGCGGGGCTTATATCCATCGACGATAACGTCTCTGAAAAGGACAACCTGCGCTTCCGATTCATCCTGAATCGCAGCGGCACGATCGACGTGGCCGCCAGTCTGCCGATCTTCTTCACCACGGTGCCGACGAACTCCTACCTGACCACGATCAGCGAATTCCACACGTTCTCGCCGACGGTCACGAATGAATTCCGGCTCGGCTACAACCGCTTCTCGCAGAACTTCCCGTCGGGAAACCAAGTGTTCCCGGGTCTGGACCAATTTCCGAACATCAACATCTTCGAACTGAACGTGCAACTTGGCGTGGACCCGAATGCTCCGCAGTTCGGCATTCAGAATACCTACGAGCTCGCCGATAACATCAGCGTCACCAAGGGCAACCACTCCCTGAAGTTTGGCTATGACGGCTACCGGCTGATCTCTCCGCAAAGCTTCACGCAGCGCTCCCGCGGCGATTACGAGTGGAACTTTCTTTCCGATTACCTGTTCGACTTCACGCCGGATTTCCTGGCGCAGCGCTCCCTGGGAAACGTGATCTATTACGGCAATCGCTGGTGGGATGCACTGTATGCCAATGACAACTGGAAGCTGCGGCCGAACCTCACCCTCAACGTCGGATTGCGGTGGGAATACCTCAGCGTGCCGAAAAGCGAAGAATCGCAGACTCTGAATGCGATCTCCAACGTTCCGGGACTGATCACCTTCAGCTCTCCGAAGCCGCAGTGGGATGCGTTCATGCCGCGCGTCGGCATTGCGTATTCTCCTGGAACCAGCGGTAAAACGTCGATCCGCGCGGGCTGGGGCATCAACTATGACGTGCTGTACGACAACCTGGGCCTGCTGACGCTGCCTCCGCAGCTCTCCACTACGGTAGACGTCACTGGCAGTCCGACGGGCGCCTTCCTGGCGAGCGGCGGCATCGCGCCGAACACGTCCGGCGGGAGCCTCTCTCAGGCCGATGCCCGCGCGGGTACGGGCGGTTTCGTTCCGGACGAGCAGCGTCCCAAGTCGATTCAGTGGGACCTCAGCATTCAGCATGTGTTCGGGAACAACTACACAGTGGAAAGCCGCTACGTCGGCACTCGCGGCCTGTTATTGCCGGTTCAGATTCAGTTGAATCGCCAGCCTGTAGTCACGCCGCAGAACGCGCTGCCGATGTTCTTCGGCGGCAACCCCGGAATCGCAGTAGCGAACTCTCTGACCAATACCTTGACAAATTTAACTAGCTCACTGGCTGCGGGCGGCAATATCATCCCCGGGTATCGCGCGGCCGGCTTCACCGGCATCATCACCAGCTATCAGCCGTGGGGTACTTCCACGTACCATGGCTGGCAGAATCAGTTGAACCGCCGGTTCGCCAATGGATTGACGGCTACCCTGGCTTACACCTGGAGCCACGATATCGACAACGCGACGGCAGATGTGTTCAGCACGTACACGACGCCGCGGAGGCCGGAGGATTCGACGAATCTGCGGCTGGATCGCGCCAGTTCTCCGCTGGATCACCGGCAGCGCCTCACGGCTGCTCTGGTCTATCAGTGGAGGCCGTTCACGCACAGCAACTGGATTATGAAGAATATCGTCGGGAACTGGGAACTTGCTCCGATGTACACCTACCAGACGGGCCAGTTGGTGACGGTGCAGAGCGGGGTGGATTCCAACCTGAACGGCGACACGGCCGGCGACCGCACGTTTGTGAATCCTGCCGGCACGGTAGCAACCGGTAGCGGGGCGTCTCCGCTCCTCAACAGCGCCGGCCAGACCGTAGGCTATTTCGCGAACAATCCCAACGCGCGGTACATTGTCGCGCCGAAGGGAACGTTCCCGAACGGCGGCCGCAATACGGAACACCTGAATCCGATCGACGACGTGGATATGACATTCGGCAAAGCTTTCAATGTCACGGAAAAAGCTCGCTTCCAGTTCGAAGGGCGCTTTCTGAATATTCTGAATCACCCGCAGTGGACGGGCGGATTTCTGAACGATGTGGCGCCAATCGGGTACACGGGAACGTCGCAGCACAACTTCCTGATTCCGTCGCAGGCGCAATTCATGATCCCGCAGCACGTATTCTCAGGCAATCCGCGGACTCTTCAGATTGCCGCCAAGCTGATTTTTTAGATCGGTCGAGATAGTCACAAACACCTGAATGGGCGTCCCTTTGCGGGGCGCCCTTTTTTTGTTTGCAAGCAGCTTATGCAGCCATTCGCTATGCTGGACTGGGCACGGTGCGTCCATTCCCATGCGGATCCAGTTCCAGTTCGCCCTGCTAATCGGCGCGTGCGCAGCCTGCGGATTCGCGGCGGGCGACGCCACCGTTGCGGGCAGGGTGGTGGACGAGACAGGCGCAGCGGTAGCCGGCGCCCGGGTGGAATTTCGAGGCGAGGGCAAGACGGTAGCGGCTTCGTCTGATCCCGCGGGAGATTTTAAGTTGGCCGTGGCTGCCGGCGTGTACGAAGTCCGCGCCGAGCGCCTCGGCTTCTACGCCTTCCACAATCCGGCGCTCGCGTTCGCCGAAGGCGCCAATCACCTCACCATTACTCTCAATCACGAGCAGGAGTTCCCGGAGCGGATCGACGTCAGCGCGTCGCCGGCCGCGGTGGATCCGCAGCAGACCGCGGGTCGAAAGGAACTCGACAACACGGAAGTGCAGGCAGTGCCTTACGCTGCGCCGGCAGATTACCGCAGCGCGCTGCCGCTCTTCGACGGGGTGGTGCAGGATAACACCGGCCGCCCTCACTTCAACGGCGGGGCGAGCAGCCAGACAACATACGTGCTCGACGGCTTCAACGTCGCCAATCCGGTGACCGGACTACTCGACGCGCGGGTGAACATCGACAGCATTCAGTCGCTGGATTTGCAGAGCACGCGATTTTCCGCAGGGAACGGCCGCGGGTCGGCGGGCGTGCTGGAGTTGAAGACCAAGATGGGGGACGACCGCTGGCGCTTCGGCGGAACTAACTTCATTCCGGGCGTGGCGACGGACGGCGGATGGCACATCAACAAGTGGACACCGCGGCTGGAATTCTCCGGCCCCATCGTTAAAGGGCGCGCATGGTTCCACAACGGAGCCGATTTGTTCTACAGCAATGACGTGATCCACGACCTGCCTACGCGCCCGAATCGCACGCACGGTACAACGTTCAGCGACCTCACGCGCTTCCAGGTCAACGTCACCCCCGGCAACATAATCACTGCGGGCGTGCTGCTAAATGTCGCCGATGCTACACGCAGCGGACTCAGCTTCCTGACGCCGGCGGAAGCGACGACGAATTCGCGGCAGATTCTGGTGATGAACTCGGTGCGCGACCAGCAGTACTTTCAGGGCGGCGCTCTGCTGGAGGCCGGATTCGCCGATACGCGTGGCTTGCTCCGCAGCGAGCCGCAGGGCAGCGATATTTACGAGATCACTCCGTTCGGCAATCGCGGCAATTACTTCGAGAACCTGGACCGCCATTTCTACCGGCAGCAGGGTGTCGCGGGGGTATATCTCCCGCTGGCGCACTGGCATGGAACGCATCTGGTCAAGATCGGCACGGATCTGGAACGCGAAGCGTTTCATCAGACGACGCTGCGGCACGATTATGAAGTGCTCGACGCGGAAAATGAAGTCGCGCGGTACGTGACGTTTGCGGGCAGTCCGTTTCAGAAGCGCAAGAACTTTGAGGCTGCGAATTACATTCAGGACCATTGGACGGTGAGGGACGGCCTGAACCTCGAATTCGGTCTGCGCGCCGAGTGGAATGAGATTGTGAGGATCGTGGAAATGGCTCCCCGCGTCGCGGCAGCATGGGCGCCGCGATTGCTGCGCGGGACAAAACTGTCGGCAGGTTGGGGCATTTACTACGACGCCATCAGTCTGGAGTTATTCACCAGGCAGCAGGGGCAGACCAGTTATGCGACGTTCTATCTTCCCGATAACATCGTGCAAGGTCCAGTGCCTACTACATTTCAAATCGACGAACGATCGCTCAAGGCTCCTTACTATCGCAATGCAAGCTTTCAGATCGAACGTAAGTTGCCGTTCGACTTATATCTGAGCGCCGGATATGTGCGGCGCAGCGGACAGAACGGTTTCGCATTCAACCCGGTGTTACCGGCCGCAGGCATCGCGGACGCGCAAGGCTCCGTGTATGCGCTGCGGAATAACCGGACCGACCATTACGACGCCGTGGAAGCAAGCTTACATCGGACCTTCGCCGGGAAATACGAATGGTTTGCCGGGTATACCCGGTCGGCAGCGAAGACGAGTGCGGGCGTGGATTACAGCCTGGAGAATCCCGTGTTCGGTCCGCAGGCCCCGGGACGGGTCACGTGGGATGCTCCGGACCGCTTCCATATGTGGGGTTGGGCGCCGCTCCCCACGGCTCCGCATCGGTTGCAGTGGATTACTCGCAACACCACCTGGAGCTATCTCCTGGAGTACCGAACGGGATTTCCGTTCAGTGTAGTGAGCCAGCAGGGCGTACTCGCCGGAGCCCCGAACGCGCTCCGCTTACCGGATTACTTCAATTTGAATCTTCAGGTAGAGCGGCAGTTTCGGGCGATTCACTACTTATGGGCGTGGCGTGGCGGATTCGATAACATCACAAACAGTCGCAATCCTAACTATGTCAATAATGTAGCTGGAACACCCGACTTCCTGACGTACGGCCGGGGACAATCGCGCGCCTTTAGTGTACGACTGCGCTTCCTGGGGCGAAAATAAGGTGCCGGAGAAAACAACTTAGTAAGTACGGTCCGCCAGTTACCGCGGGTTGCCGGGCGATAATGAGGCTAGGAGGTCACGATGAGAGGACTAGCTCTAGCGGCCAGTGTATTGATTGCTTCCGGAGTTTGGGCGGCCGATGCACCGAAGGCCGATGAACGTCTTCGAGACGCCGCCGCGGTTTTGGATGAAGTCATGTCCGCACCGGACAAAGGAATTCCCCAGGACTTACTCGCGAAAGCAGAATGCGTCATTGTTATTCCAAGCATGAAGAAGGCCGCCTTCGTAGTGGGCGGTGAGTACGGGCGCGGGTTCGTCGAGTGCAGGAACCCGGGCGGAACAGGCTGGGGCTCTCCGGCTGCAATGAAGCTGGAAGGCGGCAGTGTCGGATTCCAGATCGGCGGGTCCGATACCGATTTGATTCTGCTGGTGATGAATAAACGCGGCATGCAGAAGTTAGACAGCGACAAAATCACGCTCGGGGCGGATGCGTCGGTAGCCGCGGGACCGGTGGGCCGTACGGCGGCCGCCAATACAGACCTGAAGATGTCGGCCGAGATGCTCGCATGGTCACGGTCTAAGGGTGTCTTCGCCGGTATCTCGCTCAACGGCGCATCGCTGCGGCCGGACAAGAGCCGCAACGAAGAACTGTACGGGCACAAGATGAGCACGCGTGAGATCCTGATGAGCAACTCAGCTCCTCCGGCTGCCGCGCGGCCTTTAATCGCAGCACTTGATAAGTATTCGAGTTCGAGCAGCGCCGATCGATCGGCGCATTAACGGAAACAGCGCACGGGTGGGGCAGGTTGGCCGGGCGGGTCAAGCCGTCGCGGGATCAATCCTGCCCCACAGCAGACGTGCCGACAGGAATCCTTCCTGTCGGGTCGCGCGAAGCGCGACTGGTGCTGGTATGCGGCCGAACAATTCCGACTTCCGCAAATTTCCATCCCCGCGATACGATAGCTGAATGGTGGAGCAACTGGCCGGGCGCCCTTTTGCATTTTATCCGCCCATTCACAATCTCGAACACAACGAATGGCAGTTGCGCAAGGCCACGTGGTCGGAGTTGGTCGCAGTGGAGCGCCGCACCGGGCAGGAGTTGACCGTCCCCCGCAGGTTTGTCGCGGAGGTGTCCGACACCGGCGACGCTTTCGTGATCGTTGGCCTGGTGCGGGAACTGGAATTTCGAGATGGCGCGGTGTGGCCGCATCGCCGCCGCGTCATCGAAATGCCCGTGGCGGTGGGCGGGAATCCCGGACTGGCGCCGGTGACTGTGCGTTCCTCGCCTGCTCCGGTGGTCGCCATCAGCCTGGAGTCGCCGCGCGACAGCCGGTACGTGAAAGTTGTAGGCGCCGGGTTGTTGCTCGCGCTGGCCGCCTGCCTTCACGTCACAGCTCTCAACCTGATGCACACCGGCGTGGGCCGTCAGCGTGCGACGCTCGTGAGCGACCACTCGTATCTGGATCTGAATGGCGCGGATCGATACCAGGATGTAGTGGCCAAGCTCGGCGAGCCGGCCGCCGATCAGTGGACTCCCGCATCCGCCGGGCTTCGATATCGCGCCTTATCCTATCCAGTCCGGCATTTCACGGCAATTCTGCTGGGTACGGAGCGCGATACTGCGGCATACATCGGGTCTATGGACAGCGCGGGGCAGGTAATTCATTCCGTGCCGTTGGCGGCGGGCGGGACGACGTATCCGCTGCTGCGGAACTTCCGTTAGGAAAAGCGGCCGCCTGAGCGCCGTTTTTCCGGCGAGCTTGCCACCATTTAGTAGACTCGATACGTGAAGCTTCTCGGTCGAATCTTCTGGATCGCCGTGGCAGTTGGGGCGGCGCTTTGCGCGGGGGGGGTCGCCGTTTACCGGGGCGAGCATATCAACAGTATCTGGCTGGTGCTGGCTGCCATTTGTACTTACGCCACCGGGTACCGTTTTTACGGCAAATTCATTGCGGTCCGCGTGATGGCGCTGAATGAGAAGCGCGCCACACCGGCGGAGCGGCTCCGCAATGGTCACGATTTCGAACCCACCAACAAATGGATCGTCTTCGGGCACCACTTCGCAGCCATTGCGGGACCGGGTCCTCTGGTGGGACCGGTGCTGGCAGCTCAGTTCGGATATCTGCCCGGCACGTTGTGGATTATTATCGGCGCGGTGCTGGGCGGGGCAATTCAGGACTTCGTGATTCTGTTCGCGTCTTTGCGGCGCGACGGCAAATCGCCTGGCCAGATGGCGCGTGAGGAGATCGGTAAAATCGGCGGGTTTGCGTCGCTGCTCACGGTGCTGCTGATCATGATCATCCTGCTCGCGGTGGTCGCGCTGGTAGTGGTCAATGCGCTCCGCGGAAGCGCGTGGGGCACGTTTACAATCGGCGCGACCATGCCGATCGCGATCTTCATGGGGCTTTATTTGCGATATCTGCGGCCCGGGAAAGTGCTCGAGTGTTCGGCGCTCGGCTTCGTGCTGGTCATGGGCGCGATCTTCGCCGGACGAAGCGTGGCCGCTTCGGGATCTCTGGCGGGGTTCTTCACCCTGGGTGCGATGCCGCTCGCAATCGTAATCATCATCTATGGTTTTCTGGCGAGCGCGCTTCCGGTGTGGCTGCTGCTGGCCCCGCGGGATTACCTCAGTACGTTCGTGAAACTCGGCGTGATCTTTCTGCTGGCGGTGGGGATTCTGTTCGTGCGTCCCGAACTGCAGTTGCCGGCGCTGACGCGTTTTGCGGACGGCAGCGGACCGATCTTTGCGGGCAAAATATTCCCGTTCTGTTTTATCACCATCGCATGCGGCGCCGTATCGGGATTCCACGCGCTCATTGCGTCGGGGACCACTCCGAAAATGCTCGCCAGGGAGACGCACGCGCTGCCGGTGGGATACGGGTCGATGCTACTGGAGAGTTTTGTCGCGATCATGGCAATGGTGGCGGCATGCGCGCTGCAGCCTGGAGTTTATTTCGCGGTGAACGCGCCGGCGGGTGTGGTGGGAAGCGCTCCGGCCGCTGCGGTGGCGACCATTTCAGGCTGGGGCTTTCCCGTGACCGCTCCGCAGATGGCCGGTCTCGCGAAAGACGTCGGCGAGCAAACGCTCTTCGGACGCACGGGCGGTGCGCCTTCGCTGGCCTTGGGAATGGCGCACATTTTCGCGCGGAGCGGCGGCGGCCAGGCCGTGCTCGGATTCTGGTATCACTTCGCGATCATGTTCGAGGCGCTCTTCATCCTGACGATTATCGATGCGGGGACGCGCGTCGGCCGCTTCATGCTGCAGGATCTGCTGGGGCACATTGCGCCTCCGCTCGGCCGCACAAGTTGGATGCCGGGCGTGATCGCGACGAGCCTGGCGATCGTCGTGGCCTGGGGATACTTTCTGATTCAGGGCGTACGCGATCCGCTGGGCGGCATCAATTCCTTGTGGCCGCTTTTCGGGATTGCGAACCAACTGCTGGCTGCGATCGCGTTCTGCGTGGCTACGACGATCCTTTTAAAGATGCATGGTGCGCGGTATATGGCGATCACGTGCGTGCCGCTGGCCTGGCTGGTGGTGGTGACCTTTGCGGCGAGCTGGCAGAAGATCTTTTCACCGTCGCCGGTGATTGGGTTCCTGGCACAGGCGGAGAAGTTGTCGCACGCGGCCGGCACGGCGGCGAATCGGGCGCTGATTTTCAATGCGCGCTTAGACGCGGCACTGTGCGCGATTCTGATGTTGCTGGTAGCGACCATTCTGCTGGATTCGGTGCGCGTCTGGGTAGGGATCCTGCGCGGAACACGCGCCAGACGGGTCAGCGAAACCCCGTTCATTGCGACGCAGCTTCGCGCGGAGGAACTATGAGGCGGGTCAGGGAAGGGATGAAGCTGCTGATGGCGATATTGCGCGAACTCGGCGACGAGAACGCGTACCGGCGGCACTTGGCCTGGCATAACCGCGAACACTCCGCCGAGGAGTGGCGCAGCTTTTCCGAGGAGAGACTGCGAGCCCGGTATTCGCGTGCGAAGTGCTGCTAGCTAGTACGCCCAGCGCCAGAGGCTCGCGCCTACGGTGAAGCCGGCGCCTACAGCGGCGTACAGCACTAAGTCTCCTTTTTTGAGGCGGCCTTGCTCGATGGCGTCGCGTGTGGCTAGAGGAATCGTACCCGCGGTCGTGTTGCCGTAACGGTCGATGTTGATCATCACCCGGCTCTCCGGCACGCCAAGCCGTTCGGCAGCGGCGTTGATGATGCGCAGATTCGCCTGGTGCGGAATCATGATCGACACGTCGTCCCCGGAGAGGTTGTTGCGCTGCAGCAGGTCGCGGCACACTTCGAACATTTTGCGCACGGCGTACTTGAAAACCTGCTGACCTTCCTGGTGGACGTAGTGCAGGCGCTTGTCGATGGTATCGTGCGTAGCGGGCATGCGGCTGCCGCCGGCGGGCATCTTGAGAAAGTCGCCGCCGGAGCCGTCCACTTCGCCGAGAAAATCGATGAATCCGAAATCTTCGTCCGCTCCGGCCGGCTCTATGAGCACAGCGCCCGCGCCGTCGCCGAAGAGAACGCAGGTGGCGCGATCGGTGTAATCGATGATGCGGCTCATGGTGTCCGCGCCGATCACCAGGATCTTTTTGTGGGTCCCGGCCATTACCAGGTGCGCTCCGGTAGTGCTGCCGTAGACGAAACTGGAGCAGGCCGCGATGAGATCGAAGCCCCACGCGCCTTTCGCGCCTAAGCCGTGCTGCACCAGGCACGCAGTGGAGGGAAACATCATGTCCGGCGTGACCGTGCAAACAATAATGGCATCGATTTCCTTGGCCTCGATGCCGCGCTGCGCCAAGGCGCATTTCGCCGCCTGAATGGCCATGTCGGAAGTCGCCATATCGGGAGCGGCGATGTGCCGCTCGCGGATGCCGGTGCGTTCGACGATCCATTGATCGTTCGTGTCCACCATCTTTTCGAGCTCCTGGTTGGTCAATACTCGAGGCGGCACATAGCAGCCCAGCGCGGTGATTTTGGCCTTTGGCAAAGTTTTTCCTTTAAAGGTTCAGAGTAACCCATCGCGGTGTCTGAAATCCAAGCGCTTTCGGTGATTTGGAAGGGGCTGGCGCGCGCCGGCGGCTCGCGAGTTACCCTGTAAGGGATGCAGGATGGCGAGGGTCTGCTCGACACTCAGGGATTGCAGAGTTCGCTCTTCTTCGAAACCCCGGAGGAGATCTACGCGCGTGTTTTCCGCACGCTGAAGCCGCGCACTCCGATGCCTGAATTGCGCATCGAGTTCTGCCGGTTCGCCAATGTGGATAGCCACATCCGCCTGGAGAACGGCAGGCTGCACGTGCGCATGTCAGACCTGCTGGAGGGCGCGCCTGCTCCCGTGATGGAAGCGCTCGCGCACATCCTTCTCGGGAAGCTCTATCGAAAACCGGCGCCGCGCGCCTTCACGCATCGCTACCGGCTGTACCTCAATCGCAAGGACGTCCGCCGCCAGGCGCATCTGGTGCGGCAGATCCGCGGGCGCAAGTTCATCTCAGGGCCGCAGGGCGAGTGTCACAACCTGGAAGAGGTTTTCGAGGGTTTGAATGCGCGGTTTTTCGACGGAATGATGGCTAGGCCGCAGTTGGGGTGGAGCCGTCAGGCATCGCGCGGCCTGTTGGGACATTTCGATCCGGCACACAACGCGATCATCATCAGCCGGATATTCGATCGGGCTGAAGTGCCGGCTCTCGCGCTGGAGTATGTGATGTTTCACGAAATGCTCCACCTGCGCTATCCGGTGGAGCATAGCGGAACGCGGCGCTGCGTGCACACGCGTGAATTTCGGGAAGCGGAAAAGAAATTCCCGAAATTCAAAGAGGCCAAAGAAATATTAAAGCGGCTATAGCGGACGAGGGATTTCGGGCGCCGGGGGGATTATGCGCCGAGCATGGCCTGCGCCGGAACGAGCGAGCGCAGTTCAAGCCGCATCAGATCGAAGATCTTGACGACGCTGGTCACATCCACGCCGCAAACGCCCCAGCGATAGAGCAACAGCCTGCATTGAATGGCGGCGATGCCGGCCGCAAACAGCAACTGGTTGCGGAGGAGCGCCGAAGCCAGATCCGGGCGGTCATGCTTGGACTGCATCATCACCAGTTTAATGGCGGCGCAGACGCGCGCAAAATCGGTATTCAGGCAGCGCAAATATCCGCGGAAAATCTGGCATCGCTGAGTCCGTAGTTTCGTCGCCATGCCGGGTGTAAAGCCGGGCTGCGACCGCAGAAACTCCAAATCGCCGCCGTCCAGAAGGCGCATCATAGGACGATAGCGTTCAATCGACAGTTCGTCGATCCATTCCGCCGTAACCGGTAAGTTGCGGCTGGACATAGCCTTCTGACGGACGAGCAGCACGACTGCCGCCATCAGGATCAGGCCCGCTACACTCGAAAATGCTATCCACATTTGCATGTTACGTAAGTATCCCCACCTGCAAGAGTACGCGGTGTACAGGAGAATTGCAATCTTAGGAAAGTAATATTGGTACTGATTAACGAAGGATATTAAACCTTATTTTCGAGCGGCTCTTAACAGGGTGGTGTTTAAGGCTTCCAACTGAAGGAGCGCGCGCTTCTCGTACTCGGGGCTGAAGGTCGGCAGGCTGGCGCGAACTTCCTCACCCTTGAGGTTGAAGACAAAGATGAACCAGGCAAACATGCAGAGTGCCGATACTACGGATAGCAGAAAGTTAGCCTGGTCATTCATCTGCTTGCCGAAGACGCTACGCACGAGGAATACGAGGAAAATACTGAAGAAATACACGGTGTAGATGGCTAGGTGGCCAAGGAGATTGCGTGCCATCGGTACGGGATAACGACTCAAGAACACCAACAGCAACAGCAGGAAAACAGCTACCCCCAATGTGATACCCCGTTCGGCTCCCAGGTACCAAGCCATGGTGGATCCCTGGATACTGTGAGGGTCGTTCAGATACTTGGTCGCCAGCGAGATGAGAACCGAAGCGCTGATTCCACCGTACATCGCCCACCGTCCGAACGTGCTTACGCCTTTGTGTTTCTTAAATATAAGAGAGGATATCTCCTGGGCCACAAATATGAAAAACGCCCAGAACACCGGCTCGGTCGCAATCCAAAACCGAAAATAGTTAGCAGAGGTAACCTCCATCCGCATCGGAATCAGAGTGTCTGGAATTCGAAAGAGAAGATAAAGGAAGAAAACTGCGTATTTCCTGAAGAGACCTGTTTTGAGGAGTTTAAGAGCTACTAACGCAGATCCGGCAATGGACAGAATCTGGATCAGCGTGGCGGCCGGCATCGAAAAAGCTCCCGGGCTAATTGTAACACCGGCCGCTCCTAAAAAATCGATTAAACGCTATAAAACTTATCGCACGAAGGGGCAGGGGCCGCAACCAGGGATCGGCGCGTCCTTCTGCGTGGTGCGGGCGGTGGCCAGCATCGAGAGAGCAACGAGGGTGAAGAGCACGAGTTTTTTCATGGGTGTTTACTATCCTTTCCTTACTTTAATAACGTCAGTAAGCTTAGTACTATACTAGACGTGACTGTACCCGCATAAGGTGTTTCACCCAATTATTTTCCGAATATGGAACGTTATCGCTCAAAGGTCCTACCGCCGTCCGTGGTTATAGGGTCGTACTAGGGGGCCTAATACGTTGTAGAATCGATATCGAGTGGGCTGCGGCTGTTCGACACATTGCGGCCCGGAAGGAGTGCTGTGTCCGAGATCTGGCGTAAAGTCTTGGATCAGATCTCCACACAATTCGGAAAACTGGTTTTCCTCTCCTCGCTCCTGAATGCGGAGACGGGACGCTACTCTCACTCTATGTTGTTGAATTATATGGGTGCTGAGGAGGTGGACCGCACCATCCGGCAAAGTCATCACCAGATTTTTCAGCGGTGGCTGGGGTTCAGCCTGATGGAACAGAAGGCGGATTTGGACGACTACCTGGCCGAGAGCCGCGGACCGCGATACGCCCTACCCTACCGCAAAGTCGTGCCGCCGAACGCGCGCGACGTCGAACGTCAGCTATACCTTACCGACTTAGAGACCCTGCTGGAACTGCTGCGCTTTGAACCCGGGAGCGCTTTCGCGACTCCAGAATCATAGCGACTCCGCAGACCTGGCCTAAGATATCCACACCATTCTGATGGTCGAAAATCCTCGGCTTTTGTTGCGACGAAGGGTGGAATTGCACTACCAGCCGGCCATGATCGAGCGAGCACCAGCCGCATAAAAACCCTTCGCGGGTCTCCAGGAAATAGATGGGCCGGTCAAGCTCCGTAGTCCAACCGCTGTCGGCGATGCGGCGGCGGCTTTCGTCTATCGCAATCAGCGAACCCGGGTGGAGAATTGGATGCATCGACCAATCGTCCAGACCAATATACGCGTATCGCTGACGCCGGCATTCGGCTGAATTCAGTAGCGCTATCGGCAATTTCCCCCAACGGCGCATCAAGTGGCTCAGAAAAGTAGTGCGGCTGACGTCGATTTCCTCCTCCGGCGCATCGCTGATGGGGTGTGAGTGCGACGGATCCAGAGGCAGATGGAACATGTGGGTGGCCGAGATCCCCAGGTGCATGGCATCGCCGGCGAGATGTTCACGCGGAACGGCATACCAGCGCAGCACCTCGTCGAAATCCAGCCGGTAGATGGCACAGAGGGTATAAATGCGGAAGATGGAAGGGACTGTGCCTTTGTTTTCAACGTCTGCGAGGCGGCTTTTCGCCAGGCAAAATTCTTCCGAACCACGCCGTATGGCGATCTGCTGGCTAGCCCGTTCCACATCGCGGAATGTGAGGTTCAGCCGCTCCCGCGCCCGTTTGAGCTTTTCGCCTGCCCGCTCCATGCTATGATCCTCGCTGTATGGCGATGAACCCGGATTATAGCTGTGAAGGAGCTACTCCGGCAATCAGTTTTCCCTGATTCTGTTCTAAAAACGGAACACACGGGCAGACTGGAGAAAAAGAATTGAGAATCGTAATCGGAATCTCGGGCGCGAGCGGTTCAATTTACGGCGTACGGCTCCTCGAAAAGCTACGGACAAGAGAGGGTATCGAGATCCATTTAATTCTGACGCGGTCGGGCGAGAAGACACTGCACCTGGAATCCGGGAAATCCGCCGCCGAGGTAAAACAACTAGGACATTATTCCTATTCGAATGAGGATATTGCCTGCCGCCTCGCCAGCGGTTCTTTTCCCACCGATGCCATGGTCATCGCCCCGTGCTCTATCCACACCATGTCCTCCATCGCCACCGGCATCACCTCTAATTTAATGACCCGCGCAGCGGACGTTATATTAAAGGAGCGCCGCCGGCTGGTCCTGCTGGTCCGCGAAAGCCCGCTGCACCTGGGCCATTTAAGGAATATGGCGGCTTTGGCGGAAATGGGCGCGATCATTGCGCCACCTGTGCCCGCGTTCTATAACAAGCCCCAAACCGTGCTGGAGATAGTAGATAATACCGTGGACCGCGTCCTGGACCTCATCGGTCTCCCCGCCCGGGATGCGCGGCGCTGGGAAGGTCCGGAGCGATGAAAGCGGCGAAACCCGTTGCTTTTCAAGGGGAACGCGGCGCTTTTAGCGAGGAGGCGGCCCGGCGGCTTCTTGGACCCGATGTCGAAGTGCTTCCCTGCGCCAGATTCGAGGATGTTTTTCGAAGCGTTAAGGACGGCCGGGCGTCGGGCGCGGTGATCCCGATCGAAAATACCCTCGCCGGGTCCGTCCACGAGAACTACGATCATCTGGTGAATTTTGAGCTTCCGATCGTCGCCGAAACCAGCGTGCGGATCGTCCACAATTTAATGGCGCCGCAAGGAGTGCCATTTTCCAAGATTCGCCGGGTATTTTCCCACCCCGTGGCATTAAATCAATGTCTGGATTTCTTTGCCGCCAATCCGGAGATGGAGCGGATTCCGCACTACGACACCGCCGGAAGCGCCAAAATGGTCACCGAGCAACGGCTCACCGACGCCGCCGCCATCGCATCGGCGGTCGCGGCCGAGATTTACGGAGCCCGCATTCTTCGCCGGTCCATCGAAAGCGACCGGCAGAATTTCACGCGATTCTTCCTGCTCAGGACGCCGCAATTCGCCAGGCGGAATCCGGTGGAAGCTGCCGAAGGCGCCGTTTGGAAGACTTCGCTGGTCTTCAGCACGCGCAACATCCCCGGAGCGTTGTTCCGTGCGCTCAGCGCTTTCGCGCTTCGCGACCTCAATATGACAAAGATCGAATCCCGGCCGTTGCGCGGCAAGCCGTGGGAGTACCTGTTCTACCTCGACTTTCTGGGGCAGGTGGATTCGGAAAACGCCCAGAATGCGCTGAACCACCTGCGCGAACTGGCAGACATGCTGCGAGTTCTGGGCTGTTATCCCAAAGGCGCGTAGGGTCTTCGGGAAAACAGTTACAGTATCAACGGCGAGCGCAAGGTAAGATTGGGCATGGCCGCCCAAGACCCTGCCGAACCTGCCGCTCCGGCCGAACCTCAACAACTCCCCGAGATCGAAGAACTGCCGGTTTTGGCAGTTCGCGATACGGTGATCTTTCCAGGCGCGCTTCAGCCGATCACGGTCGGCCGCCCGAGTTCCGTCGCGCTGGTGCAAGCGCTCGGCGAGAACCGCCACATCGCCGTGATTTCGCAGCTCGATCCCCGCACCGAGACGCCTTCGCCCGATGACCTCTATCAAATCGGCACCGTCTGCGTGATGCACAAGGCGATCCGCGTGCCCAAGGACAATCTGCTGCTCTTCTGTGAGGGCTTGTCGCGGATCCGCACGCGTGAATTCACGGCCACCGAACCGTACCTGCGCGCTAATGTAGAGCGCGTGCCGGATATAGAGCCGCCGCAATCGAGCGAAGTGGAAGCGCTGCGGCAGAACGCGGTCAGCCTGTTTCAGCAAATCGTCAGCGGCTCCCCCAATCTCTCCGACGATCTGGCGTCCACCGCCACGCACATCACCGAGGCCGGGCGGCTCGCCGATTTCATCGCCGGCAATCTACCGGCGTTGAGCCACGCCGAGCGCCAGCACCTGCTGGAAATGTCGGACGGCAACGCGCGGCTGATCGAGATGCATCGCGCCCTGACGCGCGAACTGGAACTGTTGGAACTGCGCGGCCGCATCCAAAACCAGGTGCAGGGTCAGCTCTCACAAAGCCAGCGAGAGTTTTATTTGCGCGAGCAGTTGAAAGCCATCCAGAAGGAACTCGGCGAAGGCGAGGAAGGCCAGCGGGACACCGAGGAACTGCGCCAGAAACTGGAAGGCGCAGGCATACCGGAGGCGGCGAAGAGCGACGTGATGCGGGAGTTGAACCGCCTGACCCGCATGTCGCCGGCATCGCCCGAATACGGAGTGACGCGCACCTACCTGGAGTGGATGGCTAACCTGCCATGGAACGTCTCGACGGGTTCGCAGGTGGATGTGAGGCGCGCCGCCGCCATCCTCGACGAAGACCACTACGACCTGGAAAAAGTCAAAGAACGCATTCTGGACTATCTTGCAGTGCTGCAGCTACGCCCTGTGGTGAAAGGGCCGATTCTCTGTTTCGTCGGACCTCCGGGCGTGGGGAAAACGTCGCTCGGCCGCTCCATCGCTCGCGCGCTGGGACGCAAGTTCGCGCGTATCTCGATGGGCGGCATGCATGATGAAGCCGAGATTCGGGGCCATCGGCGCACGTATATCGGCGCGTTGCCGGGCCAGATTGTTCAGGCGCTGCGCCGCACCGGCGTGAACGATCCCGTCTTCATGCTGGATGAAGTGGATAAGCTCGGCCGCGACTTTCGCGGCGACCCCGCATCGGCGCTGCTGGAAGTGCTCGATCCGGAACAGAACTCCACGTTCCGCGACAACTATCTCGATGTGCCGTTCGACCTCTCGAAGGTTCTGTTCATTACTACGGCGAACGTGCTGGATCCCGTTCCGGACGCGCTGCGGGACCGCATGGAAATCATTCCGCTCGAAGGCTATACCGAGCAGGAGAAGGTCATCATCGCCTTCCGGTACCTGGTTCCGCGGCAGACGGCGGAAAACGGCCTGAACGGCGAGGAAGACATTCGGTTTAGCGACGAAGCCATGCGTTTTCTGGTGCGGAGCTATACGCGCGAGGCCGGGGTGCGCAATCTGGAGCGCGAAATCGGCACCATCTGCCGCAAGCAGGCGCGCCGCATTGCCGAAGGCACGCGCGAACCGCTGGAGGTAACGCCTCTGGTGGTCGAAAAGGACCTCGGCGCGCCGCGTTACCGGATGGACACCGAGGTGGCGGAACGCACGCGGCGGCCGGGCGTTGCGGTTGGGCTCGCCTGGACCCCCGTCGGCGGCGACGTGCTGTTCATCGAAGCCGGTCGAATGCCGGGCGGCAGCAAGGGACTGATCATGACAGGCCAACTCGGTCCGGTGATGCAGGAATCGGTGCAAGCGGCGCTGACCTGGGTACGCAGCAGCGCGACCAAATTGGGCATAGACCCGGATCTGTTCAAGACCAGCGACATACACATCCACGTGCCCGCGGGCGCGATTCCGAAAGACGGCCCTTCGGCGGGGATCACGATGGCGTCGGCGCTGCTTTCGATGCTGACGGACCGTTGCGTGCGCCCCAATCTCGCGATGACGGGCGAGATCACGCTGACCGGTCAGGTGCTGCCGGTCGGCGGGATCAAGGAGAAGGTGCTGGCCGCCAAGCGCGGCGGGGTGCGCGAAGTGATTCTGCCATTCGAGAACGAAGTGAACGTGCGCGAGGACCTGAAGAGCGAACAGATCGGCGACATGAAAATTCATTACGTAAAAATGATGGACGAAGTAGTGGATCTGGCGTTGCAGCCCCAGTAGGTACCGGCCTCCCGGCCGGTACCAGGCGCGGGAGCGCGCCCCGACAGGAAGGAGAACCGGTCGCTACTTCGCAGCACATCTGCGGTGTAAACGTCTGATGGCTAGCGAATGTCCAATCTCGAAAGGCGCGGGAGCGCGCCCGCAGCACGATTTGGCGAACTATACCCGCTTTGTACCGGCCGGGAGGCCGGTACTTACCGTGAGCAGTTTAGCGATTAGGGCTGTTCGGTCCGCGATTCGATCCGTCAGAATGCTTTCGTTCACAGCGTGAGCGCCTTCGCCGACTCCTCCGAGTCCATCGAGCGTCGGAATTCCGAGCGCAGCCGTGAAGTTGCCGTCCGATCCGCCTCCCGTCAGCGATTCCTGAATCTCCACGCCCAATTCGCGGGCGACCTTCTGCGCAGTGCGGAACAGCTTAACGATTTCCGCCGTACGTTCCATCGGCGGCCGGTTGAGCCCGCCCGTGATTTCGATGGAGCAGCGATGGTCAAACGGCTTCAGCGACCGGAACTTCTTTTCAAGCGCCGGCGCATCCTTCAGTCTGAGGATGCGGATATCGACCTCCGCCTGCGCGAGCGCGGCCACCACGTTCGACCGTGTTCCGCCGCCGATCACGCCGGGATTCACGGTAATTCCGCGCTGCAGGTTCGTGAAGCTCGCAATGCGGTCGAGCTGCCGGGCGAGCTCCAGAATCGCGCTGGCGCCGTTCGTGAAATCGACTCCGGCGTGCGAGGCCCGGCCGTGTACGGTGACGGTGAAATCGCCCACGCCCTTGCGCGCGGTCTTGAGTTTGCCTTCGAGTCCGGTGCCAGGCTCCAGCACGAGCACGGCCGTGCTGCGCGCCGCGTTTTTTTCCGTCAGGGCGCGCGACGATTCGCTGCCGACCTCTTCATCGGAGTTCAGTTGCAGCACCACTTTCGACGGCACTGGAATTGCGAGCTCGCGGAGCGCTCTCACGGCGAAGAGGAAAAACGCAATGCCCGCTTTCATATCGAGCACGCCTGGTCCCCATAGGCGCCCATCGGCTTCGCGGAACGGCATGCCGCGAAGCGTGCCGAGCGGCCACACCGTATCCGAGTGGCCGAGCGCGAGGATCTGCCCGGATTTCCTTCGGCCCGGAAGCTCCATTTCGGCGACCAGATGCTTGCCGAATTTGCCGCCGGAAACGGTCTTTACCTTCGCGAATCCGGAGACAGTATCGGAGACAAGTTCGACGAAGCGGTTCACCGCCGCGGGGTCGTCGCTCGGCGATTCGCATTCGACGAATCGCCGCAGGAGCGCGGTAATTTCGGACTGCCGCGCCTGAACATAAGAAAGTATGGAATCCACCGCTGTTATAATAGCCACTTCCATGGCCATTTTGGATATCAACGAAATTCGCGAGATTTTGCCGCATCGTTATCCGTTTCTCCTGGTCGATCGCATCGTGGAGATGGAGCCTGACCGGGTGGTCGGGATCAAAAACGTAACGGCAAACGAGCCATTTTTTCAGGGCCATTTCCCCGATTTTCCAGTCATGCCCGGCGTGCTGATTATCGAAGCCATGGCGCAAGCGGCGGGCGTGCTCGTGCTGAAGAGCATGGAGGACCGGCACAATAAACTGGTGCTGCTGGTGGCCGTCGAAAACGCCCGGTTCCGCAGACCCGTGGTGCCTGGCGATTGCTTGCGCATGGAAATGAAGGTCATCAAGCGCAAAGCCAGCGTGGCCAAGATGGCCGGGGTTGCCACCGTGGATGGCAACGTTGTGGCGGAAGTCGAAGTCATGTGCAAGCTCGCGGACCGGGAAGAGAAGCGGGCGGCCGAAGTCTCCTCCTAGGCGATGCCGATTCATCCGACGGCCATCGTGGATCCAGCGGCGCGCATCGCCGCCACCGCCGATATAGGGCCGTATTGCATCGTGGGCGCGGATGTCGAAATCGGCGAGCGCACTCGATTGATGGCCAACAATTTCGTCGAGGGGCCCGCCTGGATCGGCGAAGACAATGAGTTTTATCCGTACAGCACGGTCGGCGTGGCTTCGCAGGATCTGAAGTACCACGGCGAGCGCGCCGAAACGCGCATCGGCGATCGTAACCGCATTCGCGAATTCGTCACCATTCACCGCGGCACCGAAGGCGGCGGCCTGGTCACCAGCATCGGCAGCGACAATCTGCTGATGGCTTACACGCACGTGGCGCACGATTGCCGCGTCGGCAACCACTGCATCCTGGCCAATGGCGCGGCGCTCGCCGGACATGTGACCGTGGAGGATTGGGTGGATATCAGCCCGTATTCCGGCGTGCATCAGTTCTGCCGCATCGGCAGGCATGCGTTCATCGGGCCGTACAGCGTGGTAGTGCAGGACGTGCTGCCGTTTTCGACCACGGTCAGCGAGCGGCCCATCAAAGTTTTCGGCGCGAATCGTGTGGGCCTGGAGCGCCGCGGGTTCGACGCGGCGAAGATCGAAGCGCTGCAGACCACCTTCCGCATTCTTACTCGCTCCGGTCTGAATACCACCCAGGCCCTGGAGCGAATCGGCGAGGAAGTGCCGCCGTGCGCCGAGGTGGATGAGCTGATCGCATTCATCCGATCTTCGCAACGGGGCTTCATTAAATAGATGCGGTACGGGCTCATCGCGGGAAATGGGCGATTTCCGCTGCTGGCGCTGGAGAGCGCGCAACGGCTCGGGCTGGATGTCACCGTGATCGCAATTCAAGAGGAAGCTCCGAAAGAGATTGAAGCGCTCGCGGCGCGCTGCCACTGGATCTCGCTGGGGCAGCTCGGCAAGCTCATCGATATTTGCAGGAAGGAAGGCATCGCGGACGTGGTGATGTGCGGGCAGGTGAAGCACGCCAGGATCTTTTCGTCGATCGTTCCGGACTGGCGGCTGGTGAAATTGCTGGCGACGCTTCCCTCAAAGAATACCGATGGGCTGATCGGCGGCGTGATGAAGGTGCTGGCGGATGAGGGCATACAGCTTCGGGATTCCACCATGCTGCTGAAGCCGCTGCTCGCTCCCGAAGGCGCAATCACGCGGCGCAAGCCGAGCAAGGAAGAAGAGCGCGATGCGCAGTACGGAGGCCGCGTGGCCAACGCGCTCGCCGGCTTCGACGTCGGGCAGAGCGTCGCGATTTGCGAGCGGGCTTGCGTCGCGGTCGAAGCGATGGAAGGCACCGACGCCATGCTGCACCGCGCGGCGGAACTGGTGAACGGGCGGCCGCTGACGCTCGTCAAAGTGGCGCGCCGCCGCGAGCATTTGCTGTTCGATGTGCCCGTCATTGGATTGAGCACCATTCCGGCGATGAAGGCATCCGGCGCAACCGCGGTTTGCGTTGAGGCAGGCCGCACGCTGTTGCTGGATAGAGAAGAAATGATCCGCGAGGCCGATGCGGCGGGGATCGCGATTTGGGGAGTAAAGCAGTGAAGCGTTTGGCTGTGGTCGGGGCAGGGCAGTTCGGCAGGAATCACTGCCGCGTGGTTCACGAAAGCGCGCGCGCGGAACTGCGGGCGGTGGTGGATACCGATCCGGTGCGCACCGCCGAATCGGCGCAGTTGTACGGCGCGGAGCCGCTGGCCGATGCGCGCGAGTTGGAAGGCAAAGTGGATGCCGCGGTGGTGGCGGTTCCCACGACGCAACATGAAGCCGTGGCGGTGGCGCTGATGGAGCGCGGGATCGATGTCCTCGTGGAAAAGCCCATCGCGCCCGATCTCGCGTCGGCGGACCGGTTGATTGCCGCCGCCGTGCGCCACGGCCGCATTTTGCAGGTGGGGCATCTGGAGCGCTTCAATCCGGCGGTGGTGGCGCTGGAGCAGCGCGCCACGCTACCGCTGTTTTTCGAGATCCATCGCATGAACCTGTTCAGCCCGCGAAGTCTGGACGTGGACGTGGTGCTGGACCTCATGATCCATGACGTGGATGTAGTGTTGGCGCTTGCCAAGGCCGAGCCGCACGAGCTCCGCGCGGCCGGAATTTCCGTGCAGTCGCACAACGTCGACATTGCGAACGTTCGCATGCAGTTCGAAAACGGGTGCGTCGCGAACCTCACGGCCAGCCGTGTTTCCACGGAGCGCGTGCGCAAGCTGCGCCTGTTTCAGCCGCGGCAATACCTGTCGCTCGACTACACGCGGCAGGATCTGGCGATCTTTTCTGTCGGGGAGAACCGGCAGATCGGTTTCGAACAGGCGGCGATTGAGAAGGCGGAGCCGCTGAAGCTGCAGCTCGACGCATTTCTGGATTCCGTGGAGACACGCAAATCGCCGAAATGTTCGGGAGCGGCGGCGCGTCTTACGCTAGGGGTCGCGCTGGCCATTGTTGATAAAATAAGGGAGCACTCACAACTGGTCTCGCACACCCTGGCAACTGGATGGAAACCGTAGTTCAACCGCCTGCAGACTCCGAACTGCATCTCCTCACGGACTGGGGCGAGACGGGTGCGGGAAAGCGCCGGCGGATTGCCGCGACGTTGGCCGTACTTTTGCATGTTCTTGTGCTTACGGTGATTTGGCAGCTCCCCGCTGACTTTCTGCAGAACCGCGACGAACAACCCCGCGAGGCGCCGAAGATCGTCACGCCGCTGATCGAGCCTCCCACCGTCCTGACCCAGAAAGCTCCCAACACGGGTAAGGTCAGCAAGGAATTTGACGCGCGCGAGGAGGCTCCGCGGAAAGCGATTCAAACGCCGCCTGCTCCGCCGCCCGCGACTCCGCCAGCTCCCAAAGCGCCCCCACGACAGGCGGCGATCCCGGCTCCCCCTCCGCCCAAGGCCGCCGGAACACCGGCCCTGCCGGAACCGCCGAAAATCGATACCGCGCAAAAGGAACCGCCCAAGGAACTCCCGCAGATCGCGCCGGCCCTGCCCGTGCCGCAACCCGCCATCCAACCCGCCGAGCAGCCCAAACTGCCCTTGGAGAATGTGCAGCGCTCGCAATCCACAGGCGGAAACGTGCTGCGCGGACCACCCCCTAGCACTTCCGTCGCCGAAGCCGTCCACGAGCTCGCGCACAATAATGCGCCGGGAATGGGGTTGACGATCGGAGACCAGGCGGCTTCGGGGTCGGGCTATGGCGGTGTCTTGCAGAATCCATCCACCGGCGTGCAGGCGAGCAACGTGCAACTGCTGAGCGACCCTATGGGAGTGGATTTCACGCCCTACCTGCGGCAGATTCTGCAGACCATCCGCCGCAACTGGATGGCAGTGATGCCGGAGAGTGTGCGGCTCGGGCGCCGCGGCAAAGTGGTGATCCAGTTCTCGATCAATAAGGATGGCAGCGTCGGCAAGCTGGTGTATGAAGCGCAGTCCGGCGCCGACGCGCTGGATCGTGCGGCTGTGGCTGGTATCAGCGCTTCGAACCCGTTTCCGCCACTGCCCACCGAATTCAAAGGCGGTCGCGTCGTCCTGCGGCTGAACTTTGCGTACAACATGCCGCGCCAATAATGTTATGACCCGGAATCGAATGTACGTCGCTTTCGGCGCCTATGCCGCGCTCGGCGTACTCGCCGCGTTCACGCTGGATGGCGGCAAGATGCGGGATGCCGTGCTCGTGCTTCTGGTGGGGCTCGCGGCTAAGACTTACATCGCCTATCGTGCGCACTCGTAAGGGTCTGTGAAAAATTCCGGCTGTTGTGCTCGTCGCACCGCATTCGTTGTTCGATACACCGTTCACGGCTTCCTGACGAGCTTGTGAAAAATATCGAATTGCTTCTTCTCCGCATTCAAACG
>Ga0134128_10000184_pt1 | contig 88845 bp, 74 predicted proteins | sample KB31754_FD_96462 | JGI IMG/M metagenome (GOLD analysis project Ga0134128, IMG submission 96462) | Terrestrial soil microbial communities with excess Nitrogen fertilizer from Kellogg Biological Station, Michigan, USA - KB3-175-4 | ecosystem: Environmental > Terrestrial > Soil > Unclassified ... | reverse complement strand
GGATTCAATCACCGAGCAAAAGCTCTATTCAGTTTTCATGGAAGATTACCTGCTGATGTGCAAGCCACAGGTCAATTTGAAGGCGACGCAGTTTGGCTGGGGCGGTGAAACAAGCTGGGGCTTCGGAGCCCGGATGTACAACGACATGATTCCGTTCGGCGCAAATGTCGCGACGACCTGCTTTGGTATGAACGACGGCGGCTATAGCCCGCAGACGCCGCAGAAAGCGCAGCGCTATCACGAAGCCCAGACTTCGGTGGTCGAGCAGATGAAGAAAGCCGGCGTGCGGTTCATCGTGGTGGGCTCGCCCGGCTGCGTCGATTCCGACACCTTCGGCCATAACCCCGCGAAGGGCGAAATGTACAATGCCACGCTCGCCTCCGAGCGCGACATCGCCAAAAAGGTGGCCGAGGAACAGGGCGTGACTTTTGCCGATGTCTTCACGCCGATGTATGACGCCATGGCCAAGGCCAAGGCAAAATATGGGCATGAATATGATGTGTGCGGCCACAACGACGGCATTCACCCCGGTCCCAACGGGCATCTCATCATGGCCTATGCTTTCCTCAAGGCACTCGGATGCGATGGAAACATCGGCACATTCACCGTCAATCTCGCTGACAACAAGGCGGAGCTTAGCCCCGGCCATGAATTGATCTGGTTTGGCAATGGCCGGCTCTCCATCGAAAGCAGCAAATATCCCTTCTGCTTCTATGGTGATCCCAAATCTTCCTCATCCACATCGGGCATCACCGAGTTCTTCCCGTTCAATCAGGACTTGAACCGGCTGATGCTGATCGTCAGCGATGCCAAGGCGGACCAGAATTACAAGATCACCTGGGGCGACCAGAGCAAAACCTTTAAGGGCGATCAGCTTTCCAAGGGGATTAATCTGGCTGCGGAATTCGTCAGCAATCCGTTTTCGGAACCCTTCAAGAAAGTCGAAGAGCAGATTCGCCATCAGCAGAATTTTGAGACGCCGCTGGTCAAGCAATCGATTCATGGATTGATCGACTGTCAGCGCGCTGCCGGTGAGGAGCAGAAGCTGCTGGAGGGCGTGCGATCGATTTTAGTCGCGTCCGATTTGCCGCTGCGCGTGCAGTCGGAGCTGTCGGTCAAGCCGGTGCGTCACACGATCACGATTGAAGAAGCGGGGCAATAAGGCGGTGCACAGGTCTCATGCAGCCGCGGTATTTTCAAGTGGCATGCCCACCAAATCGATTGCGCGGGCAATGGCATATTCGAGGTCCGAGCAGATGTTCGCGATGCCGATCGCATCGCAAACCCCCGCGCTTTTGATCAGGCGGAATTGCCAGGGCTTAATGTCGGCCAATATCAGTTCCGAGCCCCGCTCGCGCAGGTGATCAGCGGCATGGTGAAGATCCGAGAGGGCGTTGCGATCGAGAACCGTTGCCGCATCGATCGCGAGAATCGTCGCGCGACTTGAGATCGCTGCATGCTGCGCCCAATGCAGAAAATCGGGCGCCCGATGCGGTCTTCTGACGGCGGCGATACGCCACAGGCCAATCCGCTGCACGTTTGCCGACAGGCCCAGCTTTCGCAGCTCGACATCCTGCTCGGGATCGATCGGAACGAATTTCCCGACGGGCTGAAATCGGTCGATGCAGACGATCCAGATCAGAAAGAGGACCGGAAAGAGCATCGCACCCGCATGCAGGTGGGCAAAGGCGATCGTTCCGATCGCAGCACCTAGCAAAAATGATCCGACGATGCTGGCCAGCATCAGTGCGGCAAGACCATTGGGCTGTCGGCGCGCAATGCGCATTACTCGGGCCGCTCGGCGCGGCATCTTCAAATGAAGCCGATGACGAAGCCAGAATCCAAATTGAACTGCTTCAAGCCCCAGATCGGTTGTGACGCCCGTCAAATGTGTTGTACGAACGACGGTGCCTGCGATGCGCGTGATGGTGGCGTTCTGCAGGCCCATCGTAAAAGCCGCCAGCGCCGCCAAGGCATATGCCCAGCCTTCATGCCAGGTATGAAGTGGCCATGCTGAGCGCCCGAGCAATCCAAAAAGCGAGAGCAGCACCGCCTCGAAGGCGATAGGAATGGAGTATTTCGAGACCAGATTTCGCTGGCGGGCGATTTCAGTCATCAATCCGGATAGGACTGCTCCGCAAAGGAACGAGAGCCACAGGCCGCCGAAATAAAGCGCTTCGCGATATTCGTGCTGGGAAAAAGCCCGGCCAAGGTTTGTGGTGTTGCCGGTGACATGCGAGACGACGGTGCCGCACAGCAGCAGCGCAATGGTATTGGTGTAGCCGCCAATCCATGAAAGGGAGATGGCGAGTCTGGACTTCTGACGAAATGAATGTGCCTGCGAAACAAACATCGAATTAAGCCTGCCTGTGCTGAGCCCGCATCAGAGTTATCGGCTGATCGCTGGCATGCGGTCAACCCTATCCGTCAATCACGGAAGAAGCTAAATCCTTCAACAGCATTCTGATGGCGACGTACTGCCAACAAGATGCAAGCAGGCCAATCCTTCCGATTTAATGGGGCAGCGTCGTTCCTGATGATGGCAGGGCTTGTTTTATCAAGCCTGCAAATCGCCACAGCCGCTCCGACAAGTTTCTACGTCGCTCCCAATGGAAATGATCGATGGTCGGGGACCGTCGCTTCGCCGACGCGTGATCGATCGGATGGGCCATTCAAAACGATCGAACATGCACGGGATGCCGTTCGCGCAGCCAAATCAGACAAGTCGGCATCGGGGCCGATTACCGTTTACCTCCACGGTGGAACCTATGCCCTGAGCGAACCGCTCGTCCTGGGGCCGGAGGATTCGGGAACAGCCGAGGCGCCAATTACCTGGTCGGCTTACCGGAATGAAAGGCCGGTTCTCAGCGCCGGCGTTCGCATCACTGGCTGGACCGAAACTAGAGTGAATGACAGGGCGGCCTGGGTCGCGAAGCTGCCCTTAGATGATGGTGGCCCGACGATGATCCACGCGCTATGGATCAACGGCCAGCGGATCAGCCGGGCGCGATGGCCGATCCACGGAACGCTTAGTGTCGTGGCGGTTCCCGAAAAGCGCCCCAGGGGCGAATATCATCCCGGCGCAAAGGAATTCGAATACAAGGCTGGTGACATCAAATCATGGGATGACGCCGCTGACGGAGAAGTGATCACGACCAATCGCTGGACCGAGTCGCATCTGCCGATCGCGTCGATTGACTCGCAATTGCACATCATCCACTTCACCCGACCCACTGTTTTCCTTCCCGATCCCGGCGATCCATATTGGGTTGAAAACATTCGTCAATGCCTCACCGAGCCTGGCTCGTTTTATGTCGATTCACGTCAGCATAAGATTTACCTGATTCCTCCTACTGGGATCGATCCAAACAGTGCGCAGATTATTGCGCCGCGGTTATCACAGGTGATGCAACTAGCCGGTGATGTGGAGAAGGGGCATTTTATCGAGCATGTTACGTTCCGCGGCCTCAGCTTCTTCCATGCCGAATGGGATTTGGATGAACCGGAAATCCATTCGCCGGGGAAGCTACAACGAAATCCTGTGGATGCCTCGCGCAGCGGATTTGGCCAGGCGGCGATTGGCGTGCCGGGGGCAGTGTGGGGCTATGGCGCGCGGTCCTGCACCTTCGACCATTGCAATTTTTCGCACAACAACACCTATGGCATCGAGCTGGCAAGAGGCTGCCAGCACAATGTCGTCACGCATTGCACGCTTACCGACTTGGGCGCGGGCGCGGTGAAAATCGGTGAAACCAGCATCCGCAAAGAAGAAGAGCAGCAGGCGGCTGACAATGAAGTTTCCGATTGCACCATTCGCAATGGCGGCAATATCTATCCCAGTTGCGTCGCCGTCTGGATTGGCCAGTCTCACGACAATCGGCTGCTGCACAACGAAATTGCCGGCTTCTATTACACCGGCATTTCGGTCGGCTGGACCTGGGGTTACGGTCCGGCCATCGCGCAGCGCAATATCATCGAATACAACGACATTCACCACATCGGCACGCACGCCGAAGGTGAACCGCCGATCCTCAGCGATATGGGCGGCATCTACACGCTGGGCAATCAGGAAGGAACGCAGATTCGATTCAACCGCTTCCACGACATCGCTGGCCTGCGCTACGGCGGTTGGGGAATTTATTTCGACGAGGGAACGACGCACATTCTCGCCGAAAACAATCTCGTCTACCGCACCACGCACGGCGGCTTCCACCAGCATTACGGCAAGGAAAATATTTTCCGCAACAACATCATCGCCTTTGGTCGCGACAACCAGATCCAGCGCACGCGCGTCCAAGACCACACCAGCTTCACCTTCGAGCGCAATATTGTGCTCTGGGACGAAGGCGTTCTGCTCACCGGCAACTGGGGAAAGATGAACGCCGTCTTCGATCACAATACATACTGGTATCGCGGGAAGGGCGACATTCGCTTCGCCAACAAAAGCTTCGAGCAATGGCAGCAGGCGGGAATGGACGAGCATTCAAAAATTGCCGACCCGCACTTTGCCAGCGCGATGGAAGGTGATTTCCACCTGACGGATAAATCGGAGGAAGCCTTGGCCGGGTTCGAGCCCTTCAATCTGTATAGCGTAGGCCCAAGACCTTGAGTACAGCCTCTTGAAGCGATGATGCTTCATGGAGATGCTTCACCGTGCAGCGAAATTTAACTGCGTTAAGTGAACAGACATTTGACCTCCTAATCATCGGCGGGGGAATCTTCGGCGCCGGTGCCGCGCGCGATGCCGCAATGCGCGGCCTGCGCGTCGCTCTCGTTGAGCAGGGCGATTTTGCCTCGGGCACCTCCAGCCGATCTTCCAAGCTGATTCACGGGGGGTTCCGCTACCTGGAACAAAAAGCCTTTGGACTGGTTGCCGAGGCCAGTCGAGAGCGCCGCATCCTCCAAACCATCGCCCCGCATCGCGTAAAACCGCTCTCTTTTCTGCTGCCGGTTTATAAAGGCGATCCCCGACCGCTCTGGGAGATGCGCCTGGGGATGACGATTTATGATGTGCTGGCGCTATTCCGCAACGCCGGCAACCATCACACGCTTGGACCGTCGCAGGTGCATACGATTGAGCCGCGTCTCGAGACCCGGGACCTTCGCGGCGCGATCCAGTTTTATGACTGCCAGGAAGATGATGCCCGCTTCTGCATCGACAACATCATGGATGCTGATCGGATGGGAGCGGTCTGCGCCAACTATTGCCAATTGACCGGATTCAGAACTGAAGATGACAAGATTGTCGCGGCAACGGTCACTGATCGAATCTCGGGTAACCCGTTTGAGATTCGCGCCAAGACTTTCATTAACGCGGCCGGCCCATGGGTCGATCGCATCGGCCAGATGGCGCCGTCGGCATCTTCTAATTCACGGCCCTCTTTGAGCCCCACGAAAGGTGTTCACATCCTGCTGCCGGCGATCACGCTCGCGCATGGGGTTTTCTTCCAGGGGCGCTCCGACGGGCGGATGATTTTTATTCTCCCCTGGAATGATTGCTCGCTGGTCGGGACGACCGACACGGATTTTCATGACGATCCTGGAAAGGTTGCCGCTGATTCGTCTGATGTGGATTATCTTCTGGCGCGAGCCGCGGAGATTTTCCCCTCGGCGCACTTCAAGCCGTCCGACGTCATCGCAACGGTTGCCGGCGTGCGCCCGTTGCTGAAATCCAACTCAGCCGATCCTTCATCGCGATCCCGGGAACATCAGCTCATCCAAACCGGCGATAATTTCCTGAGCCTGTGCGGCGGGAAATACACAACCTATCGGCTGGTCGCCAAGCAGGCGGTTGATCGGATTTATGAGATGCTTGGCTCCAAAGCACCGGCCTGCCGGACCGGGCGCGAGCACATTCCCGATTTTCGTCCGCCGACAAGCGGCGATCCGATCGCCCAATCACCATCCGTTTTTGCCAGCGATGTGACTCATGCCGTCCAGCAGGAAATGGCGATGAGCGTCGAGGACGTCATGTGGCGACGGACCTCTCTTATGCTCAGCAAAGGCGGGGGAGAAGCAACTGCACGAAGCGTCACAGCGATTATTCAGCCGCTCCTGGGCTGGAGCGATGAGCAGGGGAACCGGTCCGTCCAAGATTACCTCGCGACCCGACGGGCGGGGATCTGACGGAGTCGAGCGGAACGTACGAGCCGCGCACGAAGTAAGCGGATTGACGCAGCGTTGCGCTAATCCGCTTACTTCGTGCGCGGCTCCTTTGGATGTCTGAAGATTCCACATCGAGTAGATTCGCTCCGCGCGCTGGGCGCGATATGCTCATCGGTATGAGCGACTGGATCGACTTCTCCAACAAAGTGGCTCTTGTGACCGGCAGCTCGCGCGGCATCGGCGCGGGCATGGCTGAAGCACTCAATCGCCACGGCGCGCGGTGCGTGGTGAATTATGTCGCCGACCCGCAGGGTCGCAATTTAGCCGATGCGCAGCGCGTAGCGGCTGCTTTACGCGATCCGCTGATCATTGAGGCGGATGTCGCAAATCTCGATTCAGTCCGCGCGATGATGGAGCAAATCACAAAGACGCTTGGGGGTTTAGATATTCTCGTCAATAACGCCGGCATCCTTCGCGATCGCACCCTCAAGAAAATGACCGAAGATGAATGGCAATCGGTTTTGAACGTCAACCTCGGCGGCGTCTATCACTGCATTCAACAAGCCATCCCGATCCTTCGGCAGGGCGGTCGCGTGGTGAATATCTCTTCCGTCACAGGCCAGATCGGACTCTTTGGGCAAGCTAATTACGCTTCAAGCAAAGCAGGGATCATGGCCTTAACGCGCGTTGCCGCGCGCGAATTGGCGCGACAACAGATCACAGTGAATGCAGTTGCACCGGGCTTCATTGATACGGACATGAGCCGAACGATGCCTGATGATGTGACTCAAAAGCTGATGGAACAGGTGCCGCTTGGACGCAAAGGCAGCGTCGAGGATGTTGTAAATGCGATGCTGTTTCTTTGTTCCAGTCATGCATCCTACATCACCGGCCAAGTGCTGCACGTGAATGGCGGCTTCTTCATGGGGTGACCAATCGCATTCGCTACTTTGTTCCTTCCGGCGGATCTTTGCTGAGATATTTGCGGATCACCGCATCGGCCAAGTCCACATCATTGATATTCGCCAGCGTGCAGAGCCAGGCGATGACATCGGCGAATTCCTCTTCCAGATTTGCGCGGTCCTTGCCATGAAGGGCGGTCGCCAGTTCACCGACTTCTTCGATAAACCATAAGAAGGTGGGGGCGCTTCCTCGCGCGCGATCGGTTGCTTCATACTTGTCGGAAATGTGCTTTTGAAACTGGCGAAGCGTCAGGCTGTCTGAATCCATGTAGGAATCTTACTCGTTCAGAGAACCCGCGAAACCGTCAACGCTTTATTTCAACATGTGGAGCGATCGCCTCCCCACGTTCGTTCACCAGGACCTCGCTCTTGGCACCGATGAAATGTTCGGCCATCGTCCAAAGGACCAGATTGATCGGAAGCGCAAGCAACAAGCCTCCAATTCCAAAAATCTCGCCCCAGAGAACGATGGTAAAAAGTGTGACGATCGGGGGGACTCGCACCGCTTCCTTATAGATCAGCGGAATCAGGATGTAGGACTCGAGTATGTGAACAAAGACGTAAAGCCCGCAGAGCCATGCCACCTTCGTCGGCCCCTGAGTGGCGGCAATCGCCAGTGCCAGCAGAAATGCCATCAGCGGCCCGATCGTCGGCACGAATTCGCTGATGCCCGCCAGGATTGCCAGGGGAATCCAAAGTTTGATCCCGATCAGCCAGAAGCCCAACAGCGAAGTCAGACCGATGATCGTCGCCGTCACGAGCGCGCCGATGAGCCACCATCGCAGGCGCGGCTCAAGATCGGCAATGGCGCCTCGGGCCTGGAGCCGGCGGCGGGCGGGGAATAAATCGAGCAGCGACGTGATCACCTGTTCTGAAGGCTCGGCCAAGAGATAAATCGTTCCGATAAACACGAAGACGCAGCCGATCCCGATATCGATCATATCGCGCGAAAAACCTTGCAGCATCCCGCCGCCGAACATGATTTTCGCACGCGCGAAAAGTGAGCTCACGGTTACGGGCTGGCGCAGACCAAAGTGATGGGAAACGTCGGCCAACCACGCATTGAAGTGCCCGATCAACTGGGGAACATCGTGGAACTGCTGGCGGATTTCACCCACGAGCATCCAGACCGCCAGGAAAACAAGTCCGACGCAAACCGCCAAGGGCACCAGCCCCAGCAGGAATCCTTTGAGCCCGCGCGGCCCTGGCAGCCTGAACAGCAGGGGGCGCAAGATCGCCGACAGACAAAGCGCGGCCAGCAGACCCATCAGACAAAGCTTCCAGGCGCCGATGAAGAAAAAGAAAATCAGGAAGGCGCTGGCCCAGATAAACATCGGCAGCAGATGACGCACGGTCACCGCCGGCGCGGGAACATGGGCAGGTTCATCAGAACGTGAGAAAGATGGGTCACCAATCATATTGCTGTCCGCCCGTTGTATTAGTGCCGGACAGAATGGACCCGGCTGACGATCCGGGCTCGCAAAAAGCGCACCTAACAAGCCAGACGATCGCAATTTCAACCAAGCGGAGTCGGCTTTTGTTGCAAATCGTCTGACATCAGGGGATGGTGACCCATATGAAACCGCTCTTGCTCGCCTGCTCGATCATCCTGCTCCTCGCTCAGCCGAGCCTGGCGCAAAAGCCGACGACAATTCCTTACGGCAATAACAAAGAAGTCGGCCGGTTCTACGACATTCACGGCTTCCAGATGTATTGCGAGGTCTATGGCACCGGCAAGCCGCTTCTGATGATCCACGGCAATGGCGGCAACATGCGCGCCTTTGCCGGCATCGTTCCCTATTTTGCCACGAAGTATCAGGTGATCCTGGCGGACAGCCGATCGCAGGGAAAATCAAAGGACCCCGATCATCCGCTGACTTTCGAAATGATGGCCGACGATTTTGCCGCGCTCCTTGACGCGATGCACATTCAATCGGCCTACGTCATCGGCTGGAGTGATGGTGGGATCAATGCGCTGCTCCTGGCCATGCGACATCCAGAAAAAGTGACCGCGCTCGCCTCCAGCGGCGCCAACCTCTGGCCCGGCGAAGATGCCTTTGCCCCCGGAGTCTGGGGCGGAATGAAAAAGCAGTATGAACAGCTATCCCATCGAGAAATGAAAACCGATCGGGAAAAGAATGCCTGGAAGCTCTTCATGCTCGATTACACCGAGCCGCACATCGCATTATCCGATTTGCACAAGATCCAGTGCCCGTCACTCATCATCTGCGGCGATCATGATCTGATTTCTATTTCACATACCGTCGCGATTTTCCAGAACATACCCAAGGCGGAACTATGGGTCGTTCCCAATTCGGGCCATGGCACATTGAACGAGCATCGTGACGATTTCGATCGGCAGGTAGACGAGTTTTTCTCAGCGCCGTTCCGCGAACGGAAGCATTGACGCGGGATCAGAATCGCCCCTTGCGCCCGATCAGTACCTTCTCGAGAACACTTTCCAGCGTATCGCAAACGTAGTGCACGTCGCGCTCGGTCATCTGGCTGTAGAACGGAACTGCCAGCGTGCGGGCCGCGACATATTCGGTGACGGGAAATGCCCCTGATTCGTAATGGAACTTCTCGATCATGTACGGCTGAAGATGGATCGGCGGGAAATAGTTGTTGCAGCCGATGCCGCGCTCGCGCAATGCCTTCATCACCGTATCGCGATCGCCCGGCTCAAAAAGGTCGTTGAGGCGAACGACAAAGACGAACCAACTCATGTGCGTGTCGTCTTCGAGGGTCGGCAGGATCAGACATCGATTGGTCATGAGCCGATTGATGTAGAGCGATGCTACGCGACGGCGATTGGCCAGGATCTCATCGAGCCGCTCACATTGCGCTTCGCCCAGCGCTGCATTGATTTCGCTGAGGCGATAGTTGTATCCCAGCCGCTGATGCGCCAGCCACGCCATGCCTTCGCGCCCCTGATTGCGGTAGGCACGACAGGCATTGGCGAAATTGTCGTCGTCGGTAACGATCATCCCGCCTTCGCCGGTCGTGATCTGCTTGTTGGGATAAAAGGCAAATACGCTGGCCCGGCCGAATGAGCCGATCGGGCGGGTGCCAGATAATCCGCCAAATCCCTCACAAGAATCTTCAATCAGCATCAGCTCGTGGCTCTGGGCCACTTGTTCAAGCTCGATCATTCCTCCCGGATGCCCAAAGGCTTCAACCCCAACGATCGCCTTCGTGCGCGGCGTAATTGCAGCGGCTACTTTATCGACATCCATGTTCAGCGTGCGCGGATCGATATCAACAAACACCGGCGTCGCGTTGACGTACAGAATGCAATTGGCGGATGCGACAAAGGAGAAGGGCGTCGTAATGACCTCGTCGCCTTCCCCAACCCCGGCCGCCAGCATCGCGCAGTGCAGCCCGGCTGTGCCTGACGAAACGCCTACCGCGTGCCGTCGGCCAGCTACGTTGGCGCAGGCGGCTTCGAATCGCTCGATGCGTGGGCCGATCGAAAGTGTTGGTGTGTGCAGGACATCCAGCACGGCATCGATTTCTTTTTGGGTGATATCAGGTTGCGAAAGCGGAATCATGGCTTGGCCCTTGGCTGTCTTATCATCGCCGGGAAAGTTATACTTGACGGTCTTTAACGTCCGATAATTTCTTTATCGAACCAAGGACGCTTCCGGCATGAACGCAGTTGACAGGACCATCCCACCCGCTCCCAAAGCCTCTTCGCGCAAAAAAGAGAAGGGGGCGGCTCACTTCTGGCGGGCATGCCGGTTTCTCTACCCTTATCGGTGGATGGTCACGGTTTCCGTCCTCTGCGCGATATTCGTTGCCGGCTCTTCAACAACCGGATTAGGTGCGCTGCTGCCCATCATGCGCGTGCTGATCAAGGGCGACACGATTCTGACCTGGGCCGACCGGGAAATCGCGCAGCATCGCATTGGTTTATCTTTTTCAGACGAATCACACGACCTGCAGATTGTTACCGTTAAAAAGCACGAGCATCGGCCCATACTCTCCTGGCCGGGCACCCCCACGCCGCCGACGGCTGCGGCGCAGGCTGGCCTTGAGGATGGCGACAGGGTCGTCGTGCCGCAGATCAACGGCCAGCCCGATCAAGCTCCGGTGCTGGCCGCGCTGGCCGATCCGAATTCTAAATCGGCGACAATCGACATTCGGGACAAAGGACCGGTCATGATCGCGCTTCGGCCTTTGTATTGGTACGAAGCGACGGGCCAGCGCATTGCCGCCTGGTTTCCTGGCAAGGATCGACCCGTTCAGGCGCTGGCGATGGCACTCGCATTTGTCGTAGCGCTGGCGATCGTCGCCAACATCGTCAAATTCTTTCAGGAATACCTGTCGGATAAGTCGGCGGTGCTTGCCGTCAACGACATTCGCCGTCGGCTCTACGACCGCGTGCTTCACATTCCGCTGAGTCACTTCAATTTGCGCGGAACCAGCGATGTGACCAGCCGACTTACACAGGATGCCCAGGGCCTCAACGAGGGCTTCAAGACCATCCTCGGCCAAAGCATTCAGGAGCCGGCCAAGGCGATCATGGCCTTCGCGCTGGCGCTATTCATTAGTTGGCCGTTGACGCTGTTCATTGTCTTCTTCGCGCCGATCATGGTGGCCTTCATCCGCAAGTTTGGCAAGAAGATGCGCCGGGCGAGTAAAAAGGCGCTGGTCAGCTCGGCTGTCATGCTCGGCCAGATTGATGGATCGCTGGTCGGAATTCGCGTCGTCAAAGGCGCCAATGCCGAGCGATTTGAGCGAAGGCGTTATACGCGCATCATGAATAAGCTGGTTGCCGAGCAGCTTCGGATGAGTCGAATCGACAGTTTCAGCGAGCCGACGATGGAAACGCTCACGCTGTTTGTCGTCGCCGGCGTTGTTCTCTGCGCGGCTTACATGATGATGGTCAAAAAGACGCTGGAACTTACCGACTTCATCCTCGTCATGGCCTGCCTGGGAAGTATCGGCGATTCACTCCGCCGGCTCAGCAAGGTCAATAACGTGCTTCAGAAGGCCAACTCCGCGGCGGGGCGCATTTTCGAGATCATGGATCTGCCGGCGGAAAAAAGAAAAGAGCCGGCAGCTCCGCCTGCGAAGGGTGCCGCGCTTGTCGTAACCGAATCCGGCAATGGCAAAGTCAACGGAAATTCTCAGGCGATGCCCGCGCCGGCCGCTCGGCCGCTCTTGAAACTCCAGCCGATCCAAAACGAAGTTCGATTCGAAAACATCACCTTCTCTTATCCCGGCGCGCCGAGCCCCGCGCTGGAGAACGTCAGCCTGACTGTCCCGCGCGGCAAATGCGTCGCAGTGGTCGGACGCAATGGCAGCGGAAAAACAACTTTGCTGGCGCTGCTGCCGCGCTTCTACGATCCCCAGCAGGGGCGCGTGCTCATCGACGGCGCCGATCTTCGCGATGTGACGCTCAAATCGTTGCGCAACCAGATCAGCATCGTCACACAGGACTCGGTCATTTTCCCGGGCACGATTGCCGAGAACATCGCTTATGGCCATCCGCTGGCAAGCGCCTCACCGGAATCGTCAGCCGGTAAGGAATTGCGCGAGCAAGTGGAACAGGCAGCCAAGCGCGCCTTTGCCCATGATTTCATCATGGAAAAGCCACAGGGATACGACTCGCTGCTGGGTGGGCTTGGAGCCCAGCTTTCGGGCGGCCAGAAGCAGCGAATCTGCATCGCCCGCGCGATTCTTCGTGCTGCGCCGATCCTGATTCTCGACGAGGCCACCAGCCAGGTGGATGCCGAGAGTGAAGCACTGATCCAGCGGGCGATCGAGAGCATTCTTCACGAGCGCACGACCTTCGTCATCGCGCATCGATTCAGCACCATCAAGAGTGCCGACGAGATCATCGTGATGGAGCGCGGCCAGATCGTCGGCCAGGGAAGCCACGATGAGCTGCTTCGCAATTGCGAAACCTATCAGCAGCTTTATGAACACCAACTGTTCGGCAGTTCCACCGGCTTGAGCACGCCCGAACCAGCCGAAGCGGTTGTCAACTCTTAGGCCGATTTGCATTGAATCAACGCCGCCATTCGGCCCGTCGTGCCGTGATCGCGGCGATGGGAAAAGAATTCATCTCGATCGCGAAATGTGCAGCGGTCGGTGATATCGATCTGGCCTTCGGGCAAGCCGGCGTCGATCAGCTGTCGCGCAATCGCCACACGCAGATCGACATGCCCTTTGCCATTTTCCTCTTCTGAAACTGGCGCGCGGTTGTCCATGGTTTGTTTGAATGTGGCAATGACCTCCGGCCCAACTTCAAAATTTGGCATGCTGATCGAAGGTCCGATTGCCGCCACGCACGATTGTGGATCGACATTCATCGCGCCAAGCGCTTCGGGAACAACACCCGCAACCACGCCACGCCATCCCGCATGAACCGCCGCCACGATTCTCCCCGCATCGCCCGCCAGCAATACCGGCACGCAATCGGCGACGCGAATTGAAAGAATTCGCCGCGGATCATCGCTCACAATTGCATCCGCTTTCGCAGAACGATCGAACGGAACACCTACGGACGCGCGCAGTACCACCTTCCCATGCACTTGATGCACCCAAACCCGTTCGCCCGGTACAAAACCAACCGTCTCCTGAAGAATGCGGTAATTGGTGGCGATGTGATCCGACTCATCCTGAATCTCGCAGCCGTTTGGATTGCCCAGGTTCATCGAGTCGAAGGGCGCCGCACTCACACCGCCGAGCCGAGTGCTGAAGGCATGCCTGACGCCAATCTCATTTAGAAGTGTCGAGGCGTAGATCACCACTCCCCGATCCAGTTCCTTGCGTTCGATCATGAGTCGCATCCTTGCGTAATTCGCAGTTCGATTCTAATCGTCTTTTTGCGCCAAGCACGCCAAGACGCCAAGAAAGCATTTCAATATATTCTCCTTTCTTGGTGTCCTTGGCACCTTGGCGTTCTTGGCGCAATCGTAGCGCCCGCTGCAACTTTCGCTTTCCCGCCGCATCGTTTACCCTTTTCCCCATGACCACCCGGCAGCGCCGCCTGGCTGTCTTTCCAGGGCAATTTGATCCGATCACTAACGGCCACCTCGACGTCATCCGCCGGGGCGTGGCGCTATTTGATGAACTGATCGTCGGCGTCGGCATTAACCCGGAAAAACGGGAGCTGTTCACGATTGATGAACGCGTCGCGATGATCCGCACCCTCGTGCGCGACATACCACGCGTCCATGTCGCCAAATTCACCGGCCTGACGGTCGATTTCGTTAAGCGCTCCAAAGCCACCGCCATCCTTCGCGGCATCCGCGACGTCTCCGACGTCCGCTATGAATTTCAGCTTGCCTTGGCCAATCGCGCGGTGGGGGGCGTCGAAACGGTCTTTATCATGACTGGCGAGCAGTACGCCTTAACCAGCAGCAGCCTCATCCGGCAAGTCGTTGCGTTTGGCGGAGATGTGAAGCAGCTTTCATCGGTGTTGCCTGAACTGGTGGTCCAAAGGCTGGCCGAAAAACGGAAAGAAATGCCGCGATCGGTGATGCCCGATGCGCCGTCAGAATAGGGTGTGCTCAACTTTTTCGCGGTCGAATGCAATAAATCCTCCCCTCAGGCGTAGAAAACTTTCGCGTTGCGAACGGCAAGCGAGCCAGCTTGTTGAACCTAAGTGATTGCAATTCCATTACATAATCTCTCTTCCGCCCACATGCGAGGACTGGGCTCCTGCCTGTCAAACCGCTAGATTTTCCTTGACTTATCATCCCATCCTGATAGTTTATCCGTGGTTTCGAGGCGGATGATTTTTCTCAAAGAAGATTCCAGGCAGCTCAATTATCCCAATCCATCTGCTTGGCTCTTTCCGTAGTTCGCCTTGGGCATTTGTCAATGTGTTCAACACGCGGGCGGCGTTCGCCTGCGTATCAGGTCTAACCGCAATGGACAACAGCTAGGCCCCGGCAAGCAGCGCGTAGGCTGCAATTCAGCAATCCGTTCATCTATCATATTTGCCGGTCTTGGAATGTTGTGCCAACGCGGTGTCATCGAAAGGAGCTTCATTATGAAGCTTGTTCGTCCCCGCAAAGGCTTCACGCTCGTGGAGCTGCTCGTCGTTATCGGGATCATCGCTCTGCTGATCTCGATTCTTCTCCCGGCCCTGAATCGCGCCCGCGAACAGGCCAACCGTGTGAAGTGTGCCAGCAACCTCCGTCAGATCGGTTTGGCGATGCTCATGTACGCCAACGAAGAGCGTAACGGTGGTTTCCCCCGCACCTACTTCAACACGCAGACCAGCAACGTCATCACCACGACCCAAGGCTATGCTGTCCCGAATAGCTTTGATGAAAATGGCACTGGCGATAACAACGTCTGCGCCAGCTTCTTCATGATTCTCAAGACGCAGGACATCTCGCCTGAAGTCTTCGTTTGCCCGTCGAGTATCGGCGAACGCGGATTCCAGGTCGGCACCCCGATTTCCTCTTCCAGCAACTGGGCCGCGATTCCCACGAACCTGACCTACAGCATTCAGGTCATGTTCCCCACGGCACCGGCCAGCACCGCCGGCTTCCGCTGGAACAACACGATGACTTCTGACTTCGCCATCGCTGCCGATATGAACCCGGGCACGACCGGCGGCCAGAATCCTCAGAATAACGTGACTGACCCGATGCCGACCGCTCCCCGCTCGCTCATGATTGAAGCCAACAGCAACAATCACAAGAACGACGGCCAGAACGTTCTGTACGGCGACGGCCACGTCGAGTGGCAGGCCACTCCCTACTGCGGCACCTACCGTAACGATGCTGTCCCGGCCTTCCGTGACAACATCTACACTGCCGACCAGGCACGTGGTAACCCGAATAGCCAGACCCATGCACCGGGCTGGCTCAACAGCACGGCTGCTCCTCAGGATGACAAGGACACCGTCCTGCTTCCGACCGACGACAGCCAGGGTATTTAGTCCCGCTTCGATCGGAATTGTTGTCTGCTGAATTTCCCAAGCCCGCCGCCTTACCCGCGGCGGGCTTGGCTTTTTTTCTGTGAATCTCTTTGCGCTTCAGATAAGCTTCCGCTATGGAAGAAGTTCTTCCGCCTCAAACCCAGCATGGCGCCGGTTTCGAACTGACGCGCGTCCGCCAGTTTACGGTTTTCCTTGAGAACCGGGTCGGACGCCTCCAAATGCTGGTACGGGCGCTGGAAGAGTCTGCCGGTCGAATCGTGGCGCTGTCGATCGAGGAAAGCGCGGATTCAGCACTGGTTCGCCTGATTTGTTCACACCCCGGCCTCGGTCGCGATACGCTGCACAAGGAAGGCTTCAGTTTTTCTGAGTCAGAGGTACTGGCGGTGGAGCTCCCGCGCAGCACCCGTCAACCTCTAATCGCGATCTGTGCCGCATTGCTGGCCGCCGAAATCAACATTCATTACAGCTATCCGCTGCTCGTGCGCCCGCGCGGTCCGGCGCTCGCGCTGTACGTTGACGATCCAACACTGGCTGCGCAACTGCTGATTCGAAAAGGCTTCACATTGATCGGGGAAAGCGATTTGTCCAAGGAAGGTTAAGACCGCATGGCCAAAGCCCACGTTGATCCCGCTGAGTTGCGGCGATTTGCCCACGACCTGAACCGCTTCAATCAGGAGTTGCAGACCCTGCTGATGGGCCTGCACGCTCGGCTCCAGAATCTCGAAGGCTCCTGGCGCGATCAGGAGCAGCGGAAATTCACCGAGGCCTTTGAGCAGACGGTTAAATCACTGGGCGGATTCCTGGAATCTTCGCACCATCACGTGCAATTTCTGGGGAAAAAAGCTGCCGCGATCGAGGATTATCTGAAACAGCGATAGAAGTTGAGTGGTCATGGCAAAGGGCGCGCGAGTCGAGTCGCTGGAAGTTTTCCGCCAGTTGCGCACCGCGCTGGTGAAATTTGCGGAAGCCTCCATTGCAGCCCTCGGTGATGCCGAATCAGAAATGCAGCGGCTTCAGATGTGGGTTGAGAACGAGCAATCCACCTATTGGCAGGGCCAGCTTCGCAAGCGCCAGGCGGCACTGGTCAAGGCCAAGGAAGCGCTCCGCCAAAAGCAGCTCTTCAAGGATGTTACAGGCGCGCGGCAGTCCTATGTGGATGAAGAAAAGGCTGTCGCCTCCGCTATGCGGCAGGTGCAGGAAGCCGAGCAGAAGCTGGTCAACGTCAAGCGGTGGACGCGCCAGCTCGAGAAAGAAATCAATCTCTACAAGGGCAGCGCTCAGCGGTTTTCTACGAGCGTATATGTAGACGTCCCAGGCGCTGTGGCCAAGCTGGATCGTATGGCCGCGACATTGCAGGGTTATCTCGCCGTCGCGCCGGAGAATGTCGCATCAACCGCCGACGGGCCGGACCAAACCGCCACGATGTCGCGTCCAGAACCGGGTCTTCCAGCGATTGGCGAAGCTTACCTCGCGCTGCGCCGGCTCTCGCCCGCTCCCCGCGAGCGCGAGCGCATTGAACAGGGCTACGCGCCGGCCATCGGCCAGTCGCCGGCCGCTGACTTAACCCGACTTGCGCGGCTGAATTTGCCACATGAAGCGCTGGATCCCAATGCCACCTTCACCTTTGCGAGCGGACTGCCCAACGCCCGGCGCATTTATCTCGAGCGCGTTGCAGGTGCATTTCCAGGCGATTCCGGATGGCATGTGGGGGTAGCCGATGATTCGCCGGCAGGAGAACTCCGTGCCGCCCGCGTGCGGGACCTGATCGCAAATTCACCTGCGCTAAACGAGCTGTTGCAGCTTTCGCCAGGAACCTTGATCGTCCTGGACGGTGCTGGGATTGCCGCGCTATTCAATGGACAGAACGATAACCTGTGGGCCGCGACGGATTTGGTAAGCGAATCCAATGAGACGGCAGCGCCTGATTCGCCGGAACAGGTGAAGAATTGATATCTCAAATATTTGAGATTTGAAATCTGAGACTTCAGATTGAGCTTGCAATTATAAATTTTTGACCTCTTATCGGGGAGGGCCCCTATATGGGCGTTTACGAAGGTCGAGGACAATTAGCCAAGGCCATGAAGGAGCTGACCACCCGCTGGGCCGAAGCGCAGCAGGTGTGGAATGATCCGATGAGCCTGGCGTTTGAAAAAGAGAATCTCGTGCCACTGGAGATGGACCTTCGCTCGGCCGTCAGTGCGATGGATCACATGGCCCAGATCCTGGCGCAGGTGCGGCGCGATTGTCAGTGACATTTGCGCGCTTGAAAATGGTTTTAAGCCTATGATTCCCGCAGGTTGCGCCGTTTATTGACCGAAGCTTTCCAGCCGCCGACGCATTGACCCTCAGGTTGCAATGACATCACCCACATTGAGTCCGCACCCGCAGCCGACCTCCCGCCCAACGGAGCAGCCGACCGCGCGCGATATTCAGCGCGCGACGCTCCGCGACTTGGCGAATCTGGCCACCGATTGCGCCGCCACCGAAACGGAAATCGAGCGGCGCTACGCACGCGATATTCAGGAGCAGAACAAGCAGTATCAGCGTGCGCAATCGGACATCGCTCACAAGTTCGCGAGTCTGCGCGAGGAAACGCGCAGCGCGCAGGAGCAGGCAATTACCGAAGCCGATGCGCGCATTGCGCAGGAGACGTCGGCACTGGATCAGGCGGATGAAGATGCGCGACGAAAAGTCGAAACCAAGCACGATCTGGTCCGGCAGGAAATTCAGAAGAAATATGACCATGCCGTCTGGCTTGCCGACAGCGTGTATGACGTCGCCTGCAATGCGGCCGCCGCTGAATATCGCAAGGCCAAGGAGCGGACCGACGAGCAGGGCAAGTCCCTGACCGAAATGGAGGAGAAGGCCTGGAAGCTTTTATCCACCTACGGCTGGAAAATTCCACCTGGCTTTATCGAGCAGGCATCAGCCGGGGAAGCCCCATCTCCCGAAGAAGGCGCGACGGCCTATGAAGCCCGTCAGGAAGCCGCGCGGCGGAAACTAAGCGGTCTTCAGTTCATGATTCTGCCTCGTCTGTTCGTGGGGCTGATGCCCTATTTCCTGCTGCTGATTGTCGTAGTAGCGGCAGGGGTCATCGTGCAGGCGACGCGGGGAACTTCGGTCCTGGATTGGCGTGCAATCGGTATTGCCGCCGGGTCCACGTTTGTCGGAGCACTGGCTCTGGGCTTTGGGTTGTGGTTTCTGGCACAGAAGAGAATAGGAGTTGCGTACTCACCATTCGTGTCGGAGATCGCAGCGGCACGCCGGGCAATCGATGCGCAACTCGAGCTGGCTCGCCGTGAGCGCTCGGCCGGTGAAGCGGCGGGCGAAGAAAAGCGGAAACGCGAAGTCAAACGGGCGAAAGATAAATACGCGCCGCTTTTGAACGAGGCGAGCAGCAATCGCGCCGCGGCAATTGACGCCCTCGACACTGAATATCATCTGAAAGGCGATGAAATCCGCCAGTTGGACCGGGATGCCCGCGGTGCCGCCGAGTCGCAATTTCACTCGCGCTCGGAGGAATTGGATCAGCGTCAAAAGCAGGAAATCCAACGCGCTCGCCAGCAACACGAACAGCGGCTGCGCGACTTTAAGAAGCAATACGATGATGCCCGCGCCGGCCTGGCGCGACGTCTGCACGATGGGCTGGCCGCCCTCCGCGTTCCCATGGATGGCACAGCGCAGGCCAACAGACAGGTTCCCATCGACTGGAACGATCCGAATTGGAAAGATTTTAAGCCGCCGACGCGCTTCCCCAGCCTCGTGCGATTCGGCGAGTTGAAGGTCGATCTTCGGCAATTCGCCCGCGCTGTTCCCCAAGCGCAGCCCGCCAACGGCAACGGGAGCCACGACCATTCCGATAATGGAAAAGACGAGCAGGTGGTCGTGCCACCAGCCACGCATCTGGAACTGCCGTCGGCTTTTGCGGTTCCCGCTGCTCTGGGCTTCCCGCAGCAGGCATCGATGCTGATCGAAACCGATCGCGATGGCCGGGCGAACGCATTGCGGGTGCTACAGATGGTGATGGCCCGATTGCTGGCATCCCTTCCACCGGGCCGAGTGCGCTTCACCATGATCGATCCGGTCGGCCTTGGCGAAAGCTTCGCCGGGTTCATGCACCTGGCTGATTACGATGAGACGCTGGTCGGGGCGCGCATCTGGACCGAAACCGAGCAGATTGAAAAGCGGTTGAACGACCTGACCGAGCATATGGAGACGGTCATCCAGAAATATCTCCGCAATGAATTTCAGACGATCGATGAATACAACGCGCAGGCCGGCGAATTGGCCGAGCCATACCGGTTCCTGGTCGTTTCCGATTTTCCGCACGGATTCGAGGGCGACACTTACCGCCGGCTCGCGAGCATCGCCGCCAGCGGGGCGCGATGTGGCGTTTATGTTCTGATCCTCCGCGACACGCGCATGCCGCTGCCACACGATTCGTCGGTGCTGGACGAGCTTCAGCGCAACAGCGTCGATCTGTGTCGCGATGGCGAAAAATTCTTCTGGAACGATCCTGTTTTCCGTCAGTTTCCGCTCACGCTCGATCCGCCGCCGCCGGAGAATATGTTGCGGAAGTTGCTGGACCAGGTGGGGCGGGCGGCGAAAGAAGCCAAGCGGGTCGAGCTACCGTTCGACACCATCGCGCCAACCGGCCCGCAGCTTTGGTCGAAATCGTGCAAAGAAGAACTGACCGTTCCCGTCGGGCGCATGGGCGCCACCCGGCTTCAGCATCTTCGCCTCGGTCGCGGAGTTGCCCAGCACGCGCTGATTGCCGGAAAAACCGGTTCCGGTAAATCAACGCTGCTGCACGCGCTGATCACCAACCTGGCGATGTGGTATTCGCCTGATGAAGTCGAGTTTTATCTCGTGGACTTCAAGAAAGGCGTCGAATTCAAGACGTATGCGACGCACGTTCTTCCGCACGCGCGGGCGATCGCAGTCGAGAGCGATCGCGAATTTGGCATCAGCGTGCTGCAGCGCCTCGATGCCGAGCTGACGCGGCGCGGCGAATTGTTCCGCAAAGCGGGCGTGCAGGACCTGGCCTCGTATCGACAGACGCCCGGCGCGCAGGTGATGCCGCGCACGTTGCTGATCATCGACGAATTCCAGGAATTCTTTAGCGAGGACGATCGGCTGGCGCAGGATGCTTCGATCCTGCTGGATCGCCTTGTGCGACAGGGTCGCGCGTTTGGCGTCCACGTTCTCCTCGGATCGCAGACCATCGGCGGATCGTCCGGCCTGGCTCGCAGCACGATGGGGCAGATGGCGGTTCGCATCGCACTGCAAACCAGCGAAGCCGATTCGCAGCTCATCCTTGGTGATAATAACTCCGCCGCCCGGCTTCTCTCGCGTCCGGGTGAGGCGATTTACAACGACGCCGGCGGATTGGTCGAGGCCAACAGCCCGTTCCAGGTCGCTTGGCTGCCCGAAGACCTTCGGGAAACGTACCTGCAGCGCATTGCTGAAAGACAGAAGACTGTACAACTCGCGGCTCATGCAGCGCCGATCGTTTTTGAAGGCAATGCCGCCGCCGATATCACCAAGAATGCGAAACTGGCCGCCGCGCTGAGCGCGCCGACATTCAATGCTTCATCATCAGGGACACCCGCCTGGATCGGCGATCCGGTCGCCATCAAGGAACCCTCCGCGGTTCAGTTCCGCAGGCAAAGTGGCGCGAATGTGCTGATCGTCGGACAACAGGAAGAATCGGCCCTCGGACTATTGTCAGCCGCCATGATTTCGCTGGCTGCGCAACAATCACCCGCCAGCGCGCGCTTTGTCGTTTTCGATGGTAGTCCCGCCGACTCGCCCTTTGCCGGCAGTTTTTCGCGCATCGCATCAATTCTGCCGCATGAAACAAAGGTCATCGAATGGCGCGCCACCACAGCCGCGATCGATGAGCTGGCTCAGGAACTCAAACGCCGACAGGATGAAGACCTGCATGATGCGCCGTCGATTTACGTGGTCCTCTACGCGCTTCAGCGCTACCGGATTCTGCGCAAGAGCGAGGATTCCTTCAGCTTTTCATCGAGCGATGAGCCGAAGGCTGCCCAGTCCGACAAGCAGTTTGCCGACCTGCTGCGCGAGGGGCCGGCATTGGGCATCCATATCCTCGCCTGGGCAGACACGCCCGCCGCCGTCGATCGCACGCTCGATCGCGGGATGATGCGCGAGTTCGACAACCGCATCCTTTTCCAGATGAGTGCCAATGATTCCAGCAATCTGATTGACTCGCCCGCTGCCAACAAGCTGGGTTTCCATCGGGCGCTCGCCTACAGCGAAGAGCAGGGCGTCATGGAAAAATTCCGGCCCTATGCGCTGCCTGATCGAGAATGGTGGGATAAAGCAAAGGCGCTTCTTGCGGCGAAGAAGTGAAGCTGAGCGACCCAGAGCACACTTAAACCGTTCCAAACTGCACTTGCTTGATCGGGAGTTTGGCCAGCGCATCCAGGAGATTTTCAAAAGCAGTCACGGGCGCCGTGCCCAAGTCTGCGGTGAAGGTGACCAATTCACCATCCCACGTCGGATCCGAAAGAAAGTGAACGACGCCGGCTGGCTCTTTTGCCGGCGCGCTCTCGCGCGGCGTAAACCATCGATGGAACCACTCCTTGATCGGCTCCCATGAAACTGAGCGATCAACGCCGGTGCAGGTAAACCGCAGCGAATTCCATTTGAACGGCGCGATCCGCACCGGCAGGTGCTGCCACATGATCGAAACGGGTTGGAACGCCAGCAGTTTCTCCGTATCCACGATAATCGTCTTGCTTGCTTCCTTTCCCTCGATAATAAGCAAATCGATGCGCAACGGCAGATCAAGAAACCCCTCCGTCTGAGGCTTCCCGTTCAGGTCCACGACCACCTCTTCAGACTGAATGCGCTGTTCGGAATTCTCAGGCTGAGCCTTCAGTTGCTCGCGAAAGCGATCGACGTAATAGTCTCGAATGCGAGTGAGCAGATCGAAAAGTGTCATGGCTTCAACCCGAGTGGATTCACGAACAGCATTTTATCGAACGCCATATAGAGCCGCCTTGGCCCGCAGATGCCGAAGCAATGGTTCGGCGCTCGGCTCCTTGCCGGTCACGCGCTTCACCAACTCGCGAGGGCGGAAAGTCTTGCCCCAGCGATGGATATTCTCGCGCAGCCAGTCCAGGAGCGGCGAAAAATCCCCTTTGGCAAAGGAATCATCCAGATTCGCAAGATCTTCGTGCGCCTTCTCAAAAAACTGGGCGGCATACAGATTCCCCAGCGTGTAAGTCGGGAAATAGCCGATCGCGCCGCCGCTCCAGTGGATATCTTGCAGGCATCCTCGTGCCGCATCGGGTGGCGTCAGGCCTAGATAGGCTTTCATCTTTTCGTTCCATGCCCCCGGAACATCAGCAATCGACAGGTCGCCCTTGAGCATCGCCTCTTCAAGCTCGAAGCGAAGCAGCACGTGCAGATTGTAAGTCGCCTCATCCGCCTCGGTGCGGATGAAGGAAGGGCCGATGTCGTTGATCGCCAGGAACCAGGCGTCTTCGTTCACATCCGCGAGCGTCTGCGCGAAAGCGGATTTCACCTTCGGAAAAAAATGCTTCCAGAAGGGTTTTCCACGCCCGACGAAATTCTCCCACAGCCGCGATTGCGATTCATGAATTCCCAGCGAAATCGCATCGCCGCGCGGCAGCCCCGCATATTTTGGATCAAGTCCCTGCTCATAAAGCCCGTGCCCCGTTTCATGCAGCACGCTGAAAAAGGAATTATCGAACGAATGCTCATCGTATCGCGTGGTCAGGCGCGTATCACCCGGCCCCATCCCGCTGCAAAACGGATGCACGCTGACATCGAGTCGGCCCCCTTGGAAATCAAATCCAATCGCGGCCGAAGCTTCGCGCCCGAGCTTTTCCTGCGCCGCAAGCGGATAACTCCGCCGCAGAATCTCCACCGGCGCTTTGACCGACGACGCGGCTACCTTTCCCACCAGCTCCACCAGCGGCCCGCGCAGCTCGGCAAACACCTTCCGCACGCCATCGGCTGTCTCGCCCGGCTCAAATTCGTCCAGCAGGGCGTCATATGGATTGCGTTCATAGCCAACGCATTGAGCTTCCTGCTTCTTCAATCCCAGCGTCTTATCGAGCCAGGGGGCAAAGAGCTTGTAATCCGACTTCTTCCGGGCCTCCGCCCACGCCTGCTGCGACATCACCGCCGTTCGGCTCATCTCTTCAACGAGTGAGCCCGGAATCTTCCTGGCCCGGTCATAGGCCCGGCGGGTTTCGCGCACGTTCACGGCCACATCGCCGTGCACATCCTGCACCAGCGAGGAGCTCTCCACTTCCGCCAGCAGATCGTCGATGACGGCCGACGTGAACCAGTCATGACGCATCTTGGCCAGCATGGAAGACTGGTTGGCCCGATGCTCAAATCCCTTTTCCGGCAAATGTGTCTGCTCGTCCCATTCCAATAAGGCTCCGATCGAACCCAGAAGAGAGATTTCCTTCAGCGTTGAAACCAGGCGGTCGTATGCGAGTTTCGGTTCAGCCATGGCCGCATTGAAACCGCGAGCGGCGCTATCGTCCAGCCCAAGGAATTGCGGAACGTGTTGGCCCTGTTCTTTTCGTTTTGAAATCGGGCGGATAGGATACCCGCCGTATTTTTGCAGGAAGATTGGAACTATGTCAGAGCAGCAGGCCGATGCGTATAAGGAGAAGTTTCGCCCGGGCACGGATCCCTCGCTGGATTCGGAGGTCGAAGCGGCGCTGGGGGGCATGTCGATGGACCAGATCCTCGCGCAGTCTCCGCAGCCGCAGGAAAGTTCGCAGCAATCTGACGCCGCGGCCGGCAACACGCGCAAGGGCAAAGTCATCCGCATCGGCGCCGATGAAGTCTTCATCGATCTTGGCGGCAAGAGCCAGGCGATGGCCCCGCTCGTTCAATTCACCGAAGTAAAGGTCGGCGACGAATTTGAATTCACCGTCGATCATTTTGACACGCGGCAGGGCGTGCTGCTGGTCAATCGCAAGGGCGTGCTGACGTCCAACGCCTCCTGGGAAAACCTCGACGTCGGCTCCCTCGTCGAAGGCATGGTCACCGGCATGAACAAGGGCGGCCTCGAGCTTGAAATCAAAGGCATGCGCGCTTTCATGCCTGCCGGGCAGGTCGATCTTTATTTCCAGAAAGACATCTCGACGTTTCTGGGCCAGAAGATTCTGGCCGAGGTCACGCAGCTCGATCGTGAAAAGCGGAATCTGGTCGTCAGCCGTCGGCGGATTCTCGAGCGCGAGAAGGAAGAGCACCGCCAGAAAACGCTTGCGGAGCTGGCCGAAGGACAGCTTCGGCGCGGCGTGGTCCGCAGCGTCACCGACTTCGGCGCGTTCGTCGATCTGGGTGGAGTCGATGGGCTGATCCACGTCAGCGAGATGAGCCATCGCCGCGGCCGCAAGCCCAGCGAATTTGTGAAGGTCGGCGACCTGGTCGAGGCCAAGGTCATCAAGATGGACCCGCAGACCGGCAAAATCAGCCTGAGCCTCAAGCAGGCGTCGGCCGACCCGTGGGTCGGGGCCGACACAAAATATGCCGTCGGCACCCCCGTCACCGGCCGCGTCACGCGCATTGAGCCGTTCGGCGTCTTCATCGAAGTGGAAGAAGGCTTGGAAGGATTGCTCCCGGTCAGCGAAATGAGCTGGCAGCGCATCCGGCATCCATCCGATCTTGTGAAAGTAGGAGATACCATCAAACTCGTGGTCATCTCCCTCGATCCCGAGGCTCGCAAGCTCAGCTTCAGTCTCAAGCAGGCCGGCCCGAATCCCTGGGCGACCGCCAAGGAAAAGTATCCGCTCGATTCGGTCGTCACGGGAAATGTCACCCGCCTCGTCGATTTCGGCGCCTTCGTCGAACTGGAGCCGGGCCTGGAAGGGCTCGTGCATATCTCCGAACTGGCCGGTCATCGTGTGAAGACGGTGGGGGATGTCGTCAAAGCAGGTCAGGAAATCAAAGCGCGGGTAATGGAAGTCGATCCCAACGCCCGCCGAATCTCTCTATCCATTCGCCGCGCCACCGAAACCGCCCCAGCGCCCGCGACGACAGCAGCAACACCCGCTCCCGCGCCCGCGAAGAAGAAAAAACGCCCGGAATTAAAAGGTGGGTTGGATTGGAATTGGTAAGGCGCTAGTAGGGCGAGTGCCTTCATTTCGTAAAAAGAAATTCCGAACACAAGCAGTTTCCTGTCCACGCAGGGGCAAGTGTACTTATGCCGCCCCGGATTTCCGAGCGCGCTTTTTTTGCATTTAGACCTGAAAATCCGCGCGTCCCACTCCGTCAAACTTTTAATCCCTGTGACGGATGACATCCCTCAATGATCATTTCCAACGGCCTGCTCATCGTTGCCGGAATTCAAGCCGCGTCGCTATTCCTCTATTACCCCACGATGCGCTGGGCCACGCGCTGGCGTCTTCCGGTCTTCATCGCCCTCTGGCTCATCGTTTCCACCTGCCCATTTATCATCGTTCCAAAAATGCCCCTCGGCCGCGGCCTCGCGGGGATGTTCACCATCTGGATCCTGGTCAAAGCCTATGACCTCGAAGCCCAGGCCATCCGCGGCAAAAAGCCCTCCTTCCCCCAATTCCTTCAATTCTCCATCAACGGCTTCTGGCTGGTGATGCAGCGCCGGCCCGCCGAGATGCGCCTCAGCGCACTGCAGAATGCGAAGCTGCTGATCGGGCGATCCGCCATCGCATTCGTCAGCATCGCGCTCTGCACGATCGTCTTCAAAACCGATTGGACCCATCGCTCGTTTGCCCTCGAGCACATCGCCAAAGCCTGCACCTTTTATCTGGCCCTGATGTGGAGCACCAACGCCGCCGCCGCGGCTTGGCGCCTCGCGGGCGGCATCGCCCTCGATCCGTTTGACGACCCGGCTCTCGCGCGCACGCCCGGCCAATTCTGGCGCGCCTGGAACCGGCCCGCCGCCCAGTTCTTCCACGAACACGTCTTCACCCGCGCCGGCGGCCATCGCCATCTCATCCGCGCGACCCTGATCACGTTCGCGGTCTCCGCCCTCATTCACGAATATCTCTTCTGCATCGCCCTCAGGCGACCGCAGGGTTTTCAATTCGCCTTCTTCATGCTTCAGGGATTCGCGGTCGTCGCCACGCTCAAGATCCACCCGCGCGGCCGCAAGGCGCTGTTCTGGACGATCATCACTTTTACCTTTGAACTGGCCGTGTCGGTGCTCTTCTTCGCCAGCATCAACCACGTCGTACCGTTCTACTCCCGGCCACTGCCGGGATGGCTGGGGGCGTGGGACCGGGCAACGAGCTAAAGACAATGACTACGACGACCAGTGCGGCCCATCGTCCTTTGATGGGTTGCCGTAGTCGTCCAGCTCGTTGACGTCAAAATCCAGCGGCTCGCCCGGCGTCGCAACGGTCATGATCTTCGGAACCGGGTGAACCTTTTTCACCCTCACCACCAAGTGTTCATGCTCGGACGGGTCGTAGCGAATCTGAGTGCTTGGAAACCCATCGCCAAGCATACGGCGTTCGATCTCCATAGCGAGCGAATACTCGGGGTGCTCGTCCGCGCGGGGAACAGTGAACACGTCAGCGGCCAGCCAATAAACAAACAATGCCGTGCCGCGGTCGCAATGCGGGTGTTTTAGCACTTCGTGAATCGGCACCTCGCCGTCGTCCCAATTATAATGTGACATAAAAACATGCAGTTCCGCTGCCGATTCCATTTCACGGATGAATTGGCGGCATCGTTCATTGAAATCTGCTGACGTCGCGGTAGGTGAATCACACAGATCCTCGTAACCGCACCAGATTGCGTTGGCCAGACGGTGCAGTTGCTGCGGCGTGAACGAAGGGGTCATGGACGCGATGATATCATGGTTGAAGGCGGTGCCTCTTCGCTTCTCCATCCGTTGAGGATCTATCGTTCCGCTCCCTTCCACATTCCGGACATCGATCGGGAGTGGCTCGCAGGTCGTAGCCGCATGCGCAGCGAAGATGCACGTCATTGTCTTTGCGTTTCGAAACGTATCGATAAAACTGATACGCAGGCAATGCCAGCAGCAATAAAATGATGACCCAATCCGGGGCTAACAACGCGAAGGACAGGTCCAATCTATGCTCAGATTTTCTTGATGCAGCGATTCCAAATCCATGGGCAGCCATCCCAGAGTGCATGCGGATTAATTGCTCTTCAATAGATACGTTGTATGACGCGGGGACCGCCACTGTGGAAGTAGACGAGCGAAATCCCAAGCCGTCCTCTTTGGAAACGCCAAGCACATCCGGCTTGTGAATTCGAACGAGTTCGATGTAAAACGAAAGGTGCCCTGCGAAGGAATTAAGGCCGCCGGAAAAGAAGTCCGTACCGTGCCATGACCCTCCGGTATCGACCGGCGGCGCAAATCCAGAGGACCACAACTTGCGATAACTCCAAACGTCATCATAGCTGTAGCTCCGAAGACACAAAATCGAAACTGATGCCGATCCAATGACGAGTCCGAGTATCAACACGCGCGCCAACCAGCGGAAAGGCAACCGCTGAAGGAATTTGAACCGCGAGCGGTCGGAAGGTGGTCGCATTGTGAAGCCTCGAACCGCTAACTATATTGCGCCGCCAATCGTTCGCGAAACGCGGGAGCAGACAAGCGCGAAACCGAATTCATGATTGGATTCCGCGCGTCTCGACCTCGTTTCGTCCGGCTTGTCTGAAACGGAGAATAAACATGCCCAAACCGGCAAAGAACACCATCTGCCTCTGGTACAACGGCGACGCCGAGGAGGCGGCGCGGTTTTACGCGAAGACTTTTCCCGATTCATCGGTCCGCGCAGTGCATTGCGCGCCGGGCGACTATCCAGCGGGCAAGCAAGGCAACGTCATTACCGTCGAATTCACCGTGATCGGCATTCCCTGCCTCGGCCTCAACGGCGGCCCGGGGCACCCGCACAGCGAAGCCTTCTCATTCCAAGTTGCGACCGCGGATCAGGCCGAGACCGATCGCTACTGGAACGCGATCGTCTCCAACGGCGGCCAGGAAAGCGCCTGCGGCTGGTGCAAGGACAAGTGGGGCCTCTCCTGGCAAATCACGCCGACCGCGCTGGTTGAAGCCATCACCGATCCCGACCCCGCCGCCGCGAAGCGCGCGTTTGATGCGATGATGACGATGAGGAAGATCGATATCGCCGCGATTGAAAAGGCGCGGAGGGGATGAAGAAGCAATCCTCGCTGACCGGGTTGAGAGAGCAAAGACCAAGAGAAACAGGACATGTGCGGAAGGGGTGGGAGCTTCTTGTCCACGCCGGGGTACAGCAGCGCCGAGTCTCGCGCCTTCGAGGTGCTTCTTATCGCTGCGACACCCCGGATCCGGGAGCGCGAGTGGAAGGCGCGCTCGGAGATCCGGAGCGACGTGAGTACACTTGCCCCGGCGTGGCAGGAAGCAACCAGTGATGGGTTGATTCCTTTCGTTGCTGGAAGGATGCGCGACTACCCGGCGCGCATGATCGCTTTTCACCTGATCGACCGCGCAGCACGTCTTTGCTTCGCTGCACCCCCTCGATAAAATTTAATTCATGCTGAAAGTAAATACCTGTCGCGCCTTCGCGCTTATCCTGGCGCTCAGTGCCCCCGCATTTCTTGCGCCCATCGCTCGGGCGCAGGTTCACCCGGCAATCAACTTCAAATGTGAGCCATTCCGGCTTCAAGACGTCCGGCTGCTCGATGGGCCGTTCAAGGACGCGATGCAGCGGGATGGAAAGTATCTACTGGAATTCGAGCCCGATCGGCTGCTGCATAATTTCCGCGTCACCGCCGGTCTACCGTCGAATTCCCAGCCGCTGGGCGGATGGGAGTCAGCCAAATCAGAATTGCGCGGGCACCTGGTCGGTCATTACCTCTCGGCCTGCGCGTTGATGTACGCGAGCACGGGTGATAAGCGATTCAAGGATCGGGCTGACCTGCTGGTTGCCGAATTGGCTAAGTGTCAATCGGCCCTCGGAACCAGCGGATACCTCAGCGCGTTTCCGGAAACGTTCATGGATCGGCTGGAAAGCACGGGGCGGGTCTGGGCGCCGTATTACACGCTGCACAAGATCCTGGCCGGTCTGCTGGATGTTCACGTCTATTGCGATAATCAGCAGGCGCTGGACGTGGCCGCGAAATTCGGGAACTGGGTCCACTGGCGCATCGGCCGCCTCAGTGACGATCAGCTTCAGAAAGTTCTCAACGTCGAACACGGCGGCATTAACGAGTCGATGGCCAATCTCTATGCCCTGACCGGCAAAGCGGAATATCTTCAGACGGCCCAGCGCATCTATCACAAGCGCGTGCTGGATCCGCTGGCCAGCCGCGAGGACAAGCTGGCTGGGCTTCATGCGAATACCCAATTCCCCAAAGTGATCGGCATTGCCCGTCTCTATGAGCTGACCGGCAATGACTCCGATCACACCATCGCCGAATTCTTCTGGGACAGCGTCGTCAACCATCACAGCTATGTCACCGGAAGCAACAGCGACCACGAGCACTTTGGCCTGCCCGACCGGCTCAATACGCATGTGAGCCCATACACCGCCGAGTCGTGCAACACCTACAACATGCTCAAACTGACCCGCGAGCTGTTTACCTGGGATGCCTCCCCGGCCCAGGCCGACTACTACGAGCGGGCGCTCTACAACCACATCCTGGCCAGCCAGGACCCGCGCACGGGAATGATGGCCTACCACATCCCGCTCTATGGCGGCTGGTACATGGCCTACAACACGCCGTTCGATTCCTGCTGGTGCTGCACCGGCACCGGCATGGAAAACCATGCCAAGTACGGCGACAGCATCTATTTTCACAACGACAAAAACCTGTTCGTCAATCTCTTCATCCCTTCAGAATTGAACTGGCGTGACAAAGGCATCACCGTGCGTCAGGAAACGCACTATCCGCAGGAAGACACCACACGTCTTCGATTCACCTGCTCGCAGCCCCAGGAGCTGACCTTGCAGCTTCGCTATCCCGCCTGGGCACAAAAGGGCATGAACATCACGATCAACGGCGAGCCTTTCCAACACGACCAGCATCCCGGCAGCTTCGTTGCCGTCTCCCGCACATGGAAGACCGGCGACCGTGTCGAGATCAAGCTCCCGATGTCCCTTCGCCTGGAGCCGATGCCCGACAATGCCAATCGTGTGGCGATCTGTTACGGCCCGGTTGTGCTGGCAGGGGAGCTAGGCACGGAAGACACCAAGCCGCCTTACGTGAAAGGGCAGGGCGACTTGTACAACATCAAACCGCCAGCCATGCGGGCGCTGGTCACAAATAGCCGCGATGTGAACGAGTGGGTCGAGCCGGTGCCCGGCAAGCCGCTGACGTTCCGCACCAAAGGCGTCGGCCAGCCGCAGGATATTACGTTTACGGCCTTCTATGAGATGCCGCCGCAACGATACAGCATCTATTGGGACATGATCACGCCCGAGCAATGGAAGAAGCAGCAGCAGTGAGCGGGGTTGCAAGTTACTGGTAAGGAGGCGTGCGCACTTCCCCACGTGAATGCCTCACGCTCGCTCCTCCGGCTCGGCCAGAAGTCCCTTGAGATCCAGTTGACGGGTGTACATCGCCAGGCTCCCATCTGAATTCCGCGGCCAGTGCTCACGCGGCCGATCCCAGTACAGTTCCACTCCGTTGCCATCTGGATCGTTCAGATAGAGTGCTTCGCTCACGCCATGATCGGCTGCGCCGGTCAGGGGGACTTTCGCGTTGATGAGCCTTCGCAATGCGTCGGCCAGTGCGGCTCGCGTCGGATAAAGAATCGCCAGGTGATACAGCCCCGTCGTCCCCGGTGCCGGCGGCAGGCCGTCTTTGCTTTCCCAGGTGTTCAAGCCGATGTGGTGGTGATATCCGCCCGCCGAGATGAAGACGGCATCCTGCCCGTACCCCTGAGTGACTTCGAATCCCAGCACGCCATGATAAAACGCCAGCGCCCGATCCAGGTTGGCGACTTTCAAATGGACATGTCCGATGCTGACGGTTGGATGGATGGGTTGGTGCTGCGAGGACATAGGCACTTCCTTTCCGCGTTTCGCCCCACACTAATCCCACCATAACATCAAATACCTCGTCTGATGAATCTCATACGCCAGCAGGCGGATACCGGTATCTACTTCGTCTGACAATGCCGGCCCTAAGCTGCCAAAGGCGCCCATCAATTCCGGCGGAATCATCTTGGACATCTCGCCCAGGCGGCTCGTTTTCTTAGCGATGTCGTCGCGGATCCGCTCCGATAGCGGCTCCGGACATAGCTTTCGTGCTTCTGCAATTCTGACTTTGTCTTTGCCGTATTGGAATCCGACGCCCTGAACAATCGCGTCGGGGCAGAAGAGATAAACATCCTCCGCAAATCGGAGCAGGTCCTTCGGCAATTGCGAAAACTGCAACGCCACCCAATCGCGGCTGGCGCCAACAACCTCAAATTCGCAGTCTTTTTTCCATCGTTCCAGCCGATCCAGAATGTCCTCGGTGGATACGTCCTCGTTTGCGCCGTCCGATTTGCAAATCTTGATGATCGCATACGGGTCATCCGTCTTGAGAATCGCAACCTCGTCAGTCTCCTCAATTCCATTGGACTCATCGCGTTGGGTCCAGAATGCACGATAGCCACGCTTGGAAAGCAGATCGCGCAGCGCGTTGATGAGCTGCTCCGCTTCCTCGCCGTCTTTCACGGCGACTGAGACGCCCGGTCCGGGCTGTGGATCTTCGGACTCAGAAGTTTCTTGCAGCCGCTCGAGTTTCTTGTTGGCCTGCGACTTCACCAGCAGGCAGACCTCTTCATCAAACTTCAGTTCCCGCGCGAGAGCGATTTCATCGGCTGTGAGTTTCATGCATTAAATGTATTCGGGGACGGTGCTCTAGCGGGAGTCACGAATCTGATGTTTCCGTTCTCCGTTCGCGTTTGGTCGGACATCGGGAGCATTCCAAGCGTTCGCAATGTATCCAACTTCTTTGCCCAACAGCAGATGCGGCTTCTTCTAAAATTAGGGATTTTTTCGGAAACAAATGATGGCCTTCTCGTAATGTTAGCATATAGTACGGGTTGCCAATTGTGTGGTAGCAAAGAATGGGCCCGATATGATTGGAAAACTGATCGCGGGAAATTGAAGAGAACAAGCAATCATGCGAACGCGGTGCGCCACTTGCGCCGCGGCGGACCCCATTTACCTACCCGAATTTGAACGTCTCCGAAATCCGCGACGGACACGGCGTGGCGGCTTCAGAAGCCAGCCTTCGCATCAGCGCGCGGGAGCATTCCCAGACCCGTCAATCTGTCGGAGATGGGGCAAAAAAGTCGAAAAAGTGGTGCGTTTTGGTGCATTTTGGTGCATCGCTCGACCAGGAACGTCAAAAGGAAGCGAATTCTGCGGGTGAGTCGATTAAAGGGTGCAACATCCAGAAAAGCTCGAAAATGTTGTATTTCGTTGCATTTTGTTGCATCGCGTTGCATGAAACGAGAAGCCGGATCGTTTTCCAAACGTTCGGCGGGGATCAGCAACCTGCAATGGGGATTGAACCATTGATGGGGCAATCAAAAGAAGACGCTTTTCAGTCCGGACGGCGGGAGTCGAACCCGCACGGGGTTTGCACCCCAACGGATTTTAAGTCCGTAGCGTCTGCCATTCCGCCACGCCCGGGTACCGGGGATGTTAGTCGAGAATTCTTGCGAAGACCAACGATGAGGAATGGAACGCTCGTGATTGGTAAACTCCGGCGGTGGAACCCAATTCTCAACCGAAGCCGGTGCTCGCGCATCACCCGCAAACTCACGACAGCCATTGGCCGGCGATCATTGCCGGGTTTCTGGGGTGGATGCTCGATGCGTTCGATTACTTCCTGGTCACGCTCACGCTCACCGACATTGCCGCGGAGTTTCATGAAAGTCATGAGCGGATCGCATTTTCGCTGACGATTACCCTCGCCTTTCGCCCGGTGGGGGCGCTGATCTTCGGGCTGATGGCGGACCGGTATGGCCGTCGGCTGCCGATGATCATCGATCTGATCTTTTACTCGGCCGTCGAAGTATGCACGGGACTTGCGCCCAATTACGCGACCTTCATGATCCTGCGGGCGCTGTTCGGCATCGGCATGGGTGGCGAATGGGGCGTCGGCGCGACGCTGGCAATGGAAAAGGTGCCGCCGAGGTGGCGCGGCGTGCTTTCGGGGTTACTTCAGGAGGGATATGCGGCGGGCTATCTGGTGGCCGCGGCATGCTATGGACTTTTTCCCCATCGACTCGGCTGGCGGCCGCTGTTTTTCATTGGCGGTGTCCCGGCGCTGCTGGCGCTTTTCATCCGGTTTGGCGTGAAGGAATCACAAGTCTGGGAGCGCACGCGCCATCACAATTGGAACGCGCTCGGACGCGAGATCATGAAAAACGCGAAGCTGTTTTTTTACCTCATGATTCTGATGGCCGGGATGAACCTCTGCTCGCACGGCACGCAGGATATGTATCCCACGTTCCTCAAATCGGCGCACGGATTTTCTCAGGCGAAAGTAGGTTGGGTGATCGCGATCATGCAAATCGGCGCGATCACGGGCGGCATCGCCGTCGGGCTGCTTTCCGATCGAATCGGCCGACGAGTCGCGATATCCATCTCGCTGGCGCTCGCGATCCTCATCATTCCGCTCTGGGCGTTTTCTTACTCGATCACTGCACTCATCCTGGGCGCGTTTCTTATTCAATTCATGGTGCAGGGAGCGTGGGGCGTGATTCCCGCTCACATCACCGAGCTTTCGCCCGACAGCGTGCGCGGCTTTCTGCCGGGGTTCTCTTACCAGTGTGGAGCGCTGCTCGCGGGATTCATTCCATTTGTTCAGACGATATTGGCCAAACACATCAGTTATACGCGAACGATGGCGCTGACGGCGCTGGCGGTATTCGTCTACACCATCATCGTCATTCTCTCCGGCAGCGAAAAACGTGGGCAGGAATTTGGAGTTGCAGAAGTGCGGTGATCGCGCGCACGCGAACGCATAGCGATGAACTGCTGCATCTTCTATTTTGGCGCTTTGAAACAACCCGCAAAGTGATCGTTCACCAGTCCGACCGCCTGCATATAGGCATACATGATTGTCGAGCCGACGAAGCTCATGCCGCGCTTCTTGAGGTCTTTGGAGAGCGCATCGGACAGCGTCGTTCGAGCCGGCACGTCCTTCATCGTTTTGGGTCGATTCACCTTCGGTTTTCCATCGACGAATTGCCAGACATAGGCATCGAACGAGCCGAATTCCTTCTGGATGGCAAGAAAGACCTGGGCATTTTTGCGCGCCGAGAAAACCTTGAGCCGATTGCGGATGATGTCTGCCGACGCGAGCACCTTTTCCAGCTCGGCATCGGACATTTTCGCGACCTTCACCGGATCGAAATTCCTGAACGCTTTGCGATACCCTTCGCGCCGTCTCAGGATCGTGTACCAGCTCAAGCCGGCCTGCGCGCCTTCGAGAATGAGCATCTCGAAGAGCTTTCGATCATCATGTACCGGAATGCCCCATTCATTGTCGTGATATTCGGTGTAATCCGGCTTTCCTTCCGGCACCCAGCCGCAACGCGTGATGGATTTCATATCGTTGTTTCCGATCGATCCGTGAAAAGCAGCCAGTCAGGCTCCGTCTTAATCTTGAGGCAAGTGTGCCAAATGAAGGCCGCTGATCAAACTATCCGACAACCATCGAACAGGCTCGTCGAGAGCAAGTTGCAAGGCGTCATCCTTGGAACGGTGGTCGGCGATGCGATCGGCCTGCCACGCGAGGGGCTTTCGCGAAGACGAGCCGCGCGCATTTTTGGAAATCCGCCACTTCGTCATCGGCTGATTTTTGGCCACGGGATGATGAGCGACGATGGCGAGCACACCTGCATGACCGCGCAGGCTCTCTTAGCTTCGCGAGGTGATCCAAAGAGATTTGCGCGATCGCTTGCCTGGCGCTTGCGCGGCTGGATTCTCGCGCTGCCGGCCGGCGTGGGCAAAGCCACCGCGCGCTCGATTATCAAGCTTTGGCTCGGTTTCCCGCCACATCGAAGTGGCGTCTGGTCGGCCGGGAATGGACCGGTGATGCGCGCTGCCGTCATCGGCACCTACGCAGCGGACGATCCGGCCTTGATGCGTCAGTTGATTTATGCCTCGACGATCATGACGCATCGTGATCCGGCTGCCGAGGATGGTGCCGTCGCCATTGCCATCGCGGCGGCGTGCGGATTCCGATTCGGAGCGGACGTATCGGCCGAAATTCTTCTAGACGAATTGCGACCGGTGTTACGCAATTCGGAACTGCTGCCTTTACTCGAACAGGCTGCCGCGGATGCGGCGGCACGATTGTCGATAGACGAATTTCTCGAATCGCGCAAGATGGATCGAGGCATCAGTGGCTACATCAATCACACCGTTCCCGCGGCAATTTTCTGCTGGCTGCGATCGCCGGGCGATTATCGACAAGCCGTCGAAGCGATTGTGATAGCGGGCGGTGACAGCGACACGACCGCCGCCATCGTTGGCGGATTGGTAGGAGCAACCGCGGGAATTGACGCGATTCCGATCGAATGGCGCAACGGGCTGATGGAATGGCCAAGAACGGAAGGGTGGCTACTGCGACTTGGATCAGCGCTTGCCGAGCAAATTGACTCCCATCGCACGACGGGCTCGGCTCTGGGTTTGGCATGGTTTGGCCTGCCAATTCGCAATTTGTTCTTTCTGATGATCGTGATCATGCACGGCCTGCGCCGCCTGCTCCCTCCATATTGACGGATTCCTTCCAGGATTAGTCCTGTGGTGTCATATCCTCATATTCATTTGCAAATCTCTTTCTTGTGGTAGAAATTCATCACTTTAAGCAAGAATCGAAATGTCGTTGAGCAGGGGTGTACACACATTCATCGAAGGGCAATCAGATGTCTGATCGACATATACCATTCCTGCGAGCCGCCCGGGTTTTCGCACTGATATTGGCAGCGATCCTCATGGCGTCGGTGACAACAGCGCAGACGCCCAATGTACCGGAAGACGGCGGCGCGGCGCATGCAAATCCGGCAGGTGCCAAGCAAGTCGAAACCATCGTGATATTTCGCCATGGTGAGAAACCGGCCGCAGGCCTCGGGCAGATTTCGCCGCAGGGATTCAATCGCGCGCTGGGGCTCGTGAAGGTTCTGCCGGAGAAGTTCGGCAAGCCTGATGCGCTGTTTGCTCCGGATCCGCGCGAGAAGGTGCAGGACTTTGGGAAGCTGTACAACTATGTCCGTCCGCTGGCGACGATCGAACCGCTGGCCATCAGCTTGGGGATGCCCGTGCAAACGCCATGCGGATATCGGGATGTGGAGGAACTGGAAGATGCTCTTTGTGATCCGCGCTATGCGCAGGCAACAATATTTGTAGCGTGGGAACATGGCTATGCGCAGCGAGCAGCGGCGGATCTTGTTAAGAGATTTGGTGGCGACGAGCACGACGTGCCAAAGTGGTCGGGCAGCGATTATGACAGCCTCTATGTGGTGAAGATTGAGCGATCAGGCGGCGCGCAGCCGAAGGTGACATTCGTTCATGAACAGGAGAACCTCGACGATCAAAGTAAGACGATGCCAGCGCCTACGGCCAAATAATTCTGTTAGCACGCAGTCGTGATCCATTCGATGAAATCAAGGTGACTCATGCCTGTTACCATCGGCTGGTCCGAAATTTCGATTCGCTTGGCTTTGACACTTCTGGCCGGCGCACTGATTGGATTCAATCGTGGTGAACATGGCCGGCCGGCGGGGATGCGCACGACGATTCTGGTTTGCCTGGCGGCATCGCTTGCGATGATCCAAGCCAATTTGCTGATGCCAACCGTCGGCAAGGCGCAGAATTCTTTTATCGTTCTCGATCTGATGCGCCTTCCGCTGGGAATTCTTTCGGGGATGGGCTTCATCGGCGCGGGCGCGATTGTTCGACGCGGGAGTCTGGTGCTGGGCGTCACCACCGCGGCCACGCTCTGGTTTGTCACAATGATCGGCCTCTGTTTTGGAGGCGGTCAGCTTGCACTGGGTATCGTCGGGCTTGCATTAGGGATGATCGTTCTCTGGCTGCTCAAGAGCGTTGAAGCAGCGATGCCGCAGGACCGCGAGGCTTCGCTGCTGCTGGAATCGAGCCTTCAGGGGCCGGGCCCTGATGAAATCCGCTCGGCATTGTTGGGCGAAGGGTTCAAGATTATTTCGATGGGCGTGAGTTACCCGGATCAGGGGCGGATCCGCAAAGTGCGGCTTCAGGTGAGGTGGCGATCGCGAAATCCCGAGCCGCGGCAACCGAGCTTTCTTGCTGCGATGGCGCAGCACCCGGGCGTGCTCAAGGCAAGATGGCAGCCGTGAGCGATCATTGTGCGTTTAATGAATTGATTCCAATACAAATGAACCGGAAGATTTTGCCGCCACCACAATCACTCGATAGGATGCATCCCCATGAATTTGCCATCCACGGACAAAGATCAACCTATAAAACTCACCCGTCGCCGGCTTCTGGGTAATACCGCGCGCCTCAGCGCAGCAGCATTTGCATCATCGCTCATGCCGCCCAACGTGCGGCGTGCCCTGGCTGAAGGACCGGCAACCGGTTCGCTCAAAGACATCAAGCATGTCGTGCTGCTGATGCAGGAGAACCGATCGTTCGACCATTACTTTGGAACCATGGCCGGCGTGCGCGGATTCGATGATGCGAACGCCCATCAGCTTTCCACCGGCAAATCGGTCTTTCATCAGCCCGATGCAGAGAGCGAGGACGGCTACCTGCTGCCATTCCATCTGGACACGCGAAAGACCAGCGCGCAGCGCATCCCATCGACCAGCCACGCCTGGGCGGTGCAGCATGCCGCCTGGAACGGCGGAAAGATGGACAACTGGCTTCCCGCGCATCGCAAGGCGGACGGGATCAATGGGCCGTATTGCATGGGATACCATAAGAGAGAAGATATCCCATTCCAGTTTGCTCTGGCCGAGGCCTTTACGATTTGCGACGCCTATCACTGCTCGGTCATGGGGCCGACCTGGCCGAATCGCATGTACTGGATGACCGGCACGATCGACCCCGAAGGCAAAGATGGCGGCCCGATGATCAGCAACGCGCCGCCGAAGAGCGGCGCGTTCACCTGGATGACCTACCCCGAGCGGCTGGAGAAAGCCGGCATCAGTTGGAAGGTCTATCAGCAGAAGGACAACTTCGGCTGCAACATGCTCGAACATTTCAAGAACTTCCGTGAAGCTCCAGCCGATTCACCGTTGCGCCAGCGTGGCCTGGCGATTGGGCCGGAAGGGCAGTTCGAGTACGACGCCATCAACGACAAGCTGCCGGCGGTTTCATGGATCATCCCGACCAGCACCGAATCGGAACATCCCGATTTCATGCCCGCTGCTGGCGCGGCGTTCATTGCCAGCAAGATCGACGCGATTGCCGCCAACCCGAAGGTGTGGGCCAAGACGATCTTCATTCTCGATTACGACGAGAACGACGGCATCTTCGATCACGTCGTTCCACCAACACCGCCGGAGGGGACGGAGCGCGAATTTGTGCGCGGACTGCCGATCGGCGCTGGCTTCCGTGTGCCATCCATCATCGTTTCGCCATGGACGGCAGGCGGCTGGGTGTGCAGCGAGCTGTTTGACCACACGTCAGTGTTGCGATTTCTCGAAGTCTTCACCGGTGTCCGAGAGCCGAACATCACCGACTGGCGCCGCAAAACGTTTGGCGACATGACCTCCGTCTTCCGCTTCTATGAGCCTAAGAGCGCGCCGCCGGTTCTTCCCGACACCAGCGGACCATTGAAGCTCGCACATGATGAGGTTGTGCAATTGCCAAAACCGGTCATCGCCACAAAGGACCAGAAATTCCCCGCACAAGAGAAGGGTTCGCGCAAGCGACTGCGGCCGAAGGAAACTTGATATTTTTCGCCGTTCAGGCAATCGGGCCGGGCTGTTACATTCGTTCCACAACAGGAATTTGAAAGGAACGTGAATGGATAAGCTCAAGATTGACCGCAAGGAAATGATCTCGCTGCTGAACGAAGATTTGGCCCGCGAATACCAGGCGATCATTGCCTATGTGAACTACAGCCAGGTTTTGAAGGGCGCGGAGTATATGGACATCGCGCGCGAGTTGGAGAAGCATGCGGGCGAGGAATTGTCTCACGCGCTGAAGATCTCCAAGCAGATCGATTACCTCGGCGGGGAGCCGACGGTTACGCCCAAACCTGTCAAGACTTCGGATAGGGCTGAAGACATGCTCCGCTTCGATCTGGAAAACGAGCGCGTGACGGTCATCAATTATCGCGCGCGCATTCGACAGGCAGATGCCATGGGAGAATTTGCGCTCAGCGAAGTGCTGCGGTCGATCATCGTGCAGGAGCAGGAGCACATGATGGACCTGGCCGATGCGCTGGGAATCGAAGTGCCGGACGTGAGCGAACCGGCGTGATTTTTAGTCGGTTGTAGAAAAGTAAAAAATGAGCCTCGCACGAAGTAAGCGGATTGGCGCGACGTCGCGTCAATCCGCTTACTTCGTGCGCGGCTCTTTAATTGCATTTACGATCACTGCAACGGATAGCGCGAACGACAATTGGTGCGAGCTCACCCACCGAGGTTAGCGTCAGCACTGGAAGTACCGATGGACGCCACATCGCTCAGCGTCTGACCTCCGGCCAGGGGCGAGAAGGCCATTGACGCGAGAAGGTAATAGGTTCCCGGTGTCTGATCTTTGGGCGCGACGAAATGGATCTGGATGCGCGTCTGCCTGTGGCTTCCCAAGTGAAGCGTTACAGTCGGATGGTTGATCAGCAATGTATCAGACGCATCGAGATAACTATCGTTTGAGGCATACACGCTGATCTGTGCACTACCCGCCAGCTTCGCGCCGGTCAGATTCGTGAGAACGAGCGTGGCCGAGCCTTGATGGCCTGCGCCGACGATGATCGGCTGACTGCCGGCAAACGTCGCTGAGAGCGAGACGCTGGAAGATTGAACCGTGCTTGGATCAGCAACGAGCAGGTCCACAATCTGGCTGGCCTTGGGACTGCCCAATCCAGTGGCGGTATCGTAGTTCAATGTCGCCGGCGTATCGGCGCGATTATCTCCGGCATCTTCCACGTCATGGAAGTCAGCCGTGTAAGCAGAATTTCCCGAGCTGCCGGCAGGAGCATAAACAGAATAGAGCGTCGGTAGCGTCTGGCTCGGTCCATCAAGTGGTGCAAGGCCATTGATTGCGCGTCCCTGATCGGCGATCGCGACGATCGCGGCCCACTGCGGCGCCCCGGCACTGTTGCCGGCAATCTCCTGCCAGCCGGTCGCGCCCTGGTACGGAATCGAATCGTAAACGGCAAAGCCGGTGTTCGGGTCAGCATCGTACGCCACGTCCGGCGTCGATCGCGCGCCCGATTGCTGGGCGGTTTCCTGATAGGAAGGCTCAGCCTCATAGCGGCTGTACCCGCCGCCGGTGTCGGACCAGGATCGTTCTGATCCATAATTGCCGCTTGAATCCAATGTGAGATTCGTTCCGCCAACCGACAAAACGCTGGGAGACGAAGCGGGCCAACCTGCACCAGCTGCCGCGCCGTTGTCGCCGGCAGCCGTGACAAATGTTACACCTGCATGTCCGGCAGGCGTCAGCAGCGACTGGTCCATCTTGAGTTGCGACACCGATTCATTGAATCCCCAACTCATCGAAACCACGCTCACGCCCGGTGCGGATGCCGCGTAGCGCGTCGCCGCGAGCAGGCTCGCTTCGCTTCCGTTGCGAGACTCTACGAGCAACAGATTCGCCTGCGGCGCTACTGCGTGGACCCATTCGACATCCAGTGCAATCTCGCTGGCCCACCCGGCGTTATTGGCCGGCAGAACGCTTCCGCCAGTCTGGTTGACGACTTTCAAAGTCGGGGGCGCCGGCAGATTAAACTTCTGATCGAATACGGCCAGATCGCTGACAATCTTACGATCGTTGAATGCATCGACGACGGCGATGGTCTGGCCGGTGCCGTCGCCTTTAATCGTGCCGTTATTAAAACTGATGTTGTCGAAGCCGTATACCTTAGTAACCTGGCTAGGCGTGAATCCCTGAATATCTGAAGAATCAGCGGCAAGGGTCTTATGAAAGAACGCGGCTGTGGCCGAAAGCAGCCTCCTCGATTCCAACGCCTCGATGTGCTTCAATCGAACCTGCCGTTCCAAATAAAGTTTGCTTTCCACGCGAGGCGCGTCCAACCGCCACCGACCTTGAGTTACATCGGCTCGCGCGCGGAAAAGGCCTTTGGATAAGGTTACGAAAGCTCGTGGCGCGATACAACCCAACGTCCTATGCCGGCGAAAATAATTGCACATCATGGGAGCTATTCAGTTTGCCGTTGGCTTTTCAACGGTGCAGCCTATCCCTAGAATCGCCGGCCAATGAAGCGCGTGTTCATCGTCGCCAATTTCTCCAAGAATGCCGTCAAGCGCGCGGTCGAATCGTTGCGTCCATGGCTCGCAAAGAAAATGGAATTGGTAGGGGAGGATGACAACGACGGCCAAAGTCTCGCCGGCCTCGATGCTGATTTGATTCTCGTCTTGGGCGGCGATGGCACTTTGCTTTCCACCGCGCGCCGACTTCAAGGCAAAGCCATTCCGCTGATGGGCGTGAACTTTGGTCGGCTGGGATTCCTGGCCAGCTTCACGCCCGAAGATTACCAGCGCCATCTCGAGCAGTTCATCGGCGAAGGCCTGCCGATCGCCAGCCGACAGATGCTCGAAGCATCGGTGATCTCATCAGGCGTCAATTGCAAATGGAAAGACCCGCGCGATCTTGCCGAGAGAAGGCGGTTCACTGCGACGGCCCTGAATGACGCCGTCGTCACTGCAGGGCAACCGTTCCGAATGGTCGAGCTGACGCTCTCGGTCGATAGCGAGGCTGGAGTCAGCTACTTCGGCGACGGCATCATCGTCTCCACCGCCAGCGGATCGACCGCATACAACGTGTCGGCTGGCGGCCCGATCATGGACCCGGATGTGGAAGCCTTCTGCATCACGCCGATCTGCCCGCATAGTCTTTCATTTCGGCCGGTCGTGGTTTCCTCGCGTTCGACGGTGCTGATCTCGGCGCGGCGCGTGAATGCCGGCACGACCTTGTCCTGCGATGGACAGGCGAGCACGCAGCTTTGTGCTGGCGATCGCGTGGTGATTACGCGCTCGGAGCATGCGGTGCTGCTGGTTGAAAATCCGAATGCCCGCGAATGGCAGACGCTGGCCGAGAAGCTCAATTGGGCCGCCGGGCCACGCTACAACGGCAATTCAGAAAGCTGATCCGCTCCGCTTCATATCCGGCATATTCGTCACGCCCGGCGCGCGATGTTGGGCCAATTCGATTGCGGTCGCTATTTGGCGCTGAGGGAACCTTATCGGACCTGCTAAACTCCCCGCAGCTTTTTTAACGGGAGTTTTTCATGCGCACATGCCTGCTGAGCCTTGTCGTTCTAACGCTGATCCAATCGATGAGTTCCGCCGCGATCATTTACGAGCCGGTCCAGTACCAGCATCGCGGCCCTGACGGGCGGGTTTATTACTTTGGCGGCCGACACCAGGCGGCAGTCGATGCTGCGGAGATTCGCGCCTTTACGTTCCGCAACGTGAATCCAAGTGATCGCCCCGACAACTTCATCACGCGCTCGGATCATTTGCCCGCTGTGTACAGCGACCTGGCGCCGTACATGAATCTTTCAGTTTATGGCTTCACTCCCGTGGACGCGGCGAACGAGGCCAATGCGAGCGTTCCGCGCTATTTCCGCAAGGCCGATCTGCTGCCCGCCGGCCATCTTGATCATCACGGCAACTGGATCGTGCCAGCCAACGCGCAGCCGCTGCCAACGGTGCATGTTGTCGTGCCGACCACGCAGCCCGCGCCGCATGCAATCATCATCATCCCCAAGAACGCACCCCAGAAGCAGCCGTCCGACGTGAAATCGGCCAGCGCCGGCCAAAGCTCAGACAAAGCCTGAACGGCACAGAATTGGACCGCCTTAGTTTCGTGTTTGCTTCAACGCCCCGCGCCCGCGGGGCGTTCCTATTGCAGCAGTATGCGGGCGCTCATCAACTTGCCTCCGCTTTGCGCGTACAGTTAATGTCTCGGCATTCATTCACAAAGAAGGAGAAATCAACGATGAGGACCTCATCGCTTGCCCGCTACACACTGATTGGCTTTTTGAGCATTGGCGCCCTCTCTTTTGCCCAGGCGCCGCAGGGCGAGCAGTCGCCCGGCTGCATCCCCGCCATGAAGAATCCTGAGCGCCATGAGCGGTTCATGGAGCAGAAAGAGCGCCTGCTCAAGCGCGGTCCCATCGAGCTGGTTTTTGAAGGTGATTCGATCACCGATGGCTGGCGCAATGGCGATCAGCGCGACATCTTCGAAGCGGCCTTTGGCCAATACAATCCCTTCAACACTGGAATCAGCGGCGATCGCACCGAGCACCTGCTGTGGCGCATCGATCATGGCGAACTGGATGGCCTGCATCCCAAGGTCGTGGTCATGATGATCGGCACCAACAATCTGGGCAACAGGCCTCCGCAGACGCCCAAGCAGACAATCGACGGAATTACCTGTGTCGTGAAGGCGATCGAAAAGAAGCTGCCGGACACGAAGATCCTTCTACTGGGCGTCTTCCCGCGCGGAATGCATGCCGACGATCCCTATCGCGCCAAGATTAAGGAAGTGAACGCGGCGATCTCAAAGCTGGATGATGGGACGCATGTGAAATACCTCGACTTCGGCGACAAGTTCCTCAATGCCCAAGGCGAGCTGACGCGCGAGATCATGCCCGATGCATTGCATCCCAACTATAAAGGGTATGAAATCTGGGCCAATGCGATCAAACCAACCGTCGATCAGATGGAAAAGGGACAATAACGTCCGCCAAACTTTCGTTTGCTTTTGTCCTGGATGATGCCCCTATTATTGGCCGGCTCGCTGCCTATCAATTGACGCTGGTTGGTTTCCATGCCCGTTGAATTGCATGCGTTGAAAAAGCAGTATGTTTCTCCCGACGGCGGCTCTGTGCCGGTCATCGATGTTCCGGAGTTCGTCCTACCGGATGGTCAGCAGCTTGGTTTGATCGGCGGAAGTGGGACCGGAAAAACCACGCTGCTGAATCTCATCGCCGGTATTCTTGCGCCCGACAGCGGCAATATCGTTTTCTCCTTTCCCGATAGTGCCGCTTCGGGCCTGGCCAATGGCCAGAAGGTCAACCTGCCGGAATTGAGCGAAGCGCAGCGCGACATCTTTCGCGGCAGGTTCATCGGCTACATTTTTCAGACCCACCATCTGCTTCAGGGTTTTACCGCCCTGGAGAATGTCCTCTTGGGCATGAGCTTCACCGGGCGTAAAAGCGATCCGGAATGGGCGCGCCACCTGCTGCGCGAAGTGGGGCTGGGCGAGCGGCTCAATTACAGGCCTGCCAAGCTTTCGGTTGGCCAGCAGCAGCGCGTAGCCGTGGCGCGAGCGCTGGCCAACCGCCCCAAGCTGGTCCTGGCCGATGAACCCACCGGCGCGCTCGATCCGAAAAACGCCCAGCAGGTGCTGGAATTGATCCGCAAGCTGACCACTGAAGTAAACGCGAGCCTGATGCTCGTCAGCCACGATCCGACCATCTCCCGGCAGCTGCCGGAGGTGGTGGACCTCGCGAGTTTGAACCGCGCGAGTACGTAGCTTTCGGTCTCCTTTTGCGCCAAGAGCGCCAAGGGAGCCAAGAACGCCAAGAAAAAATAGAAATGAATTTCTTGGCGGTCTTGGCCCTCTTGGCGTCCTTGGCGCAAACGAAGGGCAGAACAGCAGAAGAGTCGAGATGTCATGAATATCTTTCAACTGGTTTTCAAGCAGATGCGTCAGCGGGCTTTGGGGACCTGGCTGACGGTGTTGTCGGTCATGCTGGGCATGGCGCTGGCGGTGGCGGTGTTTCTGATGCTGGGGGCGGGCGAGGCGCTGTTTGGTCAGACCGAATACGGCTACGACGTGCTGGTTGGCATCGGCGAAGGCTCGGCCACGCAGCTCGTCATGAACACCGTCTATCACATCGATAAAAGCCCGGGGAATGTGCCGTACTGGATCTACGAGGCCATTAACAATCAGGAGAGGCCGCCGCGCGGTTCGACTGAATTTAATTTCAGCAAACGTGTGCGGACTGCGATTCCGATTGCCGTCGGCGACACGTACAAGAGTCGGCCAATCGTCGGCACGCCGACCAAGATGTTCCTCTCGGTCGCGCCGCTCAAGCAGAAGTTCATGGATCTGAGCGAGCAGCTTCACAAGATTCTGCTCGACACGCAGGCTAATGCAGCACATCCGCCGGCCGATCTGGCAACTCGCCAGAAATCGGCTTCAGCAAGTCTGACTGCGCTGAAGCAGGAGATGCAGGAGTTCGAGCGGCAATCAACTCCTTTTGTCGAAATCGGTGCGGACAATGGCAAGTGGCTCTACGGGAAACCTGCTGTCCTCGATTTAGACAAAGCGATTGAAGAATCGAATGCGGCTGAGGCCGCGCTTTCATCTGGAAATGGCTCTGGCGCATTTGCCCATCAGCAGGCGGCGGAAGGTGCCGTGGATGCTGTGGTCAGAGCGATTGGCTTCGAGGGTGGACCGCTCGAATACAAACCTGACGCAAATTACGAAATTGCCGATGGCAGAGTCTTTCATGCATGGAAATTTGAAGCGGTCATCGGAAGTGAAGTCGCGCAGAAGACTGGCCTCAAGGTCGGCGATCAGTTCCAGGCCACGCATGGAAATCCCGGCCCCAACGAAACCCCTGACATTCATGCCGAGCATTGGAAAGTGGTCGGGATTCTAAAGACCACGCATACAGCCGCCGATCGGTGCCTCTACATTCCGCTCATCAGCTTCTATTGCATCGCCGAGCATGAAAAGGGTTTGAAGCAACAGGCAGAGGTCCAACAAGGACGCGAGCTCAAGGCCCGACAACCGGAAGATGAGGGGCCGCCACCATATACGCTGGTGTATGGGGATCAATTGGACCCCAGCCTGCCACACGAGAAGGCGTACATTTCCGTTTCCACGCCCAAGCAGGACTGGGAAATCTCGGCGATCTTGATCAAGTCGCGGGGCGGGGTGAGCGGCGAGGAGCTGAGGTATTTCATCGCCAACCGCGGCTTGCCGGGCATTCAGGCCGTGATTCCCGCGCAAGTGATGCAACAGTTCTTCGATACGTTCTTCAAAGGCTCGACCCTCGTGCTGGAAGTTATCGCACTGCTCGTGAGCATCGTGGCGGCAGTGAGCATCCTGGTGGGGATTTACAACTCGATCTCGGCCCGCAAGAAGGAGATTGCCATTCTGCGGGCACTCGGTGCAACCCGCTGGACTATCCTCGGGCTCATCTGCATGGAAGCCGGCATGATCGGTCTTTTTGGTGGGATCCTGGGGATGATCCTGGGCCATGCATTTGGCGCGGTCGCGTCATCGCAACTGAATCAACGCGTTGGTCAGGGATTCAACTGGCGGGCGATCGATTTAATGGAATGGAAGTATCTGGCAATTGTGGTTGTCATTGCCCTTATTGCCGGGCTGGTGCCGGGCCTCAAGGCTTACCGAACGCCGGTTGCGACGAACCTGACGGCCGATTAGTGGGTATAATTGCAGGTCCAGCCGATCTGGAAACGTCGGACGCCAGACAGGGTAAAGTCCTATAACTCTCGGAGAAGGCTTATGAAACAGTGGATTACCGTCGTGCTGGCTGGAATGCTCCTCTGCTGGGCGGCGATGCCCGCGTTGGCCCAGACGGCGACTGATCCCAATCCGCCTTCAACCGCCCAGTTGGAAATCACGGCTAATACCGCCTTTAACCGCGGCCAATACGCTAAGGCGCTGCCGATCTATAAAAAGCTGGCCGACGTCTTTAAGAGTGAGCCGACGCGAGCGGGGGCCATTAAGGAAAAGATCCGCGTCTGCGAAAAGGCCATCGAAGCCGCCAAGAAGGACCCGGCTGCGACGCAGCCATCGGCCGCAAATCTGCTGCTGCCGACCGACATCCCCATGTCGGCCGAAACGCGCAAGCCGCATCCCGCTCCTAAATCCGGCCAGGTTCTGGAGATGGGCATCAAGGAACTCGGTAACTTCGAATACGATCAGGACAAGGGTGGCAACATCCCCGCCGACGTTACCCGCCTGAACGGCGCTACGATCCGCCTTCGCGGCTTCATGATTCCTATGGACCAAGCCGAGAACATTACTCAGTTTGCACTCGTCCCGAGCCTCTTTTCCTGCTGCTTTGGCCAGCCGCCGCAGATTCAGCACACGATCGTGGCCAATTGCCCCAAGGGAAAGGCTGTCAGCTACGTGCCTGATGAGATCGTCGTGGAAGGCAAATTGCACGTGGAAGAAAAGAAGGATGATGGCTACATCGTCAGCATATTCGAAGTCGGAGTGAGCAGCGTTAAGCCGGCTCCGAAGTAGGAAAATTCTTCACATTTGCGTGCCTGGCTGTTAAAATGTTCAGGCACTTCAACTTCAGGAATGGTGTTGCTTCTGCCCCCGAATTTTCAGTGGTTGCGCAGAGCGATGAATGAGAGGAGCAAAACCATGGAAACCTTTAAACCGGCTCGATCCAAAATAAATCTTCGGCTGGTGCTCTTTATTGCTGTGATCTCGGCACCCTTTATCTGGGCGACCTATGCCGGCGCGCGCCTGCTGCTCAACGGCGGGATCGAAGACATGGGCAGCTACAAGAAGGTTGATCTCAAGGCGCTGGGTTATTTTAACTTCGATAATGTCCACGGAACAATCGATAACGTTCCGCCGCGATATCAGAAGCTCGACGGGCAGAAGGTGGCGCTGGAAGGATTCATGTGGTCGCCCTCGTCGGCGATGCGATCGCGCGATTTCCAATTCGTCTACAACATCGCCAAATGCTGCTTCAACGGGCCGCCGCTCGTTCAGGAGCGTGTGTTTGCTCACTCGCCGACCGCGCTGCCGCTCACGGGCGATTACGTTCGCCTGATCGGAACGCTCCATGTGAAAATCGAAAAGAACGAGGATGGGACGATCACGTCCGTGTACACGATGGACGTGGACAAGTACCAGCAGCTATAGCTCAATTTTGATCAGCAAATAACCCGCGCCAGGGCTGCCTCGCGCGGGATTTTTTATGTGCTCTCAATCCGATGCAGAGCAATGAGCTCGAAGGCGCGGCTATGGACACCTTCAAACCCGCTCGATCGAAGATCACCCTTCGCCTGTTTCTGTTCATTGCGGTGATTGCATCGCCCTTTATTTGGGCGACGTATGCCGGTGCACGCCTGCTTCTCAACGGCGGCATCGAGGACATGGGCAGCTACAAGAAGGTGGATCTCAAGGCACTGGGCTTTTTCAAGTTTAGTGATGTGAAGGGAACGCTCGACAATGTTCCGCCGCGCTATCGAAACCTGGACGGGCAGAAGGTAGCCCTCGAGGGATTCATGTATCTGCAAAACGGAGCGGCACGACTCCACGATTTTGAATTCGTATTCAATCGGCAAATCTGCTGTTTCCAGGGGCCGCCGCTCGTACAGGAGCGCGTTTTCGTTCATTCTCCAGTCGCGCTCCCATACGTTGATGGCGAATGCCGAATTGTTGGAACGCTCCATGTGCGGATCGAGAAAAATGAAGTCGGCACCATCACGTCGGTCTACACGATGGACGTAGACAAATGGCAGGAAATGTAAATCGCGCCAGCCGTTAAATTGGAACAGTCAGGGGAGCCGCCTATGGGCTGTCATGCACGAACAGCTCTGGGCTGAAGACGATGGAATCCTTCAAGCCCACTCGCCTAAAGATCAACTTTCGGCTGTCTCTGTTCATCGCCGTAATTCCCGCACTTTTCATCTGGGCACTCTATGCCGGCGCGGACATGCTATTGAGCCGCGGAAGTGAGAGCATCAATGGCCCCAGGAAGGTTAGTCTTGAGGCTCTGGGCGATTTTAACTTCGATGGGGATAGGGGAGCGATCGATGATGTTCCTGCGCGTTATCGAAAGCTCGATGGCCAAAGGGTAACGCTGGAAGGATTCATGTTCTCCCGTAGCGGTCGGGCACGAGTGCACGATTTTGAGCTTGTCGGCCCTTATGAATTTCATGGCCCGCCGCTCGTTCAGCAACGGGTGTTTGTTCATTCTGCAGTTGAGCTGCCGCACATCGACGGTGAATGTCGCGTGGTTGGAACGCTTCATGTGCGGATCCTGAAGAACGAAATCGGTACGATTACGTCGCTGTTCACGATGGATTTGGACAAGTGCCGCGAATTGTGAAGAAGGGCCGATGCTCAGGCAGAATGGGTGACATGCCATTTCCACTTCCCGAATATCGGGAACGCTCGCTCACCGCGCCAAACGGCAGCATCCTGTATGCTTTGACCAATGGGCAGCTTGGATTGCTCATGTACCTTCGCGAAATAGGTGATGCTGGATTTAGTTCAAGGAATCCGGATTACGCCGGTCCAGAAGACGCCAAGGTGATGTTTGAGCTGAGTAATGGGCAACTCGATGAATTACCGGCCGAATGGTGTTATCCGCTACCGGTTGTTGAACGAGCGATCGAGCATTTTTTGGCGACAGGAAAGCCGCCCACGTTCATCAAGTGGCACAACGATTCAGGAGATGGAAGACCTATCGTGCCGCGAGACCCCCGACATGGCGAGAGGAGTTATCGCTTGCCATAGCTGCGTGCGGCAGCACTGAATTGGCTTGGTGACTCTGTTTTGCGCTGACGAGATTCCACATCTCGCGCCACTGAAATCACTTCAACTTCGTATCACTATTACTGATCCCGCGTAGGGCAAGGTTCAGAGCATCGACGTTACTCGCCAGGCGCTTCGCTTCGGAGACATCGATGATCTGGTGGTTGAACAGGTCGGTCAGGTGCTGATCGAAGCTTTGGCTGCCGGATTCGCGGTTGCCGACGGAGCCTTTGAGTTTGTCGAATTCGCCTTCGAGGATGTATTTGCGCACCAGTGGCGTGGCCACCATCAGCTCGACCACCGGCACACGTCCTTTCCCGTCGCGACGCTTGGCGAGCCGCTGGCACATCACCGCCACGAGGTTCATGCCGAGCTGCGCCTGCTGAAGCAGCTTCTGTTCCGGGTCGAAGAGGGAGACGAGTCGCTCGACCGTCATCGGGGCATTGGTCGCGTGAACAGTGGTGAAAACCAGGTGGCCCGTGTCGGCAGCGCGAAGGGCGGTGGTCAGCGAAAAGCTGTCGCGGATTTCGCCAATCAGAATCGAATCGGGATCCTGCCGCATCATCTCGCGCAAAGCGAATTCGTAGCTCTTGGAATCGGTGCCGACTTCGATCTGGCTCACGAGGCTCTTGGCGTTCTCGTGCTGATACTCGACCGGGTCCTCGACGGTGATGATGCGCTCGCAGCGTGTGCGGTTGATCTTGCCTATGATGGCGGCGAGGGTGGTGGATTTGCCGCTCCCGGTGGTTCCGGAGACAACAACCAGGCCGCGAAAATGGTCGGCCAGCTTCTCGACCGAAGGCGGCAACGCCAGCTCCTCGAAATTGGGGATCTTCGTCACGATCCGCCTCATGACGATCGCAAAGCGCTCGCGACTATGGAAGATATTGGTGCGGAAACGCGCGGATTTGTCGGGCATGAAATAAGCCAGGTCCACCGCGCCGTCTTTCTCAAACATCTGCCTTTTGTTTTCGTCCCGGATCAACTCATTGACATATTCGTGCATGAGCTCATCTGAAACCGGCGGGGCGGAAAGGAAATGTGGGACGCCATTGATGCGAATCATCGGGACCGACAGCGCCTGGAGATGCACATCCGATCCGCCGGTGCGGATGCATTCGTTTAGGAAATCCAAAAGCTTGAACCGCCGTTCTTCGATGCGGATCTGCGGCTGTTGGATATCCTGATTGAGTTGCGAAGGTGCCGCGGGCGCGGCAGCGGCCGTCGGTGAGACGAGGGTTCCCGTTTCCATAGATTTTCCATTGCAAGACGTGAAGGCCAGGCGCGCCGGGAAGCCCCGGCGTGATAGCCCGATGTTGGATATCATCATATTGCGATCGGGGAATTACAAGGGAAATCCCAAATCGCGCCAGCCAGCGGCGCCGCCAAAAACCTCAAAAACCGCTTAAAGCGAATGAACCTTCCTTAGCCCGAATCACCTTCATAGGTGAGCGAGCGAAATGGAGGCATGCGATGCGGATGCTTATTCGGCAGGCGATGCTGTGCGTTGTATTGATCTCAATTGGAAGCGGATGCAGTGCGATCGAGACGAAACAGCCGATTTATGATCCCTCTAAAGACTTGGCCCACGATGACCACCTGGTCGGGAAATGGCTGTGGATCGGCGCGATGGGCTTTCCAGAAGGTGCCCTGGAAATCAGCCGCCAAGACAAGAGCTATCTACTTCGGATAGGCGATTCGCAAACCGACTCGCCACATGATTGGGCGGTCGATTTAGTTCCGCTTGGACGCAATCGTTACCTCTTTTTCCCCTCCCAAGGTGGCGGCACTCAACTCCTGCCGGCTTACCGAGTCGAATTTGCCGACCATGGCAACGAGCTTCGCCTCTCACTGCTAAACACTTTCTACATCGGCCATTTTCTTCAAACGCATCCGGGGTTGCTGCAATACGAAGAAGCACCAGGCTTTTTCACCACCCGACCTTCTACCACGCAACCCACAACCGAGCCATCTACCCGACCCGAGCCAGCCAATCTCATTTTGACCGATAGCCCTGCTAAAATCCGGCAGTTCCTGATTCGGCATCAAGACGATGCCAACTGGTTCTTTAAGCCATGGATTCTCTACCGCACGACAGACCCGACCAGCCTATGGTAAGGACGGTCACGCGCATCACGCCCGGCAAACGCCGGCCCAATCGTGCCAATGTCTACCTCGATGGGAAGTTTGCCTTCGCCTGCAATCTGAATGTCGTCGCGCGGTTTAAGCTGCGCGAAGGCAGAAAGCTGGATGCTGACGAGCTTGAAAAGATCGAGCGCGGCGAGATCCGGCAGGAATGCTTCGACAAGGCGATGCGATTCCTTCAGATGCGTTTGCATAGCAAATCTGAACTGCGCCGAAAGCTGATCCGCAATGAATATGCGCCGGCGATGATCGACGACGTCTTGGATGACCTGGCCCGAATGGATTACATCAATGATGAGCGCTTCGCGCTGGCTAAAGCGCGATCAGCGGTGACACACAAACATCAAGGCCGACGCCGGGCGTTGATGGAGCTGTTGAAAGCAGGAGTGAAATCTGAAGTCGCGAGCCGCGCGATCGACGAAGTCTTTGACCCTGCGGATTCGCTTGCGACTGCGCGAGAGTTGGCTCTTCGCCAGGCGCCGCGTCTTCGCAAGCTGGAACCTGAAGTCGCACGCCGCAGACTTGCCGGCATGCTCCAACGGCGCGGCTTCGATTATTCTCAAATCAAGCCCGTGATTGATGAAGTGCTGGGACGCGAATGATCGCCCGTTTTTATTCCGCCTTGAACAGGTCCGGCTCCGGCGCTTCCATTTTAATATTGCGCTCCATCACCTTGCGATATCCAAGCTGGTGGACGATCTCGAGGATCTCGGTCCAGGTGGGGTAGAGGCGCTTGTTGACCTTTTTGTAGGTCTGGATCGCCATCACAAATTCAAACTGCTCGGCGGTCATTTCGCCTTCCTCGGCGGCCTTGCGATCGTCGCTGCGGCGGCGGCCTGGGCCTCGCCGGCGCTCAAGGCCGGTACGGCGGTCGTTGGCGCGCCGCTCAGGTCCGGTATAGCCCGCTTCGGCGCGTGTCTTCTGACGCCGTTCGAGTCCGGTCCGCCGATCCACGCGATCTTCGCGCCGATCCGGACCCTCCTCGCGGCGTTCCTCCTCAGCCGTCGCCGATTGGGCAGCCTCGGTAGCCTTCGCATTTGCCGCTGTCAGCTCCACGTCCGCTTTCATGCAAACACCTCTACAGCAATATCGACCGACAAACAGGGCCACTTAACCATCGGGGTCGAAGAATTCGTGCGCTTTAGAACGTATCGAACGCCATTTCAGGCAGTAAAATGCCGCCGGTATGGCGGACGAATCCGACTCTCAGCCCGGCTTGCATCGGCGCAAAAGCGCGGACGATTCACTGCCTTTGCCAGCGCAAATCAAAGGCATGCGCCGCTCGACCAAAGTCGCCCTGGTCTTCATTAATTCCGCTGCCGTGCTGACAGCCTTTTCTGCGTGCGATAACCAAAAACAAACCCAATCCTCGACGCGCCCTTCCTCCTACGGCTCTTATCACAGCAGTCATTGGTATGGCAGCGGCAGCAGCTATGGCCGAACCGGTAGCTCCTCCAGCGTTTCGCGCGGCGGCTTTGGTTCGACCGGACATGCCGCCAGTTAAAATGGATCTGCAATTTCCGTATGAAGCGCATCCGCACAACTCCGCGATCCAACTGGCAGCAGACTGTCGAGTCGCAAGGCTTTCATTTTCATTCCATCGAAGAGCAACCCTATTGGGATGAAAGCGTTTATTACCAATTCTCGGCCAACGAAGTTGATGCGATCGAAGCCGCGACCTATGGGCTCAATGAGATGTGCCTGAAGGCGGTCCAGCATGTGATCGATTCGAATCGCCTCGATGAATTTCAGATTCCGCGCGCTTTGCAGGACTGGGTAAAGGAAAGCTGGGATCGCGATGAGATCACCATCGTTGGCCGATTCGATCTGGCTTACGATGGTGTCCACCCACCGCGCCTGCTCGAGTACAACGCCGACACACCGACGTCACTTCTTGAAGCGGCAGTCGTGCAATGGTATTGGCTCCAGGACACGCACAAAGATGCGGATCAATTCAATTCGATCCATGAGCGATTGATCGAAGCCTGGAAGCAATATGCGCAAGTTGGCGCGAGACAGATTACGTTTACGGCGCTGGCAGGGCACATCGAAGATTACATGACCGTCAGCTATCTACGCGACACTGCCATGCAGGCCGGCTTTCAGACGCAGTACATCGATATCGAGCGTATGGGCTGGGATTCGCAGGCGCGCTGCTATGTGGACGAAGCCGGCCACCCGATCTCCGATTGCTTCAAGCTCTATCCCTGGGAATGGATGGCCCGCGAGAAGTTCGGCAGCCGACTGACGCTCAATACGGTGCGATGGCTCGAAGCGCCCTGGAAAATGATACTGAGCAATAAGGCAATTCTGCCGGTGCTGTGGGAACTGTTTCCGCGCAGCCCGTTCCTCGTGCCGGCTTCATTTAAGCCGTTGCCGGGCGATTATGTCCGTAAGCCGATGCTCGGCCGCGAAGGAGCCAATGTTGAACTGGTCATTAACGGCCAATCCATGCTGCAAACGCAAGGCATCTACAAAGGGCCGTTCGTCTATCAGCAATACATCCCCATCCCGGCCTTCGACGGAAATTATCCCGTCCTCGGTAGCTGGATGGTCAATGGATATGCCTGCGGCATGGGCATTCGCGAAGACGTTTCGCCGGTGACGCAAAACACCAGCCGGTTTGTGCCGCATTTGTTTACACGGTAGGTTCGTCGATATCAGCGGCTTGCTTAGGGAAAGGAACTTCAGATGCTTGCTTCCTGGTCGCCCGACAACTTTGGCATGGCCATCGGCTCCGCGATCGTCTTTGGCCTGATAGGCATCATGCTGATGATGCTCGGCTTCAAGATCTTCGATTGGATCACGCCCAAGATTGATGTCGAAACCGAGCTGGCCGAGAAGCACAACATCGCCGTGGCGATCGTGGTGGGGGCGGTGTTGCTGGGGATCAGCATCATCCTGGCCTGCGTGCTCGTGGGCTAAAGCCGACCTCTTTGCTTCGCCGCTCCGGGAGCTCCCTTAATTCCAAAACTGAGCTTTCAAGCCTCCAAGGACCGATAACCTTTCAATCAGGTTCGGTGGTTGTCGCGCTCGCTTTGCTGTTTTGGGCTGTTTTGAAGCGACAACTACTGATGGTTTAAGCGGATAAGAGAGTTGTAAATCCCTTGTTTAACCAGATTTCCATTCGTTGGCGCGGCAGGCGGTTTCCGGTAGGTTATCGGGCTTTGTCGCGAAGGCGGAGAAACGTGTCCAGCCGATCCGGGGCGTCCGCTCCAATCCATTCCGCTGCACCCGCGTCGGTTCCGCCCAAGCCGCCTGCTGATTCCCCAACTCCAGACAAAGAAGTTCTGCTCAATCCCCGCCTGCCGACCATTGAAGGCGTCACGAATCGATTCCTGCTGGCCTGGATGTTCCGGTTTCTGAAGCCCGTTCGGCCGCTGGTCGTGCTGACCTGCACCTACTTGGCGCTCTGGGCCACCGCTGAAATTCTCACGACTAAACAAACTGCCCGCGCCGTCAACTCGATTCAGGCATTTACCTCTGAGCATCGGCTTTCTGGATTCTGGGCCTGGATGACTCAAGGCCATGTCCACGTCGCAGGCGTCTTCGGTAGCCTCGTGGGCCACCCGGCGAATTTCTTTGAATTGATGCTGGCCCTCGTTCTGCTGATCGCGCTGTATGTCGGCTTCCGCTATCTGCGGGTCGTCAGCAACACGAAGCTCAGCATGACGATGGTCTATTACATCCGTGAAGCCATCTACGACAAGCTTCAGCGCGTGGGGTTCGGCTTCCACGACTCGCTCACCAGCGGCCAATTGATCAACCGCGCACTCACCGATCTGCAAAACGTCCGCGCCTTTGTGGAAAGCGTCGTGACGATGTCCACCGAACTGATTCTGATCGTCGGCGGGTACATCATTTTGCTGATGACGATCTCGCCATGGATTGGCCTGCTCTCGCTGCTGCCGCTGCCGATCTGGACTTATTACATCCTTCGTTTCAGCAAGACGGTGCAGCCGGCCGCCCAGGCGGTGATGGAAGCCGACGACAAGAACGTCTCGATCATCACCGAGAACATCGCGGGCGTTCATGTCATCAAGGCCTTTGCCACCGAGAGCCAGGAGATCGACAAGTACGGCAGGAACTGCGACGCGTTTCTCACGCGCGTACTGCATCGCATTCGGCTGTTCGCTGATTTCACGCCCATCATCCGCCTGATCGCGATGGCCTCGCACCTTTCGCTGTTCCTGGCGGCGGGCGTCATGATGATCGAGGGGCACATGGAAGCTGGCAGCTTCATGATCCTCGGCCAGGCGATGGGCGCGATCCTCAATCGCCTGCAGACGATCGCCACGATCAACGAGCAATATCAAAACGCAATCGTTTCCGCGCGGCGTCTCTATGAAGTGCTTTTTGCGCCGCCGACCGTTCCGGAAAAATCCGAGGCAAAGGCCCTTCCGCCTGGGCCTGGCGCGGTGAATTTCGAAAACGTGACTTTCGGCTACTCGTCCGGCAAGCCGGTGCTGCACGATATCAATCTCTCCATCCCCGGCGGCAGCGTCGTCGCCATCGTCGGCCCGACCGGCGCGGGCAAGAGCACGCTGGTGAGTCTGATCAGCCGATTCTACGATCCGCAGGAGGGGCGAATTCTGATCGACGGAGTCGATAGCCGGGATGTAAGCCTGAGCAGCCTCCGTACGCAGGTCTCGCTGGTTTTTCAGGAAACCTATCTCTTCAGCGATACGGTTTCAGCGAACATCGCATACGGCCGGCCCCACATCAGCCAAGGCGATATAGAAGCGGCGGCGCGCCTCGCGCAGGCGCACGAGTTCATCTGCGAATTAGCCCAAGGCTACAACACGTTGTTGGGAGAACGCGGCTCATCTCTCTCGGGTGGCCAGCGCCAGCGACTTGCCATCGCGCGGGCGATCCTAACCAATCCGCGCATCCTGATTCTTGATGACGCGACTGCCGCCGTCGATCCGGAAACCGAAGACCTGATCCGGCGCGGCATGCGCTTTGTCATGCAGGGGCGCACGACCTTCGTCATTGCTCATCGCGTCAGCACGGTGAAGCGCGCCGATCTGGTGATCGTTTTGGAAAATGGCCGAGTCGCTCAAATGGGAACGCATGACCAGTTGATGATGCAGGATGGCCATTACCGCGAAATCGCCGCGGTGCAGCTCTTTGGTGATGACGGCGCGCCAGAAAACATCGAGGATCATCCATCGCACATGCACCGCCTGCGGAAACCATCGAGCATTCCTGTCGCGGCAGGCCAGGAGCGAAGTGGAGGAGATGGCGTATGAAGAGACAAGCGAATTTCATTTTGATTCTGCAGTCGCTGCTCATTCTTGCCGCGATCTCGACAGCGCCGGCGCAATCAAACGACGCTGCACACTTCAGCCGAGGCCTGTCGACCGATCTGAGTTATTTTCCCATTGCCGTTTGGCTTCAGGATCCATCCCAGGCGATACGCTATAAAGCGGCCGGAATCAATCTCTATGTGGGCCTCTGGCGTGGCCCAACCGAGCGGCAGCTTGCGCAGCTCAAGGCAGCGGACATGCGGCTCTTCTGCTCGCAAAATCGCGTGGCGTTGGCGCATCTTGATGATCCGACCATTGCCGGCTGGATGCAGGAGGATGAGCCGGACAATGCTCAGGAAGTGCGCGACCCGGTCACGGGAAAGCGGCACTATGGTGCGCCTGTGAAGCCATCAAAGGTTGTCGAGATTTATCAGAAGATGCACCAGCTCGATCCGACTCGCCCGGTGATGCTCAATCTCGGCCAATGGGTTGCGAACCGCGACTGGAACGGGCGCGGCTCCGAGGGCAAGCCAAGCGACTATCTCACTTATGTCCAAGGCGGCGACATCCTCAGCTTCGATGTCTACCCCATCGCCAGCTACGAGAAGCCCAACTATCAGGACTATCTCTGGCTGGTCGCGAAAGGTGTCGATCAGCTTCGCGAATGGGGCGGGCCGGATAAAATCGTCTGGAACGCGCTGGAGTGCACGCACATCGGCAACACCGATCGACAGGCCAATCCATCCCAAGTGCGCACCGAAGTCTGGATGTCGATCATCCATGGCTCGCGCGGCATCATCTGGTTTGTCCATCAATTCAAGCCGAAGTTCGACGAGCATGCCCTGCTGGATGATCCGAAGATGCTTGCCGCCGTCAGCGCCATCAACGCGCAGATTCATCAGCTTGCGCCAGCGATTAACAGCAAAGAACCGGCGGAGGTGAAGGTGTCTTCGAGCAACGCCGAGGTTCCAATCGACATCCTGGCGCGAAAGTCGCAGGCAGCGACCTACGTCTTTGCCGTGGCGATGCGCAATGCGGCTTCGACTGGGACTTTTACCTTGGGGGAAAAATCGGCGCATCAAGCCGAGGTGCTCGGCGAAAACCGGAAAGTCGAAATCAAGGATGGACAGTTCGTCGATTCGTTTGCGCCGTTTGCAGTGCATCTGTACAAGATTGATTGAGATTTCTCGCCCGGTGAAGCCGGGCGATGTGAGGCTGTTTTGACCGCGATGCCGTTTACACGTTCCCGCAAGAAAGCCACCCAATCGGCGTGGTCGATTCCCTTGCCGCCATTGGGCGAAGAGGAAGAGCAGCGATATCGGCCGATTGACCGCAAACTTCTGGGCCGGATGTTCCAGCTTCTGGCTCCCTACAAAAAGCAATATGCCCTGGGCGTGACACTCGGCGTGAGCATGACCATTCTGGAAATGCTCTCCCCGAAGTTCATGCAATGGATCATCGATTATGGCGTGAGCTTTCAGAAGCATCTGCTGCCGATTCAGCCAACATCCCACGGCGCAATCGCGCACGTCTTGTTCATCATCCTTGCATGGGCTCTGTGCCTCAGCGGCGCGATCGTTCTTCAGCGCTTCACGATTCTGGTGATGACCGGCGCGGGCGAGCGCGTGCAGTTTTCGATTCGTCGTCGGCTCTTCCAGCAACTCCAGCGGCTCTCGATGAGCTATTACGACCGCACAAAGCTGGGGCGCATCATCAGCCGATGCACTGGCGATGTCAGCGCGATGCGGGAAATCAATGTCTGGGGCATCCACGTCATCATCACGAACCTGCTCATGATGATCGTGGCTGGCGTGATGCTAGCGACGGCAACCGACATTCGGTTGTTCCTCTCCGTGGCTTGGCTTGGGCTCGTGTTGATCGTCGCCAACCGGATTTATCTCAAGCGGGCAGCGGTGCAGTGGCAGGTGGTTTGCGAAGGCTGGACGCGCGTCTCGACCAACATGGCCGAGAACATCACCGGAATGCGGGTCGTGACCGCCTTCAACCGCCAGATTCCCAACCTCGGCGTCTTTAACCGCCTGCAGGAAAACAACACGCAGAACAACGTCAGCATGGCCCGCATCAACGGGCTCTATCAGCCGGTGCTGGACCTGATTCGCTTTGTCGGAAAAGTCATCATCCTGGCATACGGCGCCTACCTGGTCATCTCCGGTCGATTCCCGGCTGGTAAGGGCGTGGGCGCGGTGGTTGCCGCAACGCTTTATTGGGATTGGTTCATGAATCCAATCACCACTTTTGGCCAGTGGTACAACATGCTGATGCAGGCGATGGCCAGCGCAGAGCGCGTCTTCTCACTGCTGGATTTGCAGCCGGAAGTTCAGGATGAGCCGCAGGCCCAGCCGCTGCCACGGATCATCGGCAACGTGAAGTTTGAAAACGTCACGTTCGGATACAACCCCGATCGCCCGATCCTGCATGAGGTGAATTTCGAAGCTCGCCCCGGGCAGATGATCGCGCTGGTCGGCGCAACCGGCAGCGGCAAGAGCAGCATCATTTCATTGATTGCACGCTTCTACCAGCCGCAAAAGGGCCGGATTCTGGTTGATGGCAATGACATCCGTCATGCCACCGGCGATTCGTTGCATCATCAAATGGGGCTGGTTCTGCAGGTCAATTACCTCTTCACCGGCACCGTCATGGAGAACATCCGCTACGCTCGGCCCGAGGCGAGCGATGAAGAAATCATCCAGGCGGCTCGCGCGATCGGCGCCCATGACATGATCTCGTCGCTGAAGGACGGCTACCAGACCGACGTCGGTGAGCGGGGAGCGAACATGTCGTTGGGTCAGCGCCAATTGATCTGCTTCACCCGCGCCTTCCTCGCCGACCCGCGCATTTTCATGCTGGATGAGGCGACCAGCGCGATCGATACAGCGACCGAAATGACGGTGCAGCATTGTCTGAGCAAGCTGCTGGCGGGGCGAACCACATTTGTGGTGGCCCATCGATTGAGCACGATTTTGAATGCCGATTGCATCCTGGTGATCGATCAGGGTCGGATCATCGAGCGCGGCACGCACCGGGAACTCGTGGCAGCAGGGGGTAAATATGCCCACTTATACGAACAATTCATCAGGCAGGTCGAATGAGTAATGGTTGTGTGCGGTTGAGGCGTATCGGAAACGGAAGTGGAGCTTCCCTATGATTTTCGGGAATGACAGTTGCTGCCGGAGGTCGTGACGCATGCTGTCGGTCTGGTGCCCCAATTGTGCGAAGAACGCCATCTTCACCGATGGAGAAGGGGACTTGCCGGCGTTGTGCAGCGCTTGTGGGCAACTGTACATCCTTCCACCCGCTCCACTGCTGGCGCCATTTTCAGCCGGACAGATCATCCGCGAACCTCAAGAGGAGCAGGCGGTTGCACCGGAAGTCGTTGAACCTCTACCTGTCGAGACTTCGCCAGTTCCATCACCCAGGAAACGCGAAATTGTGCCGGCAATGATCGGTGCCTGGGTCTGCGCGATGGCACTGGGCTTCATCGTCTTCGCCTGGTTCCATCTCAGTCAGAAGGCACGCGTGCAGGATCGTCAGACGGCGCAACATATGCTTGCTGAAGCGCAGGGTCTTGCGACAAACGGGAAGACGATTCAGGCGCGCGAGGTCTACACGCGGCTGAGTGGATTTCTAAATTCGCGCAGCCAGAAAGACCCAGCACTCAAACCGATCGTCACTGCGTCTCGTGAAGGGCTCGATCAACTTGATCATCCTGTCGCGCCGGCGGTGGTGCCGGTGATGAACAACGCCGCTACCGAGCGGTCCAAATCGGAAAAGACGCTTTCAAATAATGGGTTGACGGTTGCAAAGGCTGATGAGCGTTCAGCCGATCGTCAGTTGCCGTCCGCGAAATCCACTCCTTCGCAGGCCGGCGATTCGGTCGCACGAAAGCATGCCGCAGCGGTCGAAAACGTAATTGATTCAGCGACCCCCGAAGTTAAAGCCGCGCCGGTCATCGCCCGGCCGATGGTTCATCCGGAATTCGTCCCCAAGAGCCGGGATATCAGCGATGAGCAGATTGGCCAATCCATTCAGCGCGGTGTCGATTGGTTGATCCTGCAATTCGATCCTAAAACGCACGCGATTAAGCAGGGATATCCGGATGATCGGGCCAAGCATACGGGTCTCGATGCGCTGGCCGTCTATGCGTTGCTCCAGGCCAACCAGGCGATCAACGATCCGCGCCTCAATCCAAAAGCGCCTTTCATGATGGCCGTGCTGGATCGGCTCAAGAAGCTGCCGGTCTCCGAGGGCATCAGCGATTACGCAACTTATTCGCGCTCGCTGCGCATCACCGCGCTAACGTTGCTTAACCGCCCCGAAGATCAGGCAACGATTGCAGCAGACGCCAACTGGCTTTTGCATAATCAGCAGGACGGCGCTTACACCTATTCCAAGCCCTATTCGACCGATCACGGGCCGGTCTGGGACAATTCCAATTCCCAATACGGCTTGCTCGGTGTCTGGTCGGCGGCAGAGCAGGGATTCAATGTTCCACCGCCCTATTGGCTGACGGTGCAGCGGCACTGGGAAAAATATCAGTCCGACGATGGCGGCTGGAGCTATATCCAACGCGATTCGACCGGCTCACTCACGATGACCTGCGCCGGCGTCGCATCGCTGTTTGTCTGTCATGACTGGCTCGATGAGCCGCACAACGGAGCGGTCGGCAAGGAGCCTTTTGCTCCGGCGCTTCAGCACGGGCTGGAATGGCTCGAGCAAGGCAATCGCATCGTCGACGTCGATAGCGTCGGCTACTGGGGATATGCCCTCTATGGCATCGAGCGCGTCGGGCTGGCCAGCGGATTCAAATATTTCGGCAAGCACAATTGGTATCCGGAGCTTTGCCGAAATGTATTGCGGCGCCAGGCGCCCGGCGGAAGCTGGGGGCCGGATGCGGAAGACGAAAACACCGTCATCGAATCCAGCTATGCGATTCTGTTCCTGTCGCGCGGGCGCCATCCGCTGGTGATGAACAAACTGCGGTTCGATGGACACTGGTCCAATCATCCGCGCGATCTGGCCAATCTCTCGCGTTGGGCCACTGGCGAGCTTGAACGGCCGCTGAACTGGCAGGTGGTGCCGCTCAATCATCCCTGGACCGACTGGACCGATTCGCCGATTCTGTACATCGCCAGCCATGAGCCGGTGCCGCTGGATGATGGGGATGTGAAGAACATCCGCTCGTACGTGAACGCGGGCGGCATGCTCTTCATGCATGCAGATAACGATTCGCCAAAGTTCGATCGCTTTGCGCATGAAGCGGCGGAGCGACTGTTTCCGCAATACAAGCTGGTTCCAGTCCCGCCGGGCCACCCGCTGCTGTCGGCGCTTTACAACGTGCAGTCTCCGGTGCCGCTGCTGATGGTCAGCAATGGCTCGCGCATCCTGATGCTCTACAGCCCGCGCGACATCAGCCATTACTGGCACACGCGCGATTCATCCAGCGCGGTGGGCAAGGCGGTTTATCAGCTTGGCGCGAACATGTTCATCTACGCGGCCGGTAAGCGCAATCTGCGGAATCGACTCGATAACAACAGCGTTGTCGCGCACGTCGGCAATCCCGATTTTGTCGTCAACGTCGCGCGCCTCCGCTACAATGGCAATTGGGATCCCGAGCCTTACGCGTGGCAGCGATTTGCCAGCGTCTTCGAGCAACGCACCGGATATGGGCTGCATGTGCAGGCGGTGGATTTCTCGCAGCTTGACGCCCGGCGATTTCCGTTTGCTCATTTGACCGGCACCGCGAAGTTCGAGCCAACCGAAGCGCAGCTCGCAGCTCTGCGGCGCTACACCGAGTCCGGTGGAATGCTGCTGATTGATAACTGCGGCGGCAGTGGGGAATTTGACCAGTTCCTGCGTCCGCAGCTTCTGAGCCACGGCTTCTCGATGGCCGATCCGATGCACGTTCAGATGATTCATCCGATGCTCAACGAATCGGGGCCGGGGATGGTTGATCTGACGCGCGTGCGACTGCGCCCCTTTGCGTCAGAGTTAATCGGGAATAATGGCGGCGCAGCGCTGACCGAACTGCCGGTCGGTAGCGGACACGTGATTCTTTCGCCGCTGGATATCACCTCCGGCCTGCTGAACACCAACACGTGGGGCATCCTCGGCTACGATCCGACCTATTCGCAGAACCTCATGAGCAACCTGATTCTCTGGACGCTCGACGGGCAGAAGGATTGAATCGCTCTGCCTTCCTCGTGGACGCGCCGCCATCTTTCCTATAATCAATCGCCATGGCCAGCAGTGATGCAAATCGACCCGCAGATGCCGCGTCATCCGTTCTGCGCCTCGGCACGCGCGGGAGTTTGCTCGCGCGATCACAAAGCCAGCTCGTGGCCAACATGCTGGCGCAAATGCATCCGGGGCTTTCGGTCGAACTCGTGGTGATCAGTACATCGGGTGATCAGATTGCCGATCGGCCTTTGCACGAAGTGGGCGGCAAGGGGCTGTTCGTCAAGGAACTCGAGCAGGCGCTGCTGGCGGGGCAGATCGATCTGGCGGTCCATAGTTTCAAGGATGTGCCGGTCACGATGCCGCTGGTCGAGCAGGCCGATCTGATCATCGCGGCTGTTCCCGCGCGCGAAGATCCGCGCGACGTGCTGGTGAGTCTTGAGGCTCGATCCATCGATCAGCTCAAGAAGGGTGCGCGCGTCGGCACTGGGAGCCTGCGCCGGCGAAGCCAGCTTCTCGACCTTCGTCCCGATCTGGAGATCGTGCCCATTCGCGGCAACATCGACACGCGAATCCGGAAGCTGCGCGAAGGGCAGTTCGATGCGATCATTCTCGCCGCCGCCGGCTTGTCGCGAGGCGGCCTGTTCGACCCGGCAATCATGACCGCGATCGAAATCGAGAATTGCGTTCCGGCCGCAGGTCAGGGCGCGTTGGCGATCCAATGTCGCGCATCGGATGAACGAACGCGTGGGCTGATCGAGACTCTCAATGACGGCAGCACTTTTGATTGCGTCGCCGCCGAGCGCGCGCTGGTTCGGCTGCTGCGCGGCGACTGCCTTTCGCCCATCGGTGCTCTCGCAGCGATTGAAGGCGATGAAATCAGCCTCAAAGCTGCGGTGGGGGCGCGTGCAGGCGAGCCGCCGGTGCTTCGCGCGATGGCCACCAGCGGCGATCCCGATGGCGTCGCCCATGAATGTTTTCATATTCTTGCCCAGCAGCATGTCGAAGCGTTATTGCATGGCTGATTGCACCGATAGAAGTAAAGTAAATGCTTGTTAAAGCGAACGATCCAATCGCCGGATATATCGTATGATAGGTGATACTTAGGTGCCGAACCCTCTTCCCTGCGACAATGTGCGCAGGTTGACCATCGGTTTCGAGTGGAACTACGATGGTAGAAGCTGCTGTAAGCTAAGAGGGGCGTGGCGGGTTGTGAGCCGATCCTTTGGACGGTAAACGCAACAAAGTTCTGGTCCTGTCCAACGCTTCGACGGGAAACTCGCAAGCGATCGATTCGCTTCGGGTCACCTGCGAAGTCGTGGAGATTCCCACGATCGATCAGGCCATCGAGGCCCTCCGCCACGATCAGTTCAGCGCCATCTTTTCCGACTCTGCCGACTTCCTCCCGCTCGAACGCGCCCTTGTTTCCCAGCAGGCCAACCTGATTCTCAACACCATCGGCGAAGGCGTCTGCATCGTCGATGACGAGGCCCGCTGTAACTGGATGAACAAGAAGATGCAGGCCTGGCCGGCGCGGGTTCACGAAAAGATCCGCCGGACCTGTCAAGAAGCCTTCAGCCTCTTCAGCAAGCAGACCTCGCCGCAGCATCCCGACTCTCCCACCTTCAGCCGATCCAAGCGTTACGTTTTGAATATCGACGACCAGCAGTTCCTGGAGATGATCGCCTCGCCCGTGATCAACCCGGCGGGTCAGGTCGTGCAGGTGGTCGCTGTCGTATGGGATGCCACGGGTACACGCCGGCTGCAGCAGAAGATCGATGCGATCGATCGCGCGGGCCGCGAGCTGGTCCGCCTCGAATCGGAATCCTTGAGCAAACTGAACGTGGGCCAGCGGCTCAAGCTCCTTGAAGAGAAGATCATCGCCTTCACCAAAGAGCTGATGCATTTCGATCACTTTGCGATCCGGCTGCTCGATCGCCGAAGCAATAAGCTCGAGATGGTCATCAGCTCCGGCCTGCCGACCGATGCGTTGAACATCGATCTCTTTGCCGACACCGAAGGCAACGGCATCAGCGGATATGTCGCCGCCACGGAGCGCTCCTACATTTGCCCCGATGTCGAGCGCGATCCGCGCTACGTGTTTGGCCTCGATCAGGCCAAGAGCAGCCTGACCGTTCCGCTCACGTTGCACGATCGTGTGATCGGCATCTTCAACATCGAGAGCCGGCAGCGCGCCGCCTTCAACGAAGACGATCGGCAATTCGCAGAGATCTTTGGCCGATACGTCGCGATCGCGCTGAACATTCTCGACCTGATGGTGGTCGAGCGCGTCTCGACTTCGCACACCGTCGCCGACACCGTCTGCAGCGAGGCGGCCGGCCCACTGAATGACATCAGCTCCGACGCCAATTCGCTGATGGAGCAGTACATCGGCCACGACGAGCTGCGCCAGAAGCTCAAGCAAATCATCGACAACGTCGCCTCGGTTCGGAAATGTCTCACGCAGGCTGCCGAGGGGCCCAATACCGTTTTGGGCGCGGGTCAAGTCAAAGGCGAGCAGGATCCGGTACTGGCCGGCAAGCAGATTCTCGTCGCCGACGATGACCCCAACATCCGCGCCACGATCGGCGACATCCTCCGCAAGTATGGGGCGGTTGCCACAGTTGTTGGCAATGCCACCGAAGCCATCGATCAGCTCGAGGCTCGCGGCTTCGACTTGCTGATCAGCGACATCAAGATGCCCGACAAGACCGGCTACGACGTCTTCGCCGTCGGCCGGCGAAAGCATCCGACGATTGCCGTCATCCTCATGACCGGCTTCGGCTACGATCCCAACCACACCATCGTCCGCGCCAGCCAGGAAGGTCTGCAGGCGGTTCTCTTTAAGCCATTCAAGGTCGATCAGCTCCTGGGCGAAGTCCGCAAGGCGCTTCAAATTCCCGCAGCGCGATAGGCGCGGCCAGCTTCGCTTCGGATCTCCACGAAGAGAGCAACTTCAGCCAAATCGATCAGACCAACGGGACGCAGCGGGGCGCGCGATGCGCTGCGCGCCCCGCCGCGAGCAAAATGGGCCGCTCTCGCAACTTCCGTATCATCAACCGGATACGATAGTACGTCACCGTACATGGAACAAAATGAGACAAAACGGGGCGCGCATTGGCCATTTTTCATCCCCAAAAACACCCCGTTTTTTGCAATAAATATCGACTGGACAAGCACCTATGAATATATCAATTTATTGCTAGATCCGCTACGCGCGCCCCGCTCGTTTGTCAAGTGATTTTACTTTTTCTGACGCGTAACTCACCGCCGGACATTCACTTACGCGGCTCGAACAATTTGGGGCGCGTCGGCCGGCTGTTTCTTGTCTCACGCCAGCGCCTCACGACAATAATCGACGCATTTCTTCACTTCCGCCACCGGATTCGACCCCTTGGGAATCTCATATTCCAGCTCGATGTCCGCATAGATCGGCCACTTTTCTTTCTTCAGAAGCTGCAAGACCTGCTTGATCGGCACCTGTCCCTGTCCCCAAGGCGGGGTGCCGCCGTCGGCGGTGCGGTCCTTGAGATGCAGGCTGAAGATCTTGCTGTGATATTTCTCGATCACCGGAATCGGCGACTTGCCGTGCGTGCCGGCAACGTAATGCCCGATGTCCAGGTTGAAGGCAATATGGTCTCCCATGTTAAAAAGCGGATCGACCGTGTCGATCTGCGGGTAGTTGGTCGTGTGATTGTGGAACGCCACCCAGATGCCGTGCTTGTCGGCAAAGGGCGCCAGGCGTTTGGCCATCGCGTCGTTGCGCTCCGTGGTGATCGCCTTGCAGCCCAGCGCCTTGGCGATCTCGAAATTGAAATCGATCTCCTCGTCGCTCCGCCCGAAGGGAAACTTGTGGGCATGGATGTTCACGCCGGCGTCGTTGTACATCTTGCGAATCTGCTCGCACTTTTTCAGTTGCGACTCGCGCCGCTTGGACACCTCTTCGCCGCTGGGTTGCGGAGCATTGTCACCATTCCCGCCGCGCCGTCCGCGCCCACCGCCGCTGATCCCGGCAAAGGATCGGATCGGGCCGTCCATCAATTCCGTTTCGCTCAGGCCGTCCTTCAGCAGGCATTCCAGCGTGTACTCCGCCGTGCTGATCCCGCCGCGATAGCTGTAGGTGATCGCGCCGATCTTCACGCCATCGATCACCGAATTGGGCCGGGGAAGCGACGCATCCGCCGCAAACGTCAGCGAGTTTTTCGAGCCCAGCAGCGCAATCGCGCCAGCGGTTGCCGCTCCGCCCAAAAATCCACGCCGGGTCAAAGATCGATTGAGATTCGTCAAGTTGCTCATCGTGATGATTCCTGCAAAAGGAAAATTACCGATAAATTCCGCCTCTAAAGCTACTTTTGCGGCGGGGGATTGTTTAGATCACGCGTCGAGGAACTACCCAATCGCCGCGGCGCAGCCGCGACCTGCCAACCTTCAGCCGCCCCTTTCCGGGGCGCGGCCAACGATGCTAAGAGCAGGTGCAATGGTTAGATGCAGCACGGTGCAGCTTACTTCTCCGACATTGCCTTCGCATCGAACGCGCACGGAGATCCCGGGCGATTGCCCCGGCGTGGCCAGGAGGTGCCCCAGACTTCAAGCGCAAGAACCCCAAAGCCGACAGTATCGCGCGCCAACGAATGCGCTATGGATGTACGCGTTTTTTTCTTCTCAGCAGCATTCCGGTTGCAAACAGCGCGATTCCCGTGAGGCTTGCCGGTTCAGGAGCGGGACTGAAGGTCATGTAGAGATCATTGCCATCGGGGGAATCGGTGAGGGAGAAGCTGCCGCCGGCGAGGGAGTTGGTGTCGGCGAAGCCATTATCGACAATTGCAAGATGCGACAGAGCCGCGGCACTGAATGCGCCGTTGTCGGCTGTCGCGATCAGCCAGGAGTAGGGCTGTGAAGGGTTCCAGCCTTGCAGGCCTCCGCCGGGCAGCCTGCCGAGACTTTGAATTTCGATTTCGAAGCTACCGGTGGGCGTGATGGAGGTTGTGCCGGCGTTCCACAGGTCCCAGGCGGTTCCAGCCGGACCAGCAAGATCGGCGATGTCCCAGTGATAGATGCCGCCTTGGTTCCAGGTGGACGCAAGGCTCGTTAAGGTGCCTGGGCTGTTGCCGGGGGAGACGCGGCCGCCTTCGAAGACATTGAGACTGCCGTTGTAGGAGCCGCCGCCTTTGGCGACGGAGCCGAAGTAGACATTCACCGGGCCGGTGATGGTGCCGTTGTTGGTCAGCAAGCCACCGCGTAGATCGAGCGCGGTGGAATTGGCAAGCGTAAGAGCGGCACCGCTGTCGAGGGTCGTGATGCTGCCACTGCCGAGCGTGAGATTGGCAGCGGTATTCGTGACTGTGCCGCCAGAATGAATAGACAGCGTCCCATTGCTGGTGAGTAGCGAGGCTGTCACATTCGAGCCGGTGTTTACATCTACCCTTCCGGAAGACGCGATCGTCGATGCATTGATATTCAACGGAGAATTGAGCAGCAGATTCCCGGCAACCGTGACTTGATTGAACGTCGGCGTTCCGGTGCCAGCGATCGTGCTGACCGTGGCATCCGCACCGATGGTGGTGCCATTGAAGACGACGCTGTCGGAGCCGCTGACGATGTTCTTACCGCTGCCTCGAATCAGGCCGCCGTTCAACGCCACCTCGTTGTAATCCACTTCGCCGCCCGGCTCGGAGAGGATCGTGCCGTAGCCGAGATTGACGACTTCCTGAGCGAAGTCTCCCAGTTCAAGCTGAGTTCCGGTCTGCACGTCGTAAAGGCTGCTGTTGCTTGACCCGGCCACAAGCAGCAGCTTGCCATTCTGAATAATGGTCGCGCCGGTGTATGTGTTGTCGCCCTCCAAGACAGCTTGAATGGTACCTACGACTCCGGGCGTCGTCCCAGCTCGCGTAATGATCACGCTTCCAGCGCCTGTGATATTGCCGAAGAAAACTGCACCTATTGCATTGAGAACCAGCGCATGGCCGCCGGCAGGATCCGCTTGGAGATTGATCGCATTGCCTGCATTCCCGGCCAATAGTGAGAAGCCGAGGGACGGAGGATTTCCAACCTGAAGTGAACCGCCGTTGACATTGATTGTGCCGTTGTCACCGTCCATGAAAAGGCTTGGGACTGAAACCAGAGCGCCATCGGAGATATTGATGGTTGCCATGCCATTTAAATTGCCATTGTCCGTTGTCGACGCGCTGCCCTCCATATTCACTGAAGTTGTGAGGGTTGTACCCGGACCCGAGACGTTGACGACGGACGTAGAGTGTCCGGTCACGGCCATCGACATTTGCCGAAAGTTGACCGTAGCGCCAGAAGAAATGTTTAGTGTCCCGATACTGCCGTCACCCAATCCGAGCGACAAAACGCCGACCGCAGATGGACCTGAAGAGATATTTAGGGTTCCATTGCCGCCATTGCCTTGGCCGAGTGTGATGGCAGAATCGTTTAGAGCCGCGCCCTGGCTGACATTGATGGTGCCGGCACTTCCCGACCCGACCGTGAATCCGCCTTCCAGTTGGGATCCAGTTCCGGTCAGAGTCAGAATCGCGCCGTTGGACACGAGGCCGCTGGTCACAAGGCCGCTGCCGGTATTGAGGAGGCCGCCGTTATTCACCTGAATGGATGAACCAGGATTGACCACCTGGAGATTATGAGGGCCTCCGAGCGTCAGCGTCGTTCCGTCCACGATGAAGTTGCCGCTGGTCACGCTGAGCGGCGTATTGATCGTGCTCGTAGCGCCGGTGATGATCATGTCGGCCGTGCCGGTCTTGGTCGTGGACGTACCGGATTGAATATTCAGCCCGCCGGAGAAGACGACGCTGCCTGTTCCATCGAGCGAAAGATCGACGGCTGACTGCGGTCCATTGCCAAGCAGCACAGGCGCTGCGAATGTCTGCGTTCCGGTGGAGGCGGCGGTTCTCGTCAAGTTGCCGGAAAGTATGGTCAACGTATCGCCGGGATTTCCGACAATATTGAAAGAAGTGGACGTACCGATGGTGAAGGAGTTGACGCTGCGGCTGCCATTGAGATTTGGATCTCCCGAAACGAATCCCGTTCCGAAGGTCACATCGTCGCCGCTGCCCGGGAGGTGCGGGCCGAATGGCGCCCAGTTAGCATAGCCGATGTCAGGGCTTATGAAGGGGTCATCCCAATTGGGAGAATCGCCTTTTCCATTCCAGGTGTAAGTGTCTGCTCGGGCAACCGAAGCAGCGGCAGCCGATGCGAGCAATGCAAGAACGATCGCGCGCGAAGCGCGCGTCTTCCGGAGACGGATCATGACGATACTCCCTTAAACGCAGGCAATGGCTAAAAGCTGCCTGCACATACAACTTCCCCCCGGCTCGCCGCGATTAATGGCGGGCGCCACCGGGATCTGCGCTGATGCATGGCGCACCAACGATTTCTCGACCGACCTTACGCCCGTCGTTTCTGAGCGGCTATAGGGCTGGTCCCCTAATTTGCAGATTTATGTCATTGGAGAAAAATGGTTCTGTCCGCTGCGGGTTTATTTGGAAGATGCGCGAAGATTCACGCGGTCCTTCACTCTCAATCGCCGACGCGCAGCGGAGACATTGTTCCTTTAGCCGCCCCTTTGTGGGGCGCGTCGCGGGCGCATTGAGCGCAATATCGATCTTGAAGAAGCAAGTCGCGCCATTCGGCGTTCCGGTCGTTGCTCATGCTCCCTATCCCACTCGACGCGCCCCACAGAAGGGGCGGCTAAAGGAATCCGGGCGCCGCTCGGAGGCGACAGGGAGGGTTAGACTACAAGTTCCACGTTGGTTCTCGCTCGGTCGCAAATCACAATTTTTCATCCATGTCCGAAAACCGCCAGACTTGGGCGGGACTTGCGTCTATCCTCTGGGCATGAGGCTTAACCCGGCGGCTTGTTATCGTGCGGTGCTGGCGCGGGACGCGCGACATGACGGGCGATTCTTCACGTGCGTGAAGACGACGGGGATTTATTGCCGGCCGATCTGCCCGGCAAGGCCGCCTAAGTTGAAGAATTGCGTTTTTGTTCCCACGGCCGCGGCGGCGCAGGAGGCGGGGTATCGGCCTTGTCTGCGGTGTCGGCCGGAGAGCTCGCCCGATCTGGACGCTTGGCGAGGGACGTCGGCAACGGTCTCGCGCGCGCTGAAGCTGATCGAGAGTGGGGCGCTGGATGAGAATGATGTGGATGATCTGGCCGACCGACTTCAGATCGGCCAGCGCCATCTGCGCCGGCTATTTCGTCAGCATATTGGAGCCGCGCCGGTCACGGTGGCGCAAACGCGACGCGTCTTGCTGGCCAAGCAACTGATTCACCAGACCGATCTTTCCATGATCGACATCGCGATGGCCAGCGGGTTTGGCAGCGTCCGCCGATTCAATGAGACATTCGACCAGCTTTACGGCCGGCCCCCCGGTGAATTGCGACGACGTGCCGCGACCAATGGATCCTCGGCGCCGCAAGTTGAACTTCTGTTGCCCTATCGGCCGCCTTATGACTGGGAGGCGATGATTCGTTTCCTTCAGCTTCGCGCGATCGCGGGCGTGGAGGTGGTGACATCAGACAGCTACAGCCGGGTGATCGAATTGGGCGACGCCGTGGGCACGATTCACGTGACGCACGCCCCGGAGCAGTCGGCATTACGCATCGTCGTGCGATTTCCGCAATTGAGCGCACTGTCCACCATCATCACGCGCATTCGGCGGATGTTTGACCTAAGCGCGGAGCCCGGCGCGATCGCAAAAGTATTGTCTTCCGATCCAATCCTTGCACCGCTTGTGAAGGCCCAGCCAGGGCTGCGCGTGCCGGGTGGGTGGGATGGATTTGAGATTGCCATGCGTGCGGTGTTGGGGCAGCAGATTACAGTGAAGGGGGCGACGGGGCTCGCGGGGCGGATCGTAGCCGCGATTGGAACGCCGATCGACGATGGAGTGGACGAATCTGGACTGACACATGCATTTCCACGTCCGGAGCGATTCAAACGAAGTGCGCTGAATGGGCTTGGACTTGTTCGGGCGCGAGCGGCGGCACTCATCGAAATAGCCGGCGCGGCAGCGCGCGATCCGCACCTGTTCGAGCCTCGCAAAGATCTGGAGGATGCCATCGCGCACCTCCGCAAGCTGCCCGGCGTCGGAGAATGGACGGCTCAATACATCGCCATGCGGGCGATGGGCGAGACCGATGCATTCGTCGCGGGTGACGTAGCGTTGCAACGAGCACTGGCAATGCGCGGGAAGCGGATGACGCCGGCCGAGTTAATGGCGCGATCGCAGCGGTGGAGCCCGTGGCGCGCGTATGCGGTTTTGCATCTTTGGATGGCTAGCAGCCGACCGGCGAAAGCTTTTTCGAAAAAACTAAAATCAATGGAGAAATACCATGCGCTTACAGCTTGAACGATGGAAATCGCCGATGACCAGATTGCTTCTGGTGACGGATGATGAAGGGATTCTGCGCGCTCTGGACTTTGCCGAGAAGGAAGATCGGATGCATCGGTTGCTGCGTCTTCATTATGGGCAATACGCATTGCGCGATGGCTCGGCACCCGCTTCGGTGAAGACAGCGCTGAAATCCTATTTCGATGGAAGCATCGATGCTCTCGATGAAATCCAGGTTGCGACAAATGGCACGCCATTCCAGCGCAAAGTATGGAAAGCGCTCCGTGAAATTCCCACCGGCACCACGATCAGCTACGGGAAGTTGGCCACTGAAGTTGGCCACCCCGGCGCTAGCCGAGCGGTGGGGGCGGCCAATGGCGCCAATCCGATCGGCATCGTGGTTCCATGTCATCGCGTGATCGGCGCCAGCGGGAAATTAACCGGATATGCAGGAGGCCTATCGCACAAGCAATGGCTGCTCGATCACGAGCGCCGATATGCGGGAATTCCTGCATGAACGCTGTGGTCTACGGCAAATTCTCACGATTTTGAAAACCCTCCACTTCGCCGCGCAGCGCAACACGTCGCTTGGCGGCTTCGCGCCTGCCTTTTTCGCGAAAACAATTTATCAAATTTTTTCGATTGACATATTCCCTTATGGGAATACAATCTCCCGCAATGGCACGAGCAGCGACGACATCTGATGTGTTCAATGCGATCGCCGAACCGCGAAGGCGCCAGATCATCGATCTGCTGGCTTCGAACGGAGACCAGGCGGTGAATGATCTCGTGGGGGCGCTTCGGATCCCGCAGCCGGCGGTGTCAAAGCATCTGCACGTGCTGCGGCGCGTTCGGCTGGTTGCGGTGAGCCGGCGGGGGCGCCAGCGGGTTTATCGGCTCAACCCGAAGGAGCTTAAAACCGTGCATGACTGGGTCAAACATTACGAGCGATTCTGGACGCACCAGATTTCGCGCATCAAGGAACGTGCCGAAGAGCGCGCACGCGAATCACACACACAACCCACGGAACCACCGCGTTCCAAATCTCAAACACAGGAGCAATCATGACTGCGACGATGATGCCCGATACGCAAGCCGTGACTTCTTTCAAAATCACCAAAGAGGAAACGATTGCCGCGCCGATCGAGACTGTCTTTCAGGCGATGCTGGAAGAACTCGGCCCCGAAAGCCAGATGATGGATGGGAAGCCCATGCCCATGAAGCTGGAAGCCTGGCCCGGGGGGCGCTGGTACCGCGATCTTGGCAATAACGCCGGGCATCTGTGGGGCCATGTGCAGGTGATCAAGCCGCCGACGCTGCTGGAGATCATCGGGCCGATGCCGATGTCGTACCCGTGCGCCAATCACATTCAGTACCGCCTGACCGCGCAAGGCGCCGGCACGGTTTTGAAATTCACGCACCAAGCGATGGGCCTGATCGATTCACAGCACCGCGATGGCATGCCGAAGGGATGGGGCTATAAGCTCGGCCGAATCCGCACGCTTGCCGAGGGCAAAGCCGGAAAGAAGCGGTAAAGACTTGGAGCGCCGGCATCGGCCAGCTCTCGATCATAATCATTAACCACAACCCAAAGGGAAAAACATCGACCGGCGCGGGCGCTTTTGCGCCCGAGCCACGACTGGAGATCGTCATGACTCAGCACCAAATCGTATCGAAGGAACATTGGCTCGAAGCGCGCCGAGCGCTTCTGGCAAAGGAAAAACAGTTGACGCGCGAGCACGACGAGCTGGCCCGCCAGCGGCGCGAGCTGCCGTGGGAGCGCGTGGAGAAGAGTTACACGTTTGACTCCTCGCGCGGGAAGGTGACGCTGGCCGACCTGTTTGGCGGCCATAGTCAATTGCTGATTTACCATTTCATGTTCGGCCCGGAATGGAAGGAAGGCTGCCCGAGCTGTTCATATGTATCCGATCATCTCGATCGCGCGGTGCCGCACTTGGCGGCGCGCGATGTATCGCTCATGATGGTCTCCCGCGCGCCATTGGCGAAGATTGAAGCGTTCAGGAAGCGCATGGGCTGGCGTTTCCCGTGGGTTTCATCCTTCGGCGGCGATTTCAATTTTGATTATCACGTGTCCTTTACGCCCGAGCAGAAGATCGATGGCAGGGTGGACTACAACTACACCATGCAGAAATTCCCCAGCGATGAAGCGCCGGGCGCGAGCGTCTTCTACAAAGATCCGTCGACCGGCGAGATCTTTCACACCTATTCCACCTATGGCCGCGGGCTCGACTCTTTCCTTGGTACCTACACGCTGCTGGACCTGGTACCCAAGGGGCGCGATGAAGACCAGCTCCCATTTGCGATGGCGTGGGTCCGTTATCACGACCGGTACGAGAACGGAACTTTTGCCGATGCGGATAAGCCCTATTGGCCAAAGATCGTGTCGAAGGCGCCGGCGCTCGCGCAGGCTTCAACTAGCTGTGGCTGCTCAAATGGAGCCAAGTCATGAGCCACCGATGCTGCCATGCTGCGCGTCGCGGCGGAGAGGTGGCCGGGTGGATTGGGCCCGGCCTCATGCTGGCGCTGCTACCCAAATGTCCGGCTTGTATCGCCGGCTATGTCGCGCTGGTCGGCGTGGGCATCTCGATCACCACCGCCGCCTATCTGCGGTGGCTGTGGCTGATCGCGTGCTTGGTTTGTCTTCTGTTCGTTGCCGCGCGACTTGGGCGACGACTCATTGGTTTTTTCCAGCAAGGGGAATCACGTAGAACGCCGTGCCGTTGAACTCCCGCCGAACCCAGCCTTCAGGTATTTGCTGCGGAACCACCGTTGGCAAGGATTGCATCGTCTGTGGCGGGACAAGTTTATACGTCAAAGGCTGTGACGCCTGGGCCTGCGCCAGCTTTTGTGAGAGATCTCGGATGATCGCCTCCTGCTGGTGAACTTTGGCCTGCAATGCTCTGATCTGGGCGTCCTTCGAATCTTGAGGTTTGGGGGCCGGTTCTGCGGCATTGGCCAATACGCACGACGCAAATGCCGCAATGACGATGATCGCAATCTTTGACATGATCGCCTCACGAAAAAGGAGCGCGACAGGCCCGAGCATTTCGGGCCCTCTGCGCTTTCAGACGCTTGGCGATGGCGAAAGCTTCCGCGAAAGGGCAGGCGGGTGCCGCGCAGGCGTGCCGCATTCGGGGCAACGATTGGGCGTAGCGCGGAGATCGTAGCCACATTTGACGCACGTAAGCGGCTTAGGTTTACCGAATCGGTGAAGAATCACGGCCATGAAAAGCGGAATGATTGGTAGAGCCCAGAGCGGCAGCATAACGCGCAGGTTATACGATGGCTTTCCATTACCGCGATCAAAGTCGAAGCGAAATCCCAGGCGGGTCTTGATACCGAGAGTTCTTGGCTGCACGTCGATTCGATTCACGTCCAGTAGAGGCACGAACCGATTTTCATTCTGGATCTTGGCTGCGATGAACTTGCCCTCCGCCTGCCACCGCGCCCACGTCATCGTCTGCCGACGGACAATTGAGCGCGCTTCGCGAGAGCTTCCATTGGAATAAATGGATGGAATCGGCGGAGGCGCTGGCATGTCTACCAGTTGATCATCGATCCTTACTTCTCCCCATCCAACGGCAACATCGACCGTGTGAAGTCGCCGGTCGACAGGCATTTGAGTCAGTTGAACGTGATGAAACGTGCCGAGATACCAATAGCTCAGCGCCAGAGGGGCTAGAGACAGGACGCATAACGACAGCGACAACACAAATCCAGTTTTGATAAGACGCCGTCGCATCAATTCTCCAGATGGAGATCGCCCAGCTCATAGTCAGGCATATTGGGCGTGTATTCTATCGTGCGCTGCGCACTTTCGCGTCCATCGGATGCACGGGCCTTAAGCAAATAGCGAGTGTTGATGCTGGGGCCGGGCAAGGTAAATCGGCCGTCCGCGTCGGTCAGTACGATCGGTGCCTTGGGCGTCAGCCCAAACGTTCCGTGCCAGGTCGTTACGTAAATCCCGACATTGGCCAGCGGCTTACCCTTGCCATCGACCACTCGACCAGCCAATTGCGTCTTGACGATCGGCGAAAGACGCAGGATCAGTTCCTTTTCATCTCCCTTCAACTCGCTCGGCTGCGGTGTGCCTAGGGAGTCCAAATGCGCGTAGACACGAAATCCTCGATCCACCGCATGCAGCGTGAATTCGCCTTTTGCATCGCTCTTCACGACTTTTGTGGTTCTCATGAGGGGGCCACCGGGATTCTCCACTTCAACGATCGCGCCCGCCACCGGTTTGCCTTGAGGATCCAGTACGCGGCCGGCCAATCGCTTGCCGGGCTCCGGCGTAAGCTTCAGATCAATTTTCTGATCCTGCCCATCGACCGCGGTGATTTTCAGCTCATCGCCTCTGCGGGAACTAAATCCCGCCGGCGAGTATCCGTCCGGCGGCGCAGAGGACAGATAAATGGCCTGCGCGCCGGGTGGAACGCGCAGCGCGTAGTTCCCATTTGCGTCGGTTTCCGAAAAGCCTGGATATTCCCGCGTTGACATGTCCAGAGCGGATATTGTCACGCCGGGCACACCTGCTCCGGTATCGCCTTTGATGAGTCGGCCCGTTACCAGCGTTCCTTTGATCAAAAACAGATCCTGGCCCTTTGTCGTCTGCCCTGGGTTGACCACGACGTTGCCGAGGAAAGCTGCAGTCCAGGGGAAATCGTTTTTGCCAACGATATGAATGACGAACTTGCCCGGTAGAAGATGGGCGAAGCGATATTGGCCCTGCTCATCGGTGACGGCTTGCTGCCCGGAAAAATGGACGCGAAGATCCGGCAAGGCCGCGATTCGGACGCCAGCCACCGGCTTACCCGTATTTTTAAAAATGAGCTTGCCCTCAATACCGCCGCCATACCTCAGATGAAGCGTAGTTGGCGAGCTTTCTTTCCCGGCTCCAGTCTGGATGCGGTCCGTCACCAATGGCTCAGCAAAATCGGCTCCATCGAGGTGCAATGACGTTTGTGATTGTTGTGGAAGCAGAGAAATTTCGCATGATCCGTCAGCATCAGTTTTTTGCAAGGTTTCCGAAGACCATTCATCGGGATACTCAATACCCCATTTTGTCGAACGATCCGAATGGGTTCCGAGCGAGGCGCTTTCGATCACCGTATAGACCGGCCAAACCCGAGTTCCCACCGCCGGCTTTCCATCGGGGGCTAGAAGGGTCACGCGAACCGATGAAGATGGGTTGATGTGGATGACATTTTCGTTTGCGCTGTTTCCCCAAACGGCGCCATATCCGACGCCGTCGACTCTTGCAACGAGACTGGGGCGGTGGTTCTCCGTCTCTATTACATCACCGGCGATTTCAAAGCTGCCATCCGCCCGTGAGCGTCCTTGAGCGACAGTCTCATGGTGGGAATTCGCTAATACGATTTGCGCATTATTCACCGGTTTACCGTCGGGCGATACAACCCTTCCCGAAAAGACCTTGGCTGCTGTCGCGGCTTGAGCTTGGCCAGCAGTCGTACCGCTGGGGGCGGCGGCCTTGGCACCTAGGGATGCGATGGAAAACAGGATCGGCAGGGCAGCCAATGTGGAGACGGTGGCGCGCCAAAGGCTCATTGCCTCGCGGTTGCGACGTCCATTAAGAACGGCCTTCAGGCGGTTCTCCAACGTCGCCTGTCGGGCCATGGCGATGGATCCAGGAATCAGGCTTTTGCGCGCCCCAGTCATTCGTGCCACATCAAGCAGGAAACTGGCGTAATCGGCAGGGCAATCCTGGCGCGATAACACCAGATCGTCGGCCGCCTGCTCCTGCTCGCGCAGCAAGCCGCGCGAGGCAAGCCATGCCAAGGGATGAAACCAGAAGATCGCGCAGGCGAACTGGCCTACGAATTGCGTGGCAGCATCCCAGCGCTTCACGTGTGCCAGCTCGTGGAGCAACGCCATGCGGAGACGATCACGCGACCAGCATCGGGCATCGGATGGAAGCAGAATCTTGGGTCGCAAGCTGGCCCAGGTCATGGGCATTGCACGATCATCGCTCATTAACAAGGTCGCACCCCGACGCAAACGAAGATCGCGAGATGCTTCCTCAAAGAGGACTGCGATTTCTCCTACTGTAACGGCGGTGCTCTTCGCAGCGAGGCGCCAGAGGCTGATGCGCGCAAGCAGGATTCGGAAGAGCAAAAGGCACAGGCCAATCAGCCAAAGCGCTATCAGTGCATTTACATAGTTAAAGGTTGGAGCGGCGTGGCTCGATGATTGACGCGACGCAATGGGCGTGATGCTTGACGGCATCGGCGTAGCGATCGCCTGATTTGGGGCAAAAAAATTGGAGACTTTCACCGACCCAGCAGACTCCCTGTCTACCCACCTTCCCGCGACCGCAGCCGGCACATCCGCTCGGTTAACATCGGCGGTCGATTGATGAAATGAATGTGGTGCTGTCGCGGCCCAATTTGGGAGCAGTCGCCATTGGGGCAACACACCGCACAAGACGGGCATTAAAAGCACCCCGACTAACGACAAAAACCAGATCAGATGCCGGCGAGACGATGGAGTCGACGGCATGATCGCGCAGAGTGCCCACGCGGCCAGCAGAATTGCGGTGGCTTTAATCACAACGTCGGCTGCAAACCAGGGTGTTGCAATATTCATGGGAGAACCTCATGAAGAGACTCGCCGCTGCATTAGTTTTCCTCGCGGATGTCGCCGAGGTCGCAGGTCGTGTCGCCGGGCTTGTAGTGAATGTCGATGGTTCGGCTCGGGTCGTGGCCGTGCGCGCCGATCGTAAGCTTGTATTGCCAGCCGGGGATGAGGCCGGGAATTCGGAAGCGCCCCTGCGCGTCGGTCAGCTCATCCGGAACGTTCATCGGCCCAATGCCGGATCGGCGTCCGAAGCGGCTGATGTACAGCCCGACATTGGGAAACGGATTACCCTGCTTGTCCACCACTCTGCCGATCAGGACTGTCCGCACGTGTGGCAGCAGGTGAAGGACGAGATTCTGCTCGCCACCTTGAACGGTGGTCGGCTCGCCGGTTCCCATGTCGCCACTCAGCACGCTCAGTTGCGCGCCCGATTCGACGGAGCGAAATCGAAAATTCCCATTCGCGTCGGTCTTAACGCTGCTCTCATTAGAAGGGTAGAAATCATTTTCGCCGCGGCATTGCACGAAAACCCCTGATGTTGGATTTCCCTTCGGGTCCACCACTCGTCCGGCCACCGGCTTGCCCGGTTTGAGCGCCAGCTTGAGATCGATCGTTAGCTTTTGTCCTTCGATTGCCTTGAACTCTTTCACGTGATAGCTAACGCCATCGAATCCTTCGCTGGAATAACCTTCGGGTGGCTGGCTGGCCATGTAAATCCCCTCGTCGCCCGGCGGCACGCGCAAAGAAAACCTGCCGTATAAATCGGTTTCGGAGGAGCCGGGGTATTCGCGAGTCTTGATATCAATCGCAAGTATTTCCGCGGAGGCTACCCCACGCCCGGTGTCCGGCTCGATGACTCGGCCGCTCACCAGCGTTCCATCGACGAGCGTCAGATCCTGGGCGCCCGTCGTTCGGCCCGCCATGACTTGAACGTTGCTGCGAAAGACGGCAGTCCGTGGAAAACCGTGGCGTTCATCAAGGTGAATCATGTACTTGGCGGGCAGGAGTTGCGAAATGCGATACGTGCCATCCGTGCCGCTCACAACTCGTCTTGCCGATTCCGCGCCAGACTCTCTGCATATTGCGATCAGATGAACGCCGGCAACTCCCTTGCCTGTCTTGCCATCGATCACACGACCGGCAATTGCCCCGCCGAGCCGCAGGTGAATTGTCACCGGCGGGCTCTGCGCGGATGCCCCGGTCTGGATGCGCTCATTCGAAGAGGGCTGCGCATATTCTTCGCGGTCGATCTGTACTGCCGTTAACCCCTGGCGTGGGAGCAACGGAATGACACAACTGCCGTCGGCATCCGTTTTCAGCGGATGATCCTTCGCCCACTCGGCGGGATATTGAATCCAACCGAAATCGGATTCCAAATCCACTTCCCGAAGTAAGATTCGGCCAAATGTACTATGCACCGGCCATACCGACAGACCCGCGGCAGGTTCCCCATCCGGTGTCAAAAACGTAACCCGCACCGAGGAGGATGGTCGAATACGGATGATGTTATCCTTTTTCGGCGTCAAGACATTCGACCCAACCCCCATACCCTCGGCACGGACGGTTGCCGCGGCCACCTTGTATCTCGTCGGTGTGATCGGACCGCTGATGACAAAGCTTCCATCTGCCGCTGAGCGCGCGCGGGCGATGGTATTGTCGACTTGAAATTGAAGTGCGATTTCGGCATTGCCAACCGGTTTACCTTCGGGCGAAAGGACGTGGCCGGAAAACGTGGTGGTCGCAGTCGAAGGTACTGCAGTTGAAGTTTTGCGGGTTGCTTCGCTTTGGGCATGTAAGGACGCCAATGGCAGAAGCACCACCAGCGCCATCGCCATCCCGACTATTGCATGTCTCACGGCCAATCCCTGGCGCGCCCGCTTTGCGTCCAGCACCGCCTCCAATCGGCTTGCGAGGGTTTTGGGTCGGGCCATGGCGATGGCGCCGCTGATCATGGGGCGCTGCGATCCGATCATCCGGGCCACGTCGAGCAGAAAGCTGGCGTAATCGGTAGCACAGTTGCAGCGGCCAAGCACCAGATCGTCGGCCGCCTGCTCCTGTTCGCGCAGCAGGCCGCGCGAGGCAAACCATGTGAGGGGATGAAACCAGAAGACTGCGCAGGCAAGCTGGCCGATGAATTGTGTGGCAGCATCGCAGCGCTTCACGTGCGCCAGCTCATGCAGCAAAGCCATGCAGAGCCGATCGCGCGACCAATTTCGCGCATCGGCGGGAAGCAGAATCTTGGGTCGCAGTGTGGCCCAAGTCATTGGCATGGAGCGATCCTTGCTCATTAAAAACGTCGCACGCCGATGTATTCGAAAATCGCGCGATACTTCCTCAAAGAGGATTACAATTTCTCCTTCTGTAACGACGGTACTCGTGGCTGCCAATCGCCAAAGGCTGATGCGCGCCAGCACGATTCTGGATAGAAGCAGGCCGAGGCCGATCACCCAAAGCGCAGTTATCACATGTCCAAGATTGAGAATTGGTAAGAGGGATAGCTGCCTTGAAGCAGGGGGCGCTATCGTCGATTTCGAGTGGCTAGCGATCGTTTGAGACTCAGCGGTGAAACGAGACGCCTTCAGGGTTTGCGAGGGTTCGGAGTCAACGGATCTCGTCGCGAACTCCGTCGGCGAATCCGCTGGGACAATATCGGCGGCCACTTGATGAAACGATGGCGGTGCCGTCGTGGTCCAATTTGGAAGTAGTCGCCATTCCGGCACGACTGCGCATAACACGGGCATCAAAAGCACGCTCGCCAGCGATAGGGACCAGATCAGATGCCGGCGGGACGAGGGAGCCGATGGCATGATCGTGCACAATGCCCACGCGGCCAACAGAATCGCGGTGGCCTTGATCACAACGTCGGCTGCAAACCAGAGTGTTGCAATATTCATGGGAAGCCTCGTAGGAGATTCGATGCGACGACAGCGTTAGCGCTTGCTCGTTGTTGCCTGTTCGATCAGTTCGGCCAGCCGTTTCATCTCGGCTTCAGACAATCGCGATTTCGGATCGGCGAGGTATGAAGCCAGGGCCTGTTCGACCGATCCGTCGAAGAAAGTATCGAGCAGCCTGCGCAGCGCGGAGCGAGCCGCGCGCTGGCGCGGCTGGGTAGGCTTGTAGACAAATTCGCGTCCCTGGCGGACGTGCGTGAGATGCCCCTTGCGCTCGAGGATGCGGAGCAGAGTGCGGACAGCAGTGTTGCTGGGGGCGTCGGGTAGAGCTTCGGTGATTTGCGCCGCCGTCGCGGTTTCCCGCTCGTAGACGGCCTCCATGATCTGCCGCTCGCGCCGGCTCAGGTGCGGGTCATGACTCATGCGGAAACCTCTCGAAAACAAATGTGTTAAAATTTTGGCAGATGAAAGCGTAATAAGGCGCCAAGGGCGATGCAAGGATAAAATGTTAAAAATTTGGCGGATGCGCCGCTTCGCGGAATCCGCTGCGATCGTCGCTTGCGGCTTCGCGCAAGGGAGCGCTGTCCGGTGCGCGAAGCCGGCAAGCGGCGGCAGGGCAGATCACAGAGATGGGGACCTGTTCCTCACACCTTCGCTGCTTCGCGCTTGGGGTCGAGCACATCCCGCAGTCCGTCACCGACGAAATTGAGACAAAGCAGGGTGATGCTCAATAAGGCGCAGGGGGCGATCAGCATGTACCAGTAGTGATGGACCATATTGATCGCGGGGCTTAGGGCTTCGCTGGCGAGCGATCCCCAAGTCGGGATCGGGGGCTGGATGCCGATACCGAGGAAGCTCAGGAAGGATTCCTGGAGGATCGCGGAGGGAACGGTGAGCGTGGCATAGACGGTGATGGGGCCAATGAGATTGGGAAGCAGGTGGCGCGTGAAGATGCGCCATTCGGTGAGGCCCGCCGCTTTGCAGGCTTCAATGAACGGCTGGGCGCGGAGACTCAGCACCTGTCCGCGAATAACGCGGGCCATCGTCAGCCAGCTCACGAGGCCGATGGCCAGGAAAAGCACCGTGATGTTGGCGGCCGACGGAGAAACGCCGAGCTTGCCCATCGCCGGCTCGAGTGCGATCTTGAATAGAATGACCAGTAATATATATGGCAAACCATATAATACATCGACCGATCGCATGAGGACGGAGTCGATCCATCCGCCTCGATAGCCGGCAATGAGTCCGACGCCCACACCCAGGATGACGGAAATGACTGCCGCAGACACACCAATCGCGAGGCTGATCGCTCCGCCCACCAGGCAGCGCGCCAGCAGGCTTCGCCCGAGGTTGTCGGTGCCGAAGATCATCCAGAGCGGCGAAATCGCGGGGGCTTTGCGCGAAAGGGTTGCGCTTTGGTTGTCGTAGAAATAGGAATTGGGTTGGCCGGGCTTTGTCGAATCGCGAAGCGTGATCGGCAGCGTCGCCACGCAGAGCAGAATGATGATGACCAGCAACCCGCCGCCCCAGACCACGCGCCCGCTGTGCAAGAGCCGTCGGCCGATGCTGTCGGGAACATTTTCGATCCGCGCCCTTGCGCCAGTTTCCGAGACATCAGCAGGATCGAGGATGGGACGGGTAATGGCCGACAAAGTCGCGTTCCTTCCAAGGTTCTATGCCGTCGCGGTCACATCGATGCGCGGATCGACCAGCGCGTAAGCGATGTCTACAACTAAGTTAAACGTCAAGAGAAATACGGAATAGACCATCACCGTGCCGAGGATCAGCGTCTGATCGCGATTGAGGACGCTGTTCACAAAATGCTGTCCGAGGCCGGGGATATTAAAGACTTTTTCCACGACGAAGGAGCCAGTCAGCGTCGCTGCCGCCGCGGGCCCGAGAAAGCTGAGGACGGGCAAACATGCGTTCTTCAAGGCATGTTTCCAGATCACAATCCGTCGCGAAACGCCCTTGGCCCGCGCGGTCCGGATGAAATCGCTGCTGAGCGTGTCGATCATCGAGGCACGCGTCAGGCGGGCAATGTAAGCCATCGGCGCAAGCGATAGAGCGAGACCCGGAATGACCAAATCGCGCAGCGATCCCCAGGCCCCAATCGGGAACCAATGAAACTCGGCATAGCAAATCGCAAAGAGAATGGTGCCAGTCACAAAGCTCGGCAAACTGATGCCAATTAGCGCCACCGAAAGACTGAACCAGTCAAACGCGCCACCGCGCTCAACGGCCGCCATCGCGCCGATGGCAATGCCCGCGTAGGTGGCAATCAGTAAAGCAAAAATACCCAGCGTCATCGAAACCGGCAGGGCATCGCCGATGATTTTCGACACTGGCCATTCTTCATAAGAAAAACTCTGGCCAAAATCGCCCTTGAGCATCATCACCGGATAATGGGCCAGGAAGGTGTACCAATGCTCGGCATGCAGGCGCTTCTTGGTGGCTTCAATGACTGCCGGGTCGATTTTTTTGTCGGTGCGCGTGAAAGGATCTCCAGGCGCCACCCAGACGAGCAGAAACGTAACCAGATAGATCACCGCCAGGATCAATGGGAACTGCAGCAACCGGATGGCGATGAAGCGTCCCATTTCAGCGCTGGACCTCGACTGATTTGAAGACCAGCATTTCCCTGGGATTAAGAGGAATGCCCTTTACGTTGGGATGATAGATATAGCATACGACGTAGGTGTAGAGGGGAAGGATCGGCGCCTCGTTCAACATGATATTCTCGGCCTGCGAATATTCCGCCAGACGCTTTTGCCGATCCGGCTCAAGATCTGCAGCCGCACAGAGCCGGTCATATTCCTTGTTGACCCACCCGGAATCGTTGTTTTCGCTATCCGATTTGTATTTGTCGGTGAAGGTGGAAGGGTCATTGTAATCGCCGAACCAGCTTGCGCGGGCGACGGCATAATCCTTGTTATGCAGCCGCTCGCGGAACATCTTGATTTCGATGCCTTCGAGCTTGATATCGACGCCCAGCTTTTCCATCCACTGCCGGCGAACGTTCTCCGCGATCGGACCATGCAGATATTCGTTGTTGAATAGAAGGTTGATCTTCGGGAATCCCTGTCCGTTCGGATAGCCCGCCTCGGCCAAAAGTTGCCGGGCCTTGGTCACATCCAGAGGAAGCCCGGGAGGAGTCTGATACCCTTTGAACGCGCCGGGTGGAATGTAGGTGGAGCTTGGGATTTCGCCCAGTCGGGTGATGGTATCGACGATCACTTTCTTGTCGATCACCATCGAAAACGCCTGCCGAACGCGCACATCGCGGAACGGGTTTGGCTGGCCGTTGCTCAACTTGTCTTGACAATTGAAGGAATAGAAGTAGGTGCCAAAGGCAGGGAAGACATGCACATCCGGCGAATGGCGGGCATACAGCTCGGCCGCGGTGTCGCCGGTGAACTCCGCGATCCAGTCCACGCCGCCCGTTTCATACATCGCATAGCCCCAGTCGATGTCGTCGGCGCTGACCTGATCGATGATCTTGCTGCGCACGTGATCGCGATCCCAGTAATACGGGTTCGCTTCGAGCCGCATCTTGCGCTTGAATTCCCATTCGGTAATTTTGTAAGCCCCGTTGGTCAACAAGTTGGGCGGGCGCGTGAATTCCTTGTTATATTGATGCACTCGCCCATTGGTGCTCTTCAGCGTCTGCTGATCCAGGAACTTCTCCATCGACTTTCGATTCAGTGGATAGCAGACCGGCATCGTGCAGATATCGGGGAAGGGCGGCACCGGATGAATCAGCGTTACTTGCAGCGTCTTTGGATTGAGCACCTTGATGCCGACTTTTGAAAAGTCCGCCTTCTCCGGGTGCTTCTCAAAATCGTCCTGAAATTCCTTCGCGCCGCGAATGTAATAGAGCAGGTAAGTGTACTCGCCCGGCTCCTCGAGATTCCGCCGCCAGGAAAAAACAAAATCATCGGCAACAAGGTCTTCGCCATCGCTCCACTTTGCATTGGGGCGAATGTGGAAGGTGTAAACCGTGTGATCGGGGCTGACATCGATCGGGTCGGCACAGCCGGGGATAGCGTCGAGCGTCACCGGGTCGGGGGCGTAAAGGCCTTCCCACAGGCCATAGCCGATGCGAATGTCCTGCATCCAGGACATGCGGTTGGGATCGAGCGTGGTGATTTCGCCGCGATTGATGAAGCTGAAGTCTGCCTTAGGCTCGGCAGCGCCGCCCGACCAGTACATCGCGCCGGCAAGCAGCGCCAGCATGGCCAGCGGAATGAGAAGCAGGCGGAGCATGAATAACAGCCAATTACCGCGCAGCCCCCGCGGACTCAAGCTTCGTGCTTAACTGGCAATCGGAGCAGGCGCCGGCAGGCTCGTTGCCCGAATGGCATTCTTGAACGCTTCGATACGGTTGGTCAGCTCGTCCGGCGACGGATCATTGCCCATCGAGGCAATCTTCTGCCCGGCGTTTTTTAAATCGGTGGATTTGAGCAAGTCACCTGAAGCCTGAATGGCATATCCCGTATATTTAATTGAATCGACGAGCTGACCTTTGTTGTCGCCGGCCTGCGGGATCTGCTTGTCGATTCCCTCCAGCAGGTCTTCCATCAGCTTCAATGCCTGGGCGCGCTGAGCGGCATCCATTGCCGACCAGGCAACGTCCTTCACAAAGAAACTGGTGGCTTCCGTATCAGCAGAGGGCGAAGGCGGAATAACTGTCTGATACATGCTCACGCGCCATGCCAGAAGCTGCATCGGGTACTGCACGAATCCTTTGACGGCCTCTGGCGGGACGCCTTTTGCGTCGCTCAGCGTCAGTGCGTGATATGCCTCCTCAACAGTCGTGCCGCACTCGGCACAGTCGGAATGGTCTTTTACGCTTTCGATGATGAGCTGGGCGAGATGCTTCACGTCCTGATGGGTGATCAACATCGCCGGCAGGATCGACTCTGAGGCTTTGATCCCCCAGAGATTCACCGGCTGGCTTTTATCGGAAATCAGTTTTTCGATGATTGGCTCAAGTTTTGTGTTAGGCGTTTTTGCACTGGCTTTGGCTGCAACACGCGAGACCGCAATCGCGGCATTCAGCCGAGATCGCAGATCTTTATTGTCCGCCAGTTTCGTGGCCAGGAGCTGGCCATTCAGCGAAGAGGCCAGCACATCCAGAAAAACATCCGATGCATTGGCGTTATTGGCCGCATCGGTGAGCGTGTCGCGGCCGGCCTTCTGTGCAGCCGGGTCAGTGGACTCAATCTTGGTGACCGCATCCTTGACGAATGAATCAACCTGTGGACGAATCGCATCGCCATTCGTGGAAGAAATGGTCGTCAAAGGCAGATAGGCCCGCTGGCCCCAGGCAGCCGATGCGGATAGCACGCAGCCGACTAAAACCAGACTCGTACACAGGCCGCGAATCTGAAGGTGCTTACTCAAAGGTGATTCTCCGGCGATCGAAAAGCCGGCCGAGCAAAGCCGGAAATGGCCTCGCATGGCCCGCTCAAGACAGAACCTGGATTCTTTCACTCCGACGATGAACCAGGATGGCCGCCTGCCCAAGTCAGCGCATGTGACTTTGACAAGCGCACGGAACCGTATCAAAGCGCCCAAAACCTGTCAACAAAATGCGATACTGAGTCATCCCCAGTTTGGCGCCACGGATTCCGACAGATCCAAGACAGCGGCCAATGCCTTGGGCGGGCTGGCGGTTATTTTGTGCAGCATGATGCATCCGATCGTCCAGATGCTGCACTC
>Ga0134128_10000183_pt1 | contig 89343 bp, 91 predicted proteins | sample KB31754_FD_96462 | JGI IMG/M metagenome (GOLD analysis project Ga0134128, IMG submission 96462) | Terrestrial soil microbial communities with excess Nitrogen fertilizer from Kellogg Biological Station, Michigan, USA - KB3-175-4 | ecosystem: Environmental > Terrestrial > Soil > Unclassified ... | reverse complement strand
TCAGCCCAGTCCTCCACTGACAACAACTCCCTTCTCCTCTCGGCTCGTAAAGCCGAGACTCAGACGAAGGGGGTCAAAATTCGGGCGTCGACACGGGGTCAGTTTTCAGACGACGCCGACACCTGCCTTCCTTCTAACCGATTTCACTGTGGAGATGAGGTTGGCATGACCGATGTGATGTTGATACATGCGGGCATGGCAGCTGGTGCTGGGATCCAGTCGTACCGCTTATGGACGCGCCTTCGGTTGCTACCTGCTGAGCAGTGCGCCGGTGCCCAGGTCCGAGCATGCCGCGGCGAAGCCGCCCAGCACTGCCCCCACGACGTCGACCGAGTACATCTGATCGGACGTCATCGCTCACATGCAAAAGCCCCACGCAGGGCTGCGTCGGTAGGCAGTCCACATGTCCAATTGATCGGGCGCTTCGATTCCCGCATTCAGGAGTTGCCCTCGGTAGGCGTCGAGTAGTTCACGCTCGTGCGTCCGCCGCAGCTCCGGCACCATGGCACCAATCACCGCGTAGCCGATATCCATGCCCGCGACGGCGGGCTCGACGTCAATCCGCTGGACCACGCCGGCGGGTATCTCGACGGTCACTTGCGTTCGGGCTTGGCCCGTCTCGACGGCCGTTCCGTCGTGTGTGGTCATGAGGTCTCGTGCTCGACCAGATAGATGCACCCGGTCCAGCGAACTCGGATCGCGGGTTAGGTCAATGGAACTCGTGCGCAGCTCCGAGCCCGGGCGCGCGGCGGTGTGCCCGTCGTCGGTTCCTCAATGCCGTGTAGGGGATACATCCCGAAACCGGGTGGCAGCTTCAGGTTGTCTAACCGATGATCGAAGTCACGACGCAGTTTGCACTCGACTATCGCAGCACCGCACTCGACGCTCAATACGGCAACGAGCCGCCGTCGACGTTGTAGAGCTGACCCGTCATACCGCTGCCCAAGGGACCCGCGAGAAGGAGCGCCAGACCGGCAACCTGCTCGACGGTGTTGAGCTGCTTCGTCAGCGTCTCGGCGACGAAAGCTTCGACGAACTGCTCGTGCGACATGCCCATCTGCGAAGCCAAATCGGCACCCTGTGTCTGCATCGCCTCGGTCATTACCGGCCCCGGCAATATTGCATTGCACGTAATGCCCTGTAACGCATACTCTCTGGCCGTCGCCTTCGTCAGCCCGTTCAGCGCGTGCTTGCCGACGATATAGTGACTCAGGGCAGGCCTGTTGGCATGCTTGCCCTCGATCGATGAGATGTTGATGATGCGCCCGAACTTCTTGGGCAGCATGTACTTTAGCGCGCGGCGGGTGGACCAAAAGGCCGAGGAACAATTCAGGTCGAAAGCCTGCTGGAACGCCCGGTCGGAGAGTGAGTCGATCATCGCGAAGTCGCCGGCGCCACCTACACAGTTGACGAGGATGTCTACTCCCCCAAACGTCTCCCCGGCGTGATCGACCAGTCGATCCACCTGCTCCCGATCGGTCGCATCCGTCGCCATGAACGCCGCCCGGGCACCCGCGTCGAGCCGCTCGAGAGCGCGCGCCCCACTGGCCTCCGACCGATTGCCGAGGACAACGGACGCGCCCTCGTCGACGAAAACCCTCGCGATGCCGAAGCCGATACCTGTGCTGCCCGCGGTGATCACCGCAACCCGGCCGTCCAGTTGACCCACTACGTCCTCCTTCGTTCGTGCACGACAAAAGAGATTCGACACGGCTGAATCGCTCCGTCGTCTGACGGATACTGATCAGCGATGGAAATGGACGTCAATCCACGTCTTTCCGTCACCAGGAATGTCGCTGGGTCTGCCGGGCTCCCCTCCGAGCGGAATTACCGCGTTTTCCGTTCCAGGACAGGGAATCCGGTCGTCACAGAGGCCGTTGATCAAATACGACGGATACGCATGCGAGCCATCGTTGTCGATGGAAAATCCCACCCAGTTGATCGCGATGTTGTAGGCCAGGTAGCAGGTGTTGGTCACCGCCACCACGGCTAGGATGCGCAGCACGGTCTTACCTGCGTTTGCGATGCGCATGCGATCTACGTCTCGCTCCACCACCGTCAGGCCACGATCGTCACGGAAATATGCCAGCACCATGAGCGGTGCCCAGCCCAGGCCGCCCCAAGGGAGCGCCTCATAGATCGGGAACTGGTGTGAGGTCCACGGTGCGGTCAATCCGAGCGGAGTTGGTGTGAAGCGGTCGCTTAACAGCCAGCTGAACACGATGTACGCCGACAGAGGGACCCACAACACGCCGACGATCGCCCACGTCACAACGGGGGCGACGCGACGAACTCGAGGAGTCGGCGGAAGCGCCGGGGTAGATACTGGTTCCGTCGACGTTGCCATCGCGATCCCCCTTCGGTACGACGCGTAAGCGATGTCACGGAGCGGAAGTCACGGGAGACGGCAGAATCTATATTCTCGAACAGAACGTCGGAAAGCGGAAGTTTGAGGGTGCCGGCTTCCAGACGTCGCCATGCGCGAGGCTGCGGGTGTGGTCGATTGGTTCGGCCGAAGGAACGTCACGCGGGCATGGCGGACGAGGTGTGGTCACCGCGGCGACGTGTATCAGCCAATGCTTGGCGCATGAGCTTTCCGAGTTGGCGCTCGATACCGCTGATGTTCGCGACGTGCAGCGCCGAGGCCGAGTCAAGCGCGGCGCCTGGATCGTGAGACTCATTGCTATTCGGGGCGGTAACCCCGACACATACAAACCCGATGCCCCGCAAGCGGGCTTCGCTCATCGCGTGGCGGGTGTCGCCCGATGCTTGGGCACCCTCGTAGCCGTCATCGTAGGGGTGCCCGTCCGAGACGAGAATGACCACCCGCTTCATTCCCTCGGCTTGACGTTCCAAGATGGCAGTGCAATGGCGAACGGCACCGCCGATGCGGGTAAAGCCCGCCGGACTCAGGTGGCCGATTCGCTCGATAATCAAAGCCGACGGACTTTCCCGTAGGCCCTTGATCGGCATCACGTGGACCATTTCGCGGCCCCAACTACGAAATGCGTAGAGACCAACGGGCACTCCGAGCGCATCGAGCGCGGTTGTGATGCGATAGGACAGTTTGAGGTGTTGGTCGAACACCGATCCGGTGTCCTCATCCACGCGCGGGGTCGTGTCCAGCGTCGAATTGCTGACGTCCAAAAGCACCAACGCCGCGACGGCCGGCCGTTGCCGCTTCTTCCCGATGAAGGGTAACGGCGGAGAGCCGGATCCGCTTCGGCGCCAGTACGCCAGGTCGACGACGCCGTCGGTGTGCAGTTGTTCACCGAATTCGCTGCGGCCGTATGGCGCAATCTCCAGCACGTTGCGAGCAAGACTGCGTGTAAGCGCCGTCGGTGCCTTCATCATGTCGATGCGAGCGAGTGCAGCGTGGTCACGGAAGGTGTCCGGATTCCACGGCTCGAGTTCGTGCACGGTCACCCAGTTGTTGCGATACCGCTTCGAACTTTCATCCCATTCTGGATACCGGGCGTCACCGAGGTAAGTTCCGGAGATGAAATTGTGAGCGGCCGAGGCGATGCGGCGGCCGATGTCGAATCTGCGTCCTCCGCTGGGCCGCTTGCTCGGTTTCGCCACCGGCTTTCCACCGCCGGCCTGGGATGCCGCATCTGCAGATTTGCCACCAGAGTGCTTGAACAGACTTTGCAACAGCCTGGCCATGGGGTGGTTCGACGTGAGTGGATTATTCATTAAATCGAGCGACTTGGCCTCATCGCCGTCGGCGTCGGGATCGTCCTCCTCATCGGCGTCTGAGTCGTTGCGTATCTTCACGTCGCCGTCGTGCTCCCGGCCGGTGCGCGCTGAAGCCGCGAGCAAAGCACGCCCCGGTTTGACGCGACCGAAGAATTCAGGCGCAGAAGGAATCTGCGGTCGCGCCAACGCTATTCGCATCGACTCTTCGGCTGAGCTGGTCCTGGGAATGTCCGTCAGCGCAGCCGCTAATGCTGCTACGAACGGCGGCAGGCGATCCGAGGTCAGCGCCAGCGCGCGCAGACCTTCCATGGCGCAGTACCGCGCGGTTGCACCGGACCGCCCGACGAGGTGACGCAGAACCCGCGGATCAAATGATCCGGCATGGTACATCGCGGCCTGGACGACTACTTGGGCCCGGGTGACCGCGTTGAGTCGTCCACCGTCGACAGCGATGGTGTTCCCCGACATGTAGACGTCTTGGTCTTGCTCACTCGTGACCTTGACACACAGCAGGTGTCCCGACACCGCACGCCCCAGCATTTGCAAGCCGGCGACCGTCGGTTGATCAGTCGACGTAGGCATCGATCAGTTCGGCGATCGACCTCGTGACCGTCGCGTCGTCGGTCAGCATGGCCGCGATCGCGCTCCTTGCCGAGCGATTGAGTTCAAGTCCGTTGGCGTGCAGCCGCGCCGCCGCGATCAAGGCCCGAGTCGACACCATTTCGGACATGCTCGGCTCGTTCAGATGTCGCACTGCTTGCCCAAGTCGCACCAGCGCGGCGACGGCCTCGTCCGAGGCACCCGACTGCTCCTTGACTATTTGGTGTTCGAGCTCCGGTGGCGCGAAGTCGAGTTCCACGGCCACAAAGCGTTGACGCGTGGAGGGCTTGAGGTCCTTGAGCAACGTCTGATAACCAGGGTTGTACGACACGATCAGCATGAATGACTCTGGGGCGTCTAATGTTTCATTGAGTCGATCGATGAACAACTGGCGCCGATGGTCGGCAAGGGAATGAATCACCACAGTTGCGTCGACCCGGGCTTCGACGATCTCGTCGAGATAACAGATGGCACCGCCACGAACCGCGGTGGTCAGCGGTCCGTCCTGCCAGACGGTGTCCGCGCCCTCGAGCAAATATCGCCCCACCAGATCTGCGGCGAGCATGTCCTCATGGCACGACACCGTGACGAGATCCAGTCCTAGTCGACGTGCCGCACTCTCCACCAACTTGGTCTTACCGCAGCCCGTGGGCCCTTTCAGCAGCACCGGCAGACGCGCCCGCCACGCTCCCAGCAGGATGTCCAGTTCATCGCCGACGGGATGGTAGTCGTCGACCACGCCGAGTGCGGTGTTGTGATTGTTGATCTCCGGACTGCGGTAGCCAGGGTGAATCGTCATACTTCCTTACTCATTTCGATTGAATTATCGTTCGGCCGCTTCGTAGGCTTCGTAGGCTTCGTCATCGCCCGAAGTACATGTCAACCCAAGTGCGCGCGTCACCGGGAATGTCACTAGGCGAGCCGGGTTGACCACCAGTCGAAATGGGGCGTCCGTGAGCGGGATCCGGGCACGGATACGGTGTTTCATGCCCGCAGATCCCATTGATCAGATGCGACGGATAGACCGCATGGCTGTCGTTGTCGATCTGCAGGCCGATCAGAAGCATCACGATGTTGTAGCTCAGGTAGCAGATGTTGGTGACGGCACCGACCGCAAGAATCTGCAGGCCGACCTTCGCCTTGTTGGACACATTGAGGCGGTCGACCCCGCGCTCGACGACGGAATTGCCACGGTCGTCGAGATAGAAGCGGAGCACCATCAGCGGCGCCCAGCCAAGTCCGCCCCACACCAGCGCCTCATAGAGGGGGAACTGATCCGACGTGCCTTTGAAGAGGGTCAGCCAGCTCACGGTGTTCGGATAGGAGATGATGTGCCCGTAGCACAGCACGGTCTCGATGACCAAGTCGTTGAGGATCATAAAACCGAGGGACCACAGGATGATGCCCAGCTTGCCGGTCTGCGGCCAGCGCCTCATGACAACCTTGCGCAGGATACCGCAACCGACCATGCACAGCGACGCGCTCCAGATGAAACCGATGCCGATGAGGATGGTCGGCTCGGGCATGAGGTTGCCATGAGGTGCCACCCAGCCGGGCATGTCGGTCGTCCATGACCCGAAGTTCATCATCAGCGACGAGTACGAGAACTGCGGCGTGATGTAGTTCAGGATCGGATCCCATTGGATCAGCAGCAAATAGGCGATGACAAGGATGGCGTCGAAGGTGACCCGCCGCTCCCGTATGCAGCGCCTGCCGATGTAGATCACAGTTCCGATGACGGCAATGATCGTCAGTACCTGGGCGCCGATGTTCCAGGCCAGATCCCTGCCCAGGTTCGGGTGGTTGGCACCGATCGGCGTCGGCGTCGCTCGACCACCGAGGATCCAGCTCGACGCGACGTAGATTGCCAGGGCGATGAACGCCCCACCGACCGTCGCCCAAGCGACGATCGGTGGCATGGTGCGAACGCGCGGTGTCTTCTTCAGCTGGTTAGAGCCAGCACTCATCGACGGCTCTTTTTCCAACGTCGTCATTGCGGCGTCTCCTTGCGACGAATCCAACAACCAGTTCTATCTGTGAAATGTATAACGAGTTCGACGCGATGGGAAGAGAAATCTAACTTTTAGTCGAAAATGAGGACAGCGAACAGGAGTTGCTTGACGAAGTCCGCGACGCCGGCAATCCACGTCTCGGTCATCCATGCGAACGTCCGCGGTTGCCTGGTCCGGAGTCAGCTGTCAGCTTCCGTTCGCTCACCGCGCGATGTCCAGCCGGTCACCGAGACGGTATTGAGGTCGAGGGTTTCAACCCAGCGTCAGCGTTCCGGCCGCGACGCCCTTGAGCCACTCGGCCATGGCTTGGTCGAGCTCGCGATCCAATTCGTATATCACGAGATATCGGTGCGCAGGCGGCGGCAAAGGAGCCGGCACGTCTTCCTCGCGCACCGTCACCTCTGAGAGGTCGTAACGCTGCGGCTACCACTCCGGGCAGCGCGAGCACCTCGCGCACATGGCGAGTGTCGTACCACTCGTTGAAGGCGTCATCTTGGCCTTCAACAGGATTGGTCATCACGAGGAAGAGATTCTCGGCCACCAGCACAAACTCCCTTGGCAGCTCGGAGGTGGACACCCACGCTCTATGGCAGTCCTCTGCCATAGAGTCAACGCTCACTCAACCGCGTTAGTTCAGACCGCTCGACGCGGTCTCCCAACAATTCCGTTGGGCAAGAGTAGAAGGCATTGCGGGCTTTTCGATGATCCCCTCGACTGTCGCGCTTACCGCCAGCCTTCTCAACTGCCCGCACTCGCAGCGCATTGACCGGTGACAATCAACTGCCATACTGAGGTCCATGGAATACGCCGCGTGATTTCGATGCGGTGCCACCCTAGCGACCGATCCAAGGAAGGCTGGCCATGCGGTCAGCGTCGCCCTGCCCAACAGCGTCCATGTGGCCGCGCTCACCCAGCCGTGGGAGTGTGGCGTTGCCGGCAGCGACATCGCCCACGTCGCACGCATGGCCGAGAAATTGGGCTTCACGCGCGTATTCATCCCGGAACACTTCGTGACACCCACGTCATACGTAGGACTGTCGGGCAATCACTACTTCGATGCCACGACAGCGCAGGCCTACATCGCCGGCGCCACGTCGACGATCTCGATCGACTCGATGGTCACGATTCTGCCGTTACACAACCCCGTCATCGCGGCGAAGTCGATCGCTACGCTGGACTGGCTTTCCGGTGGCCGTGCGCAGGTGACCGTGGGCGTCGGCTGGCTCGAAGAAGAGTACGACGCCATCGGTGTCCCCTCCCGCAGACGCGGTCGGCTCACCGATGAATACCTCGCGGCGATGTTCGAAATGTGGCACAGCGACACGCCCACATATGACGGCGAATTCGTCAGATTTCGCGACATCGCGTTCGGCCCCAAGCCGATTCACAAGCCCCACCCACCGATCTGGATTAGGCGGCGATGCCGAGGCCGTACTCTGTTCGAGCCGCCCGATTCGGTGATGGCTGGGCGCCGTGGCAGACCCGACCCGAGGACTTCCCGGCCAAGCTCGATTACCTGAAGTCGCAGCCGGGCTACGACGGCCGTCCGTTCGCGCTCTTCTTCAGCTTGGCCTCGCTGAATATCGGCTTGGAGCACGAAATCAACGACGACCCCCATTCGCAATTCGGTCAGGACGCTCAGCAGGTCATTGACAGCTGCAATATGCTCGCCGGTCTGGGTGTCACCGGCGGACGATACGCGTCCGCATCTCAATCTAACGTCTGGTCCTGGGTCCACACGGGACAGCGGCAGAATGGCTCTCGGGCTTCACATTTGGTTCCGTCGATCGCCACCTCGTGACGTCCAGGGCCACCAGCCGACGCGGAACGCGGCGCCATCGTCGTCACAGCCGACCTTCGACGCGGAGTGCGGGATGGACCCATTCCGGCGACCGCTTCTCCTTGAACGCCGTGAAGCCTTCTCGCGCTTCCGGTCCCATGACGCTTTGGTACATGTTGATCCGGTCGTACAGCCCCATGTAGTTGTCGAGATTGGCCTTGACCACTGCACGCGCCTGCGGTGCGGTTCGGCAGCATTGCGCGAGTATCTCGCGCGCGGTGCTCAGCAAGTCGTCGTGAGGAACGACGCGGGAAATCATGCCCCATTCGAGTGCCTCGTCGGCCGATAGCACACGACCGGTGAACATCAGGTCTCGCGTGCGAACCGGTCCGATGATCCGTGCGAGCATCTGACTGTAGTAGGTGTCGGCAATGCCGCGGTACAGCTCCGGTACGCGAAAAGTCGCCCGCTCGCTCACCACCGCCATGTCACTGCACATCGCAATCTGCAATCCACCGCCCTGCGCCAGGCCGTTGACCGCGGATACCACCGGCTTGGGCGACTGACGCAAGGTCTCGAAGGGTGTGACGTCCATTCCCAAGGCAAAAGACAAATCCATCCAGTTGTCCTCGGCGCGGTGCCCGAGATCACCGCCGGGGGCGAACACGTCGCCGGTCGCCGTGATCAACAGACCGGCCAAGCTGTCGTCTGCAGCCACTCGCGAGACCGCGTAGCGGATACCGAAATACATCGCCGCTGTCATGGCGTTGCGCGCGTGCGGACGATCCAGAGTGACTATCGCTAATGCACCGTCGCGCTCGAACCGCAGGTACGGTGTGCCCAGCCAGTCGCCGTGCGGCGGTCGGGGCTCACTAGCACTGTTTTCCCTCGCCATGGATCCCTTTCTGCGGCTAATGACATAGGACTGTCACATTAGCATTCAAGCGAAGCCGCGCATGTGCTGCGGAAGCTGCTTAATTTCAACGATATATCGGCCGATGAGCCATCATATTGACAGCAGTCTGCCGCGTTCTCGGATTAAGCCTTGGCCGACTGTCAACGGAACGTCCCGTGCCCCCTAGCTGAAGTGGACTCTCGGCCTTAAATAAGGATACAACTATATGTCGGATTAGCGAGAGCGTTAGGAGCTCGGTCACCGAGACCCGCAAGGTGCTGGGGCGATCCGAGACCGAGCCGAAAACATCAGGAGTGCAACATGATTAGGAACGGGAGCCACCTGCAGAGCCAGGCAGATCTAAATGGAAAGTCATCCCCGTTTTACCGCGAGGCATGGCTAACTGATCGACGAGGAGGGCAACGATGAAGGCTTGGCAGTACCCCGGCACCGGCGAAACGCTCCATCTAAGCGAGGTTCCAGTGCCGGTTCCCGGCCCGGGCGAGGTCGTTCTCGATGTGCACGCCGCGGGGTTGTGCCACTCCGATGTCAGTGTCATGGCCGACCCCATGCAGCTTGCGGCGCTGGCCAAGACGCCGATCACTCTGGGCCACGAGATTGCCGGAGTGGTAGCCGCCGTCGGCGACGGGGTGGCCGGCTGGCAAATCGGCGATCGTGTGGGCGTGTGTCCGACGGCCAGCGCCGCCCCTCCCGGCACTGACGGGCCCAGCGCCAGTGAGGTGTCGCCGGGTTATGGGCACGACGGCGGGTTCGCGGAGAAGTACGTTGGACGTGCGCATGATCTGGTCCGCATCCCGGACGGTCTCGACATCACGCTCGGGGCCGTCGCAACCGATGCCGGCATGACGTCCTACCACGCGATCGTGGTACGTGGCGGGCTCCGATCGGGCATGAAGGTAGGGGTGATCGGACTGGGAGGTCTTGGCCAGATCGGTGCCCGCATTGCGGTTCTCAAGGGCGCCGAGGTCCATCTCGCCGAGCCCAAGTCCGACACATGGCCGCTGGCCGAATCGCTCGGAGTGAGCTCCTGCGTCTCCGACGTCTCCGAGTGGGCGGGAGGTGGCTTCGATCTCATCGTGGACTACGCCGGATTCGGCACCACGACTGCGGGCGCGATTAAGGCGGTCAAATTCAACGGCACGGTGGTGCAGGTGGGACTGGCTGTGACTTCGGAAGTGAGCATCGACACCCTCGCCCTTGTCATCAACCAAGTGAATCTGCTCGGCTCCATCGGAGGGACCAAAGCAGACATCGAAGACCTCTACGAACTCATGGCCACGGGCGAACTCGCTCCACATGTCACCGAGATATCCTTCGACGACATCCCGACCGGGATCGAGGATCTCAGACGCGGCAAAGTCACTGGTCGGCTCGTCGCGCGGATAGGCTGAACCGGTATGTAGGTGTTGCCTGCCGAGAGGCGGGTAAGAGCCGCCCCGGTTTGGGGCTGGGGCGGCTCTTACCCGCGCGAAGAAACTTGTTCCGCCGCGCCGTTTGACCGGTTTCCCCAGCACGCGGCTATTGCGCTTGAGTTCATGCACTGAATCGGTGGGCACCGGTCAGGGACCCCGACATCGGCCTGAGACTTGTGATCTATCGGCGTCGCAATTCATTCGATACCCCGAGAACTTGGCGACCGCAGCGATGTAGGCCGCAGAAGCCGCCAGGGAGCGGCCGTCAAGATCGCGTACTGCTACCTCGAGTCCGCGCGCCCGGCCCGAGCTCGCCGCGACCAATCAGATCGGAGACGAACTATCGGGATGGCTGAGCACTTCCAGGGGACGAGGTCACAGGAAGCGGTAGGCGAGACCATGGCTGAGGGTCTGTGAAAGCACAGCCGAGCTAAGAGGATTCCGGGGCACCAAGTCTGGAAGGCCGCCAGTCGCGCAGCTCCTCCACGATCGGCTCCCAGAGCCCTTCCGAGGTGATATATGGCGCAGCCAATGCAACCCGTTTCAACACCGAACCGAATCTGTCCGTCAACGCGCGCGCCACATCCGGCGGATCGGCGACGACGGCGAAGGCGTCGAGCATCTCGTCGTCGATAACCTCGCCTAATTGGCTCCACCGATCAGCCTTGATCATGGCCCGCAGCTCATCACCGACCCCTTCCCAGCCGTGGGTCTGCAGGACGGGAAGGTACGCGGGGGTGGACGCGTAGAAAGCAATGCGGCCGCGTACTGCCGCATCGGCGGCGGCGCGGGCGGCCTCGGTTTCACCCGTTACGACGAACACCGCTCCACTGATCTGGAAACCGTCCAGATCCTCTCGACCCGCGGCCGCCCGGCCCGCGATAAGCGCAGGCAACGTCACGGAGCTGAGGTATCGCTCGGTGGTAAAGCTGTGCAGGAGAAAACCGTCGGCGACCTCCCCCGCAACACGCGACATTTTCGGGCCCACGCCGGCCAGCAGTACCGGCGGGTTGCCGTGTGGGTTGGGCCCCGGATCGAAGAACGGCGGCATGAGCGTGTGTTGGTAGAACTTCCCCTCGTAGTCAAGTCGCTCGCCGGTTCGCCAGCTCCCCCAGATAGCCCGGATGGCCAGCACGTAGTCACGCATCCGTTCCGCCGGAGCTGACCACGGCATGCAAAACCGACGGCTGATGTGGGCCTTCACCTGCGAGCCCAGCCCCAGCATGAATCGACCCCGGGAGTAGAGCTGCAAGTCGTTCGCAAGCACGGCTGTGGTCATCGGGTTGCGAGCGAACGCGACGGCGATGTTGGTGCCCAGGTCAACCGTGCGTGTGTTCTGCGCGCACATCGCCAGCAGCGGAAACGGATCGTGCTTCATCTCGGGCATCCACACACCGCGATATCCGGCCGCTTCCGCCTTCTTCGCGGCGGTCAGGGCGTCGACGTCATTCGGTGCGACCAGATCGACGTCCATGGCTCTCCTTGATCGGGGACAGTGTTACCGGCGGGCTGCATCCACGGCAGCGCAGTCAGATTCTAACTGCAGACAGATTCTATGGGGAAATCATGTTGACCCACTGGCCCCTTGTCCCATTATCGAACTTTCGGTAGATTTTGCTTCATATAGGGAAAGGGATGCTCAAGATGTCATCAGCCGATCACGGATTCACCTGTCACCCGGGCGAGCGTTATGAAATGCCCATCGTGTTCGGCCCGACGGAGCTTCCGCAGGTATCGCGATGGGGATATCTCCGGGCGCTCGATATCAGCTTCGTCACCGACCCGGTCGCGGTGCGCCCACTGGTACCGGTGGAGCTCGACCTTCCGGAGCAGCCAACGGTCATCATCAGCAGGCGGTCATTCGACCAGGTGGACTATCTCGCCGGCCATGGCTACGAAGAGCTGTGTGTCGGTATCAGCGTGACCCACAACGGCGAGGAGGGGGCGACCAGAGGCAACTTCTGGCCCGTGATGTGGGTCGACCAGATTCGGCCGATCACCGTGGGCCGCGAGTTCACGGGCTTCGCCAAGCTGGGCGCAGACTTCAGCCCGATTCGCGACGAATCCGGCGACCTATCGTGGGAAATGTCGGAATACGGAACGTTGTTGGCACGTGGCACGGTGCGCAACGCGAAGCCAGTCGACGACGTCGCGTTGGCCAAGATCGCGCAGTTTGGCAGCATCGGATACGCGTTTTGTTCTCGCTACATTCCACCTGTGGTCAACAGTCCCGGTGTCGACGAGGTGACTCGTTGCGAGATGCGCTCGCAGATCACGTCCGTGCAGGTGGGTGAAGCCGAACTCGAGTTGTTCTCGCCGTCGTGGAAGGATGCCCCGAACGGGGCCCGCGCAATGTCGGCCTTGGCGGCGCTGCCGATACTCCAACTCCGTCGGGCCTTGGTCATCGAAGGATCGTCCTCCTTCGACCGCTCGACGATCACCGCTCTACCCCGCGTGCGATCTCGGAGCACCGCGACCACCGCTGTGGCCGCGAGCAGGTAGGCGCGTTGAAGGTCAGCCTCAGCGAGGATCAGCGAGCAGTCGAAGAACTGTTCTCGGAGTTCTTCGCAAAGACTTCGGAACCGATGGTCGTCCGGCGAGCGGAGCCGCTCGGCTTCGACTCCGAACTGTGGTCGAAGCTGTGCGCTCTGGATGCGCCGGCGATGGGGGTCGCGGTGGAGAAAGGGGGCGGCGGAGCCGGCCTGGCCGAACTCGTGGTGTTGGGCGAATGCGTAGGTCGATCGGTAGCGCCCGTTCCCATCATCGAACACACCGTAGCCGTGCGCGCCCTACCCGAGCCGTCCGCTGAACTTCTCGCCGGGGACGAGGTTGCGACGATCGCGCTGCAGTCTGTAACCGGCGGGCTCGACTGGGGCCTCATTCCCGCCGGAGCGGTCGCCCGCACCGTCGTCGGCCCGTGCGACGGGGCCACGGTAGCCGTGTCTGGCGAGCCCCCCGGAGTGGCACCTTCAAACCACGCATGCATGCCCGTGGCCTTTCGAACCTTCGAGCACGACACCGCGACGAAGCTGGGCGACAGCTCGGTGTGGTCACGCGCGCTCTCGGAGTGGCAAATACTCACCGCCGCGTCGCTCGTCGGCATCGCAGCGAAGAGCCTTGACACCGGAGTCGAGTACGTCAAGGCGCGCGAGCAGTTCGGCCGGCCGATCGGCAGCTTCCAAGCCGTACAGCATGGATTGGCCGATTTGCCGGCCCTCATTGATGGCGCTCGGCTGCTCACCTTTAAAGCGGCGTGGGCCATGGATGCTTCGGATCCGACCGCACCGACGACCACCGACGTGGACGACAACGATGTCAACGATCCCATATCGCTGGCTTTGATGGCCTACCTCTTCGCGGCCGAAGTGGCGGCCCAGGTCACCGACCGTGTGCTGCATTACCACGGCGGGTACGGGTTTGCCGCGGAGTACGACATCGGTTTGTACTACCGCAGGGCGCGCGGCTGGCCGCTGGTGCTCGGCGACCCCGCTGCTCAGTACCAGCGCTTGGCAGACCGACTGTTCGGGGCAGTCTCTACCGATGACGCGTCGAGAAAGCGGTAGCCGCAATGGATTTCAGTCTCTCCACTGAGGCGACGGCATTCCGTCAAGAGATCAAGGACGTCATCGCCCTCACTTACACGCCAGATCGTCGCGGTGAACACCATCGCACGGGCACATTCGCCTGCCCGGCCCTGTATCAGGAGCTCGCACGGCGCGGCCTGCTTGAACGAATTGTGCCGGGGCTGGGCAAGGGTGATCCGATCGAACTCTGGATCCTTTTCAACGAGCTCGAGAAGGCATCGGTTCCCTACGACGCGCTTTCTGTGATTCTGATCGTTTCCGCGATGGTCAACCGGCTAGGGACCGACTTCCAGCGAGAACGCATCCTCGCCTCGTTGATTTCCGCGAAATCCTATGCCTGCCTTGGCTACAGCGAGCCAGGGAGCGGAAGCGACGTCGCCTCCGTATCGACGCGCGCAGTTCGCGATGGCGACCAGTGGGTGATCAACGGATCCAAGATGTGGACGACGATGGCCCACGAAGCCGATTGGATCCTGCTTCTGACGCGCACCGACCCGACACTTCCCAAGCACCGGGGTCTCACCATGTTCGTGCTTCCCATGGACACACCCGGCATCTCGGTCGAACCGGTGTGGACGATCGGATCCGAGCGCACCAACGCGACGTTCTTCGACGATGTCCGCGTCGGCGATGAATGGGTCCTTGGAGGCTTAAACAAGGGTTGGGCGGCGATGGGCGTGGGGTTGACGTTCGAACGTGGCGTCGTCGGAGAGACGAACAGCGGTGTTCCGCTGTTGCGGCACTTTCGGCAGTGGGCCGAAGAAACCGGTGCGGCGCACGACCCAGCCATCCGGCGACAGATGGCCCAGACAGCTATTGACAACGAAGTCGCCAAGCTGCTGACACAGCGCTCGGCGTGGATGGCGGCCAGCGGTGAATTGCCCCTGGTCGAGGGTGCGATGAGCAAGTTGTTCGCGACGGCCGCCTACCAAAAAGGTGTCCACTGGTTCCAACAGCGGGCCGGAGCGGCGGGTTTGCTACGGTTCGGCGAAGACGGCGCAGCCGCGGAAGGTTGGATCGAGTACGAGGGACGTCACGCACCGCTGTGCACAATCCGGGGGGGCACTACCGAGATCAACCGCAACATCGTGGCGGAACGTCATCTCGGGCTTCCGAAATGCGTCTGACTCAATTGCGTTTGGGCGAGCTTACTTTTGCCCGGACTTGAACCGAACGAAGGTTAGCCAGGTCTTGCCAGGGCAGGCGTCCAAGTAACGGGGTGGGCGAACCGGGCGCGGGCCGTGGCTACCTCACCGCTAGCGGGCTGGCATTCTCAGGCCCGCGTCCAGGCGCACGACCTCACCGTTGAGCATCGGGTTCTGCGCGATGTGCACGACGAGCTGGCCGAATTCGCTTGGTCGTCCTAGACGTTTGGGATGAGGTATGACGCGCGTCATCGCGCTGAGCGCCTCGTCGGGCAGGACGCCGAGTAATGGCGTTTCGAAGAGCCCCGGCGCGATAGCCATCACGCGAATGGCGTGACTTGCCAGATCGCGGGCCAACGGCAGTGTCATCGCCGCGACGCCCCCCTTCGAAGCGGAATAGGCGACCTGGCCGATCTGGCCGTCGTAGGCGGCGATCGATGCGGTATTCACGATGACACCCCGCTCTTCGTCGTCGAGCGGGGTGGTCGTCATCCGAGCGACCGCCGACCGTATGACATTGAACGTGCCGATCAAGTTGACGCCGATCACCCTGGCGAAATCCGCCGTCGGATGTGCGCCATTTCTGCCCAACACCCGACGAGAGATACCGACCCCGGCGCAATTCACAACTATCCGCAAGTCGCCGGCCGACTGCGCGAGGTCGAGTGCCGCTTCGACATTGGATTCGTCGCATACATCCGTTGGCGCGAATAGAACGTCATTTCCGAGGTCGGCCGCAACCGTCCGACCGGCAGAACTCGGCAGATCGGCGATGACGACCGTGGCGCCGCTATCTCGCAACGCTGCGGCGGCTGCAAGCCCCAGGCCGGAACCGCCTCCGGTGACCAACGCTACCGAATCATCCACCCGCACCGCGCGACCCCTTCCAGATCAACACCTATTTTCTACTAACGAGCAGAATACAAGCCTGGCCTGCCACCAGCGGCAATCGTGCACGACGGGCCGATGCCGAGCGATACGGATCCCGGTCCGGCCCATCGCACGCGTCAACGGCGACCGGAGAATTGCGGGGTTTCTCGTATACTCGGGCGGTGACGACGAAGAAGCGGACCCGGGCGCCATTCGCGAAGTCAGCACGAACGCGTGCGCGGATCCTCGATTCCGCCGCACGAGTGTTCAGCCAGAACGGATACGCCGCCACGCGCCTCACCGACATCGCGGAGGCCGCCGACGTCAAACAAGGCAGCCTGTACTACTACTTCGACTCGAAGGACACGCTCGTCGCAGAGATGCTGCGCGTCGGACTCGAGAAGACGCACGAACACGTCGTCTCGGCCGTCGACGCATTGGGTGCCGAAGCCTCGGCGACCGCACGTCTTCGCGCCGCGATTCATGCTCATGCCGAGGCCGTGATCGAGGCCGTCGACTACACGGCAGCCAACGCACGCATCGTCGGCCAGCTTCCCGACGAGCTCCGCAAACGCCACATCCGCGTTGACCAGCGGCCCTACGGCCAGCTCTGGGACGGACTGCTCAGCGATGCGCGCGACGCGGGCGAAATTCGAGGCGATCTTGACCTGCAGACCCTGAGGCTCCTCATCCTCGGATCGCTCAACTGGACCGTCGAATGGCCGGACCGTGCCAAGCGGTCTCCCGACAAGGTGGCCAAACTCCTCACCTCAGTACTTTTCGACGGGATCACCATTCGCGACCATCCGATCCCGATGCAGGCCGGCGCCTAACGCCTTCGTTCTGTCGGCCACTGCTTTCGCTACGCCGCTATTCCGCAACCGGCGAATAATCGGTAAACTGTATAACTGTTTACTCAGCGGTGTCTGCGCGCCCTCGCCACGGCGCGCGTCTACCACGTTCGCCGCGGCACCCTGTCGCCAACTCGAGGGAGAAGGTTTATATGGAACTGGGCGTAGAGGACGCGCGGGTAATCATTACCGGGGCGACGGCAGGCATGGGACTGGCAACCGCGCACGTCTACGCGCGAGAGGGGGCACGACTAGCCCTTCTAGCGCGCGGCCGCACACAGCTCGATCAGGTGGCGGCCGAACTCCGCGACGCGGGTAGCCCCGAGGTGCTTGCGGTGCCAACCGACCTTGCCGAGGCGCAAAGCGTGCGAGCGGCATTCCAGCAGATCGAATCCTGTTGGGACACTGCAAATGTCGTGATTAACACCGTAGGTCCCGGCCTCGAGCTCGTGGCTGGGTTCGATGAGTTGTCCGACACCGATTGGACGAGAGCGCTCGAGCTGATTTTGCTCAGCGCCGTGCGAACCTGCCGCGCCGCACTTCCGCTGCTGCGAGCTGCCGACTGGGCGCGGATCGTCAACATCTCCGCCCACTCCGTGCAACGGCAATCACCCAGGCTGATCGCGTACACAGCCGCCAAGGCCGCATTGACCAGTATGACCAAGAACCTGTCCCAGACACTCGCCCCGGAGGGCATCCTGGTCAACACCGTCTCGCCGGGAACATTCATGACCGAGCAGGTCAACAAGTTCATCGAGGCGCTGCCTCAAGAGGCTACCGGACCGCGCACTGCCGAGAGTGTCGGCGCGCTCCTGCAACAAGTTTTCGGCGACGCCCTCGGCTACCTCGGTCGCGCCGGGCGCCCAGAGGAGATTGCGCCGATGATCGCGCTGCTGGGCTCGCGCCTCAACTCGTTCACTACGGGGGCAGATCTCAACGTGGACGGCGGCTCGGACTTTCGCTGAGTCGCAAGGACTACCGCAACCTCCACTGCGGCTTGCCGGCTGCACCGCGAGTCACCTTCACGGTCTCCACCCCGTTGGCCAACTGCGTGTAGTGCACGCCGTTGCGGATGGCATCGGTGCGTCCGACGTCGAGTGAGTCCCAGATCGCCTTCACTGTTCCCTGCACCGCCAGCGGCTCGTTGGCCGCGATCTGGTGAGCGATCTCGTCCGCGCGTGGCCAAAGCTCCTCACGTTCGGTAACTTCCGATACCAAGCCCATCTGCATGGCGCGGGTGGCCGACATGCGTTCATTAAGACCCATGAGAGCGATCCGCAGCACTTCACCCAGCGGCATCCGGGCGGCGAGCCCCACAGGCTCCAGCACGGCGGCGAGCCCGTAACTCACATGCGGATCGAAGAAGGTCGCATCCTCGGAGCTGATGATGATGTCCGCCTCATTGAGCAGGTAGAAGGCGCCGCCCGCCGCCATCCCGTGCACCGCACAGATGACCGGCTTCCACACCTGATTCGCCTTAGGGGACAGATAACCGCTGGGATCCTCGCGGCTCCACAAATTTCGCCGTGACACCATCTCCAGCGTGTCGTCGGTGTCCACGCCCGTGCAGAAGGCGCGCTCACCGGCAGCTCGCACCACGACCGCGCGCACCTCGTCATCGAGCCGGACATGCCGCCAGATTCGCAAGAAATCCTCGCACATACGCTGATTGAAGGAGTTCAGCCGGTCGGGTCGATTCAGCGTGATGGTCGCGACATGACTGTCCAACCGGTAGAGCAGAGTTTCCAGTTCCATCATCGCCCCTTCGAAACGGTCGGCAGGTCGTCGTTGCCAGTCTTCTACAGTCGCCACCCGGCGCCCACTAGTTATCGAATCGGAAACAGATTCTAGCCCGTCGTGAGAAGCCATTCGGGCGGCAGCCCGGGATACCAAATGGTTCTCGATGCGGTTAGGCGCGAAAGGGATCCGTCATGTGGCCTGCACGCGTCCACCACCCGCGGATGTCCCGTGCACTCGCCCGGCAACCCGCACACCCGAGGCTTATGGTCGAATGACCCCTCACCTAAGAAGCCTTTTGTTGTGACACCCACGGCATCTCGGGATCGGCGACCATCACCAGCAGCTGGTAGCCACGCTTGCTAAACTCCTCGATGATCGCGGCGTAGGCTGCCGCGGTCCACCCAGCGGGCGAACGCAAGACGACGCCGTCTGCGAGATCGAGGTGATCGATGTCGAATACCAACCCGGCCAACCCACGCGCCGTACCCGCGTAGGGCAGTCCCTCCCCCATCGCATCAGTCCCGTTGCGCATCCGCCGGCACGCCGTGGCGTTGTCGACTTCGATGGATGCGTTGACGGCCAACAGGATCGGACGTTGCCTACGTCCGCGCGCAAACCGCGCCGCGCGCTCCTCGCCGACTCGCTTCTTGGCTTGCCGAAGATCGCTGGCCGCCACGATTACGGCTGGACGCACGAAAATGCGGCCATCCGAGCCGAGCAGCGAACTTCTCCAGCTCCTCGCCGGGTTCGCGATTGCGGGGCGCTCGGCCTCAGAGACCACGAGCGCCACACGGAAAGGACGAGCAGCATGCACGATAGTGGAGGTATTCGCTGAGCCCACGCCTGACGAAGTCATCTCACGGACCCCTTCGACGAAGTTCAGGTGCCAACGCAGGCTTCCAGATCCGGTCCGCTTGCCTCAACACCAGCTGCAGCTAGAATCTACTCGGCTATAGAAAATTTTTCAATGGCGAGTTGTGACCGTAGGTCTACTTCCGGGTCGTTGCGCATATCTATCACCCCGCACTCACGACCATCCACGAAACATTCGGGTTACGGGACCGCGTCGGCTGGTTTGACTGTCGTCCCTCCGCTTGCCTCACCACCTAGCTGCAGCTAGAATCTACTCGTATATAGAAAATATCCATGGCAGGCTCCCAGAGGTCGAGGATCGTAACAATGCAGGTCGCTGTCCAACATGAGCTCATCGAGCGCTACCGCAAGCTCGCTGAGGCGAATTCCACACAACTGAGCGATGGCCCGCAGAAGTTGCCCGCGGGTGAGTACACATCAAGCGAACAGCTGGAGCGGGAACGCGAAATCCTGTTCAGGCGTAACCCGGTGGTGGTAGCGCTCACTGCAGACGTTCCGCATCCCGGGGCCGTCTTGGCGACGCACATCGACGGGGTGCCGCTGCTGGTGACTCGGGCCAGAGACGGAGGCGCCAGGGTCTTCATCAATGCGTGCCGGCATCGGGGTGCGCCGCTCGTCGAGCCCGACTGCCGCAGAACGGGTGCGCGAAATCTGAGCTGCCCGTTCCATGCGTGGTTGTACGCGCTGGACGGCAAGCTGATACGCAGACCGATAGCCTCGGATTACTTCAACGGTGAGTCGTCCAATCTGAAGGAAGTCTCCTCCGACGAGGCGCACGGCCTCATCCTGGCCCGGCTCGACGGCGCCCCCGTCGACGCCAATGCCTACCTGGGTCGGTTGAGCGAGGATCTGGACAGTTTTGGGCTGGCCAACTTCCATCACGTGGAGACACGCAAGGCAATTCAACACTCCAACTGGAAGATGATCGTCGACACCTTCCTCGAGACATATCACGTCTTTTCGCTGCACAACTCTTCTATCTCGCGGCTCTACCACTCACACCCCCAGCTGTTCGACGCCTTCGGTCAGCACTGCCGCAGCATCGGCGTCCGAAAATCGATTGATGACATCGGCGAGGACCGGAGCACCTGGCAGTTTCCCTCGCACGCCACGATTCACTATGTCGTCTTCCCCAACACCCTCGTTGTCCATCAGCTCGACCATTTCGAGGTATGGCGGATCTTCCCCCATGAGACGCCCGGTAGCGCGGTCGTGGAAACGAGCATCTACGCGCCCGAACCGCCCAATGACGACACGATCAAGAAGTGGATTCTCAATCTCGACATCCTGATGCAGGTCACCGGTGAGGAAGACTTTCCGATGTGTACGAAGATCCAGGCTGGGCTGGCAAGCGGTTATGTCGATTCGCTGGTGTTCGGCCAGAATGAGCCCGGGTTGATTCATTTCCACGAGCAGATTGCCGAAGCCCTGTGCCCAGCGAATTCTGGTTCGAGCCGCTGACGCCGGTCAGCTTCTTGCGCCGCGCCGCCACCATTTATGGTGACAAGACGGCCGTCATTGACGGCGAACGCACGTTCAGCTATCGCGAGCTGCTAGACCGCAGTACGCGGCTGGCCGGGGCGCTCACCGTCCTTGCCGGCGGAAACGCAGTGGCGATCCTCGCGCCGAACAGCCACATGTTGCTCGAAGCGCACTACGGCGTGCCGTGGTCCGGTTCGCCTCTGCTCACGCTCAATATCCGGCTGTCTGCGCCTGAGCTCACCTGGATCATCGAGCACGCGGAAGCGACCGTCCTCGTCTACGACAGTTCACTGTCGCCCCTGGCCCACGCGATATCGGAAATGGCTGCCGCGCGGGTGAAATTGGTGTGTTGCGGTGGGGATGATGACGAATACGAACGGCTGCTCGCCGATGCGGAGCCGCGGACCCAGCCGATCACCGACGAGAACGCCTTGCTCTCGCTCAACTACACCAGCGGCACCACTGGCAAGCCCAAGGGTGTCATGTATCACCACCGCGGGGCATACCTGCAGGCGGTCGCGATGGCCACCCAGATGCACCTGGACAGCGGCTCGAAGATGCTGTGGACGCTACCGATGTTCCACTGTCACGGTTGGTGCTTCGCATGGGCGGTGACGACGGCTGGGGGCACCCACGTGTGCCTGCGGGCAGTGGATCACACCGAGATTTGGCGGCTGATCGACGACGAGGGAATCACTCATCTCAACGGCGCACCCACCGTATTGACTTCGATCGCCTACGGCGAGGCGGCCCACCGCCTGAACGTCGAGCACAAGCTGCTCATCGGCACCGGCGGAGCCCCGCCGACACCCACCATCCTGGCGCGGCTCGCCGAACTGAACATGGACGTCATTCACCTCTACGGACTCACGGAGACATACGGGCCCGCCGTCATCTGCGAATGGCAGCAGACCTGGGATTCGCTCGACCCGCCGCGCCGGGCGCGGCTCAAGGCCAGACAAGGTGTGTGCAACATCGTCTCCCAGCCGATTCGCGTCGTCGATGCCGATGGCGTTGACGTTCCGGCGGACGGACAGTCGATAGGCGAAGTCGCGATTCGCGGAAACAATGTGATGGCAGGTTATTTCAAGGATCCTGAGGGTACGAAGGCAGCCGTGCCTGACGGGTGGTTCCGCACCGGCGATCTCGGCGTGCTCCACGAGGACGGGTACCTTGAGCTCCGAGACCGCAGCAAGGACATCATCATTTCTGGCGGGGAGAACATCTCCTCGATCGAAGTCGAAAATGCTATCGCCTCCCACGAGTCGGTGCTCGAAGTCGCCGTCGTCGCCGTGCCCGACGATCGTTGGGGCGAGGTTCCGGTTGCACACGTCACCCTGCGTCCGGGAGCCACCGCCAACCAGGCCGATATCGAGCGACACGTCCGCGAACAGATCGGTGGGTTCAAGGTGCCCAAGCGAATGGTGTTCGGCGCGCTGCCCAAGACCGGCACCGGCAAGGTGCAGAAATTCGCGCTGCGAGAACAGTGGCGTCAGAAGCTGCAGTCACCTGACGTCACAGTCTAATTGGCCACCGGCGCACCGTCAGGCTCGTCATCCGCGTCATGTGGTGTGCCGCCACGAACCAACACCAGGGAGCGTCTATGCCCAACGACCTCATCTCACGGCGCGACGTCGATTTCCTGCTCTACGAGTGGCTGGGTGTCGACGAGCTGCCGAAGCGTGAGCGCTACTGCGACCACAGTAGGGAGACATTCGACGGGGTGCTCGACCTTTGTGAGCAACTCGCCGAGAAGTACTTCGCGCCGCACAACAAGCTGAATGACAGCAGGGAGCCGACGTTCGATGGACGTCACGTGCACGTCAACGCGGAGGTGAAGCGAGCGTACGACGCATTTGCCGCTGCGGACCTCATCGGCATGAGCATGGATTACGAACTCGGCGGCGCGCAGCTACCGGTCACCGTCGCCAGCGCAGGATTCGCTTGGTTTCACGCCGCCAATGTCAGCACTGCAGCCTACCTGATGCTCACCATGGCCAATGCGAACTTGCTGGCCACACATGGAAGCGCGCGTGACCATGAGCGGTTCGTGAAACCTATGCTCGCTGGGCGGTTTTCGGGCACCATGTGTCTCTCCGAACCGCAAGCCGGGTCGTCGCTCGCCGACGTCACCACCCGCGCCGAGCCCACCGACGATGGCCATTACCGACTTTTCGGCAACAAGATGTGGATCTCCGGCGGTGAGCACGAGATCACCGAGAACATCGTGCATCTGGTCCTCGCGCGTATCACGGGGTCACCAGTGGGGGTCAAAGGGCTTTCCTTGTTCATCGTGCCGAAGTTCCTTGTCGACGACGATGCCGCAATCGGAGAACGAAACGACGTCTCCCTAGGCGGACTCAATCACAAGATGGGATACCGCGGCACAACAAACACCGTCCTGAACTTCGGCGAGGGTGCTCATCGTCCGCTGGGTTCAGCAGGTGCGGTGGGGTACCTGGTTGGCCAACCCAATGCGGGTATTTCATACATGTTCCACATGATGAACGAGGCCCGACTTGGCGTCGGTATCGGCGCCGTCGCGCTGGGGTACACCGGCTACCTCAAGTCCGTGCGATACGCCAGCGAGCGGTTGCAGGGCCGCGTTCCAGCCCGCAAGAACGCGGAGGACAAGCCGGTGCCGATCATCGCCCATGCCGATGTCCGCCGAATGTTGCTGGCTCAAAAAACCTACGTCGAAGGCGCTTTGGCCCTGGCGTTGTATTGCGGATACCTGATCGACACCCGTGCCAGTAGCGAGGAACAGAAAGAAGCCGAAGAAGCGTCGCTGCTGCTTGATGTGCTGACACCGATTGCCAAGAGCTGGCCCTCCCAGTGGTGCCTTGCGGCCAACGATCTCGCGATCCAGGTTCACGGAGGCTACGGATACACCCGCGACTACGACGTGGAGCAGCACTACCGCGATAACCGCTTGAATCCGATACATGAGGGCACGCACGGCATTCAGAGCCTCGACTTGCTCGGACGCAAAGTGACTCAGCACAACGGCGCAAGTCTGGCCTTGGTGTCTGACCGCATCGACAAGGCGATTGCGGGTGCGGTCACCCTGGGCGGGGAATTCGCACACCTCGCCAATCAACTCGCGCAGCGGTGGGCCCGTCTGGTCGAAGTAACAGCGAAACTTATCGGTGAGTCCGATCGCGAACTGGCGCTGGCCAACAGCGCGATTTATCTCGAGGCGTTCGGCCACTTGGTGATTGCGTGGATCTGGCTGGAGTTGATGATCACCAGCGCGCCGAAGAACACTGACTTTCACGCTGGCAAGGTGCAGGCTGGCAGGTTCTTCTTCCGCTACGAACTGCCCCGCGTCGATCCTCAGCTCGATTTGCTCGAGACCCTCGATAGCACGACCCTCGATATGAAGACGGAATGGTTCTGAAACGCGCCCAGCCGACATTGAGCCAGCGAGAGCCGGCCTGAGGGCGCATCACCGGTATGAGTGCATTCCGTCCTGGGTCATTCGACGGGGTGCTCCGCTAGTCGGGTCGGTAGGCAGGCTCGATCGTCACACCGAATGAGCGGGCCGCGAAGGCGACCATGTGATAGTGCCCGACCACCATCGGCACCTCGATCAGCTGCTCCTGGTCGTAGTGCGTCGCGAGGACCGACCATGTCGATGCCGAGATCTCGCATTCATCGTGGAGCTCGTCGGCGCTTCTCAGCAGCGCCGACTCCAGATCCGTCCACCCATCTGCGTCGGCACCGACACGGACCCGGTCGACCTCTTCGGAGGTCAACCCGGCGTCCGCGGCAAACACCAGATGATGGGCCCATTCGTAGTCGGCCCCGCACCGGTCGGCAGTCCGCAGGATCAGCAATTCACGGTCACGGGCAGACAGCTTCCCGCTGAGGAGGCCTCCGCACAGGGGCAGCCAGCGGCGGAACAGCCTCTGGTGTCGCACCAGGGTAGTGAACAGGTTCAGGTCACGACCCGGCCCGACTTTATCGAGCAACTCATTCGTCGCGTTATCGCGCTCATCGATCGGGAGCGGCGCGATGCGCACTTCGGAGCGGTCTTTCCCTGCCGAGGCCACGCCCTCAGGCATGCGCCGGGACGGCAATGGGCGGGAATGCACGCTCGGTGTCGATGCTCTTCAACCGGGGCAGCACCTTCTCGGCGAACAATTTCTGATTGGCCGTAGCGATCTCGGGGCTCATTCCCGCGAAGGACAGTACCGCCGTCATCCCGACGCCGTCGATGCGACGAACGTGGTCGGTCAACTGCTCCACTACCTCGTCCGGCGTGCCATAGACCTGCAATTCGGCGAGGAACTTCACGAAGTTGTCCGGCCCGTGCTTTTCGATGTTGGCGGCGAACTTGCCGTAGTACTCGTACCCGGGGACCTTCGCCAGGCCGGCGTTGCTGAACTCGTACCAATCGAACGTCGATTTCGCGTACCTGTAGTGATACTGCTCGTGCAGCTCTTGCGCCGCAGCCGAGGACTCGTGCACGATCACAAAGGACATGAGCAGTGGTTTAGGCGGCTCGTAACCGTTCAACTCGACGAACCGCTCGTTGTACTTCTTGACGTCGGCGACCGTGACGTCCCAGGGCTTTTGGGCGATCACCATGATGCCCACACCGAGTTGAGCGACGATGTCCATCGATTCCGGCGACACCGAGGATGCGTATGCGCGGTTGCGCAACGGAGCCAGCGGCCGGGGTCGAAGTTGCACGGGTGGCTGTTTCCAGAGTTCACCGTCCGACTCGATGATTCCGGTGTCGAAGGCGTTGAGGATGCCTTGCGCATACTCCTGGAAGCGCTGGCGCGATTCCCCCATGTTCAGCCGGAAGCCCTCGAATTCGTGGCGGCCCAGGCCGCGGCCGATACCCAGCATCAGACGACCGTTCGAGAGGTGGTCGAGCACCGAGAGCTCCTCAGCGACCCGCAGGGGCTCGTGCCACGGAAGCACCACGACGGAGGATCCCAGCCGGACGTGTTTAGTCTTGGCCGCCAGATACGTCAACAGCTGCAGCGTGTTTGGTGACACGTCGTAGCCGCCGAAGTGGTGCTCGGCGATCCAAAACGACTCGAAGCCCAGTGGCTCCGCCTGTTCTGCAAGCGCGATCTCGTGCTTGTACAGCGCTGAGTCGGAACGATCCTCGTCGGGGTTCTGGAAGAAGACGCTCTTGCCCACGTGCATGTGTTTGACCTATCTGAAGTTCGGTTGACAGCTAGATTCTACCATAAAGTAGAATTTCGTCTACAGTCGTTCGCCGCACTTAGCGTGCTTCCCATACGGGCGAACGCTTCTCGGCGAACGCGCGAGGCCCCTCCTTCGCGTCCTCGCTGGCAAGGAGTAACTCGCCCTCCCGTGCGACCCTCGCCCACTTTGGTTCCTCGGCTTCGATGATGCTGCCAACGGCTCCGTAGGCTACGCGCTTGCTCGCTTGGACGGACAGCGGCGCATTCACGGCGATCCGCTCCGCGAGCTGCAGCGCGTTTTCCAGCGCTGTGCCGTCAGGAACGACCCTGTTCACCAACCCCCAACGTGCTGCCTCAGCGGCCGAAATCGGGTCACCCGTGTACAGCAGTTCGAGTGCGACCTTGCGCGGCAGTTGCTCGACGATACGGAAGACACCACCCGCGCCGGCAATCAGACCGCGCTTCACCTCCGGCAGTCCGAAAACCGCGCGCTCCTCAGCGACGATGAGGTCGCTCGCGAGCGCCAATTCGGTGCCGCCGCCCAGTGCTGATCCGTTGACCGCGGCGATCACTGGCTTGTCGATGAAGTGGTGGACGAGTCCGGCGAAGCCCCATTCTGGATGGTGGGGATGCAACACGCTCTCGCCACGGGACAACGCCTTGAGGTCGGCCCCTGCGCAGAACGATTTGTCACCTGAACCGGTGACCACCACCGCCCAGACTGTCGGATCCTGCTGTGCCGCCTCGAGCGCATCACCGACGACTGCACTCACCGATTCGTTGACCGCATTGCGGGCGTCGGGCCTATTGATGGTGATGATGAGGACCCGTCCGCACTTCCGGACGAGCACCGCATCGGTGGCCACGGCTCCGGGCGTGGTCACACCAGCTCCACGATGGTCGCGTTGGCCTGTCCACCACCTTCGCACATCGATTGCAGTCCATACCGAATGTTGTTCGCCCGCATGTGATGGACCATGGTGGTGAGCAGTCGGGCACCGGAGCCCCCGAGGGGATGGCCGAGGGCGATCGCGCCGCCGTTCGGGTTCAATACCTTGTCGTCCGCGCCGATCTCGACCTGCCAGGCCATCGGCACCGGTGCGAACGCCTCGTTGATCTCGAACACCCCGATGTCGCCGACGTTGAGTCCGGACTTGCGTAGCGCCTTCTGGGTAGCCGGGATCGGTGCGCTGAGCATTACGACCGGATCGGCGCCGGCGAGCACAGCGGTGTGCACGCGGGCGATCGGCGTGCAGCCGAGCTCCTTGGCCTTCTCCCCCGACATCACCAAAAGCGCCGCCGACCCATCGGAGATTTGTGAGGCGTTGCCCGCGTGTATAACGCCGTCCTCCTTGAAGGCCGGCTTGAGGCCAGCGAGCGTTTCCACAGAAGTTCCGCGCCGAATACCTTCGTCGGCTGTCACGACTGAACCGTCACCGCGGCGAATGGGCACGATCTGGTCATCGAAAGCGTGCGAATCCTGCGCGGCTGCGGCCTTTTCGTGCGAGGCGACGGCGAATTCGTCGAGTTGGGTTCGACTTAGTGCCCAGCGCTCGGCCATCAATTCCGCTCCCACACCTTGATTTGGGATTCCGTAGAGGGCTTGAAACCGCTCGGGGAACGGACCGGCCCCGAATTCGGCGGCAGAACCGATGGTGACCTGGGACATCGACTCCACGCCGCCGGCGACCACGACGTCGTACTGCCCGGCGATCACGCCCGCGGCTGCGAAGTGCAGGCTCTGCTGGCTCGATCCGCATTGCCGATCGACCGTCACACCGGTGACCGTGTCCGGCCATCCGGCAGTTAGCGCCGCGGTACGTGCGATGTCACTGGACTGTTCGCCAATCTGGCCAACGCAGCCCCAGATCACGTCGTCAACGACGGCGGGATCGATACCGGCTCGGTCCACCAGCGCGGCGAGCACCTGCGCGGAGAGCTCTGCAGGATGAACCTGGGCCAGTGCGCCGTTGCGTCTTCCGACGGGCGATCGAACCGCCTCTACGATGTATGCCTCTACCATGGATTGTGTTCCCTTCATTCTTTGCGTCGAGGACGCCAATTCGATACGACTTGTGAGATCAATTGCGACGCAGTTGATGTCGATGTTTCCGGCGATCGCAGAGCACCGCCAACCCAACGTAGCAGTCCGTTAAAACTTGTAGGCGCCCGACAGGAGGTACTTGGCGATAGTGCGCCGCTGAACTTCTGGCGGACCTTCACTGATCCGCGACACGCGCGTAATGTGCCAGCCGTTGATCATCGCCGCTTCGTTGCTCAGGCCGATCCCGCCCATAATCTGCATCGACCGGTCGTACACCCGGTACATCGCCTCCGCAACGAGCGCGTGGCTCATCGCGGACTCGAATCGCGCCTGATCGCCCACGTCGTGTTTGCGGGCAACGTCAAGCGATGCCAAACGTGATGTGTAGATGTCAATGCAGTTGTCGGCAAGCATATTTTGGATCGACTGATGCTCGCTCAGCGTCTTGCCAAACGTCTTGCGCACCTTCGCATAGTCGGCGGCCTTATCGTTGGCCCACCTACCCAGACCGATCAGCCGCGCAAGTTTCGTCATCTTCAGCAGGCCAGAGCCCTCCATTGCCACGCGGAAACCCTCGCCAACTTCACCGAGCCGGTACTCGTCCGGGATGCGGACGTCGTTGAAGGTGAGAATCGCTTCTTCGCCGCCGATCTCGTCGAACACCTTGACGATCGAGTACAGGTCGTATCCGGGAACATCGGTGGGCACGTAGAAACCGGTCAATCCCCCCTTTCGCGCCGCGAAGCGCTCACGGTCGGTGATGGCGAACGTGATCAAGAAGTCAGCGGTTGGCGCCCACGAGGCCCATTGCTTGGTGCCGTTGAGCACCCAGTGGTCTCCGTCACGGACAGCGGTGGTGGTCATCATCCAGGCGTCGGAGCCGGCGTCGGGCTCCGACATTGCAAATGACCCCTGTACCTCGCCGCGCATGAGCTTGGGCACCAGATCGGTTTTCAAAGCGTCGGAGGCATAGGTCCACAACGCCGTAGGACCTGTACTGGCGTGGGCGAGGACCTGGAAGGCCAGCTGTGTCTGGGGTGAGCCGTAGCGATGACAGAGCGCCTCGAATACTTCAAAGTACAGTTCGGCGCTCAGTCCGCCGCCGCCGAGTTCGGTGGGGCAGAACATCGTGTAGAAGCCGGCCTCAGCCGAAGCCATCCGCGCAGCCCTACGGGCGTGCACTACCTCATCGGCAAGGCGCCCGTCCTCGCGCCAGTACAGCCGCGGGTCGTGCAGAGCCGCCTCGACGGGTTGCTGAATTTTCGCGACTTCTCGGTCGATAAAGGCAAACAGCGCGTCACACAACTCTTTGGCGCCCAAATCGGTGGGGCCGACGACTTCATTCATTGCGACAGCCACCTAATATCACTTCCTTTGAAACCTCGGTCTGGCCCATTTCGGGCCAGACCGAGGCAAGTCGCTAATCCTGTAGACAGGCTTCTACGTCGACGTGATACAGGCGCGCCGCATTCTCGTAGAAAATCTTGCGGCACGCGTCCATAGGCAATTCGTTGAGCGTCTCGTCAACCACTTCGCGCGGAGACATCGCCGTCGAGGCCGGCCCGGGAGACAGGCTTGTCGGGTGCGGGAAGTCGGTCTCGAACATCAGGTTGTCGGCGTACGCCGCGCCCATGTAGCGCACCGTTTCGCGTTCGAACCAGTAAGTGGTGTAGATCTGGTTGCGGAAGTAGTGGCTGGGAAGTTCGCGCTCCGGATAAGCCTTCGCAGCACCGGAGTTCTTCCAGTTCCAGTCCGCGCTCTCGATGAGATACGGGATCCACCCGAAGCCACTTTCGACATTGACAAAGTTCAGGCTCGGGTACTTGTGACACACGCCGGACAGCAGCAGCTCGGACACGTTCTCACACAGACCCATCAACGACATCGTCGTCTCCTGCGCGTAGTCGGCCGGGCCCTGCACGTCCTTGATCATGCGGACCCAGTCCTCTTCAGTTTGAGACTGATACCCGACATGGAAGTTGACAGCGAGCTGACGTTCCTCGGCCGCCTTCAGGATCGGCGCCCAATGGTCGTCGCGCAGGCGCGGCAGACCCAACTTGTAAGGCTTGGCCATGAAATTGATGCCCCGGTGCCCATTGTCGTGGCACCGGTTCAGCTCCTTGACCGCCTCGTCCAGGTCCCAGAAAGGCAGCGTCGTGAGGCAGACGAACCGCTCCGGAGCGACAGAAGCGAACTCGGTCAGGAAGTCGTTGTACGCACGGATGCAATCCAAGACGAGTTCAGGCTCGTTATAGCCCATGAAAGCGTCCATGGAAAATGCCAGCAGATTGGGGTAAGGGATCTCGGCGGCGATCTTGAGCGAATCCATCCGCTTCACCCGCTCCTTGGCGTCGAAAGCCGCCGGGTCCGCCGCCTCCGCGGACGGCGGATGCTTTGGCGGATATTCGTGCCACCCCGCCATCGCATAGCCGGACACCCCGGACAGTCGGCGTCCTCCGATGATCCAGATGTCTTCGCCCCGACGCTCGTCGAAGACCACCTTGGGAGCGAGCTCGCTCCACTTCGAAGGCAGCCGGGACGTCCACAGGTCGGGCGGTTCACTCAGATGTGTGTCGGTATCGATGATGGGGATCACTGGGGCGCTCAATTGAGCAACCTCCTCTTCAGGCACGGCAGCTGCGGCAGCCAGACGACTTTCTACTACATGTTCGAAAATAGCATCTTGAGAAGGCGGAGCGCAAGCGACGAGTGCGGGCACACCATGAACCACGCACAAGCTCGAAGCGGCCCGCTCGCCGTCATTCTGTCTCATGATAGATTCTGTTGCTGTACCGAATCTTGCCGAAAGTTGTCATGCCCACTCCGTCGTTCGATCCAAGACTGCTGCGAGACGTATTCGCCTGTCATCCCACGGGAATCGTGTTCATCGGCGCCACGGTCGACTCCGCTCCGTGCGGAATGGCGGTCAGTACGTTTACGCCCGTCTCGCTCGACCCACCTCTGGTTTCGGTGTGCGTGCAGAACACTTCGTCGACCTGGCCTCGCCTTCGCACGCGCAGCCGGCTGGGCATCAGCGTGCTGAGCTACGGCCACAGCGGCGCTGTGCCGTCACTGTCAGCGAAGACGGGCAACCGCTTCTCCGGAGTCACAGTCGTCTCCTCTACGAGCGGCGCCGTTTTCCTTGACGGCTCCAGTGTGTGGATCGAGACCTGTCTTTACCAGGTCGTCGAAGCCGGGGATCACAGCATCGCCATCTTGCGGATCACCGACATCACTCGGCATGACGGTGTACAACCACTAGTTTTCTATCGCAGCCGCTGCCATGGGCTGGCTCTCGTCGAAGCGTGAACCACCATCGAATCCGCCGTTCGGGCGTTATCAGGAAGGAGCATTCATGCCAGGAGTACAGGACCGCGTCATCGTCGTCACCGGAGCCGGGGGCGGCTTAGGACGCGAGTATGCATTGACGCTCGCGCGAGAGGGGGCCAGCGTTGTCGTCAATGATCTAGGTGGAGCGCGCGACGGCACGGGCGGCGGGAAGAACATGGCCGACGATGTGGTCGAGGAGATCCTGAACGCCGGCGGCCGGGCGGTGGCCAACTACGACAGCGTGGCCGAGACAGCCGGTGCCGAAAACATCGTCAAGACCGCGCTCGACGAATTCGGCAAGATCGACGGCGTCGTCAGCAATGCCGGTATCTTGCGTGACGGCACGTTTCACAAGATGACCTTCGAGAACTGGGACGCCGTGCAGAAGGTGCATCTCTACGGCGGGTACAACGTTATCCGCGCCGCGTGGCCGCATTTCCGCGAGCAGCACTTCGGCCGCGTCGTGGTCGCCACCTCTACCAGCGGGCTGTTCGGCAACTTCGGCCAGGCCAATTACGGTGCCGCCAAGCTCGGCCTCGTCGGGCTGATCAATACGCTGGCGCAAGAGGGTGCAAAATACGACATCACGGCCAACGCCGTGGCACCGATCGCTGCGACGCGCATGACGCAAGACATCATGACACCGGAGGTCTTCGAGCGCCTGACGCCCGAATATGTTGCGCCGGTGGTGGGTTACCTGATGACGGAGGAGAACTCCGACAGCGCTTCGGTGTTCATCGTCGGCGGGGGCAAGGTGCAGCGCGCGGTGTTGTTCCAGAACGACGGTGTGACCTTCTCCGGGGCAGCGCCGAGCATCGACGACGTCGCGGCGAAGTGGGGCGAGATCACTGACGTGTCATCCGCCAAGCTGGCCACCTTCGAGGTCGACGCGCTCTAGACACACGGCCGAGGTGCCGCCGCGGGCACGACGCGGCGGCACCGTCGAGCGCTACGCCTCATAGCCGTCGGTGCCTGCCCGCGCCATCACGACCCGACCTATGACCGAGCGCGCCGACATCCTCAGCAAGCACTCGACCAAGGTCGCCACGTCGTCAGCCGGGATCATCGCCTCGGGAGCGATGCGTCCACGCACCCACTCCGACATGTCGGTGTCGACGTAAGCAGGTGCGATGGAGGTAGCAGATATGCCGGTGCCCGACTCCTCGGCATTCAACGTGTCCACCAGCGATGCTATCGCGGCCTTTGAGGCGCCGTACGCCGCCAGTTGGGCCTCGGCATAGGTCGCGGTGATCGACGAAAGCACGATGATCTTGGCCCCCTCGGACGGATGCCGAGCGACCGCCGATCGCAACAGCGGTAACGCTTCCTGAATCAGTACGAAGGGACTCCGGAAGTTCACCGCGATGGTCTTGTCCAGTCGCTTCAGCGGGTAGTCGGCGATCAACCCTGCCGTGCCGACACCGGCATTAAGGATCAATGCCGACATGTCGCCGTATTCGTCGCGGTGCCGCCGAATCAGACCGACAGGCGCGTCGGGATCAGCGATGTCCGCTGCAACGGAAAGTACGGCCGGCGCGCCTAATTCGCGGAGTTCTTTGCGCACCGCTGTCAGGGCTTCTTCGTTGCGAGCGGTGATGGTGAGCGCCATGTTCCGCTCGGCCAGCCGCCGTGAAATCGCCAATCCGATCCCGCGAGAGGCGCCGGTGATGAGGGCAGAACGCGCATGGGCGCCGTCGGCCATCACGCACGACTCTTAGACGTCTCGAACGCGGCGTCGATCTTCCGGAACCGGCGCGCAATCGGCTCGCGGCACTCCTCGTGGGTGAACAAGTACAGCTCATGTGAACCGATTGCGTCGACGACGATCTTCGCGGCGTCGTCGGGCGTCACGATGCGACCCGCGAATCCAGGGTCGTCGAAGTCCACGTCGGTGCCGGCATCCGGACCACCCAGTTGAGCCGGGCGGTTGCGGTGCGAGTGCTCGATGTTGGTGCCGACCTTCATTGGACAGAGCACGCTGACCTTGATCGGCGACTTGCGTAACTCACGGTGCAACGTCTCGGCAAGAGCCACAACACCGTACTTCGTGACCGAGTACGGACCGAGTCCTTCATTCGTGACGACGCCCGCGAACGATGCCGTGAAGAAGATGTGCGCATCCCGGTCGGCCCGCACGATCGATGGGAGAAACGCCTCGACACCATGAATGGGACCCCAAAGATTAACGCCGATCATCCACTCCCAGTCGTCATGGGTGGCATCGACGAGCGGCCCCGTGGCTCCCACTCCAGCGTTGAGGAACAAAATATCGATCTCGCCGAAGCGCTCACTCACCTGCGCCGCGAGGCTGTCGACGTCGGAACGCTTCGAGACATCGGTGCGAACCAACAGCACCTCGGTAGAGGTCGGCAGTTCCGCTGCAGCCGAGTCCAAGGCCGCCTGTTCGATGTCGGCCAGCACAAGTCTGCAACCTCGATCCGCGAGGCGGCGTGCCGTCGCCAAGCCGATCCCACTGGCCCCGCCGGTGATGACGGCAACTTTCCCGATCAATAAATCAGTCGAACTCATGGGCGGACCCCATCCTTTGCTGTCACCGTGCGTTAACGCTTCTCGACCGCGATCGAGAGACCCGTATCGAGGATCGTCGTTACTACGTACTTTCTACCGTTCAGTAGATTCTAGCCCACGCCGCGTGGCGCGAAAACGAAGTCGTCGGAACTAGCGCCGCCTTAGGCGATTGCACCTTCCATCTTGAGCTCGCCGAAGGTGACGTCGTCGACTCCGATCTCGCGCAGGATGGCGTCAGTGTGCTCGGCGAATTGGGGCGCCCGCTTCGACGGACCGGTCGATGTGCCGAATCGAATCGGGTTCGCCACCAACTTGTGCGGATCACCCTGTGCGTCAACGACTTCGACGATCCCACCGTTGGCGACCAGGTCCTCGTCGTGGGCGAGATCCCAACTATCTTGCAACACGGCCCACGCACCACTGCATCCCGTGAGCCGTCGCTCACATTCGTCGAGGGAATGCCGGCCGATCAAATCCGCGACGATACGACATGCCGCGCGGATGTTCTCGGCAATAGCCTCGAGCGTGGCAAAGCGCATGTCCGAGGCGGCTTCCGGGCTACCCATGCAGATGCAGAACTCCTGCCAATAAGGCAACGGATCGAGCATGGCCAACTGAATGAACCGGCCGTCCCGCGTGCGGTAGCTCCCGACCAGCGGATTGCCCGCAATGGGCGTGTCGAGTTCCACTTTTGGCAAGTGCCCACCGCTCATCAGCGCCATGTTCACCTCGAACTGCGTCGCCCATGCCCCGACGCCCAGCAGTGACACGTCGATCACCGCCGGATGTCCAGACATGCGACGTCCGTAGAGCGCGGCGGCCACGCCGCCGGCGATCGCGAGCCCGCCGATGTTGTCGCCATACGCACCGCACGGCATATCGGCGGACCGCTCGGCCACGCACGACGTCGCCCCGTCTGCGCTGCCCCCTCTCGCCCAAAATGCGGTGACGTCATAACCCGGCCGGTTCCTGCCGGGACCGCGACCGCCGAATCCACTACCCACCACGTAGATGATGTCGGGATTGATGCTGCGGACATCGTTGACATCGATGCGCAACTTGGACCGGATCGCCGGCAGGTGGTTGGTCAGGATGACGTCGCTGCGCCGGATCAGCTCCTCGAAGATCGGCCGCGCCAACGGGGATGTCAGACCCAGCCCGATACTCCGCTTACCCCGATTGGGCGCCTCGATGTGCGGCGTGAACTGGGTCGATTGCTCTGACGACTCCCTGTGCGGCGCCGCGAACAGGTTGCGCTGGGCGTCACCCGTCACCGGATTCTCGACCTTGATAACGTCAGCGCCCCAGTCGGCGAGTATGGCACCGGCCGACGGCACGAAGGTGAACTGTGCTATCTCTAGGACTCGCACGCCCGCGAGGGGTTTGTCCATATCGACACCTTCTTTGATCTCGATCAATCGGTAGTAGATGCGCGTCGCAAAGTCAGGACGAACGCTGCGAGTTCAGAGTCCGAGGTCACGCCCGATCAGCTCCTTCATGACCTCGGTGGTCCCCCCGAGGATCGTCTGGATCCGTACGTCGGCGTAGTCGTTAGCCACCCGGTACTCCCTCATGTAGCCGTAGCCACCGTGGAGCTGCACGCATCCGTCGATGACCTTCTTCGCAACTTCCGTGCACCACCACTTGGCCTTGGCCGCCTCGACGGCCGAGAGGTCGTTCTCGATCACCGCTGACAGGCATCGGTCGATGTACTGCTCGGAGACTTCAAGCTCGGTATCCATCTCGGCCAGCAAAAACCTGTTGTGCTGGAAGCTGCCGATCGACTGACCGAACGCTTTGCGATCCTTGGCGTATTGCAGCGTTTGACGCCAGGTTTCGCGGGCGCCGGCAATCGCGGAGATCGCAATCGACAGTCGCTCAGAGGGAAGGTTGTGCATCAGGTGGTAGAACCCGCGGCCCTCCTCGCCCAACACATTCGCCACCGGCACGCGAACATTCTCAAAATGCAGTTCGGCGGTGTCGTGTGTGTGCAGACCGAGTTTGTCGAGCTTGCGACCACGGACGAAGCCCGGCATGTCACGCTCCACCACAAGGAGCGAAAACCCCCGGTGGCCGGCAGAGGGATCGGTCCTCGTCACGACGACGACGAGATCTGCGTTGATTCCCGAGGAGATGAACGTCTTCGAACCGTTCAGGACCCATTCATCGCCCTCACGCACGCCGGACGTGCGGATCCCGGCCAGATCGCTACCCGCACCGGGCTCGGTCATCGCGATCGCAACGATCGTTTGGCCGCTGATGATCCCGGGCAGCCACCGGCGTTTCTGCTCGTCAGTCGCCAGCGACTTGAAATACGGCCCGACGACGTCGTTCTGGAGCGTCAGGGCGGGAACGCGGGTTCCGAACTTCGACAGCTCCTCATTGATCACCGCGTTGAAGCGGAAGTCGTCGCTGCCCCCGCCGCCGAATTCCTCGGGCATATTGAAACCGATCAGACCGTATTTGCCCGCGGCGATGAACGCCGATCGGTCAACGATGCGCTGCCTCTCCCACTCTTCGGCGTAAGGTGCGACCTCGCGTTCAATGAAGTTCTTGGTCGTCGCACGGAGTTGCTCGTGCTCGGCGTTGAAGATCAGCCGTCTCATCCGATACCCTTTGCGCTTCGTTGCGGATTCGCCATGTGAGCGTCGCGTCGTTCGCCGTTAGCCCCCAGCTAATTTTCGGTTTCCGGACAGATTATACTAACGAACCGGATTTTCGTAGGTCGACGCCGAAGGTCTGCTGCCGGCCTAACGGTTCACGGCATGAGCAGATCGTCAAGTGACCGTCGGAACCCACCCGGCGATTCGATCCCACAACTGGTGTCGGTGGCTGGCGAAATTGTGGCAGTGACCTGACTTCGGTACCAGGTGCAGTGTCACATCGGCGGAGCCCGTGTAGTTGGCAGGTTCGGCGTATGGATTGGGCGAAACATCAATCGCTGCACCGAATCCCAGGAACACGGGAACATTTACTTGTGGCGCGTAGCGCTCGACGAATCCGGGCGTGGCAACCTCGGCGCCGGCGCGCACCGGCACCCGACTTTGTGCGGCGGTGTCGGCGCCGATCACCTGCTGTGGTACCTCGCCGGCATAGAACAGGCCCTCGAGATGTGACCGCGGAACGGTCATGTGGCTATCCTGCGGACTGGCACCCGAAAGTTGGCAAGCCAGCGACATTGACTGCTGGACCCGGCTTTCGAGATCGGCGGCATCGGTTGTTTCTTGGTAAATGTTGGTGATTTGCACCCCGTACCCCAGCAACGCCACCGCGTCATAGATACCGGTGTTGGCCTGCACCATCGTGGTCAGGCATGCGCCCATTGAGTGGCCCACACCGACCAGGGGGGCGGCCAGCGGCGAAACGCCGTCGATGAGATCACCATCGCGCAGGCCTTCGCGGACCTGCCGGGCCACCTCCGCGTCGCCGGCGGCCAGCAACTCCAGCCCTAGCTGACCGGATGCCGCCGGGTCAGTGCTCATTCCGACACCGAGGTGGTCCACGGTGATGACGACAAAGCCAGCGGCGGCTAGGTGCTCCGCGAAGCTGTAGCCGGGGTGCCCGTCAATCTGCATGTGCCAATAGCGCTTGTCGTATAGGCCGCCAGCCAGACACAGCAGCGCGGCGACCGCGTCGGCGGGCCGCGGCGGCAGGAAGACCCATGCTGCCTGGGTCAGCAGCTCGCCAGTCGTCACGCCGGCCGTCACGTCGAACGTCAATGGGATTGTCATGCCTCATCGACCTCGGCGGCGCCGGCCAGTGGGATGGCGCCACTCACCAGGAGGATCGGAATCCAGAAGCGCCTCAACACTCGGTATACCGCGTGCATTCCTCCTGCTCACTCCGAACCGCCTCACCGCCGGTCGCAGCGGGGTGCCCACGTGACAACTAGGCGCTTGAGCCATCGTCTTCATAACGGAGCTTGAGTTCCGCCTTGATACGAAAACATCTGTACCGCAGCTTCATTGGGCTGGCGGCACTGGGCGCTGCGGTTCACAAGTCGTGACGCCACACAGCGCGACGCCGCCCCCCAGCGATCACCCAACGTCAGCTTCAGTAATAGGTAGTAGGCCCGGCTTCGCCGCCCGGCGGCCGGTAACCTCCCGCCGAGTTCCGCAGCTGCCAGATCTGGTCAGGGCACAAAAAGTTGACCGCATACGAGACCAGGTAATTGGCCGAGAACTCATCGTTGGGCGTGACCTCACCCTTCACGTCACCCATAATCTGCGGGTAGGTCTCGCCTCGGCTGACCTTGTCGCAGATCCCATAGCCATAGCCGATCGCGTCATTGTTTGGAAAGTTGTAGTGCTTTCGCACCACCACATCAAACGTATATTCCACCTCAGGCGGCGGCATGGCACGCGCCCCCGGTGCCAGGGTCAGCGTGATCCCGCCGACCGCAGCCCCTGCGACGAACAAGGCGACCAGCGACTTGCGACACTTCATCGCTTTGGTCTCGACCAATCGTCCGGCATCACCGCAGCCGAGCCGAGGTCCACCGTCGCTCGATCGACCAGCCGACGTGACAAGTCTCCGCACGGCTATCGCCATAGCCCACTACATTAAACTATATAACGGATAAGATCCAGCCAGGTCAGCATCTAAGACCTGCGGCTCGACGGGGCCGGCTGGTATGGCCGATCCGAGCTGGCGGGATGGTCTACCACAGCTTCGCGCAAGTTACGACCGCAACGGAGGGACCGTGCTTTCGGGCGCCGAGATGTCCACGGTCGTGGGTCCTTTCGAATGGCTGACCCTTGCGATCGCCGACGAACTTTGCTCGGGCGGCATCCGGGGCAGCGCCATCGCTTATAATCTTTAAATGATTTTCGATCTTGGCGTGCTGCGAACTCTCCCGGCGATAGCGCTTGTTGCGGTTTGCTCTGCGGGCGTGTCGCACGCGTCGCCATCGGACGGCGACGAAACCGGACAGTGCTCCTTCGTGCTGTCGGCGCCCGAGGTCGTGGAGTGGTCGGGTGCCAACTCGGTGATGGTCACGATGCATCCGGGGCCATGCACCATGGAAGCGGTCCCCAACTCAATGGTGGTGTGTCTGTCCATTGCGGGCGACGGTTCGCCTGCGCAGTGCGCCTCCATGAATGGTCCGAGTGCGGTGTCCACGTACTACTCTTACCGGCCTGGCGCGACATACGTCGTGAAAGGCCAGGGATGCGCCAGCACTTTCAAGCCGCCGTATACGCTCTGCCAGAATTTCGGGCCGTCGCAAACGACCATGTGAACGTGATGGTGGGCTCAGCCAGGGCATCCGAGCTAGACAGGGTCGAAGGCTGAGATCAACCAGCGCCCGCCCACCTTGTCCAAAGTCACCCGGACAGACGACGCGGTATCACTGGGCGCCTCATTGCCAACGGTGACGGTCTGGTTGACATACACAAGCGCCACCGCATGGTTGGGCGTGGCCGACACGAAGGCCGCGGCAGGGACAGTGGCGACCGCCGCGATGTGTTGCTTCTTGGCTCCGGGTACCACTACGTCGTGGATCAACTGTGTGTAGGAGTCCTTGAACTTGCCGGCCAACCGGTCGCGGGCTGCTCCGAGGTCTTTCTCGACGCTGTCGGGTTGATAGGACAGGAGCGCAACGGTGGAGTCCTTGGCCGCCGCGACTGCTTCGATGCCGGCAGTTCTTGACTCCTGCACCGATGTGCCTTGCCACTTCAAATAGCCTGCGGCCGCCGCCAGCGACAACGCCAAAATGGGTAGCACCCAGAACACCGCGAGCCGCGACCACATGATGCGGCGCCGGCGTGGCGGAGACTTGGCACCTTCGGTGTCCTCGGTGTGATCGGTCTCGACGGAGGTGTCCGCTGATGCCGTACCGTCTGGTTCGGCGGCGCGCTCAGCGTTCGCGGCGTCGCCGGTCGTCTCCGACTCGTCGACGTCGGGCGGATCCTGGGTAGCCGTCTCGTCGGCGAGCGTGCCTTCGTCGGGCTCGGTGGCGGTATCGGTTTCAGCCCGCACTGCGACGGTTCCTTTTCTGATTCGTGGGCTTGGTTGTCTGTGCTTCGTCATGGCACGAACGCGACGTTAGAGACCTTCGCCTCTTTCCCGAGCTTCTGCACGGTTATTCGCATTCGCCAATGCCGCGGCTCCTGTTCGTCGGCACCGAGATTCGTGATCTTGACGGACACAGCGACCAGCACCTGGGCTTCGTTGCCCGATTGCGACTCTAGACCCGCCTCGCTCACGGTTCCCACCGACTTCGACTGCACCTTCTTGACCACGTCGAGGAAGGGTTTGGATCGATTGGAGAAGTCGTCGTAGAAAGCGCCGGTCGACGAGTCCAGGACGCGTTGAATATCGGCGTCGGCATGTTGCCAGTCGATCGTCGTGAGATTCAGCGCGCCCTGCCGGCCGACCTGGACCAACAAGTCGCGCTGTTGTTGGGCCTGATGCGACTGATACGCCCGAAATCCCAGCCAACCGACCAGCGCACCCAGTGCGACAACCAGGACGATGCCCAGCATCGTTGCCAGCCGCACCGGCGACATTGTCTTGTTGGCCGGTGCAGCAGCGTCTTTTGCGTCGCCGCCTGCGTCAACCGCGGCGTCGTACTCCTCGGCTTCGTCGTCCTGCACTTGCGCCTTCGGCTCCGAGTCGGGCGCCGCCGCGGCGTTGTCCTCAGGCGCTGCGACCTCGTTGGGCGTTTGCGATGGACCGTCGCCGCTCTGGCCCGGCGTCGCCGCCGGCGTATGCGGATGGTCCGTCTTGTTCAGTTGCTCTTGGGAGGCATCAGCATGCTCTGCCATGTTTGCTCCTTTGTGGCACGGGGGGCCAGGTCGGCTTGGGTGTACATTCGCCCGTCTGGCCCCACATACATGCCGGTTGCTGGATCGTATTGGACGGCTGCGATCGGCGGTGGTGGCGGACCAGGGGGCGACGGTGGTCGTTGCTGTCCGGGCGGCTCCGCACCCGGCCTGAAGTCGGGGACACCCTGCCCGCTATACGTCGCGTTTGGATCACCCTTCCAGTTCCACCCGTCGTTCAGTGGCACGTAGGTTTCGTCGCTTTCGCACAGTTTCACGGTCGGGGCGCGCTTTCCGGGCCGTGTCTCACACGGCAGGTTGCGATTACCGCGCACATTTAGCATCGAGTCTTGCGGGACCCGGCAGTAAAAGTCGCCCTTGGGGGGATCCGGGTAATCCTCGTAGCTGAAAGCCCGCTGTTGTTGGGCCGGCAGGTATCCTGTGGTGCATGGCGGCGGCCAGTTACCGTTCAGGTTGAAGCTCAGGTATGGGGCGCGGAAGGCCTGCTTGGTGTCCCGGTTGGGCACGCCGATCGCTTGGATACTGGCGGCGCCCTGCGGTAGCTGCACCAGAACGGATTCCAGGTTGTCCCGGTAGGTAACTCCCACCTGCCCAACGCTGACCAGATTGGCCAACACGATCGGCAACGTGGGGTTCAGCCGGTCGAACAGCTGTCGGGCCTCGGCGGCCGCTGGACCGGCGTTCTGTAGAAGGCCCGCCACCGAAGAGTCGTTGTCGCGCAATTGCGAGGTGATGGTCGCCAGGTGGGCGGCCCACGCCTGGATCGCATCCGAGGACTGGCTCTGGCTGTCGAGCACCGGCTTGGACTGGTCGATCAAGGCGACCAACGCGTCCAGGTTCTTGCGGGCGTCGATCGCCAACGTACTGGTCCCCTTCACCAGCCGGGACAGTTCCGGGCCCAGCCCCCCGACAGCGACATACGATTCGTCGACCACCGTTTTGAGGTTGTCGCGCGGGATCGCAGTCAGTCCGCGGTTGGTCGCGCCCAGCAGCGAGTTGATGTCGGGCGGTACGTACGTGCGGTCCACAGGGATCACGTCGCCGTTTTTCAGCGACGGGCCTCCCGCGCCGCGTGGCAGCAGCTCGACATACTGCTCGCCGACCGCCGACACGCTGTGCACTTGGGCGCTCAGATCGGCGGGGACGTGCACATCTGAGTCCAGCGCCATCACCGCCTCGACGCCGGTATTGGTCAGCCGCACGTCCTGCACCCGACCGATTCCGACCCCACGGTAGGTGACGTTGCCGCCCGCATACAGGCCACCCGCCTTGGGTAGCTCGAGCGTGACCGTGTAGCGATTGGCCCCGAAAAAGACGGTCGGAACCTGCATGTAGTTGAAAAACATGATGGAGGCCGCCGCCACGAAGAGCGCGCCGAAAACCATCAGCTGGATTTTGATTCGCCGAGTCAGCACGGCTACCGCCCCTGGTCGAAGTGGTAGGGCACAACCAACGGGTTACCGGGGTTGTATTGGCTGCCCGCCATGCACGGGCTGGGCATCTGGCCGATGGTGCGGCCCCACTGCAGTTCGAGCTCGGTCAGATTGCATTCAAACCGGGTGCCGGTGAACAGGCCCGCGTCAAGTCGGCTCAGCGTCAAGTCGAAGATCGCGGTCAAGTTCGCGTAGTCACCGCGCAACCATTTGCTAAGCGTGGCCGTGGGGAACGGGAAGGTGCCAAAGAAGCCCAGCGAGCGGGTCAACGCTGGGCCCGCGTCGGCCAGCGACTGTAGTACCGGGCCGAGGTCCTTGAGCTCCTTGACCAGATTTTCTTTGGTCTTGTTGACCGAGTCAGCGGCAAGCGCACCCAATCTGCTGACATCTCCAAGCGCATCAGCTAGGGCGTTGCGCTCGTCTTTTAGCACGCCCAGAGCGTCCGGGATGGTCTTGAGCGCCTTGTCGATCACCGGCTTCTGGTCGGCGAACTGACCGACTAAGTTGTTCAGGCTGTCGGTCGCCGCGATGATGTCGTCTTTTTGGTCGTTGAGATAGCGGACAAATTTGTCGAGCTGGGTGAGCAGACTTCTCAGGTCTTGTTCGCGACCGGTAAAGGCGGTGCTCAACGCGTTGGTGATGTCCTGGATTTGGCCCAGGCCGCCGCCGTTGAGCAGCAGCGACAGGGCGGCCAAGGTGCGTTCGGTTGACGGATAGCCGCTGCCCGACGACCGCGGAATCAGCGATCCATTTTTGAGCTTGCCCTGCGGCGGGATGCCGGTAGGTGGCGCGAGTTCGACGTGCACCGATCCCAGCAGGCTGGTCTGCCCGATCGTGGCAGTTGCGTTGGCGGGCAGGTCGACGTCGCCGTTGACCGTCATGGTCACCAGCGCGTGCCAACCCTGAACCTCGATGTTGGTGACAGTGCCGACGTTGACATCGTTGACCCGCACCCGGGAATTCCGCTGTAGGTTCTGGATATCGGGCATCTGGGCTTGAACGGTGTAACCGCCACCCTTGGTTCCGGGCAGCCGAAACGAATTCGCGCCGTGGAAGCCGCAGCCGGACAACGCGAGCCCGAGCAGGGCGAGCAGCCCGATGGCTGCGCGGGACACGTACTGCGGTCGGCTCATTGTCCACCTCCGGGCGGCACCATCATTCCGCGCAGGCCAGCGGCCGGATTGGTCGGCGGTCCCGCCGGCGCCCCCGCGGCCAGCGGCGAGGGGCCGGGGACCGCCGGCCCGTCGGCCGGTGCCTCGGGGTTTGGCGGCGCGGGCGGCGACCCCGGCGGTGGCGGGGGAACGTAGTCGGGCCGCAGCCAATCCTCGCTGTAGGTGACTTCGTTGGGACGCGCTGTTGCCCCGACGATGAGGTTTTCTCCCAGCGGCGGGAAGTTGTACTGACGGTTTTTGATGATCGGCGCCAGATACTGCACACAGCGCTTGGCTGATTCTTCGGCACCCCGACGCGCGGCCGACTGCACCACCCCGCACACGAACTGGATGGGGTTGGCGAATTGGTTGACTCCCAGGGCGCCGGTCAACGCCCCTTGTGCGGGTTGGTAGATGTTCAAGAAGTTCTGGAATGTTGTGGGGGCTACGTGCAGAAGTTGTTTGATCTCGTCGAGGCTCTGGTTCACCGCCTGCGACACCGACGCCAACTTGTCCGAGGTGGTGCCGAGCGTCTCTCTGTTGTCGGCCACGAAGCTGCGCACATCGTCGGCAACGTCGTCGAGGTTGCGGACCGCGTTGGCCACCTCGTTGGGGTCGTTGGCCAGCAGGTTGGTCACCGCGGCGAGGTTCTGGTTCAGTTGCCCCAGCAAATCGCTGCTGTCGTGCAGCGCCGAGACCAGGATCGACAGGTTTTTGAACGTGGAGAACAGGTCGTTGCTGTGGTCGCCGAGCGCCGAAATCGCCTGTGACAGTTTGATGATGGTGTTACGGATGTCGGGGCCCTGGCCGCGCAGGTTGTCGGCCGCGGTGTTGATGAATCGCCCCAAGGTGCTGGTCCCACCCGGCTCGGTGGGTTGCAATGTTTGGGTCAACCGCTCGAGCTGCTGACGAAGGTCGTCGTATTCCACCGGCACCGCAGTGCGGTCCTGCGGGATCACCGCCCGATTGGCCAGCAACGGCCCGCCGGAGTATGCGGGCGTCAACTGGATGGAGCGCGGTGTGACCAACGACGGCGAAAGGATCACAGCTTTGGCGTCGGTTGGCACCTTGTACTTGTCGTCGTACCAGAAGGTGATCTTGACACGATCAGGCTGTGGTTCGATCTTCTCCACCTTGCCGACGCGCACGCCGAGGATAACGACGTCGTCACCGTTGTAGAGGCCGGTGCTGTTCGCGAAGTAACCGGTGACATGTGTCCGACCGACACCGCTGGCCGGCAGCACCACCGCGAGGATGCCACCGACGAGCACCACCACCAGGACAACAGCTAAGCCGATCTTCGCATTGCGGGAGCTCATCGCCCACCCCTTTCAGCTGGCTGGCCTGGCGTCGGGCCGATCGGGTCCGAACCGCCCTGCACCGGAGCCTGGGTGGGTGGTATCTGCCCGGGCGCGGGCAGCTCGACGGGCGCGGACGACGGCCGGATGGACTGGCCCTCGCCTGGACCCGGGACAGCGGGCGGTCCCGGCGGCGGCCCGCCGGGTGGCGGGGCGGGCGGCGGCTGCCGATACGGGTAGCAGCCCGGGCCGGGCAACGCCACGCCCGGCACACCGCACGGATGGTCGTTCGGGTTTCCGGTGATGGCGTCCGGCAGGGTCCGCCGAGGCTCGCCACCCTGGCCGGTCCGCGGAAAGGGCAGCGGCAGCGGCGGCGTGCCGGGCTGGCCCGTCTGAGGGTCGGCGCGCTCGGTCGGCGCCAACGTGGCTGGGTCTAGGCCAAGGTCGGAGAAGGCCGCGTCAATGAACGGCTGAATCCACTGGCCGGGCGGCAGGTTCGCGAAATAGGCCTTGAAGAACGGTCCCGATCCCACAGATTCACCCAGGTTCAGGGCGTATCTGGATAGACCTGCGATCGCCTTCTGTACGCGTTCCTTGCGGTTGTCGACGATCGCCAATACCCCGTTGAGCTTGTCCAATGCCGGCTTCAACGGCTCGCGGTTCTCCGCGATGAAACCCTTGATTTGCTGGGCCACCGCGGACAGGTGGTTGGAGATCTGGTCGAGGGCGCTCCTTTGGCTTTTCAATTCAACCAGTAGCGTGTTGGTGTCGGCGACCAGTTTGACCACTTCGTCGCTGCGTTCGGCCAGCACCGTCGTCGCTTTGTTGGCATTGCTCAACAGGTTTCGCAGCTGTGCGTCGCGCTCGTCGAGTGTCTGGGAAAACCGCGCTACCCCCTGCACGGCGGCCTTGAGGTCGGGCGGGGTTTTGGAGAAGGTGTCGGACAAAACGGCCAGCGAGTTGGACAGCTGCTGCGTGTTCAATCCACTAATTGTTGCGGTGAGATCGCCGAGGGCGTCGGGCAGTTGATAGGCGGGCGTGGTCCGCTCGAGGGGTATCGGCCCGCTCAGCTGCCCCTGTCCGCGCGGGGTCACGGCGAGGAGTTTGCTGCCGAGAACAGTCCTCAATTTGATTGCCGCCTCGGTGCGGTCCCCGAGGCTCACGTTGTTGGCGACGCTGAACTTGACCAGCACCCGCGATCCGTCCAGCTCGACGCTGGACACTTGCCCGACCCGGAAACCCGACACCTGAACGCGGTCGCCGGGAACCAGGCCGCCGGCCTCGGCGAAGTATGCCGCATAGGTCTTGCCTTGCTTGAAGAACGGCAGCTTGTCGTAGTTCAGGGATAGCAACATCAAAGCCAAGACGACCCCGATGCCAACGGCGCCGATGAGCAACGGATTGCGTTCGGAAAAGGGCTTCATCGCGGCGTGCACCTCCCGCTGGCCTGCCCGGCCATCTTGACGTAGATCGGCTGGCCACCCTTGCCGTTGAGCTTCAAAAAGAGGTCGCAGACGTAGAAGCTGAAGAAGTCTCCGTAGATGCCCTGCCTGTTGAGTATCTGCGTCGCGTCGGGCCAGGTATTGAGATAGTTATCGAAGAAGTCGTGATCGGCGAGCACGGTTGCCGCGGTCCGGTCCGTCTCGTGCACCACCTTTTGCAGGGGTGGGCGGGCCTGCGCGAGGAGATCGGCGATCGAGCCGGCAGCGGCGTCGGCGTATGCCAGCCCGTTGCTGATGTCTTGCTTACGGGCTTGGAGGCCTTCGACGAGTTCAGCCAGCGAGTCGACCGCCTTGGCGAACTGTTTGCTTTGGCCGCTCAATGAACCGAGCAGGGTATTCAGGTTGGTGATGACCTGACCGATCAGCTGGTCGCGGTCGGCCAGGGTGTTGGTCAGGGCGGCGGCCTCGGTAAGAAACGAGCCGATGGTGCCGCCTTGCCCCTGGAATACGGCGACCAGCTGACCGGTCAGCTTGTTGACCTGGTCGGGGTTCAGCGCACGGAAAAGTGGCCGGAAGCCGCCAATCAGCGCATCGAGATCGAGCGCCGGCTCGGTCTGGACCAGCGGGATTGTCCCGCCCGGATGCAGCCGTTTTACTCCCCCGGCGCCCTCCTCGAGGGCCATATATCTGCCGCCGATTAGGTCCGCGAAGCGGATCGCGGCCCTGCTGCCCTCGGTGAGCACCACCGAATCGGCAGCGGTGAACTCGACGACCACCGTGGAGTCTGGCTGGACGGTGATGTTTTCGATCTTGCCGACCTCGACACCGGCCACCCGGACGAAGTTTCCGCCCTCGAGGCCGGACACGTTGGCGAACACGGCCCGGTAAGTTTTCTCGGGCTCGAAGCGCAACTGGGCGAAAATGGCGATCAGTACAAACGCGCCGAGCAGGCACACGACCAGGTAGATCGTGAGGCGCCATAGGGCACCTATCACATTCTCTCGCATCTGCCTTCCTCTGTTGGCTTCTTCTGTCGCGTCGGGGCGGTGGTCAGGGACCTGGGACGTCTGGTGGCGCTAGCACCGGTACGCACACTTGGTTGAGGACACCGCAGGTTGCCTGCGGCCCGGAGGGCACCGGCGGGACGAATGGTTCCGACCCGGCCGGCGCGGGCCCGGGCTCCCGGGGCCTGCCCGGCGGTGGCGTCGGCGGCAAACCGGGATACAGCGGCGTTCCGTCCGGGGCGTACTGAGGGGCACCGTAGGGTCCAGGGCCCTGGTATCCGGCCGTTCCAGGGACTGGGCCGGGCGCCGGTCCCCCCGGGTGACGAATGCTGGGCGGCAGCGGTATTCCGCGGGTGACTGGGAAGTAGTCAACATACCCGGGGAAACCGAGGCCGGGGTTGGGCCGTATGTCCATCCCGGTGCCGTATCCGGTGTTGGTGACCAGATAGCGGTGCGGCCAGTTCTTGGCGACGTCGGGCAACGATCCGCAGCCCGGCTGGCCGCCCGGGCCACCCTTGGCGCCGTTGATCGGCAAATTGTCCGGAAACTGGTAGGTGTCGTCTCCCAAGAGCAGGCCGACGTCTAGGAGCACCGAATATCCGGTGGCGCCGCCGGCGGCATCCAAGAAGCCGAATTTGATGACATTCTCTCCGCCGACCAGCGTGCAGGTGATCTCAGGGTTGTATTTCATCAGCAGGCGCGTGGTGGATTCGAGCAGGTTGACGCCATGCACCAGGTTGTCCTTGTTCGGGCCGATCAAGTTGACACCGGAGCGGGACAGCCCGCTGACGTTGAGTAGCAACGAGTCAAGTTGCTTGGCCTCCTTGGTGACCGTGGCGCTCGTCGTGCTGGCGGCGTCTAGCACCGCCACGATGTCGCGCGCCGCCGCGCTGTAGGTGTCGCTGAACCCTTTGAGAGCGCGGTAGTCGGCTCGGATCGTCTCGCTGCGGGGATTGATCGCCGTCAACACCTCGTTGGCGTCCGAGATGGCCTCGCCGATGGCTTCGCCGTTGCCGCGAAATCCGTCGGCCACCGCGGTGAGCACCGCGTTCAGTTTGGCAACATCGATTTGGTTCAGCACCCCGACCAGGTTCTGGAAGACGGTGTTGACTTCGACGCTGACGTTGTCCGATTTGACTACCGCTCCGGCCGACAACCGTTTCGGGCTCGGATTCGGGGGGGCGAACAGGTCGACGTACTTGGCGCCGAATGCCGTGGTGGCGATGATCTTTGCCCCGACGTTGGCCGGGATGTGCCTGAGCTGCTCCGGATACAGTTCCAGCTGAAGTCTCACCGGGTTACCCGGCTGGATCGACGCGACCCTGCCGACCTGGACGCCGCGCAACTTCACCGCCGCGCCGGGTTCCATCACCAAGCCCGCGCGGTCCGATGCCAGGGTCACCCGGGCGTACGGCCTGAGGTCTCTGTTGAACGCGGCGATCGTCAGCACAACCAATCCGATGATGAGGCCGAACAGGATGAAGGTCCAGATCGCCGGGTGCAGGCCGGCCTCGCGCCGTCTTTTTGTCATCGTCGTTACCCGGACAGGTGGAAATTGCCGGACACCCCGTAGGCCGCGAGCGCGACCGCCAGCGTGACTGCCGTCGCCACCACCAGCGAGGTGCGCACCGCGCGACCGACCGCCTCACCGACGCCGGCCGGCCCGCCCGAGGCATTGAACCCGTAATAGGTGTGCACCAGCATGACCGCTGTTGCCGAGGCGATGACCTGCAACAACGACCAGATCAAGTCCAGTGGCTGCAGGTAAGTGCGGAAGTAGTGCTCGTAGACACCTGGCGGCTGCCCGTAACCGAAGATAATGAGGCTCCAGGTCGCAAAATATGCCGCCAGCGACGCCATACACCACAGCGGAATCACCACCAGTACACCGGCAACCACCCGCGTGGAGACCAGGTAGGCGACGGTGCGGATGCCCATCACCTCCAGCGCGTCGATCTCCTCGTTGATCCGCATGGCGCCCAGTTGCGCGGTGGCCCCGGCGCCGATGGTCGCCGCGAGACCGATATCGGCGATGATCGGCGAGCCGATACGCGTGTTGATGTAGGCGGACGCGAAACCGCTCAACGCCTGCACCCCGACATCGGACAATGAGCGGTATAGCTGGATGCCGACAAGCCCACCGACGCTCATCGTCAAGGTCGTGACGATGACCACCGTGCCGCCGATTATGGCCAGCGCCCCGACGCCCATGCTCATGTTGGCGATAAGGCGCAGCGTCTCAACTTTGTAGCGGGCCACCGCTTCCCATGTCGAGCCCAGGGCCCTGACGTAGAACGCGGTCTGGCTTCCAATCCGGTTCCACCCGTCGAGAAAGCCGCGCACGCGGTGGGTTAGCCGTGGCGCCCGCTGTACTGCTGGCGCGGCGCTCACATCGTCGCCTTCGTCGTGATCGCGGTCAGCACCAGGTTGATGACAAACAGCGCCATGAACGTGTAGACCACGGTTTCGTTCACCGCGTTGCCGACGCCTTGGGGACCGCCGCCCACGGTAACGCCCTTGTAGCATGCGATTAAGCCAGCGACGAGCCCGAACACCAGGGCCTTCCCGAATGCGATGAGGGTCTCGGTAAGTCCGACGAGCAACGTCAGGCTGGCCGCGAAGGCACCGGGGTTCACGTGTTGGAAGTAGACCGAGAAGAAATAGTCGGTGACCAAACCGACAACGGTGATGATGGAGTTCAGTAACATCCCGTTGAGCGCGAGCGCCAGTACCCTGGGTACCAGCAGCCGTTGGACGGGGTCGATTCCCATCACGCGCATGGCGTCGATTTCTTCACGGATCGTACGAGCACCGAGGTCGGCGCACATTGCCGTGGCGCCGGTTCCGGCGACTACGAGCACCGCTGCAACCGGGCCGATATACACCACGCTCGCGAGCGCTGCGCCGGTGCCGGATGCGTCGGCGGCGCCGATCTCGACCAGCAAGACGTTGATAATGAAGATCGGCAGCGCGCTGAGCGGGACCGCCAAGAAGATGGCTGGGAAGATCGAGACCCGAGCCACAAACCAGGCCTGGTGGATGAACTCTCGCCAGGCAAACGGCAGACGGACCATCTGCATCAGGATGTCGAGCGACAATGCGAAAAAGGCGCCCACCTCGCGCAGGGGCTTCTGGTAAGCGCCCGACCTCGGACGAGCGCCACCCGGGGAGGCCAAGGCAGGCGGGGGCGCATCGGTGGTGAGCGCAGCAGGATCGAGGTCCGTCACAACCACTAGCGCGCCTCTCTGGAGTTGGTCGCAGTTGTCATTAGACCTATGAATCCTCCTCGCAGCGGTTAAAGACAAGCCGCCGCCTTCCAGCGGTGTGATCGGCAGCACAGGGACGGTACATCACGACGTTCATGAAAAGCAACATATGCTCTTTCGGCCGCGGTAATCGAGATTTCGCAGAAAATCTCTTGGCGATCATGCGACATCTGTGCAACCGCCTTCTATTTGCTACATTGTCCGACAAAATCGGTCTGATTGTCGCAATCATTGACGGATTGGGCGCCCGTCATCTGCCTTCCCTGAGCCCTGGCAACTCGCTGGCCAACCCGTCAACCTCCTAACGTACCGCCTGGTCGCACTCGGCTGGCACTGGCCCAAACCCGTCGCGTATGGCTAGACCGGCGTGTCGTTCGAACGCGATGGAACTACTGCGCTATCGCTTGATCGTTTGCTGACACAATTTCTATAGCGTAACGATAGCCATATGAATCATGGCTAATTATCGCCTTCTGCATTTTGCCCAATCGTTCTTACGTGGACCGACACCAGCAATTTATTAGAAGGCTTGGACGATAAATTTATCCGGCAGCGCGAGGGCGCTTATGGCTTTCTTTGGTATCCATATATACACAGGCGCATTAACGAATTCACAATATAATCCACGCTAGCCAGTGATGGCGCAGGGCCCGCATTGCGATCCAGGAAGCCGATCGGGCAGCGGTGGTGCGAACACGACCCGAGCGGCCCGACAGGTCGCGAATTCGGCAACGACTGAGCGGCGACAGGCTGATGCCCACGCGCCAACGAGGCTTTGACCAGTGCTTATCGGTTGCAGCAAGCGGTGAGAATCTGATTACGGCCGGCGCGACCCCGACACCCGTAGGGCGCCCACGCCAAATTAACAAAGCGTCTCAACTACTGGACAACATCCCGCTCGGCAGACCGTCGCCACCAACAGGTAGCCGGGTCAGCCCGGCTCGGCTTTAGGGTACCGAGGGTGGACGCAAGACTTGCGAACGAAAGCGGTCGCTAACACATCCCATTTGGATAAACATATATCTATATGTCGAGTTAATTGATTCGCGGTTTCAATGCGTTGCTGAGCAGTCTGATCGCATCAGTCGAGGGGTGAACCGCAGTGGCTTACGTTTGCACTCGACGGTTGCTGCTCAGTTAACTCGGTCGGATCCCAACGTCGGTGCTTCGGGCTTGTGGGGTTATCGGGTCGCTGGCATGGCTAGCAGGCCATACTGTGTTGTTGTGACCGCTCGGCCAAGGCAACATCGGGTGAGTTCCGGGGCCGCTGACTCCCCCGCGGCTGAGGACGAAGCACGCGAACGGTTGCTGGCCGCAGCCGATGCTTGTTACGCGGAGAAGGGGCCGGTGCACACCCGCATGGGCGATGTTGCCCGGCGTGCGCATGTACACCGGTCGACTGTCTACTACTACTTCCCGAGCAAGGACGCACTGTTGGCGGCGTCCTTTCTGCGGGTGCTTGCTGCCACAGCGGCCGCGGTTGAAAAGTGCTGGCAGACTGATGAGCCATTTCTGGATCAGCTGGTCGCTGCATGCCTGCGGGGAAACGAAGTCGCCCGAAGCTCACCGATAATGCGGTCGCTCGTCGAGGACCACCAAGCCCTCGGGGCTGCTTACCATGCCGCCGAAGGCTCCGAGTTGTGGCGGGCCACACTCGCCGATGCGCTCGTGCGTCGCCTCGAGGCCGCTGCCGCCGCCGGCATAATTCGCCGAGATCTTCCGGCCGACACCTTGGCACGCTGGATTGTCAGGGTCAACTTCAGCCTCGTGGGTGAACCCGCCACGGCTGATGACGGGGGCGACGAGGGCGTGCTGCGAAACCTCCTGGTCGCCTCGTTGAGTCCGCGACCGTAGTCCCATCTGCGACATCAACTCACCCCATCGGACCTTCTCCCTGGTGCCCGAGACCCTGCCGCCCGTGCCCGGACAGATGACGAAACTCTTTGTGCGGCTGCGCCGAGCCGAAAGCGGCTACGCCTACGCGGGATCATGCTTGGCCGGGCTGACGCCGACGCGTGGATTCTGCAACTCGGCCAGCCACTGCCATTGCTTGTCAAGCGATTCACTGGCGCCGGCCGTTGCGGGTGGCTACTCTCCTAGCGGAAGGTACGGCATTTGGTGGAATACCAACCGAGGTGGACTGCTTGTGCGGAAACGGTTCTGGAGCGCGTGTACAGCCGCGCTGATCACTGCGGGTGTCGGCGCGTGCGCAGCACCTCCACCCGCCACACCCGCGCAGGGAACCCTATCCGCAGGGACCGCGAAGGTGGCGATCAACGATAGGGCTCTGCCCGAGACGTTCGCCGTGGCGTGCATGCCGATGGGATCGTTAACGAAAATCACTACCGGTAATACGGCCGCGGGCGTTACAGCTCTCGTATCCAACAAGACTGCGCTCACTGCCGAATCCGTCAGCATCAACGATCTCGGCGGCCTCACCGGAACCTACCTGGCAGGACTCGCCGGCAAGGCCGCCATAACCCTGCAAGATCAGACGTACACGATCCATGGCTGGGTCGAGGGGTTCGATACCGAAAACCCCGGCCAAAGGGCAACAGGCAAGTTCACGATCCAGGCCGCCTGTTAGCCGCCGCCTGACCAGCACATTTCGAACGTCGCCTTCAAGGCCGCCAAGGTTCTTCTTGGCTCTATCGAAGTTAAAGCGTAATATATCTTACTAATTTGTCAGCCCCGTGAGACGGAGTGGATCAAGATTGCAACAACGCCGGGCCGGCATTCAGCTGGATGCACTCCGATGACGGGGTGGTTCGCGTCAATACGGCGGCCACCCTGCCTAGGGACGCTCCGGCATGCGTTACTGGCCGACGCAGACGATCTCGAACGATCCCGCGCCGCATTGACATTGGCTGTGGCCACCGCAGCCGAGCGTTGCATCGACGCGGACCATGCGATTACCAGAGCCCTACTCGATCGACGGCGCTTCACTGCCCACTACCGCCCAGGCGGCGCCTGACAAGGAGGACGTTAAGCATGCAGTATCGGCCGCTTACCCTAGGTGCGTTGGTCGTTGTCGCCGGCACCGCACTGTGCCCCGCCGCACATGCGGATAACGACAACAACACACTCATACCAAACAACAAACGACTCCACGACGGCGTCGTTTCGAACGTCTTTACCATCCAGCATCAGGCTGGATGCACCAACGACGTTAGGCCGAACCCGCAGCTGCAACTCGCGGCCCAGCGGCATACCAGAGACGTGCTGAACAACCGGAGCCTCGACGGCGATATCGGCTCCGACGGGTCTACCCCGCAGGACCGCGCCAACGCGGCCGGCTATCAGGGCCAGGCGTCAGAAACGGTGGCGATCAACCAATCCATTGCAATCAGCGGTAATGATTTGATCAACCGGTGGTACTACAACCCCGCCTATATGGCCACCATGTCCAACTGTGGCAATTGCCAAATAGGAGTGTGGTCGGAAAACAGTCCGGATCGCACGGTTGTGGTGGCCGTCTACGGCCGGCCCGCGCAGGCGGCATGCCCAACGGGGAACGTTCCGCCTGATCCCAGCCCGGACTATGACGCTAGCGACGAACTTGAATTCGGCATCAGCTGGTTGCCCTGGATCCTGCGCGGAGTGTATCCGCCGCCTGGCTATCCGGCGCAATAGAAACCTGTTCTTCGTTGCGGGAGAGCAAATCCCGCACCACGCCGCCTGTGGAGCAAGTCGAATATGAGCGAGGTACGTCGAGAGGAAGCGATGTCGCCGAATCCTCCTTCGCCTTCCTCAAGCCGCGGCAAAACCGCACCTGATCCGTCCACCACGGCCGTGGTGTGCATCGAATGCCAGAACGGTGTGATCGGATCCACCCCGATATTGCCCGCACTTGCCGCCGAAGCAACACCGATGATCAGCTCGATAGCCGAGTTGTTGAGGATAGCCCGGCTTGCCGGCGCCCTCGTCGTACACGCACCGTTCGTAGGGGCCCTTGGGACCGCGGCAGATTCGACGCCGCTGATGCGGATGACCGCGCACGCCACGGCAGACTGGACTGCCGACCATCACCAAACCCAGATCCTCGAAGGACTCTTGGCAACCAATGACCTGATCGTGCCTAGGCACCACGGATTCTCGGCGACTCTGAATACCGAGTTGCTGAAGATTCTGCGCGGCAACGGCATCGAGACCATCATTTTTGCCGGCGTATCGCTGAATGTCGCGATTCCGATCAGTGTCGCCCACGCTGCGGAAGAAGGATTCCATGTCGTTGTGGTCCGCGACGCCGTAGTAGGCACGCCGGCCGAATATGGCGCGCAAGTGCTCGATTACACGATCGCAATGTTGGCGTCTGTAATTTCATTGCAGGACCTCGAACGACGTTGGGCCAGGACCACCCACACCGCTGTCAACGGTTGACGTCAGAGCCGCAAGGAGTCAAATGACGACACTGCAACGTCAAGGCCTGGAGAAGGTCATTCGCACGTGGTGCCCGTCGTGGAGCGATCAGGACAATCAGGGTTGGCTACGCCACTGGAAGGCACACGCCCCCGGCGGACCCACGCTCGAGGACCTGGTCGCCACCCCGATCAAGACAGAGTGGCAGCTTGCCTGCAAATTGTGGGTCCGCACTGGACCCAACCATCCATCGGTGACGATCCTTCAACTGATCACCGGAGGACCGGAAGCCGTCCTTTGCCACAACGAGCGTATCTACCGCGGTGCGCCCCTTGCGATTTCCGGCGTCGCCATTCCGCGTCAATCCGTCCAACCGCAGGCCTAGGCATGGACCTTGGGCTGACCGGTTCCGCCGTTGTCATAACCGGCGGCACTGAAGGCATGGGCAGAGCGACCGCCGAGTGCTTTGCGCGAGAGGGGGCGCGAGTGGCAGTGCTCGCCCGCCGGCAGTCAGCTCTTGACGAAACCGCGGCCACACTCACACGCGCCGGGTGCCCGGATGCGCTGGGGATCGTCACGGATCTAACTGATCCGGCCAGCGTCACCGCCGCCTTCGGCGAGATCGGGTCGCGATGGGCAGAGGTCAATGTCTTGGTGAACACCGTCGGACCCGGCACCGAAATTACCGGTACCTTCGATGATTTGGACGATTCGACGTGGTTCAGAGCTTTTGACCTCATGGTCATGGGCGTGGTGCGCACATGCCGCGCCGCATTGCCTCTCCTGCGCAAAGCAGATTGGGGACGCATCGTCAACCTTTCGGCGCAGTCGGTTCAACGGCAATCGCCCCGGCTGGTTGCCTACACCGCCGGCAAAGCCGCCCTGACGAGTCTGACCAAGAATCTGTCAGTGACGTTGGCGCCCGACGGAATATTGGTGAATACGGTTTCGCCTGGTACCTTTCTCACCGCACAAATCCGCGCATTCGTCGAACCGGAGATCCGCGCTCGGCGCCTAGACATCGACAACGCCGTCGATGTCGGGATGGTTCTCGAGGAAATGTTCGGAGACGCACTCGGAAACCTCCGACGGGCCGGGAATCCGGATGAAATCGCCACAATGATCACGGTTTTGGGTTCTCGGCGCAATACTTTCACCACGGGTGCCGACCTCAATGTCGACGGCGGCACGGACTTTCGGTGAGTCCTGCGCTGGCGAGGCCATGCGAGGTGCTCGTTCACCTGGTTGCCTCGACACTGCAAGCCACTTCCAAGCCACGTCACCGAGGCCTTTGACCTCGCGCGCTCAGCATCGCGACGGTTGACTGCCGTAGCGCCGACGAATCGATGCTGGGTGGATTACCGATGGTGGCGATCCGCGTCGTTGCCACGGGGTGGCGCCTCGATTCTCGGAGCTGCCGCCCATCGTGGCGAAATGGCTAATCGCATCTCTGACGATCGCTTCGGCTCGCCTTTGCACAACGGATTCGATCGAAAGTATGTTTGCCGCAGTACGTTTGAAGATCAACGTCACCAAAGGACCGGGTTCCCGCCCGGCCTGCTGGCGAAGGCCGACAACCCAATCGATCGCCCAAACCCGATGACGCGCCATTAACGTGCCACACTTCGGTCAACCGCATCGGTACCGATGTAGTCACTGTTTCGGGTCAAGGCGGTCGCGGCCGCGTCCTCGCCCTGAAGGAGCATCACGTAACGATGCGCCTCTGCTGCAACGTGATTGACGAGGTCGGCAATCGTCCATCCATCGCACCCGCTGGGCTTGTCGAGGTCACCCGGCGCCACAGCCGAAAGAGCATCCACCCACAAGTGCTCTGCTTGATCCAGCGCTTCATCGATCCCCATGTCCTTCACCCCTGATCACGTTACAGATCTATCGCACGACGGACGCGAGGCTCTGAGCGCAGTGCTACCACCCGACGCCCCAAAACGATATATAGTTTACGGTTTATGCTATGTCGATCGATTCCGTGTACCACAGGCCCGATTTTCGGCTGGCTCCCAGTCCCTCAGCCGAATCGCATGCCTTCTGGACCGGCGGCGCACGCGGTCAGCTGATGATCTGCCGATGCGGTGCGTGTGGGCGTTTCTTTCACCCGCCGGGACCCGCCTGCTGGCGCTGCCGCAGCACCGACGTCGGTCCACAGCCGGTGTCCGGACGAGCCACCGTGGCCGCGTATACCGTGAACCGCCAGCCATGGATTCCCGGTTTGGATCCGCCTTACATTGTCGCCATGGTGGAACTCGAGGACGAGCCCGACGTCCGCCTTATCACCAACGTGGTCGACGTGTCGCCCGACGACATTCACGTCGGCCTGCCGGTCGAGGTCTTCTTCGAGGATTGGGCCGACCCCTCGGGCGATCCTGACAGTCGTGTCTGGCTGCCGCTATTTCGACCGTCTCCGTCGACCTGACTCGTGCAACCCTGACGAAATAATGAAGGACAACTCATCGATGATCTCTTCTGCGCTCGGCATCTGCCGGTCGGAGGGGTAGGTGTTCCGCAGATAGGTTGCCGCAACACCGATGAACAACACCATCAGCCGCAGATGCAGGCCCGGCGACGAGGTCCGTAGACCCTGGGCCGAAATGTATCGTTCCATCGGTGCCACGATCGGGTCGAGGGTCGCGCTGATCCGAGCCCGCACCCGGTCGAGTTCGTCACCCGACGACTCGTCGGCGAACACGTGCGCCACCGCGCGCGCGATCGACTGATTGTTCGTCATGAACTCATACAATCCTGTGGTGAACCGATGAACCAGTCGGTCGTGGTCCATTGCGGCAAGGGCCGGGTCGTCGAGCCATCGCTGGTGTAGCCCGCCGATCGCATCCAGCAGGGGTGTCACCACCGCGTCGAAGAACAGCTTTTCCTTGCTGTCGAAGTATCGGAAGATCAGATCGTGCGAAACCCCTGCGCGTGAAGCGATCTCGCGTGTCGTGGCGCCGTATCCGCGTTCCGCGAACACCTCTCGGGCTGCCGCCTGGATTAATCCGGGAGCGCTTCCACGGCGGGCACGCTGACTTTTACCAGCCATCGGCCGCTCAGAGCCAGAGGTACATACCGGTGAGCACCATCCACAACACGATGCAGTACGCCTCGAAAAGTGCGTGCAGAATGAGCGGTGCGGTGCGCAACTCCATGAAGTCGAGGCCGACAAACCGGACCTTGACCACCGCAAGGACGAGCACGACCACTGCGATTGTCGAACCAACGCCGTGGTCTTCGCCCAGCGCCCAGGACACCAGGGTCACCGCGACAAGCGTTAGCCACACCGCGGTGGAGCGCGCGCGCAGCAACGAGAAGGTCATCGGTCAACTCACCAGATAGAGCAGCGCGAACAGGACGATCCACAACAGGTCGACGAGGTGCCAGAAACAGCCACCGCCTTCGACGACGGCCATCCGGGTCGCGGTGAGGTTCCTGCGGCGGGCTTGCGTCATCAGCAGGATCAGCACGCCCACGCCGATCAGCACGTGGAAGAGGTGCAGGCCGGTCAGGATGAAGAAGTAGAGATAGAAGTTGTTCTGGGTTGGGACGTGGCCGGCCGTGACCTTGCCCGTGTATTCAACGGCTTTGAGTCCAATGAAAATGAGGCCGCAAACCAGCGCCCCGGCGAGCATCAACTGCGCGGCACCGCGCTGGGATAGCCGGATCGCGCGAACAGCGGTGACCACTAGCAGCGAGCTGGTCAGCAGCACCAGCGTGTTCGTCAGGCCGATGGCGATGTTCAGCGTGTGCCGCGATGCGTCGAATAGTTCGGGCGCCTGCGCGCGCTGGTACATGAAGGTCGCGAAAAAGACCCCGAAGACCACCATGTCGCCGAACAGGAAGATCCATACGCCGGGTTCGCCAGGCACATGCGGGGCTGGCCGGATCACGCTTGACGACTCGCCCCCGCCGACCGGAGCGACGTTTGACTCACGCGGCCGGTTCCCACTCCCGGTTCGCGGCGCGCGCTTTACGTTCGGCCGCTTCGACGTCGACCGCTCTGGTCAGCATGATCGCCGTCACGATCATCCAAATGCCGAACACGGTCAGAGGGATCCAGAAGGCGAACATTCCGTTCCACGCCAGCGGCCCGGTCTTGAACAGGTAGATCGCGCATCCGGGTACGCCGAGCATGGCGTACCAGATGTTGAAGTAAACGAACCACCGCGGGAAGCTCGGCACCTGGCGCCTGTCGATGAACACGCAGAACGCCAGGATGATCACCTGCATGATCAACGGGCCGACCAACCCGACGAAGATAAACCAGAACAGGTCGCTGAGCGCCTGTGTCACATCGGGATTGCGCTCGGGGCGGTAGGCGGCCGCCACCCCGAAGACTGCGCATACCGCGAAGCCGAACGGGAAAGTGACGCTCAGCATCACCTGGGTCAATGACATGACACCCCAATAGCCTTCGATCCGGCGTACTTGGCGTGACAGCAGCGCGAGGAACGGCGTGAAGAGCCAGCAAAACAGGAGCATCAGGGCAAGACCGATACGGATACGCAGCCCGTGGTCACTGTAGATCCGTGCCGTCTGCTCAGCGGTCAGGGCTGGGCTCATCGGCGGGATCAGCCCTGCGATGAACCAGAACATCACGAGGAAACCGCCGAGCATCGCCACACCGAGCCACGCGGCGGCCTTCTCGATCGTCACGTGCATACCGGCTCCTCGCGCCCAGTGTGAGACGGAGGTCACGTTATCGGCTGTATCCGACAATAGTCAATCATTGATTGAGTAGGCTTCCAGTGGCTTGCGCCGAGGCCGTAGTCTCGACTCGGCACGTCGGCGCCTTTAGCGTCGGCCTACCGCCTCGTTACTGACTTAGGGAGTGTGAAGTGGCCAACTCCATCGGCTTCATCGGAGCAGGCCAGATGGGTCAGCCGATGGTGTGGCGGCTGCTCGAGGCCGGCCTGCCGGTAACGGCGTATGCGAGGCGGCCAGAGGTGCGCGATCGACTGGCATCACGAGGCGCCCGGCTTGCGGCTTCGGTGGCCGAGCTGGCCAGCGTTAGCGACATCCTGATCTCGTGCCTGTTCTCCGACGCACAACTCCTCGAGGCGGGGCTTGGGCCCGAGGGCTTCGTCGCCAACGCCAAGCCCGGTGGCATAGTGGTCTCCCACACCACCGGGACGCTGGCGACGCTCGAGTCCTTGCGTGAACATCCTTCTGGGCCCACGATTCTCGATGCACCGGTGAGCGGCACCGCCAACGACATCGCTGCCGGCAACCTCACCGTGTTGATCGGCGGCCCCGACGAAGCGGTCCAATTGGTGAGGCCGGTACTGGCGGCCTACGCGGACCCCATCGTGCCCACCGGGGCACTGGGGAGCGCCTTGGCACTAAAGCTCATCAACAATGCGCTCTTCGCCGCAAACGCTCAGTTAGTCGCCGCCGCAATAGAGTTAGGAGCATCGATCGGCGTCGTCCCCGATGCACTGCTGGCCGCCCTCCAGGTGTGCAGCGCGGGAAGTCGCGCCGCCACCCACATCCAGCAGATCGGCGGCATAAAGCCGTTCGCCGAGCTCGCGGGTCCCTTCCTTCGCAAGGACGTCGCCGCATGCCTTGAGGCCGCCGCGCAGGCAGGCGCCGATCTCGGACTACTCGGTGACGTCGTCGCCAAGGGCCCCCTGCCACTCAAAACCGTTGGCGCGAAATGAAGCAGACGACAAGTGGTGCGGCGATGACCGATCTGGAGACCATCGATGTCGAGGCGACCGATCACGGTTCCGTGGAGGAGTTCAAATGCCGCTCCCTGATCTGGTTCTCGTCCACGGCGGCGAGCACGCGGGCGACTGCTGGGATCTGACTATCGCGGAGTTGCACCGCCAGGAGCCAGAACTGCGCATCCTTGCGGTGGACCTTCCGGGTCGCGGCTCTAAGCCGGGCGACCTGGCCACGGCCACCATCGCCGCTTGGGTGGACTCTGTGGTGGCCGATGTCGACAATGCGGGTTTCGGCGAGATAGTGATCGTCGGCCACTCGATGGCGGGAGTGACCGTACCCGACGTGGTGGCCCGGCTGGGCTCGTCGCGGGTCCGTGAGATGGTTTTAGCGGCGGCGTTTGTGCCTCGTCAGGGCGAAGCGATCGCCGACACGCTCGACGGTCCACTGGCATGGTTCGCCCGGCGCGGCGCCAAGCGAGGAAAGCCACTGAAAGTTCCGGCTTTCGCTGCGCGCTATGCGTTCTGCAATGGCATGACCAAAAAGCAGCGCCAGTTCGCGATGGCGCGGCTGTACCCTGACGCGGTGTCCATCGCGGTTGAACCGGTCGACCGTGGAAACCTTCCGACGGACATACCCGTTACGTGGATTCTCACCACTCGCGACCGCGCGCTTTCACTGCAATCCCAACAGCGAAGTATCGACGCGCTCGGCGGGGTACAAAATCTCATCGAGGTCGACGCGTGCCATGACCTGATGATCAGTCACCCGACTCGCACGGCGCAGATCCTCCTCTACCGGTGCCGCCGATACGATAAATCGGTCACGTGATCGCGCCGTCGTACTTCAGATCGAGCAGGCCGACATTGTCAATCGCCTTGAAACTCTTGCTGCCGACGCTTCCGGAAAGCTCTGGGGCTCCGCTGAAGTCATTCGAATCAGCAGGAGCTGCTGCCCTTCTGCATCGATGGCCCGTACGACTTCCAGATCGGTGTGCGTCGCCGCCGCCAACGCACGCTTGCTCCACCGGTACGACTGCACCGGCCCGCCGGCCAGGCTCTCGGTCAGCGTGGCCAACTCGGCGTCGTAGGCGTCGTCGTCGACATGCGAGGTCATTCCCAATCGAAAGCCTCTACGGCCAAAATCTTCTCGGCCGTCACGGCCATTCTCGCCGCCCGCGTCCGATCGCCGAAGCAATAACTCGGGCGCGCCACCGTCGATCCCCAGGCCCAACTCGGTAAAGGCAAGCCGAAAATACAGCCTTCGACAGCTTCGGTTCCTGTTATCTCACGCCTGTCTAGACCTTCAGCATGGCACCCGCGTCCACCTTGAATTGAAGGCCGGTGACGTAGCGGGATTCGTCGGATGCCAGGAAACAGACAACGTTCGACACATCCCCCGGTTCAATATATGGAACCGGCATCGCCTGAAGCGCCGGAAACGCCAGCAGCGCATCTTCCCGCGTGGGCTGATCGAGATCGGGGCGGAACTGCCGGTACACCGGACCGCTGTGGAGCATCGCGGTGTTCACGTTGGTGGGATGAATCGCGTTTGCTCGGATCGACTGTGACGCAAGCTGTCCGGCGAGTTGCAGAGTGTAGGAGTCCACCAACTGTTTGGCATAGCTGTACCCGACACCGCCCGGTCCCAGGGGACCGGCCATACCTGCGGGCACCTTGGCGGCGAGCAGACTTGCGATCGATCCGGTGTTGATGATCGAGGCACCGGCACGCAAGTGAGGCAGCGCGGCGTGCACGGTGTTGACCACTCCGATGAAGTCGACGTCGAATGCGTCGACGAACGCCTGGATGCCGAGTTCAGAGCCGAGCGGGCAGATACCCGCGTTGGCGACGACAACGTCGAGCTTGCCGAACTCCGCTACCGCGTTGGACAACTCGCGCACGACCGCCGCGCGGTCGCGGACATCGACCTCGGCCGTGTAAGCCCGTCGTCCCGTCTTTTCGACCTCAAGTCCCGCCTCTTCCAGGTCACGCGTTGTGGCGAGCGGATACTCGTTGGTTGCGATGTCGTGGCAGATGTCGAACAGGATGATATCGGCACCTTCTTCGGCCAGTTTGACGGCGTGGCTGCGGCCCTGGCCGCGCGCCGCGCCCGTCACCAGAACGACTTTGTCCTGTACGCGCCCCATGTCTGCATCTACCTTCCCAGTTTGTTTGGTGCGAGCAGCCGCTCGCACCGCGAGCAGTCAATCCTCTTCGAGCACAAGCGCTAGTTCGGGACAGGCCGCCACGCCTTCGCGCGTCTTAGGCTCGTCTTCCGGCTTCACCTCGCGCTCCTCCAGAACGCTGTAACCGGACTCGTCGATCGGAAACAGTTCGGGATCAACGGCGTAGCACTGCGCGTGGCCGACACACCTCGACCGCTCAAGACGGACTTTCATGCTCTATCCTCGCATCCTCGTTACCACGCAACCCTGGAAAAGGCCCTCGTGATCCGCACGCCCGGGTTTTGTTCGACCAAGCCGGCGGCGGTGCCTTTCGACTGGAATGTGGCGCCGGTGACGTCGATTTCGGCCCTGGGCCCCAGTTGATCCCAGTAGCTACCACTGTATCCCCCGATGATACGGAGTTCCGCGAACTGCAAGGTCGACTTCCGCGCGGTGTCGACAGCCGACGTGGTAGCCGAGTTGTGGTCACCGGTCTTGATCGTCGCGACCGTTGGCCCGATGAGCAGTTGACTACCTGCGTGGTGTCCACCGGCGCGCCGTCGATGGTCGTCTCCGCCGCGCCAGACGGCAGCGCAGCACAAGCAATCGACCAATCGTTCCTCATCCCACCTCGATTCGCGGAGAACATTAAACAGCTAAATATCTGCTCAATTCGACCTCACCTGGGCTAACGGTGTCAAGGACGTCGAAATCCTAAGTCAGTTGGAAAACCCGGCTTACCAGGCCATCGCGACGGACTGCCAAAAAGCGCGTCGGTGCCTTGGCCCAACCGGCTCCTGGCGCGCTCCGTGATGGTCGCGGTCTACGGCCAGCACGCTAGGGCGATGCGACGTCGGCCCTGAGTCGCTTCTTGTCGACCTTGCCGCTCGCCAGGATCGGCAGTTGATCCATGATCACCAGCCGCCGCGGAACCTTGTAACCGGCCAGACGCGCGCGGACGCTCTTTTGCACCGTTTCCAATGTGACGGATGCGCCGGGCTTTACGGTGACGACGGCGCACACGGTTTCGCCCCACTTGTCGTCGGGCGCCCCGATTACCGCGCAGGCCCCAACCCCCTCGGCGCGGCTGACCAGATCCTCCACCTCTGGTGAGTAGACGTTCTCACCACCGGTGATGATCACGTCCTTTTTGCGATCAACCAAATAGAGCAGGCCGCGCTCGTCGAACCTGCCAATGTCGCCGGTGTGGCACCACCCGTCACGCAGCGTCGCGAGCGTCGCCGCATGATCGTCCCAGTATCCGCGAAAGCACGAGTTCGACTGCACCACAATCTCTCCCGACTGCCCGACCGGTAAGTCAGCGCCGCCGTCGTCGGAGACGATTCGGACCCGGTAACCGGGAAACGGGAATCCGACGGATCGCAGAACATCCGATCCGTCGACCGTGTGCAGTTCGCGGGGCAGCCCCGAGACGATCACCTCGGTCTGCCCGTACAAGTTCAGAAAGCCGGCGGAGGGGATCATCTCCAACGCGCGCTCCAGAACGGGCGGGGGCACAGGGGCGGCCGAGTAGATGATCGTTTTGACCGATTCGACTTTCCGCGGCTCGGTCACCGCATCCAGCAGCGCGCCCAGCATCACCGGCGCCAGGTGCAGCAGGGTGATCTGCTCCTCGCAGATCAGACGAACGGCGTCGACCGGATCGAACTTCTGCTGCAACACGACCGTTCCCCCGCGGGCGTGCAATCCTGCGATGATCGCCATCGCGCCAACGTGAAACATGGGCATGTTGATCAGCGCGCGATCGGCCGAGCCGGTGCGCATCTCGGCGTTCATTGTGAACGCGACGCGTCGCTGTTCTTGTTGCCCGAGGATGCAGCATTTGGCGGCGCCGGTAGTGCCGCTGGTGAAGATCAGGCCGGCGATGTCGTCAGGCCGTGCGCGCAACACTGGTTCACCACCGGCGCCACTGGTGACGAAGTCGTCGAAGTCCAGCATCCCGCGGTGGTCGTTGCGGCCTAGGCACACGACCAGCGGCTGATCCTGAAGTTCGAAGGCGAGCTCAGAAACCAAGGGCGCAAACTCGTCGGCCACGAACACAATGGAAGGCCGCACGCGCACCAGCGCGTCGCGCACCTCATCGCGCGTCAGCCTAAAATTGATGGTCGCCATGACGATTCCGCTGACTTGACAGGCAGCCATCACCTCGCCGAACTCGACGCTGTTGCGGCTCAGTATCGCGATGCGGTCCTGGCGCCGCACACCGGCAGACGCCATCGCCGAAACCAGGCGCACCGCGCGCTCCCGCAGCGCCGCATGGGTGACCTCCCGATCGCCGAGACGGTACGCGATCACGTCGGGGAATCGGCGGGCGTTGTCGGTGACGATGTCGCCCAACGTCATCGAAGCGTCGCCCAGACCGGACACGGCAGTTACCGGCTGCTGAGCAGCATCGAGCCGGCGACGGGCCCGCCACCCACTCCGACGGCGACCACTTCCGGCGTTTTAGGCGCCTGGCGGTCGCCGCCTTCACCCCACATCTGCACACATGCCTCATGCAGAAAACCCATGCCGTGCAATCGCCCACCCGACAACTGCCCGCCGCTGGTGTTGATGGGCAGGCCGCCGTCCAGCGCGATGCGTTCGCCGCCTTCGATGAATTCGCCCACCTTGCCCTTCTCGCAAAAGCCGAGCGCCTCCAGCCAGATGACGGTCAGAAATGAGAAGCCGTCGTAGATCTGGGCCATATCGACGTCGCCGGGCGTCAGTGTCGTGTTCTGCCAGAGCGTTTCGGCTGAATCGTGGGCAGCCATTGTGGTGAGATCAGAACGCTGATCCCAGGTCGCGCGCTCGAACATCCCGGGCCCGACGGACTCCACCGTCAACGGATGGCGGGGCAGTCCCTTCGCGGCGTCCCGGCGCGAGACGATGATGGCAGTCGCTCCGTCGCAGGGCACGTCGCAATCGTAAAGACACAGTGGCTCGGAGATCATCCGCGCGCCCAGGTAGTCCTCCATGGTCATCGGCTCGCGGTAGATGGCGTCGGGGTTCAGCCCGGCGTTGCGGCGGGCGTTGATGGCGATCGCGCCAAGTTGTTCTCGGGTCATCCCGTAGTCGTGCATGTACCGCTGAGTCGGCATGGCGAGCCAGTTGGCCGCCGACAACGCGCCGAACGGCGCCACCCACTCGAGGTAGGCAGGGAGCTTGCCGCCCTCGAACAACACCGACGCCCTGCCGCCCCCCGCCTGCTGTGCTGCAGTCGACTCCCACACCGACCTGAACACCACCACGTGATTCGCCAACCCCAGGGTGACCGCCATACACGCCTCGATCGCCGGGCCGATCTGTCCGGCGGTCTCCTGACCTGACATGTACCAGCGACTCCGCAACCCGAGCGCGTTGCGCACGTCGTGGATACCGGCGCCAGACATCCCCGCAACGGGCACTCCAGGCCCGGGATAGCTGGCGATACCGTCGACGTCGTCGACGTCCAGCCCGGCGTCGGCGATCGCACGCAGCACCGCCTCCAGCGTCAAGTCCAGGCCGGTTCGGCCCAACCTTCGGCCGACCTGCGACTTGCCCGCTCCGGTGAGGACCGCCTTGCCGCCGAATGGACCACCGCTCATCAGAAGACCCACCTAGATATCAACTCGGCGACGGCGGCGGGCTTCTGCGACCCGTCGACCTCGACGGTGTGTCGGACGGTGAGGTTGACGGCGTCGTCACCGGCTCTCACGGCGTCGGCGAGTTCCGAGCGCACCCGCACCCGGCTGCCCGCCGTGACCGGCGCCAGGAACCGAACCTTGTTCAGCCCGTAGTTGATGCCCATCTTGGCGTTCTCCACGCGGTAGTTGTCCTTGCTGAGACCGGGGATGAGCGACAGGGTCAGAAAGCCATGGGCAATGGTCGCACCGTAGGGACTTTCGGTTTTCGCGCGCTCCACGTCGACGTGGATCCACTGGTGGTCCCTGGTCACATCGGCGAACTCGTCGATGCGCGACTGCTCCACTTCGAACCACTGGCTGACGCCGAGCTCGGTCCCTATTGCCTCGACCGCCTCGTCGACCGATCCGATCGTCTTCATTTCACTCCCGTCAGCCCGCTAATACAGATATCTATTTAACGGTATACTCTGGGGCGCGAACCAGGAGGTCCAGCCGGGGGCCTGTCCGACAATCTTTCGGGAGACACATGACGCCGACGACGTCGCGCGCAGCCATCGTGGCCGCCGCCCGCACCCCTATCGGTACCGCCCGCAAAGGGACGCTAACCCACATGCCTGCCGTTGAGCTGGCTAAACCGGTGGTCGCCGCGGCCGTCGAACGATCAGGACTTGATGCCGCCGAGTTCGACGACCTGGTGCTCGCCGAGAGCCTGCAGGGCGGCGGGGACAGCGCCCGCTACGTCGCCGTCGATCTGGGCCTGACCGGCGTTCCCGGCATGGCCGTCAACCGGCAATGCGCCTCGAGCCTTTCCGCGGTCGCGGTGGCCGCAGGCCAGATCGCGGCGGGAATGAGTCGAGCGATCCTGGCCGGCGGGATGGAGTCGATATCGACAACACCGCTGCTGCGCAAACGCAAGCCGTTCACCACCGGTAAGTCGCAGGACGACTACGAGGACCCCTGGTCTCCGCTCTCACACCCGCCGACAGCGGACGCGCCGGCCCTCGACATGTCGATCACAGTGGCGCACAACTGCGCTGTCCAGTACGGGATCTCGCGCCAGGACCAAGACGAGTGGGCGCTGCGCAGCCACCAGCGCGCGGTGAAGGCCATTGACGCCGGCTCCTTCGTCGACGAGATCGTGCCGCTACGGGTTCCGCAGGCGGACGGATCGACGGTCACCTTCGCCGAGGACGAACACCCGCGCCGCGACACCACTCTGGAGACGCTGTCCGGGCTGAAGGTTTTGCATCCCGAGATCGACGGGTTCACCGTGACCGCAGGGAATTCGTCGGGGCTCAACGATGCGGCGGCGGTGCTCGCGCTGGCCAGGCCGGACACCGACAAGGAGGTGTTGGCCAACGTGCTGTCGTGGGGTTCGGTCGGTGTGTCGCCGAATCGGACTGGGAGCGGACCGATCTGGGCTATCCCCAAAGCGCTGGAGTTGGCGGGGCGCAAACTCGCGGACGTGGCGCTGTTCGAGATCAACGAGGCGTTCGCCGCTCAGGCGGTGGCGTGTTCGCGCGAACTGGGCCTCGACGAGGACATCGTCAACGTGTACGGATCCGGCATCAGCCTGGGCCATCCGATCGCCGCGACGGGCGCGCGGATGGTGACGTCGGCCATCTACGAGCTCCGCCGCCGCGGCGGCGGCATCGGCGTGTTGTCGATGTGCGCGGGCGGCGGAATGGGAGCAGCAATGGTTATCGAGGTGGCATGACATGGCTCAACTCATCGCAGACAATCTTTTCCGGGTCGACGGCGACCGCGCCGTCCTCCAGGGCTCGCGGCGACGATCGACGGGCGTGGTGAAATTCCCGGCGGAACGGCCGGAGTTGTTCGACGCCAATCCCGACGTTCAGGCAGACATCGAGCCGATCGACTTGCCGACGGAGGGAACGCTTTTCACCTTCACCTCCCAGCAGTTCCCCCCACCTCTGCCCTACAAGGGTCACCGCTCACCGGAAGTTTTCCGGCCATACATCGTCGGGTTCATCCAGCTCGGAGACCGCGTGCTTGTCGAGTCACTGATCATCGGTGCCGATGCGGCGGAACTGCGCATCGGTCAGCCGATGGTGAGCTGTACGACCACCTTCGAAACGGAATCCGGCGAATCGTTGCTCACGTACGCGTTTCGCCCGGCGTAGCGGCCATGGCCGCGATCGTCTCGGCGACCACGGCGATCAGCTCGGCGCGGTCGACGGGGACCGACTGAGTTTGCACGGCATACCACGAGCGGTCGAGTAGCCCCATGGCGGCGATGCCGATGACTTCCGGGGAATGCTTCCCTTCGGCACAGATCGCCTGTCCCAGCTTCCATGCGGCGCGCGTCATCATGTGGTTGCGCGATCGGCGGAACTCCTCGTCGTCGGGTGCGGTATGCGCCGCCGCGGTCACGAACGCGCCGTGGCGGTCCATGTAGCCGAAGTACTCGCCGACCCAAGCCCTCAGAGCGTCCGGCCTTCCCGACATGACCGCATCACTGCAGTGCCCAATCACCGTGAGCACATCGCGGTACGCGTTCTCGCCGAGCACGCTAAATACCTCGCGCCTGTCCTTGAAGTACGTGTAAAAACCCGCGCGTGAGATCCCGCACGCTTCAGTGATCGCGTTGATCGGCGTGCCGCGGAAGCCACGCTCGAGGAACAACCGCCGACTGGCGTCGAGGATCGCCGAACGCGTTCGTTCGCCACGACTCATGTCGAGCAGGTCCCCGGCGCGGACACCCTCAGACGCGGTCATGGTCGGCAACCTACATGACGAATACGTCGGAAACCAATTTCACCATTTAGATGGAGTATTCTATGGTGTCAACAGATACTAACTTGACACATTCGTCAAGTCGCGGGAAGCTCAGGACACGCCCAGCGAAGAATGGAGGCGCGGCTGATGACTCAGTTCACCGATGCACCGATTTTCGACGCCGATCAGCACATGTACGAGACGCCCGACGCGCTGCTCAAATACCTGCCGGAGAGGTACAAGTCCAAGGTGCAGTTCGTCCAGATCGGCAGGCACACCCGCATCGCGATCCTGAACAAGATCACGGACTACATGCCCAACCCGACATTTGAGCGGGTGGCCGCGCCCGGGGCGCACGAGAAGTTCTATTCCGGCCAGAACCCCGAAGGCCTGACCATGCGGGAGATGTCGGGACGAGGCATCGACTGTCCACCCGGTGCACGGAATCCGGAGGACCGGATCGCCGAACTCGACCGCCAAGGCGTCGACGCGTGCCTGAATTACCCCACGCTGGCCAACCTGGTCGAGCATTCCTCAGCCGAGGATCCTGACCTGACCGCGGCCATCATCCATGCGCTCAACCAGTGGATGCTCGAACACTGGGGCTTCACCCACGCCGACCGCATCTACTCCACACCGGTCATCAACCTCGGCCTGGTCGATGAAGGCCGTCGCGAACTCGAATTCATCCTCAACAACGGCGCCAAGGTCGCGTTGATCAAGCCGGCACCGGTCAAGGGGTACAAGGGTTGGCGCTCCCCCGCGCTGCCGGAGTTCGACCCGTTCTGGGGCGATGTCGAGTCAGCAGGCCTTCCCATCGTCCTGCATGCAAGCCAACCGCCGCTGCAGGAGTACATCGAGAAGTGGGAGCCGCCGACGACCAGCAGCGCCTTCGAGATGTCGGCGTTCAAGTGGACCGCACTCGGCCACCGGGAGATCGCCGACATGCTGACCAGCCTCATCTGCCACGGCACGCTGACCCGCTTCCCCAAACTGCGCATCGCCAGCGTCGAGAACGGAAGTTCTTGGATCAAACCGCTTTTCAACGACCTGCAGTCCACCTATAACAAGATGCCGCAGAATTTCCCCGAGCATCCGCATGACGTGTTCCGCCGCAATATCTGGGTCAGCCCGTTCTGGGAGGGCTCGGTTGCCGACGTCGTCCAGACAGTGGGTTGGGACAAGGTGATGTTCGGCTCGGACTGGCCACACCCGGAAGGCCTGGAAACTCCGCGCGGCTACTTCAAGTACGCCGAGGGCATGGACCGGCGCCGTACTTACGACTTCATGGGGGACAACGCCCGCCGATTCATGGGGCTTCCCATTGCCAACCCCGATCCCGACGCCACCAAGCCGCCGGCGCTGCAGACTGTTTCCTAGCAGCCTCTGTCAACTCGCGGTGTTGAACAGTTTGAGGCGCGAGCGCACCCGGCGCTCGAGGAAGTCGTCGAGCACGTCCTCGAAGACCGCGTTGTCGTCACCGGCCACCATGTGGTGCGCACCGGCAACCGATGCGAACTCGGCGTGCGGCACCAACTCCAGGAAACGCACCGCGTCGCCGACGCTGAGCACATCGGACTCGCCGCCGCGCACCAGCAGCGTCGGCAGCCGCAGGTCCCGCGCGGCCGCACCCAGCCGGGCGGGGTCGATGAGCTGATCGCGCTGCACGGCCTGATCGGTCGGCGACCCCATAAACGCGGGGTCCCAATGCCAGTACCACCGGCCGTCCCGAAAGCGCAGGTTCTTCTTCAGACCGTCGAGGTTGCGCGGCCGCGGCCGGTGCGGAACATAGGACGCCACGGCGTCGGCGGCCTCCTCCAGCGTGGCGAACCCGGTCTCGGCGTGCGACACCATGAAGTCGCGGATCCGGTTCGTCCCCGCGGGTTGCAAGAACGGCGACACGTCCACCAAGACCAGGCCGAGCGCGAGATCGGGCCGGACCCCGATCGCCGCCAACGAGGAGTTACCGCCCAGCGAGGCGCCCACATAGACCGGTGGGCGACCGAGGAAGTCGGCCACCCGGGTCACATCGTTGGCGAACCGGTCCAGTCCGTAATAGCCGTCCGGGGACCAGCCGCTGTCGCCGTGCCCACGCAGGTCCACCGTGACGGCATACCAGTTCTTGGCGCCCAGATCGGCAGCGGTCGAACCCCAGGAATGCCTGGTCTGGCCACCGCCATGCAGCAGCACCACCGGCGGATCCGACGGATCACCATAGGCATCCGCGACCATGGTGACGTCACCCGCCGCAATCTTCAGCATCTCGTGTGGTGGCCCGGCTTCGGTGGTACTCATGTCGCTCCTCAACTAGTCGCTGAGTGTGAAGCCGCCGCGAAAGCCGCGCGCCAGATTCTCGCAATACGGTCACACTGGGCGCTCATCTTGGCACGAGCTCAGTCGCTGGCCGGCAACGGCTTGGCCTCTTTGAGCGAAAGCGGCGTACCGCCGATGCTGAGCGTGCCGACCCCGGCCTTGGTGACCAGCACCTCCGCGCCGCCCTCGTCGACGTAGCGCTTACCCATCGCGCTCCCGCCCGCCAGCGCGGGATCGAGGTCCGCGTGCGGTGACTTCTCGGCATCCAGTGTCACCATCGGCTCGCCGCCGCAGCGTAGGTCATCAAGGCTGTCGGTGGCCCGCACGACGATCACCTGGGTGTCGCAGACCTGGCTCTGCAGGCGGGTTCCGTTCTTGATCATGTTGCACTCCTGAGCTTTTCGGACAGTTCTCGGATAATTTCGCGGCGCAACACCTTACCGGTGTCAGTGGTCAGCAGCTGATCGACGATTTCTATGCGGTCCGGGGTGCGTGAACCTCGTAACACCTTGTGCGCAAACACCTGCAGGTGATCGGCCTCGAGTTCGGAGTCCGGCTCGGGCACCACCACTGCGACGATGATCTGGCCCCACTGCGGATCGTCGAGCCCGACGACAACTACCTCGCGAACCGCGGGATGCTCGATCAGGACATCTTCGATCTCGGCGGGCGCGATGTTCTCGCCGCCCCGAATGATCGTGTCATCGGAGCGCCCACCGATGAAAAGGTAGCCATCGTCGTCGACCATCGCGACATCCCGTGTAGGAAACCAACCCTCGGCGTCAAGAACCGACCCCAGTTCGGTGTAGTTGCCCGAGACCTGCGGTCCCCGCACGAACAGCTCCCCGGTCGCGCCGGGCCCCAGCACACTGCCGTCCTCGGAGCGGATCTGAACCTCGATGCCGGGCACCGGCCGGCCGACCGAACCGAGCCGCCGCGCCACCGACTCATCCTCGGCGGCGTATGCCGCTCGATGGTCCTCGGGGGTCAGCACTGCGATCGTCGAGCTTGTCTCGGTCAACCCGTACGCGTTGACCAGCCCGACATCCGGCAGCAACTCCATCGTCTTGCGCACCAGCGGCAGACCGACCTTCGACCCGCCGTAGGCCAGGTTGCGCAGCGTCGGCAACTCGGTCGGCGTGGCCTGCAACTCCGCGACGATGCGGTCCAGCATGGTCGGCACGACGGTCGCCGTCGTCACCTTCTCCTCACGAACCAGCCGCACCCACTCCCGCGGATCGAACCTGGGCAGGTACACGATTTTTCGGCCGGCGTACAGATTCGACAGTGCCGCACCGACACCGGCGATGTGATACGGCGGAACACACACCAACGCCGCGTCCTCGGCGCCAGCCGAAGCGAACTCAACCGTACCCGTGACGTAACTTGTCAGGTTGTTGTGCGTCAGCTCAACAGCCTTAGGGCGTGACGTCGTGCCGGACGTGAACAGCACGATCCCGACGTCGTCGGGGTCGGCGAACTGCTCGGCGGGATCGGCCGCGCGGGCAGCGGCAAGGAAGTCCCCGGAGCGCAGAACTTGCTTGCCCGCGCCGGCCACCATGTCGACGTAGTCGTCGTCGGCGACCACCAGCGCAGACGGCAGCCGGTCGAGGAGTTGATGCAAACCCTCGGTACTGAGCCGGTAGTTCAACGGGGTGAACGGGACCGCCGCCTGCGCCGAAGCGAAGATCAACGCCGGCAGCATCGTCCCGCCTGTCCCGATATACGCCACGTGTTGCCCGCCGGAATCTGCAACGACCGCGGCTCCCCCGCTGGCTAGCGCACTCAGCTCGGAAGTGGTCAGCCGGCTCTCGCGGTCGATGACCGCCGGCCGATCGGGGTCGCCCGAGACTGCCATCTCGAGCAGCAGTGCGATACTCAACTCCTCAACCCTTCGTAAATCCGCTATATAGTTATATCCTTAGCAGCTGGCCGGAGTCCACTTGACCCAAGGAGACCCATGAGCACACCGGACATCGCGATCATCGGCGTCGGAATCCACCCGTTCGGGCGGTACGCGGATCGCTCGGCACTCGAGATGGGCGCGGTTGCGATCGGCCGCGCGCTCAAGGATGCCGGGGTGCACTGGTCCGACGTCGGCAGCCTCTACGCGGGCAGCCTCGAGGTGGCCAACCCGGAGGCCGTAACCGGTCTCGCCGGAATGACCGGAATCCCCGCCCGAGCGACGCTGAGCGGGTGCGCGACGGGCAACACATTGCTGACACAGGCGGCCCGAGCCGTCCAGCTGGGTGAGGCCGAGATCGCGGTTGGGGTCGGCCTGGACAAACATCCGCGCGGCGCGTTCGGCGCGGACCCCGCGGTAGCCGGGCTCCCGCAATGGTACGGCGATCAGGGCATGTTCCTGACCACTCACTACTTCGGCACCAAGATCATGCGCTACATGCACGACCACAACATCACCGACGAGACGCTGGCCCGCGTCGCGGCCAAGAACCTCGCCAACGGCGCCCTGGCCGATCATGCGTGGCGCCGCAAGGCCATGAGCGTGGAGGCCATCCTAGGCTCGCCGGTGGTCAACGCACCCCTGCGTCAGTTCATGTACTGCAACCCAAACGAGGGCGCCGCGGCGGTCGTGGTGTGTCGGGCCGACGTCGCCAAGAAATACACCGACACCCCGATCTACCTGCGGGCATCCGCGCTGCGCAGCCGTCGCGAGGGTGCCTTCGAGCTGCTACGCACGTCGATCGAACTGCCGATCGTTCCGGGAACCACCGCGGAAGCCTCAAAAGCGGCGTACGAGCAGGCCGGCATCGGACCCGACGACATCGACGTCGCGCAGCTTCAGGACACCGACGCCGGGTCCGAGGTCATCCACATGGCCGAAACCGGGCTCTGCAAGGACGGCGAGCAGGAGTCGCTACTGCACGACGGCGCTACCGAGATAGGTGGGCGGCTGCCGATCAACACCGACGGCGGCCTGCTCGCCAACGGGGAGCCGGTCGGCGCGTCCGGCCTGCGCCAGGTGTACGAACTGGTCCACCAGCTACGCGGCACCGCGGGCGACCGTCAGGTGCCGAACAATCCGCGCGTCGCACTGGCCCAGCTCTACGGCTCACCGGGAACCGCAGCCGTCGCGATCCTGACGAGATGACGACCACGACCGTCGCCGTCGGCGACGTCGAGATCGAGTACACCGATGTCGGCGCCGGCGCGCCGATCGTGTTCGTGCACGGGGCCTACGTCACCGGCGCGTTGTGGGACGACGCCATCGCGCACCTGTCCGACAACCACCGGTGCATCGCACCGACGTGGCCGTTCGGAGCGCAGCGGCGACCGGTCGGCGACGACGTCGACGTGGGGGTGGTTGCCGCGGGCCGGCGCATCATCGGCCTGCTCGAACAGTTGGATCTGCGCGAAGTGACACTGGTCGCCAACGACTCCGGCGGTGGAATCGTGTTGTCCGCGTTAGGGATTGCTGGCCTCGACTGGTCTCGGGTGTCGCGGCTGGTGTTCACCAATTGCGACAGTTTCGAGCACTTTCCCCCAAAGTCGTTCGCACCGCTGGTAAAGCTGTGCCGGGTCAGCGGCGGCGCCGGTGCTCTCGCCTTGCGGGCGCTGGCCAGCCCGCCTGGTCTGGCGTTCTTCAAGCGTGCCGTCACCAAGCACGGCATCGCCAAAGACCGCGATGCGGCGATCTTCGGCGGCTTCCTGGGCTCGGCCGACGTACGCCGTGAGGCAGTCCGATTCAGCGCGGCACTGAATCCACGGCACACGAAAGCAGCAGAGTCCGCTCTCGGGAAGTGGTCCAAGCCGGTGCTTGTGGTGTGGGGGACTCACGACGAGCTGTTCCCGGTGAGCCATGCCGAGCGGCTCGCCGAAGCGTTTCCCGACGCGACGCTACGCCTTGTCGAGGGAAGTTCCACCTACGTCATGCTGGACCGGCCGATCGAAACGGCGGACGCCATCGCAGCATTCGTTGATGGATCATGACCTCCACCATCGCCGGATTGCTCGACGACGTAGCTGAGGCGAGGCCTGATCAGCGACTGCTGCTGGACGTCGACGGCGGGGTGCTCACCGTCGCGGAGGTGGCGCGGCTTTCGACCGCGTGCATCCGCTGGCTGGCGGACTCCGGGGTGCGCCCCGGAATGACCGTCGCCTGGCAATTGCCGTCGCACAGCGCCGCAGCGGTGCTCATGCTGGCACTGGCCCGCACGGAAACAATTCAGGCACCGGTGCTGCACCTCTGCCGGCAGCGCGAAGTCCGCTGCGCGCTCGATGTTGCGGCAGCCGACATCCTGATCGTGGACGACTCCACGGCGATCAACACCCCACCCGACGTCTCCCTCGTCACGCTGCCCGCCGACTTCCTTGAGGTCGCGCGAGGGGCACCTGGCGGTCCCGACCCGACCTTGGCCGCGCCACGCTCACCGGATGACGCACGGTGGATCTACTTCACGTCGGGCACGACCGGCCGACCGAAGGGTGTCCGCCACACCGACGCCACGCTACTGGCCGCGGCGCGCGGCTACACCACCCATCTCGGACTCGGCAGCCAACCGGACGATGTCGGAACAATCGGGTTCCCCATCGCGCACATCGGCGGAATCCTCTATCTGGCAAGCGCTTTGATCGGAGCGTTTCCCGCGTTGCTGATACCGAAGATCGACGCTACCGAACTTCCCCGTCAACTGGCGGATAGCAGTGTGACGATCTCGGGCTCCAGCACCGCGTTCTATCAGATGCTTCTTGCGGCCCAACTCGCCTCCGGCGGTGATCAGCCGTTGATCCCTTCGTTGCGCATGTTGATCGGCGGGGGTGCGCCGTGCCCGCCCGAACTGCACTACAAGGTGCGGACCCACATGGGCGTACCGATCGTACACGCCTACGGAATGACCGAAGCCCCGACGATCTGCGTCAGCGAAGCGACCGATTCCGAGGAGCAGCAGTCGCACACGTGCGGAAGGCCGATTCCGGGTGCGCAGGTACGGATCGGGGCCCGCGGCGAGATCGAAGTGCGCGGCGCCAACATGACCCCGGGCTACATCGACGCCGCACAGTGGTCACAGACGACGACATCCGATGGCTGGTTGCGCACCGGTGACCGAGGGCATCTGCGGTGCGACGGGCGCATCGTGATCACCGGCCGAGTCAAAGACCTGATCATCCGTAAGGGTGAGAACATCTCGCCTGATGAGATCGAGAACGAGTTGTTGGCGCATCCGCTGATCGATGAGGTGGCGGTGATCGGCCAGCCCGATTTGGAGCGCGGCGAAATGGTGTGTGCGGTCGTGCGCCGATCTCCGCGTCGTCGCGAGATCACCCTCGAAGAGTTATGCGCCTTTCTTGACCAGCGCGGGCTGATGAAACAAAAGTGGCCAGAGCGCCTAATATTTGTCGACGAGTTCCCCATGGCAGGACTGGGAAAGGTCGCGAAATCCGAACTCGCAGAACAGATCACAGGAGACGATCGATGACATCGCTGAGCGTCGATGAACGCAAACAGCTCGCCCAGTCCGTGCGTGCAGCCTGCGAGCGGCTGTCGCCGGAGGATCGGGTTCGCGCGGTCGCCTACGACGGACGTCAACAGCACCGCGGCTTCGATGCCGAACTCTGGAAGGTGCTGTGCGGTCAGGTCGGGGTTGCCGCGATCGGGCTTCCCGAGCGATTCGGCGGCGCCGGCTACGGCGCGACCGCGATGGGCGTCGTTGCGCACGAACTCGGGCGCTCGTTGGCGTCCGTGCCGTTCGTCGCGTCCGCGGTGCTGGCCACCAGTCTCCTGCTGGCGGCCGACAACCCGGAGGCCGACGAACGGTTGTCGGCGCTGATCGACGGCGAGCGTACGGCTGCCGCTGCGCTTACCGGAGACGGCGGGCTCTGGCACCGCGACCGTGTGTCCGTGTCCGCCGCGCACGCGACCACGGGGTGGACACTCAATGGCGTTGTGCGCCATGTCCTTCACGGCGGCTCGGCCGACGATCTGATCGTCGTCGCGGTCACCGGCGACGAGCTGGCCCTGTTCACCCTCGATGCGACGACCCAAGGGGTGGTGGTTGCCCAGGAGAGCGTGCTCGACGGCACCCGGCAGATGGCGACCATCACCTTCACCTCAGCACCTGCCACCCACCTGTCGAGCGGTACCTCGGTTGAGGACGTCGTTTCCCGCAGCGTCGACCTCGCGATTGCGGTGTTGTCCGCCGAGCAGGTCGGCGCCTGTGAGCGCGTGTTGGAGATCGCGACCGACTACGCCCGCACGCGGGAACAGTTCAACCGCCCCATCGGCAGTTTTCAGGTGATCAAGCACAAGTGCGCCGACATGCTGGTGGAGCTCGAGTGGGCCAGGTCTGCTTCGCAGGGCGCACTGGACGCCCATGACGCCGGCCCGGCCGATGAATCCGCCTGGCGGGCAAGCATGGCAAAGGCGGTGTGCTCGGAATCGCTCCGTAGCGCCGCACATGCGAATGTGCAGATCCACGGCGGCATCGGATTTACCTGGGAGGACTCGGCGCACCTCTACGTGCGTCGGGCACGCACCGACGAGGTGCTGTTCGGCAAGCCCGCCGAACACTGGCAACGACTAAGGGCAGAAGCCAAGATCGTCTGACGCTCTGCCGTCCGGAGCATCGGTAGTTTGCAGGATGCTGATCGCTAGCCGGCCATGGCGAAGTGGTCGGCGAACCGCTTCATATATGTCTCAGCCGCTGACACCGACGTGGCGTCGACGTGGGCCAGAATCCGGGTCGCCCCCGCGTCACCGATGGCCGAGACGAAGCCATCGAGCGAGTCCACCGCGGCGGCATCATCGAAATCGACTGCGGGCACCGCGACTTGAATCTCGACACCGCCAGGATCACGACCCGCATCGGCGAGCAGGTGGCGCAGTTTATCGACCGAGCGCGCGAGATCGTCAACCGTCTCGATCGCCGCAGTGCGCACCGACGAGGCTACGGCGGCGGGGTTGACCATCGGGCACCACCCGCTGCCGTGTGCGGCGACGCGGCGCAACGTCGCGGGACTGTTGCCCCCGATCCACAGCGGCGGATGCGGAATCTGGACCGGTGAATTCACCGCTGGTTCCCCACTCGCCGCAAAGGTGGTTCCCGTGACCGGACGGTCCGGGTGCAGCCAGATCTCGCGCAACGCCGCGAGGTACTCGTCGAAAAGCACTACCCGATCGTCAAATTCGACGCCGAGTGCGGCGAATTCAGAGCGCAGGTAGCCGGCTCCGACGCCGGCGATCAGCCGACCACCGGACACCTCGTCCAGTGACGTCAGTGTCTTGGCGGTCAAATAGGGATTGCGGAACGGCAGCACCCACAGGTGCGTCATCAGCCGGATCGCGGTGGTAGCGGCCGCGAAGAAGGCAAGCGCGACCGCCGGGTCGAAGGTGTTGTGCCCGCCGGCGCGCCGCCACTTCGCTGACGGTGCAGGGTGATCGGCGAGCGCGATGGCATCGAAGCCGACGCCCTCGGCGTGGATCGCCAACGCACGCATGGCCGTCGGCTGGCGTAGCTCCCTATCGGCGGTGGGGACGTCGCTGGGATACTCGACTGTGAAGTTCATATCTCAGTAGATCGATCCAGTCGCCACGGTGCCGAGGTAGAGGTTGATGCCCACCACTGACACTCCCTCGCTTGTGTGTGTCGTGGCGATCCCCGCATCGACTCCCGACCTGGTGCCGGTGATGAGCGCCCGTTTGCCGGTCAGATCGACGTCCATGGGTGTGCTCGAGTCGTCGTGTTCTCGGATACCGCACATCGTAAAACGATATCGTTAAAGATTTGCCTGTATGGGCGAAGGGCGGCGGGGATGGACCTCCCAGCGCTTAGGGACGATCGCCTGCCGACGATGGAGCGGCCGTCATCGGGATACCACGAGAGCGGTGACCCGCGGCCGCGTCTCGGGCGCCGGGCGTCGGTGCCGCAAGGGCGAAGAGGGGACATGATCACGCTCGTCCTCGCCGGACCTGATGGGATCCCGGCCTGGGGTCCTTGCTGAAACCTTTCCGCCGTGATTAAAATCATGATACGTAGAAATCGCTAAATGTTTGTCTAATTGGATGGCGAAGGGAGCCACGTGCCACTGCAGCCCCATATGCGGCTGATCTCCGTCGATGATCACTTGATCGCGCACCCGAGGGTCTGGAGTGACCAGCTCCCGAAGAAGTACGCGAATGGTCGAACCTGCCCATCGACATCGGTTAGTGAAACATGAGTCGCGGTCGCAACCTCGTGATTGGTGCCAGTGGCTTTCTGGGTTCTCATGTCACACGTCGATTGGTAGAGCGCGGTGCGTCGGTGCGGGTGATGTTGCGGCCCACCAGCTCGACGAAGGCGATCGAGGACTTGAACGTCGACAAGCACTACGGGGACATCTTCGACACTGAAGCGCTGCGTAGCGCGATGGATGGTTGCGACAACGTTTTCTACTGCGTCGTCGACGCCCGCGGATGGCTGCGTGACACGCGGCCGTTATATCGCACTAACGTCGACGGACTTCGTAACGTTCTGGAGGTCGCGAAGGCCGCAGACTTGAACAGGTTCGTGTTCACCAGCACGATCGGAACCATCGGGGCCCCGCCTGATCGGCCGGCGACCGAGGACGACGCCAACGACTGGCACCACCTGGGCGGGGGTTACATCGGTTCTCGGGTAGAGGCAGAGCGTTTAGTACTTCGCTACGCCGAAGACGACGGACTCCCCGCCGTGGCGATGTGTGTGGCGATGACCTACGGCGCCGGCGACTGGCAACCCACGCCGCACGGCGCGTTGCTCGCGGCGGCCGCGGCCGGCCGCATGCCGTTTTATGTCAACAATCTTGCGACGGAATCCGTAGGCATCGAGGATGCCGCCGAGGCGATGATCCTGGCCTCCGAGCGGGGCCGACCAGGGCAACGCTACATCGTCTCGGAGCGCTACCTCGAGCTGCGCGATGTATTTACCACGGCAGCCGAAGCCGTCGGGGCCCGGCCGCCGAGGATCGGCATTCCCCTGCCCCTGGCGTATCGATTCTGCGCACTCGGCGACGTGGCGGCCCGTGTGCTGCGACGGGAACTCTTGCTGGCGACGATGAGCCTGAGATTGTTGGACTTGTTGCCGCGGATGGAGCATGACAAGGCGACGCGGGAGTTGGGCTGGTGTCCTGGGTCGACGCTCACCGCCATCGAGCAGGCGGCGCACTTCTTCCGGAATGTCGCGCGCACCCGGTAATTGGGCTTTCCTGGCGGCATGCGCGATTGCTGTACTCGATGACGACCGTTGACTTCCGCTGGCGCGGAGCGGTCTTCACGTGAGGGCGACCGGCAGCGCCGAGAACTCGGCGCGGATGAGGTCGTCAAGGGCACGGCCGGGGGCGGCCAGCCACTGTTCGAGCGCACGTTCTAGAAGTAACAGGCTCACCGCTGCAAGCCGCCCGCAGTCGCCGTCGGGCGTTCTCAGCCCACGCCGTTGGGCGATCACCTTGGCCACTGTTTCGCAGTTGTCGATGTGGTTCTGTCTTTCCCGGCCCAGTAGCAGTGACGAGGTTGCGATTGCTTCGCGATACTGCGCGATGCGGTGGCGAATTCGCTTGAGCCCCGGGGCAAGAAGCGCGAACGATTCGCCCAACGCTTCGTAGTCCGACAGCGTCTCGTCCTGCGCGAGGTAGACTCCGCTGACGGAGTCGATGAAATCGAAACGACCGGAAAATAGCACTGATTCCTTGGTCGGGAAGTATCGGAAGAAAGTGCGCGGCGACACTCCGGCCGCTTCGGCGATTTCGTCCGTGGTTGTCTGGTCGTAGCCCTGAGCACTGAACAGGCCCATCGCGGATTCAAACAGCGCATCTTTTGTCTGGGCTGCGTGTTCGTCTCGCGGTGAGCGGTCGCCCCGCGCCATCGATCACCCTCCTTGCTCTCTATCGAGATCTCGATCGCACAACGGCAGCGGGCCGCCACGGGATCTCTGACGCGCGGACCACAGTATTAATACTCTGGCGGCAGACTGTCACTGTCTCTAAGGACCGGGCGGCGATAGTTTTGCCCGGCGCGGTGGCGCTTGGCATGGGGTGAACTGGGTGGTCAGCCGACTTTGGGAATGACCTCCTCGGCAACCCACTGCATGTGGTCGAGGAAGGCGTTGACGTCGTTGAGCGGTGGTGGATTCACCCAGGTATCGGTGACACCCATCTCGGCGAGCATGTTGCATTTGTCGATGACCTGTTGGGCGTTCTGGCCGAACTGGGCGCTGGGATCCTCGGTGATCGTGTGCTGCTGGCCAACAGACAAGTTCACCAGGCTGTAGAACACCGAAAATGTCCGGTCATCGAATCCGGGCTGGGACCGAATAAAGTCCAACCGGGCCGGTAAATCTTCGGGTTTGGTCAGCCACGGTGCCCAGCCGTCGCCCAAGCGGGCCGCACGACGCAACACCGCATCGGCATCTCCGCCGATCCAGATAGGCGGATGCGGCTTGCTGATCGGCTTTGGACCGAAGGCGACGTTGTCGAATTTCACGAACTCGCCGTCGAACTTCGGGGTGTCGGAGTGCCACAGTTCGAACATGGCAGCAAGCGATTCGTCGACAATTCGGCCTCGCTTGTTGAACGGGACCCCGATCGCCTTGAACTCCTCCTCCTGCCAGCCCACTCCCACCGTCACCTGGGCGCGCCCACCGCTGAGCCAATCAAGTGTTGCAATGGATTTGGCCGCGATGACCGGATTGTGCAACGGCAAGATCATCAATACCGAGCCTATGGTGATCGTCGACGTCGCCCCGGCGATGAACGCCTGGGCGGTGGTGGCATCAAAGTAGTGATTACCCGACAGTTCCAGATGTGACCTCGGCGTAACGAAGTGCTCAGGCAAAAACACCATCGAGTAGCCGAGGCGTTCAGCACTCTGCGCCACCTCGGCGATGCCTCGGCCGGAAAGTTCCTCCTCCCACGGCTGAGTGATTGCGGCTATGCGCATGCAGTTGGGCAAGTTCACAGCGAATCTCATAGCGCTCTCCTGAACTACACGCGCGACGCCCCGGGCACAGTCGGGCCTGTACACGCATCCGTGTTTCAAAACACTATGGCAGTTAACTGCCATGGGTCAACATGCAGCGGCTAGTGACACAACGGCCGGCGTGCGGATACACCCTGCGGCCGAGGCACTTCGAACGGTCGGCGTTGACCGATGGCAGTTCACCGTCATAATGTGTCAGCCGTGGCCGGGAACGTATTCGTGGTGCTGACCAATCCGATCGCTGACGCAGACCGAGCCTTCAACGAGTGGTACGACACTACGCACATACCCCAGGTGCTTGACGTTCCCGGAGTGGTTGCGGCGCAACGGTATGTCATCTCCGAGGTCAATGTTCCCGACGATCAGGAACTCCCGGCTGTGCTGCCGCCCCCAACGCACCGGTACCTGGTGATCTACGAACTGGATCGGCAACCCGATCAAGTGTTGCAGGAATTCCTGAAGCGGACGACGACGGGCGAGCTCACGCTTGGCGAGGCGCTCGACCTGAGCACTATTTCACTCACCGGCTGGACGCCGCTCGGTGAGCGCCGGCTCGCGAAATCCTAGATGTCCTGTAGGCGAGATCTTCGATGTCTTGGAGAGCCAACCAGCCTGCACGCGACGCCTGCCTTGAGCGGATGCTCTGGACGAGCACGATGTCGCAGGCGGCCTCCGTCAAGTGAGGAATAGGAAAGTGGCCAGGGGAATCGGGGGCGCGACGAGGGTGCATCCCGGGATCACCACATCTGTTCTCGATGACGGGCGGTCGGCCGCATGACGGCGGCACTGAATGCGGAGGCGATTCTCGCCGATGCCCATGCGCAGGTTGATGCCATTGATCCTGAGGCGGCGCACCTGCGGGAGAATCTCGAGCGCTTGGTGGCATCGATCAACGCGAACGCGGCGATCGGCGATGAGTTCCTTGACGTCATCCACCAGGAATTCGTCGAGCGAACGCTGCACCGGCTAGGCGGCCTGAAATGGATGGGTGACCATCCCGAAATCGGCGAGGAGGTCATCGATTCCCCGGTCTTCCTGACGGGGCTGCCGCGTTCGGGCACCACGGCCTTTCAGTATCTTTTCGATCGCGATCGGCGCTATCGAGCCATTCGAACTTGGGAAGCGGAATCGCCGTTACCACCGCCAGGCGTTGATCCAGAGTCCGCCGCTCGTCGCAAGGGCGGACAGGCGAGCTCTCTGGATGCGCGACTGCCTGCAGGCTTTGAAGCGCTGCATCTTATCGACCTCGACGGCCCGCAAGAATGCCACCATTTCCTTGAGCAGGGTTATGCCGCGGCGGGCTACCACAATCTTATGGACGTTCGCGACTACTTCGACTACCTCGTGGAGGATCTCGATTTCACTGCCGCATATCGCATACACAAACGTCAACTACAGCTACTGCAGTGGCGCATGCCGCGGCGCCCATGGGCTCTGAAATACCCCAACCACGTGTTGGCGATGGACGAGATCCTACGGGTGTACCCGGATGCACGTTTCGTCATGACGCACCGGGACCCGGCCCAGATCGTGGCGTCGATCGCCAAGCTGACGTGCACACTGCGCGGGGTACGCGCAAATGTGGCGCCGGACCCACACGAGGTCGGTCGCCAGATGGTGCATTTCATCCAACGCCATATCGACCGGATCATGCAGTTCACTGGCGGGCCCGACGCCGACCGAGTGGTGCACGTCGACTACTACCAAATGCTCGACGAACCGACCGCGGTGATGGAGGCGGTACACAGAGGGCTGGGTATCGACTCCCCAGAGGACGTGCGGACAGCGATGGCCGAATGGCATCGCGACAATCCAAAAGGCGCGCGGGGCGCAAACCCTTATGCCCTCGAACAATTCGGACTCACCGGTGACGCTGTCGCCGAGCAATTCAGCGACTACATGCGCCGTTTCGACATTCCCCGCGAATCTGCCGGCCTAGCGAGGTGATGCGGTGATCACTGGCTGGGGCACGTTTGACGACAAAGTCAGGATCGCGCGCGACGAGATACTCGCCGCGGCTCCCGATGCACCGACGGCAGCAGCCGGCGAGGCATACCTTGCGCGAGTGCTGACGTCTAGTCTTGCCGATGCGTTCCTGTCTGACCTGCTGTGCGAAGGCGGACTGATCAAGGTGTTGCCCACGCGTGGCGGCGCCAATCCCGATTACCTCATGTCCACCATGCGCATCGATCCGACCCGACGCTATAGCGTTGCGGGCAACCTCAACGATTCTGAACGAGTGGGAATCGGGCTGTACACACTGACCGCCGAAGGCGTCATGCTGTTGCGGGGCTATGCAGCGCTTGACCCAAGCACCATTCAGGATGGACGTTTCAACCTAGACCTGGGCCCCGAAGACTCCGGCCCGATGTCGCTGGCGATCGCCCCCGATGCGGGCTTCCTGATCGTGCGCATCCTGCATCGCCAACCTGACTCTCGCCCCGCCGAGGTCCGCCTGCACGGCGGCGAGCAGCCCTCCTCACTTCAGGTTCGAGCCACAGCGGTCGATGATGCGTTCGCGCGGGCAGGAGCAGTGTTGCTGAACACCGTCCGGCAATTCCTTGAATGGTCGCGATTGACGAGTGCGAGGCCAAACCGATTGGCGCCCCCTCCAGCCGAACTGGCGGGAAGCGTTCAGGGCGATCCTGGCACCGTCTACTATCTCGGCTATTTCGAACTGGATAACGCCGCTTGGTTGGAAGTGACCGTCCACCCCAGAATTACGGGTTACTGGTCGCTCTACGCTCACAATCATTGGCTTGACACGGCGCTCGCCGGTGTCCACGATCTCAGCGCCGTACCTGATGATGACGGGTGCATCCGGATTCGAATCGGTTCGTGCGTTCCGGCCAAGCTTGCAAACCGGGTCGATACCGGCGATTGCCGCCGTGGGTTTCTTATTTGGCGATCGATCGGAGCAGAGAATCCCGGCCCTTTGGTCTGGACCGCAGTGCGAAAGCCAACGGGATAGCCATTCGACGCGGGCACCGACGGATCGGCCGACGGCAGTTGCGGACTGCAGTCGATGTTGATTGCCGTCAGCTGCACTCGGTGTCGAACTCCATGGTGAGCGCCCGGCTCAACACCGTCAACATCAAATCGGCGCTGTCGTAATCGGTGTCGACCGTCCGCCTGGAAATCGTCAACTCGGTCAACCGGCCAAGCACGGCAAGGAAGATCGCCGCGCCCACGCGAAGGTCTAATCCTTCGGGCAATCCCGAACGGTTGAGCACCGCTGTAGCCGCTGCTTGGAAAGGCCCCAGCCCGGTATTGATGGCGTCAGCCAATTGCTTATTCAGCCCGCCGTCGTACCAGGTTTGGGTGACGCTTCCATACCTTCGATGAAAGCCAACATAGTGTGCGAGCCACGCGTGCAAGGAGTTTCGGCTGATGCGCTGACCCGAAAGGTCGTGCAAGTCGGCGGCGAGGCCGGCACCCTCGGCAAGGGCACGCTGTGTGAGCTCGGAAAGAATCGCAACCTTCGTGCGGAAGTGGCGGTACAAGGTTGCCCGGCTGACGTCGGCGGCGGCACCGATCTCATCCATTCCCACCGCGTAGTACCCGTGTTCAGCGAAAAGCGACGCGGCGGCGGCGACGATGTCGGAACGGATTGGCGACGCCGAGGGCGCCGGCACTGGAACGGATGGCACAGCACGTGGAGCATCCGTCGCCGCCGGCGGCGGATCAGTTGGCACTCTGATGAGGTCGCGCACCGCGGGCGGCGTGTCGGGAAACAACAGCAACTGCAGCGCCACGGTCAGTGATGCCGTCACGGTGTGTGCGTCGGGTAGACCCCACATGCCGCGGTGCCGATACAGGTTCACCATCTGGGCAATGCGCACCACCGCACCGGCGGCGTCCTCGGGCGCGATCCCTTCCACTCCCGCCTGGCGCGTCCGGTCAGTCACCGATTTCAGATACCGATCCGACACCGAATCAGGCGCCGCGGCAATGCTCGTCGAGAATCCGAGCCCCGGAAACGCCAGCAGTACAACCGCGTGCTCGTCGTAAAGCGTCGTCCACTGGCCTAGCCACTCATACAGGTTCTGGATTCCGGTGGCATCGGGACCGAGGGGACCAAGGCAAGCCGCGTGCTCGAGCACCGCCGGGACGCACTGTGCGGCGAGTTCTCGGTAGATGTCGTCTTTGTTTCCGAAGTACTGGTAAACCGTCGCCCGCGACGCGCCGGCCGCCTTGGCTACGGCATCGATACGCGTGCCGTGAAAGCCGCGGTCGAGAAACAGCCGCGCCGCGCTTTGCAGGATGGATTCACGGGTGTGCAGACCACGGCGTCCCAGCTCGACACTTGCGGGGGCGTATCCGGCGCGACGGACCTTCTCGGGCTTCACCATGATGGTCACATCATGAACGAGTTTCAGTCGAGGCGGGTTGTTAGGCTTCGGAGTCCGGCCCGGGCAAGTTACGCCGCGCCTTTCCCGCGTAGCCGAAGAAGCGCTCGAAGTTTGCGTCGTTGATGGGTTGCGCAGTATTGCGTCGCGCCGCCGCGCGCAACGCCTCAAGCCGCTGCCGAGCTTTGTCCAGGTCAGCGGCGGACGCTTGATCGCCCAGTTCAGCGACCTGGCGCTCAGCAGCGGCGATCTCGATGCGCAGACGCTCGCCCGCCTCCCCGAAAGTCAGAAGGTCATGGTCGTCCTCGTCACTCTTTCCTCGCTCCACTGGCAGTGATGCAGGTTCGGACATCGACGTCTCCCTTCGCCCTTTACGGATGTGGCTTCCGTAATATACTGTGAGACTGAGCGTCAGAAATCAAGACACAGTGTCAGAAAGGGCATGGCCGTGCCATTACGCGACGAACACCAGATCGTTTCCGTCGACGATCACTTGATCGAGCATCCGCGGGTGTGGCAGGACCGTCTGCCGGAGAAGTTCCGCGAGGCCGGCCCACGGATCCTCGAGAAGGACGGCATGCATCAATGGAGCTATGACGGGCAAGTTTTCCCCACCATCGGCTTGAACGCGGTGGCAGGCAAGCCGCCTGAGCAGTGGGGACTAGACCCGGTGCGCTATGAGGACATGATCCCGGGATGCTATGACCCCGTGGCCCGCGTCGCCGACATGGATCTCGACGGCGTCCAGGCGGCACTGTGCTTCCCGTCCTTCCCAGGCTTCGCCGGCGGCACGTTCCAGCGCGCCGACAATAAGGAACTGGCGCTGTTGTGCGTCAAGGCGTGGAACGACTTCTACATCGACGAATGGTGCGCGACCGCGCCGGAGCGTTTCGTCCCGCTAGCCATCCTGCCAACATGGGACATCGATGCCTGCGTGGCCGAAGCGGAACGTGTCGCGGCCAAGGGCGCGCGCACCGTGTCGTTCCCGGACAACCCAGTGCCGTTGGGGTTGCCATCGTTCCACTCCGACCACTGGGATCCGCTGTGGCACGTGTGCTCGGAGACCAAGATGCCGGTGTCACTGCACTTCGGCTCGGGGTCCTTCGTTCCCGGCTTCTCGTTCTCCTCGTTGAAGCCCGAAAACAGCATGGTCAACGCGCTGCCGGACGCGCCGTTCGCAGTCGCGACGACCTTGTTCGCGACCAATCTGATGTGGTCGACCGTCGACTTTTTGTTCTCCGGCAAGTTGCAGCAGTTCCCCGACCTGCAGATTTCGTTGGCCGAGGGCGGCATCGGTTGGGTGCCCTACATCCTGGAACGGTCAGACTACGTCTGGGAGCGCCACCGCTACTACCAGAACATCGATTTCGACTCCCGGCCGTCTGATCTGTTCCGCGAACACTTCTGGGGGTGTTTCATCGACGACATCCACGGGCTAAAGAACCGCCACGAGGTCGGCGTCGACCGGATTACGCTCGAGATCGACTTTCCACACTCCGATTCCAACTGGCCCAACTCCCGCAAGCGGGCCGCCGAGGTGCTCGCCGAAGTGCCCGACGACGAGTGCGCGCTGATCGTTGAGGACAACGCCCGCCGGATGCTCAACTTCCCCAGGGTGTCGGCAGACGAACCGGCACTGGTGAGCTAACTGCGCCCTTAGCGGTTCGGGCCCTTGGCGCAAATAGCGTCGAGGGCCCGTCCGCATTTCGACCGGCCGAGCGCTGCTACCAGTCGCAACCGGTGAGTTCGGCCGAAATCTCCCACAGGCGCCGCGCGTCCCGGGCATCACGCGCCTTAGCCGCCAATTTGGTGGCTTTGGGCCGACCCCATTGATGCAGGAGTCCCCGGGGCGCGATGTAGGTGCCGTTCGGCAAGTCGGTTGAAATGGCCTGAATCGTCGACCGCGCGCCCTGCTCAGGTGTCTGCCCGATCCGGGGGCCGAGAACCCGGCCCGACCACTCAAGCGCTGCGAATCCGTCCCTGGCGATGTCGGTGTTGGTCATTCCCGGATCGGAGATGTACGCGGTGCGGCCGCGCTGCACCAATTCCCGCACGAACAGCATGTTCGCCAGCTTGGACTCGTTGTAGGCCCCAAAAGGGCTGTAACGGCGATGATGCCAGTTCAGATCGTCGAAGTGCATCCGGGCCATTGCATAGTTGCTGCTGGCCACCGAGACGACACGGTCGCGGATCCTGTCGCCGAGCAGGCAAGTCAGCGCGAAGTGGCCGAGGTGGTTGGTGCCCATGTGGGCTTCAAAGCCATCTGCGGTGCGAGTAAGCGGCAAACCCAGCACGCCCGCGTTGTTGACCAGGACATCCGTGTAGTCAATAGCGTCGGCGAATTTGCGCACGCTGGCCAGATCGGCGAGGTCCAGTTCTGCCAACTTGACATCACCGGACATGGCGCAAGCCGCGTCGCGGCCCTTCGACAGGGTCCGGCACGCGATGACAACTTCGTGGCCCGCGGCAGCCATCGCCGCCGCGGTCGCCTTGCCCACCCCACTGCTGCCCCCAGTGACGACAATTCGCATCCGGCAATCCTTCCACGCTGCTACTCCGCCATCAGATTGAATAAGATATTTATATAACGGTATTGTAGTTGGCTTTGACCTTTACTACGGATCCAGGTAACGAAAGGACCGCCGTGCCCGTCGATCGATTGCTGCCGACCCCGGAAGCGCACGACCTCATCGACTTGGTGCGCCAGGTGGCCGACAAGGCTCTCGACCCCATCGTCGATCAGCACGAGCGCCAGCAC
>Ga0134128_10000182_pt1 | contig 89712 bp, 83 predicted proteins | sample KB31754_FD_96462 | JGI IMG/M metagenome (GOLD analysis project Ga0134128, IMG submission 96462) | Terrestrial soil microbial communities with excess Nitrogen fertilizer from Kellogg Biological Station, Michigan, USA - KB3-175-4 | ecosystem: Environmental > Terrestrial > Soil > Unclassified ... | reverse complement strand
TCGCTCCGCTCGCGGACGATGCAGCCGCAAGATAGCATGAACATCAGCAGGCAAATCTGTTACCCATGTCCTCGAACATGTGTTACCTATGTCTCCGGTACAAAGAGGCGGCGGGAGTACCCTTTGGTGCCCCGGCGTGATCGGGAGAGGCCGCGGCGTTCGGACGCGAAAGCGCGAAATTCGGTTCGCGCGATATGATCGTCTACGGCCGGATGCAGTCGTTGGTCACGAGCTTTTGCGGGTTCGGATAGGTGGGCGGAATGCCGGGGGCGGTGACGGGCTTGCCCTGCTTTTCGAGGGCCGCCACGGTCAGGTTCAGTTCGAGCAGTTGGGCGAGCAGGTCTTTCTTCGCGTCAAATCCATACGCGGCCAGCACTGCCGCGTCGAGGGCGGCGTGGGCGTCTTTGAGCGGATGCCGGCCCGGCAATTCGAGCGTCCGGTAGACCGCCCGCAGCCCGCCGGTCGTGACCTTCAGCGCCTCGGCCCGCACCCGCCGAACCTCCACCGCCGCCGCCGCGACCGCCTCGATCTGCTTCGCCGTCGGGGACTGGGGCCAGGGGAAGGTGTCGAAGACAGATTCTGGCGTGTATCTCGGGTCGCTCTTGAAGTTCGAACACTTTGCCCAGAACCACTGCGTATGGAGAGATGATTGGATGACGCCAAAGCTGTAGTCATCCTCGAAGGCGAACACTTCGAGCGTCTTGTCTGGCCGAATGATCGGGTCAATGAAGCAAAAAATCGGGCGGGCCGCGGTAACAAAGCTTTTCCGTGCGTCGGGTGACAGATGGTGCAGAGCGGCATATGCAGCGTCGGTCTTGAGCTTAAGCCCATCGATGTCGAATTCCTGATCGATGTCTTCCACCGCGCCAAACGCGATTTCCACATCCCCCGCTTCACAGGCCATGTCGCGTGCCAATGACAGCAGGACAAACCGCTGGACAGGGTCGTGTTTCTCACTGGTTCCTAGCTTCAGAAGCTTCTGGGCAAGTTCATCCTTTTGCGATGGTTGTCGAGCTGCAGCCAATTCATCACGATAGACATCGTGCACAAGCTGGCTTGCACGCTGCTGGTCTGTTGCCGTCGGCGGCGCAAGTTTGGAGGGCGCAGTAGCTGCATTGGGCGAAGCATCGCAAGAGACAGTGGCAGGTGTGTAGCAGCTTGCCCAGACGGCGATGACAACCATTACTTCAAAAACACGGTCATTCAACATGAGGCTCCTCCAAGAATGCATGACGGGCTGAGCCATTGTCCCCTGATGCTTAAAAGGCTTCAAGCGGAATATGCTTAAAGCGCATCAAAGTGTGTAACGGGCATAGTCCCGCACCTGATGCCGACCAAGCGCAATCAGGCCTTGATCTACAGGAAAGTGCCGCTGTATCTGCGGGAGCTGCGGGAAGCGACAGGCCTGACTCAGCGACAATTGGCGGATCGCATTCACCAAAGCCAGTGGTGGGTAGCACGCTGCGAGAGCGGCAGCCGACGTGTGGATGTCGCAGAGTTTATTGAATTCACGCTCGGCTGCGGCCTGGAGCCGACCAAGGCTCTTGGGGAACTGACGCGTCGTCGCCGCTAAATTCGACGCAAAAACGCGTCATAATCTATGGGCGAGCCTTAGCCATGCGCTAAAGCTCTGACGCTCGGTTCATTTATTCCATTTCCTTTCCCAGCCCTGCCCATGCAGGGCTTTTTCATTTTCCAAAGGAGGCCTTCTTGGCTTTAGATCAACTGGTCAGTGCCAAAGACATTTTACTTGGCCCTGGCCGAAGTGCGGCAGCGTGGCATCGATACGCTGCTGCAGGAACTTGAACAGCGCGAGCCAGACCTGGCGGAGCACCTGATGGAGGAAGCTACTTCCCTCCATTCCCGCATCAGCCGCCTGGCCTGCAAACCCAGAACCTTGCGAAGGCTGTCTCGACGCATCGAGACCCCCGCTCTGGTTCTGGTGCTGAGCCTGCAGAAGGCCCAGCTTCGACCATGGCAGCAGGATGCCGCTGCAACCCCGCTGGCATCCCTCGATCCAGACGAACCTGTGGAACAGTAACAGTCGCTGGTTCAAAACCTCTATTTCCCTTCCCAGGCGTGCCAATAGGCCACGCCTTTTTTCATTTGAAAGGAGCACCGTGGTCTCTTCCGCTTTCCCCTCGCCTCTGCCACCCTTGGAAAACATTTCCTTGGTGGAACAGGATCAGAAGATTCTGGTCACCTCATCCTCGGTAGCGCCATCGTTTGAACCGTTTGAATTGCCGCTCATTCAGCAGAGCCACTGCCAATGGATGTTGCAACTATGCCACAACTTTCAGGTTCGGCATCAGCGTTGTCTGGCTTTGATGCTCCTACTGGATTGCCAGACCCATCAATGGGGCGTATCCATTCCGTGTCAGCGCTCAAGTCACGATGCTTCCTGCTTCTGGGCCAGCCGAGCAGATTTTCCTGAATACCCGGCCACCGTTCACATCGCCGGCAGCTTCCAGAGCCGGGTGCTCGCTGAGCATGAAAGTCCCGAGGATGCTGTCCCTGCCTCCGAAGGAATGCATTTGGTGATGCAGATGCAACAGGAGCAGATTTCCCTCATAGGGTTTCTGAGAATCCAGGAGCAGATCCGTCCGGTCTTGCCGTCACAGGTTCTATATGATGACCTGATGGCCGCTTTGACTCGCTGCACCGATCGCGTGCAATTGCTGTAACAACACGACAGCCTTCCAACTCAATACAAGTTCAACCCTTACCGGCGGCGGGAAGCCTCTTCCTGCCGCCGGTTCTGTTTTATCCCACAAGACAAGAAAGGAATTCATGTCATGACAGCCTTACTTCGTCCACAGATTGTGGATGATCGATGCGTTCGTGCAACAGACACAAGAACTACACGTCATCACAGCCGAGCACGTTGGACCAAGCCATATCGTTTTGCCTTGGCAGCCATGCTCTCGAATGTCGAGGAGACCTTCTATCACGGCCAAAATGCTCTGATGGATAATGCCAACATCTCGTGGCTGTTTCTACGGGGCAGGCTGGGTACTTCATTGAATCAAAGGCAGCAAGGATGCACCCAACGCTTCCGAATGACTCAAGCCGTTCTTCGCCACGGCATGCCGGTGATCGATTTTGGCGTGGCGGCAGATCAAGACCTCTGCTTTGCCTCGTTGAAGCATTCGATTCCTCAGCGTCAGATGCAGGTGTTGCGGAGGCTGGATGCCACCTTGACTCGTCGCTCGCATGACCAGCGGCCAGTTGTATCTGAAGAATGTTTCCCAGTGCCATATCTGGCCTTTCCCATCTGGGCTAGGCATCAGCTCTACTGGCTCGCGACGGCTCAGGAGGGTCGCTCTGGTTACCTTCGGTGCCCAAGCTGCACTCAGTGCATAACCCTGCGGTGCTTTAGGAAAAGGGGCCCAGCCGACTTCTTCGAGAATGGCAACTTTGTTTCCGATTGCCCTTTATGCCAGGTCCGGCACGAGTGGTTCCTGGAAGATCTGCGCCCATTTCGCAGGACTCGTTGGTTTACGCGGACATTTCAAAACTGCTTCTGTAATGCCATCGCCCGCGGCCTGCCTGTGAAGGCGGTGGGACCTTGTATCTATCGAGGCATCGAATCATCAGAGCCGAAACCTAATGCTCAACAAGGCCATAGCAATGATGGCGATCGACTGGACTTGCGATGCCACGTGCTGGAAAGCCAGATCGATGGCTCGCGCGAGAAAGTATATCTGCCATCGGAAGTGAACGTGTTGGCTCGACCGAATCAGTCGCTGGAGGCGGGAGATGTCTGGGCGAGAGCACTGGCAGCGCCGTCGTGGCCGTGGCTCCGGCTAAGAATGCAGCAGCGCTGGTCGAAGTTGCCCGAAGTTTGTGGAGGTTTTAAGGCGGTCGGATTTCTCCAACGACTTTGGTTCGAGCAGAACCTCATCTGGCTGGCGGAGCGGCCCAACGAGATTCTGCTGCGAGCCGACCTTCTGGGGCAGCCTTGTCGGGAAATGCCAGCGCAAGGCCTGTATTGGGATCTGGAGCCCTCAAGTCAACAACTCGATGGAATGCTGGAGGCTGTGATGTTGCCTGCGATTACGCGGAATGGGGCTTTCATCTAGCTTGTAGAAACAAAGTTCTAACAAATCAGGAGTGTCGGACATGAAACCAATCAGCTATTGATGTCGTTCCAAATCAAACCCTCGTCAGCAAAGCGAGACCACGATGAACCGACCCGAGCAATCTGCTAAAAGCGATTCAAGAGCGCCGCCTTACAACGATGCCGTCGCAGTGAGCACCCGTGTACAATGATATTGGCTGAACGTTTCGGGGTAAAAAATGAGCGATGATTCAACCGAAAATGCACCAGAGCATCATTTCTTATTTCGACCGCCGGACGCCCTGATGGAAATTCCTATTGAATTTCGATGGGAATTCACTCGACGCCACCCATATTACGTGATGTTTTGGCAATTGGGCCATCGGCTCTATGCCGGTGAGTGCAAAGATGAATTGGAAAAGGGATGCGCTCGATTGGCTTCGACTTTACTCTTGGGCATTAATGTTTCAGGTGATCCCCCACCGCCAACCGCCTCGTTCTCAGAACTTGGGGCGCAGCAATTGGCCAGTGCATGGATCAATGGTGCCGTGGCGCCGCTGACTTATCGCTCACTCATTGGCTTGCTTGCGAAATTGTCAGATCAACAGCGTTTCGAGATTATCACGATGTTATCCGAAGCGCTGGCGTGGCCGGAGGATGGCGAGCCGTGCGCTTCGAGTAAAGAGGAGCGCAGATTTGCGTTGATCGAACACATTCGATTTAAGGAAAGTAACTGGCTCGATCAACTACTCGCCTTGCCGATCGTGTCCATTAACTTGAAGGCGCCCATGTGTGCCATTCAGGAGGCGATGGATTCATTTATTACAGAGCACAAAAACTCGCTTGATATGCCGGAGGTTCGACGCCGGCCCGAAAAGCTCGATTTATACCTTCGCGTTTGGGATCTGCGCGAAGGATGGAGCAATGGTGATTACGCTGCTCAGCAAGAACTGTCATTCGTTCAGATCGCTGCGCAACTTCACACATCAGTGACCACGGTATTTAACCAGTACCGCGCCGCCTTTCGATTCGTCACCGGGCATGAATATAGCTTCGAGAATTGGATTCGGATTTTTGCCGTCGTCAAATTAGGTTTACAGTTTGCCCCACAATTGCTGGTCCGGCGTTACAACCGCAAACAAGTCGAGAATACTTCGATAAAGCCAGTTCCAGAATCGAGCTTAATGGGCGGACATGCCCAAATAGACGGTGGAATCATTAATTCGACAGCGACGTCATCCAATGACCTTGGTGCTGTTGAACTGATGATCGACATCCAATCGCTCATGGAGAAGGGCAAGAGCGATGCTGAAATCATCGAAGAATTGGAATTACCTAATCATGGCGGATTCCAAGAAGGCATTGCCTACCTCCGAAAACGTGCGAAAGACGATGCCAAATCAGCATCGAATTGAAGTCCGATCATCGCCATGCACTGCTTGATCGAAGTGATATGCAATCTTGCTATCCCTTTCTTTCCATCACATCTGCCCGATCAAGCGGCGGCGGTTGGTGTTACATCGCTGACGCTCGAAGCAAAAAAATAATGTTAGCGCAATTTGGGATTTGGAGTGTGCGGGAACTTAACTTTTGCCGCAATGGCGGCCGTCCCGGAGACCGAGAATGTCCCAAGGCGAGTTGGCATCGAATGATTCAGGATACCTCTCAAAGGTCGAGTTAGCGAAGCTAACTGGCTTATCTCCAGCAACAATCGAACGTTATAAGAAAAAGGGGATTATCCCTTTTGCGCAACCGGCCGGTCCAAGGGGAAGGGTCCTCTATCCACTTCAAGCTGTAAAGGCTGCAATCGATCTCAACGGGGTAGCCCCCTCCCAAAGCTCGAACCCTGTGAGGGTGGAGATAAATCTCCATCGCGGGCCGCGTGCACGCTGGCGCGCCAAATCCAATCAAATCTAAGGAAGTAAACATGTCGCGAAACTCTAAGAACAGAATCGCCGGTCAATATTTCGTTTGGAACCTTTTTCGCCGCGGTCAAACATGGTATGCGGATGGCCGCGGCAATCGCCCAAGCCTCGGTAAACACAGCTTGGAAACCGGAGATCGTACACAAGCGATTTCAACTCTCCGCCTTCTCGATCACCAGAAAGCAATTGACTTGAACTGCGCAGTGCCAATTGTTCATCGGTCCATTTCACCTTTGACAATACGGCAGGGATGGCTCAGCTATTTGCAACATGCCGCACGTTCTGAAGTGTTGGGTGGAACATGTGCAAAAACTCAAAAGCGATATCGCGCGGTAAGCGATAAGCATCAGGAATTCTGTGAAGCAAAATCAATTAAGTCGTGGGACCAGATCGACAAGAAAACGCTTGAGCAATACGGAGCGCATCTTAAGCGGCACGGGTATAGCGACGCGACGATTTATCTTGAATGCACTCTTGTTAAGCAGGTGATTAAATGGCTTATCGAGGAGGAGAAATGCCTGCCGGAGGCAAATCGCATTCGGCTTAGACTTCGTCGCTCAAAAGAAAGCGCAACGTTTTGTCCCTCGCGCGAAATGGTTAGCGCGATTATTGAGCACTGCAATGCAAACGTATCGCGCGACTGGTTAGCTGATCTCCTCTTGGCCCTTGCGACCACCGGCATGCGGATAAGTGAGCTGGTGGACCTGCGTTGGGCTAATGTCGACATCGAAGCCAGAGTGCTGCATGTTCAGGATAATCGCCATGCCGCTCGGATCAACAATGCAAGTGTCCAGACCACGAAGGGTCGGCGATCGAGAATGATTCCGATTCATCCGGAACTGCTGGTAGTTTTGCTTAAACGGCAACGTGACAGCGCATTCGTATTTGTAGGTAAGAAGGGTGGCAGATTGAAGCCTGATCGTGTGCGGCAATCGCTGAAGGCTGTCCTGCTTTCTATGAAAAGTAAACGCAGTTCAGTCCACGGCGAAAGTGATTTTGATCGTTTAAGGCCCCATGGGTTACGTCATTTCTTCGTAAGTCAGGCCTTCCTTTCTGGGGCATCAGAGGGCGAAATCCGCGAATGGGTCGGCCATGCCGACTCTCGCATCCTGGAACGATACCGCGATCTGCGCAACGATGATGCCCAGCGTAAAATGGCGTCGATTCAGTTCTTTTCTCAACCGTCCCAAGGAGGAACGAGTCACAAATCAATGGACGAGGTGGCGTAAGGTTGGACGGTCCAACCTTGGGCCAGCTCAAAGTGAGGTGCCGGCCGAAATGATCTCATATGTCCCAGTTTTTGTCCCAGTGCAGGGACTTAAAAGTTAAGCGATCCACAAATACGCGTATCCACGCAGTTTAACGAACGCATCATCGCTGCAAGCGGAGAGGGGGGGATTCGAACCCCCGAGCGGGTTTAAGCCCGCTACAGCATTTCCAGTGCTGCTCCTTCAGCCACTCGGACACCTCTCCGGAAATTTTCTACGACTTAGTGAGCTCTTCCAAATCGGGCGAGCATCTTAGCCGGATCGTCGGCGGGATTCCATTGCGTCCAGCAGAGTGGCGCGCGAACATGAGTGGATCAGATTTGGCATTGGGGGATTCGATTCTGGAACGGAGGTGCGACGGTGATTCGAAAGACTTGGACGATCGGCGTGTTGGCGCTGGCGATGATTGCGACAGGGCTGGCGTGCGCGGCCGACTCGGACAGCAATCAGCCGACGCCGGACAAGGACGGCTTTGTTGAACTGTTTAATGGAAAGAATCTGGATGGTTGGAAGATCGGCGACAACGCGGCGTCTTACAAAGTCGAAGACGGCCATATCGTCATCAATGGCAAAGGGCCGGCTCATTTGTTTTATGAAGGGCCGGTGCACAATCACGATTGGAAGAATTTCCATTTGCGCGCCGAGCTGATGACGTTTCCGCATGCGAATTCGGGGATCTATTTCCACACCAAGTTCCAGAAGTCCGGCTTCCCAGATCAGGGTTTCGAGGCTCAGGTGAACGCGACGCACACCGACTGGAAGAAGACCGGCAGCCTGTATGACATCAAGGACATCCGCGATCCGCATCACAAGGACAACGAGTGGTTCGTGTATGACATTATTGTCAAAGGCAACCACGTGGAGTTGCAGATCAACGGGAAGACGGTGTGCGACTGGGCGCAGCCGGACAATTTTGTGCCGCCGGCGGGTCATCCGCAGCGGTTCCTTCAGCATGGCACTTTCGCGTTGCAGGGGCATGATCCCGGCAGCAAGACTTGGTTCCGCAGCATCAAGGTGAAGGCGCTGGATTGAAAGCCAACGGGCTCTGGTATGGCGGTTGCGACATGCAAGCGGACCCGGCAGCATGTGCGTGCTGCCCTTTTATCTGGAGGCCTCGCTATGAAGAAGGCATTTGCCACACTGTTTGCCGCGGCCGTCATCACCTCGACTGTGTTTACGGTCGGCTGCTCGACGGAAACCTCGCATGAGGAAAAGACTTCGCCGACCCTGACTGGCGGCCAGAAGCACGAGGAGACGACGACTTACCGTAACCCCGACGGCTCGACGACGATCGATCACAGCAAGGCAGTGAGCCACTGATTTGGGCGTGAAACACATGAACATACGGAGGTCGCGCGACTGCGCGGCCTCCGTGCTTTTTTAGCCGGGCACATCAGGACAAATTGGCGTTGCGGTAGCGACGAATTAGCGCAGATTTGCTCACTGCTGACGCCTTGTCGCCCGCGCAAGAACCTCCTGATCGTATCATATTGCCCAGTCCACCAGGGCTTTGCGTGAAAGTAGGGAATATTACAATTTATTTTCCCTTCGGTTTTGAAATTGCTAGACCAACGGGCGACGATTTGACAACCTCGGCATCGTGGGCAACAGTTGCGTACTCTCCTTGGTCGGTCCGAGGGTGGCCGTAGTGGACCGGCCGGTTGTGAGATGTAGATTCCCGGGGGAAGGAAGGGATTCATGAATAACGATCTGAGTCAGGCGGTCAATAAGCTCCGAGCCTTGGCTCCGCAGCTTAACTCGGCCGTGGAAGAAGCGCATCGCGTTGTGCAAACGGTCGAGCGTTTCCTCAACACCGAATGCCAGCTCGGCGTGGAAGCCGAGATCCCGGTCACGTATAACGATAAAGGCAAGGCAATACTGCTGTTGCGCTACGGGCCGATCGATGGGGCATACCGGATTGGTCTGATCAATAGCGATGGTGAATCGCGCGTGATCAGCCGGCCGTGGGTCAACAGCGACCGATGCGAAAAACTGACCAGCTTCCCCGCCCTTCCAAAGCTATTAATGGCGGTTGCCAAGGCCGTTGAGACGCAGATTGCTTCAACTTCGGCGACGGTTGCCACCGTTTCGCAGATCATGAGCGCGTTGGCCCAACCCGTCCACAGGGGCGAAGTTCATACGCTGCCTGATCTTGCGATTCTGCTTCAGCAGCCCAGCTCTTCGCACAAGTCCAATGGCCGGCCGATCGATCGTCGCCTGCCCGTCGATAAGCAGGTGGAAGGCAAAGAGAATGGCCATCCCGGCTCGAAACTGGGAGAGCACCGTCCTGGGACGAATGGCACGCCGGTCCCCGCAATCAGCGGTCGTCATTGATCATTAATCTGAATACCTCCTCACGAAGGCGGGTTGGAACATCGTGGCCAGGATGATGGCCGGATGTTTCAACCCGCTTGTGTTTCATCGATAGATGGCACCGAGACTTTCATGCAGGAAGGCGTCAGCGGTCATCCACCAGACTTGCTTATGGTGATGGATCGTGCAGGCGACGGGCCAGCTTGGCCAGGCCAGCGCAAAGTCGCTGCCGGCCAAGTGCGTCAGAATGGCTTGGAGGAGAACCGTCGCAGTACGGCTTTCGCTGGCTTCAAATTCGACGGCCGAGGCATTGGTGCGGGGCACGAGGGCCTTCCAATCCACCTTTGCCGCTTCGAGCGCAGGCGAAAGCCAAGCATGGTTGCCAAAATCGAGCTCATAGGCCCAATGGCTCTTTGGCATGAACCAAATGGGGCCGGGCAAGATGGTCTTCCACGCCGATTCCACCAGCTTTGTCAGATTCCGCTCGATAGGAGGCGCGACAATTCTTGCGAGCGTCCGCGCTTCGGGTCGGATGGTGGGATCTTCGCCGCCGATCCATCCGACGACTTTTGTTGCCCCGTGGTCGGTCGGGCCAAATGCGCCGCTGTTGTAGTACAGGCACTTCATGCCCAGCGCCGTCATGCGCTCAAGGACGATCGGATAATCCACAATTTGCGGCATTAATTCATTCCATCCACGGGAAAGGCCCGGCAGTTTTCCGTTTCACTCGACCAACCTCCATCGCCGAATAGAATACCGCGCGTTGATCGAAGAATTCATTGGCCTTTGAATCTCATGAAACCCATTCAAGAAGAGTTGTTGAATCAAGAGCCGCGAATGCTGGTGCTGGCGGCGATGGTGCTTTCGAGCATGCTGTCGCTTGGTCTTGTCGTCGCCCGTTGGGCGGTGACCGGCCATCACGCTTACAGCTTCTATATCTGGAATTTATTCCTGGCGTGGATACCGTTTTGGGTGGCATGTCTGGTTTACTTCGGCCATGTGCGGCGCACGCGCCGGCATGCCTTGATGTTTGTGCTGGCGGTCATCTGGCTGCTGTTCTTTCCGAACGCTCCGTACCTGTGGACCGACATGGTTCACCTGCCGCACGTCAAGGAGGGCGTGGCATGGTGGTGCGACCTGGTGATGGCGCTCAGCTTTGGTTGGAACGGCATGCTGTTGGGCCTCTTTTCTTTGTATTTGATTCAACGAGTCGCGCTGGAACGCTGGGGCACGGGCTGGGGCTGGCTGATTGTTGTGATTGCGCTCGCGCTCGGAAGCTTCGGCATCGCTTTGGGCCGCGTTGATCGCTTCAACAGTTGGGATGTGCTCTCAAAACCCGGCGATCTGATTTGGAACATGGCGGAGGAAATTTTTCATCCCGTCGATCACTGGATTGCATTTGCCATCACCGCTCTGTTTTTTGCTTTCCTGTCGTTAGCCTACCTCACTCTGCTGGCGATGATGGGCCTCGAACGAAACACCATTCTCGTCCGCAGCCGGCCCAGTTTTTTTGCTCGACGCTGAAGAAAAAGAGTTACTGGCCATCACACCATTTTTGGAACATTCGTCGATAAGCCGACTCGATATTTTTCGTAAAGCGCTGCGCGTCCATCAGCGGCGATTGTTGCAGACGGCTCCGCAGTGCGTTGCGAAGCGCCTGTAACGCGGGCAAATCCGCGCCGATTGTTTTGCAGATCTGGACAAACTCCTCGTGCGATTGAGCCACGAGATTGGGTAGCCCGACATTAGATAAGATGCTCAATCCCCCCCGCCCCACCACGGTTCGACCGACAAGGCTCACAACCGGCACGCCCATCCAAAGCGAATCGAGCGTCGTGGTGTGGCCGTTGTATGGCATCGTATCGAGCGCGATGTCGAATCGCTGGTATTGCTCGAGGTATTTGTCGCGAGGCAAATGATCGATGAATTCGATGCGATTGCTGGCGATGTTTTGCTGTTCGAAGAAAGAGACGATCCTGGCGCGAGCCGAGCCGGCTGACATCAGAAGAATCAGCCGTGCGGTCGGCAGCGCTGCGAGAACTTTCGCCCACAGCTCCGACGTCTGCTGGTTCACTTTGGCGGTGTTGTTCAAGCAGCCGAACGTGATATGTCCGGCGCTCGCCGCGGGCAGTGGAGAAATTTCTGGCCCGCTCGTCAGCGGGTCGTAACACCAGAACGCATCCGGCAGCGCCACGCGCTCTTCCGGGCCAAATGGCGCAGCCCCCGCCGGCTCCAAATATGAATCGGTGAAGCGATATTGAATGGCAGTCAGCCCGGTCGTTCCGGGATACGCCAGATACGCGACCTGCATCGGTGCTGGTCTTCTGGCAAAAAGCAGCGGCCGCCCCCCTGCCATGTGCATGGTGAGATCAACGAGAATGTCGATTCGATCTTCCCTGATCACGGCAGCCAGTTGCTCGTCGCTAAGATGAGCGACATCGCGCCAAACGTCGGCCTGGGCGCGCAGGCGATTTGTAGTCGCATCGGGCGACGGCACGCTCGAATAGCAGAAGATTTCAAACTGCCCGTGATCGTGATGACTCAAAAGCGGCAGCGTGAAAAACGATTGGCAATGTTCTTTGAAATCCGGCGACACGTAACCGATCCGCAGCCGGCGTTTGGGATCACGTGTATTCGGGCAGTGCTGGGCCGATGCCAGTGGCTGCGCATATGCACGATCCCATTGTTCGTGGGTCTGCGCGATCTGTGCGGACGACCAGCCGGGCAGATAGTACAGCAGATACAGCAGGTTGCTGGCGATGTTCTGATGATGGCCCAGTTTCAGTGCTGTTTGATAGCATTGCAATGCTTCATCGAGCCGGCCGACGTGCCGCAGCGCGCTGGCAAGATTGCTGAGGGCCTCTGGAAACTCGGGCCGAAGCTGGATCGCCAGGCGAAGCTCGGCAATCGCAGCGTCAATGTCTCGCTTGCGCCACAGCGTTGCCCCCAAAGCATTATGAGCTAACGCTTCATTGGGTCGCAGAGCCGCAAATTCGCGAAACGCGGCTTCTGCCGCATCGAGATGACCGCGTGCGATCCAGGCTCGCCCAATCGCTTCAAAAAGTTCTGGAAACTGGCGGTGCTGCGGCAGCGCCTTGTGATAATGCTCCAGGGCCGCATCCAATTGGCCGTTTGCTTCCAGCGCGCGACCAATCCCCAGCATCGCCCACGGATCGCCCGGCTGGCGCTCGAGAATCTGTCGATACAAATCGCCAGCCTCCCGCGCCTTGCCGGCGGCCAAGTATTGCGCCGCCAGGGCGTGCGCCTGTTCGATCGTCAATTGCGCCATTCACGCTAATCCTTCGAAGAGGATTATAGTATTGGGCGGACAAAAGACTTCCTGAGTGGCGCCAATCCATGGCTGATGCGATTTGTGACATCTGCGGCAAATCAGTTCCGATCCACGAAAGCTTCATCGTGCGGATCGATGTGTTTGCCGACCCGACCCTGCCGCCGATGGGCGGCGAAGGACAGGCGAGCCTCGACACCAGCGAATCGATGGCGGCGCTGCTGGAGCAAATGAAAGGAATGTCGGCCGACGATCTGCAGGATGGAGTTCACCGTCGCTTCGAGCATCGGCTCTGTGCGAAGTGTCAGCGAGCGTTCCTTGCAAATCCACTGGGACTCCCGCGACAACGCAAATCGGGAATGAATTAACAGGAGCGATTCCGTAGCCAAGTTTAGCCGCGACGCGCCAGCGGAGCGCTTTGCTCCATTCGCAGAAAGCGCTCCGCTGTCGCGTCGCGGCTAAACTTGGCTGTTCACACCGTCTCGAAAATCTTGACTACTTGACCAACGGCAGGTCCGCGAGCATGGGTTGCACGCGCTTCGCCGGGCTTGCAGGCGTCTTCTGCTCTTCCTCGGTTTCCTGTTGGTTGCGCGAGCGCCGGGCGTACCACTGACCGATGAGAATCGCATCGGCCGCGAGGACCGCGCCAGTGATCGCCCAGGCTCGACGAGGATCGGGTGCATCGACTTTTGCCGTCCCGATGCCCGCGCAATCGCGAGCGAATGCCGCAAGTGAGTCGGAAAAGGTTGCAACCGCATCGATCGGATTGACGTGGATGACCGCCTGCGCGACGGCAGCGGTTTCCTGCATGACAATCGGCGCTGCAGCAGCAAAAGACTTCACCTCGTGAGTTACTTGCGGAACAATGGTGGTGGCGGCGCTGGCGCCTGTCGTCGCCAGCTTGCCGCCAACCACTCGAACAACTTCATCCGCTGTGTGCAATATTGCCGCCGATTCCTGCAACAGAACGCGAGGCGTGACACTGGCAATGGTCGCAGCCGTCGAAGCGACACCCGATACGGATGTCACTGCCGATACCGCGGGAACCGGGCTCGTACTGGTGTGAGAGGTTTTATTCGCTGAGCCGACGCTTGCCACCGTTGTTGAACCGGTTGCTGCTGACGGCGAATGAAGAACGTTGGGGCGTGCTGTGGGCGCTGATGGGGCGTCGCTCGTGTTAGTCGAAGTCGAAACGTTTGTTGATGGGGTATGATAAGTCGGGGGCGTCGCGGGCGGAGCGTAATCATCCTGCTCAGGCATCTCCGCGCGATCGGCGCCGCCGTCACGGTAAGTGCCGCCGGCCGCAAATCCGTTACCAGCGTTGAACATTCCCACCCGATTCCCTTGGAAACTCGTGGCCATCAGCAGGGTCGTCCCCTGCATCGATCCCGCGGAGAAGAAAGGTCCTGAAATTGAAATCGAATAAACGACTTCAGTGGTAGCGCCGCCGGGCAGTGAGAAAGCTGTTGGAATATCGATGATCAGCGCCGGTCCGCTCTGCCAATTCATGGCGTTGAAACCGGAATCCATTTTCAGGTCGTCGCCCTGGAATTGATTGCTGCCGGTCCACGCGACAGGAGAATCCGAAGAGTTCGCCGAATGCCATGGCGATTCAAAACGATCTGTCTCAATCGAATTCTGGGCAAATGAGCGCAAAAGATTCGGTGATGCTGCACCAGGGATAGCATCCTCTGACGGACCAGGACGCGCAAAGAGCATCGGGGGGTTCTGCGCAGGCGCAAAATCCCAGAACCGCCCCGCCATGAAAGTTGGAGAGGCTGAAAGAAGCCGGCGCGATTCCATCGATTCAATGGAAGGCCGACGAAGAACGCTGCCGCTGACTGCCAAGCGCGGCGTCTTCTTTTTGTTGATCATTTTGCGACTCCTCCTGATCTCTTTCAGCCACAACGACGCTCACGGTTGCGTCGCAGGACTGCCGTGATGCTTTCCGGAAGAATTCAGATTGTCCAAATCCAATTCATGTTGCAGATCGCGGCCCGTGCGATCGTGCAATAGTTTTTCGTATTTCTGACGCTGCGGTTCGGTCAACAAAGCCCTCGTCTGCTCCAGCGCCTTTTGAAACACGCCATCGCGCTGGGACTTAAGCTGCTCGATACGAGCATTGTAGTCGGCTTTTATTTTATCATATTCACTTTTCTGTGCCGGGGTCAGAATCGCTTCATAAGCCTTTTCCCGATCCATCTCCAGCGCCTTGCCCTGCAAAAGGCTCGCGCCGGCGGTTTGCTGAACCGACTCCCATATCTTCTGCATCTGCCGGGCCTGATCGGGCGTCAAATTCAATTCTGCAGCTAAAGGCGATCGCGTATCCTGCGTCCGCGAACCGCTTATGCCCGGTAGAAAGCGATACGCCAGCATTCCTGCCGCGGCACCGGCCGCGAGCGTCAACAGAAACGCAGGCAAAATCCAAAACCTCGAATCGCCACTTTTCATGAAGGTCGCTGCTCCGTTGGATCAGCGGCTGGGACTGGCTGCAGGTTTTGCAACATCCAGTCGGTCATCTCCTCATCGGCTAGGCCGCTCATTCCTGTTCCCGGGATGGGCGGATCGACCTGCAATGTCACGGCGATTCGTTCCCACTGCGGAGCGCCGGCAATGGTCATGGTCGGTGAAGGCGTTGTCACAGTCTGCCGAGGCATTTCAGACAACCAGGCGGCAGCGATGATCAGTACCGACGCCGCCAGTGCCATCAGCGCTTTCACTGCGGGAAAAGGATTCGACTGGCGGTCGGCCCGGATGAGCGAAGTCTGAACTCGATCATGAAGCCGTGCAAGCTCATCGGAGGTCATATCTGAGCCACCAAGGTCGATCGCATGGCCGCTCAACAATGCCGACAACTCCCCCATTTCCTTTAGCTCTGCCGCGCACACGTCGCAGCCGCGAACGTGATTGGCAACAGCGCCGGCGTCAACCGCCGACAGCTCGCCGTCACGATACGCTTCCAACTGCATGGGGGAGATGCACTCGTTCATAAATCTGCTCCGCGACACGGACCTTACTGATCCGAATTCCCGGTTCGCTGCGTAAAGTAGCCGTATCCTTTCAGGCGTTGCCGAAGCTCCGCCCGCGCACGATGCAAGCGCGATTCAACAGTTCCCTGGGGCACGCCCAGGTTCTGGGCAATTTGTGCGTAAGACAGGCCCTGCATTTCGCGCAGCACGATCACCTCACGATGGTTTTCATCCAACTGCTGAAGCACTGCTGCCAGATCGAGCCGCTGATCGACCGATGATTCTGAAGATTGCCTGGTCGGTGGCGGCGCTGCATCGAGATTGACAGCCTTGCGAGCATGACGGCCACTTCGCCAGGCGTCGGCCGCCCGCCGCATCAGAATCCGCGTCATCCAGGTCCGAACCGAGGCCCGGCCGTCAAAAGCGGGCAATCCTTTGTAGGCGCCGGCGAAAGTTTCCTGGACCAGGTCCTCCGCATCCGAACGGGTCGACGACAGCGATATCGCAACTTGAAACAAGGCCTTCGCATGGCGATCCACCAACTCGTGAAAGGCGGCGTGGTCGCCTCGCGCGGCCAGTCGCGCCAAGTCCAGATCGCTGGTCTGCAAAACGTTCCTCTCCCGGCTGCCATCATCCGTGTGCCCGGCCGACAAAACTCCGGCCATCCGCGGCAGCCCCCAAATGGATCCTATCGCTCGACTCATTGGCCTCTGGCGATCTAAATCGTTGTCGCTTCAATAATTCCAAATACTCCGACGCGTCGGCCAATCCGGCGGCTCATGCTTCTTTGCCTTTATAGTCGAAGGCAGCACCCCATTTCTTCCCAAAAATTAAGCGGAACTTCATCCGACCCACAGATTATCGCAGTCTGCTCCGGATGAAACGCCGACGTCTACATCGGCTCATCGATGTCGATGCCGACGAGGACGTCAGCGTTCCCAGCAATCTTCGAAGGCTCAATATGCTCCGATCCTTCGTTTCGAAAAAACATTTTTTAGTCGTGGGTTATTTTCTTGCCTGTGCATAGGCGCATTGATACAAAATTGCTTGACCAATCGGGGGTTTTGAGGGCTTTGCCGTTAACGATCCAATCTCATTGGGACCTTTGGGAAAAGGAGAGCGGCTATGGATCAATCATGGAAGTGGCTCGCGCCACGCTTTTTCGTGCGGCTCGCATCGGGTTCGACGACTGATACGCCTTCGGCTCGTCCCTGCATGCCTGCGGTCGAGCAACTGGGGGATCGAATTCTTTTGAGCGCGGTTCCCGCGGCCACTGATGGCGGGCAGATTCCGCCGGGCCCCTGCTTGGTGGCGACGCTTAACGGAATGATCGGCCAACCGGGAAGCAGCGATTCAGTTCTGATCGGAGAGCTGAACGCGATGAAGCTTGCGGGGCAGATTTCGTTGGTGAGCAACACCAAATGGGATGGGCAGAATCTGGAAAATGAATTCATCAAGTTGAACGACTTGTTCTCGAAGGCCGATGCCGCGTTGACGCTGGGTCTCTTTACGCCCGATGTCCAGGCGAAACTGCTGACCGATCTGAACACCGAATTCGACAAGCTCGATCAAATTGCCATGAAGTTTGACAGCACCATTGTTACGCCGACCATTTCTACGGATGCATCGAGCGAAAATGGAATTCTGCTGCCGGCGGTGCAGGATATCGAAGCGCAGGCGATGAAACTGGATGGCACGCTCAACGACCTCGGCCCTGGAAGTGGTGCGCCGGTTGGTACCGAGGCGGTTTACCTTTTGCTCAACTCGGCTTTTAACAGCCTCGAGAACGACCTGATCAAGATTGGCGGCGATGTTGTCTTCCAGAAGGATGCCCCAACTCCCATGGAGTTCCTGAAGATTAAGCTGACGGACATCGTGATCACGTCGGTCAGCGACAAGCAAACGCCGCAGATCAGCGACCAGCTCGATGGATTTGTTTCGGAAACGAATGCCATTCTGATTGGACTTCTGCAGCCGTCTACAGATAGCTCATCAGGCGACGTGCTGACCTAGTAACTATGACGGTTGAAACCGAGAGTGCACCTGCGGCCGCGCCGTCGGAGCCCGCGCCGGTAAATCCGTACGACGCGGTCCCCTACTCCGTCTGCGCATTTCCGCAAACGCGGCCCGATCGGCTGGCGACCATGGCAATGCTGTTTGGCATGCAGCCCGCGCCTCCCGATCGGTGCCGCGTGCTGGAATTGGGTTGTGCCAGCGGCGGCAATCTGATTCCGATGGCGCTGGGCGCGCCTGAAAGTCAGTTTGTTGGCATCGATCTTTCGCAGCGGCAAATCGAAGAAGGCCAGGCGATTACACGCGAGCTCGGACTGGCCAACCTGGAATTGCATACTGCAAGTATTCTTGACGTTCATCGCGAATGGGGTCTTTTCGATTACATCCTGGTCCACGGCGTTTATTCCTGGGTGCCGCCAGAGGTGCAGGACAAGATCCTGGCGATCTGCAAGGAAAACCTGGCGCCGCAGGGCGTGGCATACATCAGCTACAACGCCTATCCCGGCTGGCATGCGCGCGGAGCGGTGCGCGAAATGCTCTGGTACCACACCCGGCGGATGACCGATCCGGTCCAGCGGATTCGTGCGGCGCGCGGGATGATGCAGTTCCTGGCGGCTTCGACGGTCGAGGATAAATCGCCAGTACCTGCGGGCGGCGGATATGGGTTGCTCCTGCGGCAGGAACTGGCGCTGCTCAAACAGGTCCCGGATACCTATCTGCTTCACGAGCATCTCGAGGAGTACAACGAGCCACTTTATTTCCATCAGTTTGCCCAGCGCGCTGCCGACAAGGGGTTGCAGTATCTGGGCGAAGCGCAGATTGGCTCGATGGTCGCCAGCAAATTTGGACCGGAAATCGAGAAGACATTGAGGCAGATTTCGCCGGACCTGCTCCACATGGAGCAGTACATGGATTTCCTGCGGAATCGAATGTTTCGTCAGACGCTCTTGTGTCACGAGGGAGTCAAGCTGGATTACGCGCTGAAGCCGGAGGTTGTGAAAGATCTTTATATTGCTTCGGTAGCGAAGCCGGTTTCACCCGAACCGGATCTTTCGAGTGATAAACCGGAACAATTTCGCGGGCCGGGACAAGCGACCCTGACGACGCGCGATCCGCTGATGAAGGCGGCGATGGTTTGCCTTGCCGAAAGCTGGCCAATGCCGATGCGCTTTAAAGAGCTTCTTGCCGCGGCTAAATCGCGACTTGAAGGCGCGACAGCCGGCGTGGAAATCGGTGCGGCTAGTGTCGAGGGGCTTCCGACTCGAATTCTCAACTGTTTCACATCGGGGCTTATGGAATTCTCGATGTCGCCGCCCCGCATTACGACCAAAATTAGCGAAAAGCCGGTGGCCAGTCCTTATGCCCGATTGCGGGCCAGGACCGATGAGAAACTCGTGAATTATCGGCTTGAGCCGCTGCTGATGCGGGATCCATCGCGGCTAATTCTTCGGCACCTCGATGGCGAGCATGACATGGCGGCTTTGGTTGCAATTCTCGTTCAATGGTTGAAGGCGCAACCACTTCCCACCAATGGCCAGCCGAACCTGGATGGATTGGAGGAGCGCGCCGAGCGATATTTGCAGGTTCTTCTGAAGGCGTTTGCGCGCGGTGCATTGCTTAGCGCGTGACCAGGCGCGCATGCGCATCATACATTTGCTTGAACTGGTCAGGATCAAATTCCTCGGGGCGGCAATTGCCGTCGAATCCTGTTTCTTTCAGCACATGCGTCGCATCAAAGCCGGCTTGAGTGAGCGCTTTTCGCAGCGTCTTCCTTCGATAGGAAAATATCGCATGGACAAACCGGCTGAAGGATCGAGCGTCGGCGCCTAACCGGTCCTCGCGCCGCATGCGCACGAGGGCCGAATCAATTTTCGGCGCGGGCCAGAAGATCCGGGGGCCAAGCGTGCGGAGGATTTCGACCTTGGCCAGCATCTGGGCCATGATCGATAGCGGGCCGTAATCGTCGCTGGCGGGTGAGGCAACTAGCCGAAGTGCGACTTCTTTCTGCACCGTGAAAGCCAGAACCTCGGTGCCTCCGATCAGCAATTCGATGATTAGCGGCGAGGCAATGTTGTAGGGAAGATTTGCGACCAGCTTGAGATTTCCGCCGGCGTAACTCCTTTCGACAATCGCCGAAAGTTGCGCATTGATAGCGTGCTTCCCGTTGAGCGCGTCGCCCTCGATCAGGGTAAATTGCGGCCGGCCTGCGAACCTGTTTCGGAGCACAGCCGCCAAATCCCGATCGATTTCCACCGCGACGACACTTCCCGCGCGCTCCAGCAACTCTTCGGTCAGCGTTCCGGTGCCGGGGCCGACTTCGATGACCGTGTCGTGTGGCGTCAGTTCACCAGCCTCGGCGACAAGCCGAACCAGATTCTGGTCGATCATGAAATTCTGGCCGAATTGATGGCGCGGCCGGGAACCGGCCTGTTCGAGAATCGCTTCGATCTCCTGCTTGGTTTGAGCCATCCTGCGCCTTTGCGTACTCAATTAGCCTGCGATTACAATGTATCCCCATGAAATCATATGACGTGATTCGTCAAGCGGTAGAGGAGCCGGGTGTTAAATCGGTGGCGGCGGCGCTCAAAGTCTCGCCGGCGCTGATTTACAAATGGTGCGAGGCGCCGGCAGAAAAGGAAGATCCCGATCAGAGCGGCGCTAAAAACCCGCTCGATCGCGTGCGTGAACTGTATTTGCTCACCAAGGACGTTCGGCTGGTGCGCTGGCTTTGCAGCGAGGCCGGGGGGTTCTTCATCGGCAACCCGGTGCCGGACCTTCGTCGAACGCCTGATGAAATCATTTTCGACGAAACGCGCGGCATGGTTCGCGATTTCAGTGAATTGCTGGATGCCATCACCGTTTCGCTTGACAATGACAAGATCATCGACACCCAGGAAGCCGAGCAGATTCGCGAGAAATGGGAAGATCTCAAGGCATGCGTGGAGCGCTTCGTGGTGGGCTGCGAGAAGGGCCACTATCACCCGAAGCGCAAGTGAATAAGCGAAGGGCTCATTCGCCCTTTTTCTGCGTCGCGCTGGCGAGCACCACATCGAGCAACCGGCTTTGCCACGCTTGGGCGGCATCGCTGGCATCTTTGTATTTCCCCTGTGCAATTTCATCGGCTGTCTTGAGCGCTAAATGCGCCTGATTGCCCAGTTCCTCCAGACGCTGCTGCTCCGATTGCACATCAGCGCCGGCCGTCAGTTGTGAAAGCGGCAGCATCCATCGGCCGCCGATTTTCTTGAGTTTCACGGGCGGATCATCCGCGTTTTTGTAATGCACGATCGCCGAGTCCCCATTGATCTCCACCTCGGCTTTGTCGATCGCACGCAGCCCGTCCGATGATTCGGCATCAGTGTCGCCGGTCACTGCATTGGCCCCCTGCTTGCCGAAACTCTTGTCCGCCTGGTGATGGAGCGACGCGAGGGCGGCTGCGTAATCGGCCATCGCATTGACCAGCTTCACTTCCTGAGGCGAATGCGTTTCAAACGCCTGCGCCACCGCATTGCGATCGCCATCGCGCAGCGCAAAGTTCAGCAATCGCAGCGCATCTTTCGGCTCCGCGGCGCTAGTGGGACGCGTCGTAGGCCGCGTCTGCTGCGCCGCAATCCAGGGCGACGCAAAAACAATCACGAATAAGATCGAGGCTAGACGCATTACATCCTGAATCAAAGGCCCGACCGCGACGCGACCAACTCAACACGCATAGTCGGTCGTGCCTCCATCATCTTATGACACCGCAAATCGCGATACGGTTAAATCTTTGTGATTTCTATCGTCAATGATGAACTTGTCTCAGTCAGCGCGTTCGCGCATTGGTCTGCTGCTTCGCAGCAAGGGCCGTGCACCGGTCCATGCAACAATGCAACACTTTTTGCGCGCTGCATGGTGTTGCATTTTGCGGAAAAAAGCAGCGCAATCACGTGGCAATTATGATCTTGTGAATTTCCATCCACTGCCGAGCCCGATGCAACAGGTGTTGCATTTGTTGCATTGACGTATGCCCAATTGAAAAACAAAAGGTAATCTAAAATATCTTGCTTCATCCAGCGGCTTCAGGCATTGAAGCTCCGCGATCTGTAACGACACTTTCCTGCCGTGTTATTTCACCCGCACGTTGAACCCGTTTTCGCAACCGCCCGCGCCACGATCACGAAAAACGTGAGCTGCGAACATTGCCAATCTGACTTTCACTACATCTGCACTTACACCGCCAAAGGAAAGGCCCACTGCGTCAACGGAATCGGCCGGGAACAGGCAGTCGCTCGCGCCGGGCAAACATGCGCTCCAGCGCGCACACGCCTTTCAGGGAATGATGGTCTCCCCGGCCATCTGCCCGCGTTGCGGTCGGCTCCAGCGCAATATGGTCCTGCTGCTCCGTAAAAAAGCACTTTACGCCAGTCAGATGCTCGGCTGGATCGCACCCCGGATTTCTCGTGGCGATCGCGATCGGTGCTCTGGCGCTGGCGACCGATTTCTTTGCCGAGACCCCGTCACGGGCCTGGTTGATCGGCACCGGCCTGATTGCTTTCACTGGAATCGCAATGTTTGCGTGGTTCGGCATCGCGACGTGGGTTAGGTCCATGACGTGGGATTGCAGCTATTTTGGCAAATGCGATGTCGCGCTAGGTGAGGACGGCACCGCCGAACCTTCCGCGGCGTTTGAGGTGATCGAGACGAAACACCACGGGTGAGACAGATCCAACTCCATCCGCTATGGGCGTGGTCGAAGCACCTCGACTTCGCTGTAAAACGTGTGACCCCACATATCGGCTGTTTCCGTCGCGTAGGTTTCAAAGAGCAGGTATCGATAATTGCCCAGCGGCGCATCTTTATTGGAAATCTGCACAGTGTATCTCCCGCCGACAGGTTTGCTTGCGGGCCGAGTATCGACGGTCGCAATCAGCTTCCATCCGCAGGCAGCGGGATCGGTGCCAGTCTTTGGAGACAGATTGAAACCAACAGCTTCACCCGTGGCAGCGTAGAGTTTGTAAACCTGCGGGCCGCGATCCAGTTTGTGCCAGGAATACGTGTTCACCTGTCCGATCGGTATGACCGATTCCAGATCGATTCTGAATCGCCCTTCGAGCGTGCCCATTGCGAAGAAAAAGTTTTGCGACGGCGCGTCTTGACTGGTTGCCAGGCGACCATCGTGCAGGCATTGCAGCGAGGCAGATTCGTTATGAGGCTGGCCATCAACGAGGGTAAAAATCGCATTGCGCGCCAGGTTGTCGCTCGATGAGCTGGTATCCCACGATTCTTCCGCGCCTGGAAGCTGCCGATCGATATGGACGATTGCCTCCGGGGTTTTCCGAAGCACTTGCGACAGGAAGCCGAACATTCCCGGTGCGTCGGTGTTTTTGGCGACGAGCCGACCATCAGGGCCGATTAAGAAGAGCAATGCCGGAGAAAGTGTGTACTGCCGAGGCAGGCGACGGTCGTCCCAGCCGTGCAGCAGAATCTGGGGCCAGGGGATGTGCAGATCTGCCAGTGCTTTCTTAGCCGCGTCGCGCGAGCTGTCCAGGTTCAGGCCGTCGATGACGAAGCGGGAATCGTCGCCGAAGCGGTCATAAACGGCATGCAATTGATTGAGCGTCTGGAGGCTGTCTTGTCGATCGGATGCCCACAGGGCGAGCAACACGTATTTTCCGCGATGGTCGCTGAGCCGGGCGGAGGAGCCGTCGAGAGCGTCACCTTCGATTTCAGGAGCGAGCTCGCCGATGCCCAGGCGTTTTTCCATCGTGACCGGGACTTGGCCGACATCCAGAGGGACGCTCGCAGTCGCCGCATCGATCGGCGGCACGGTCACCGGCATGCTCCCCCACCCGGCAGTCTCGATGAAATAACTGCCGGGGGAACTGGCGCCGATTTGAACAGTCAATTGAAATTCTCCGGGCGGGACGTCATCGACGTGGAAAGTCCCATCCCGGCCAATTTGAAATTGAGCGACATTCGCAGTCCTCTGCCATTCTCTGTATTGCGGCGTGTTCCAAAATGCCTGTTGGAGCTTGTGCTTCTGCTCATCTGAGAGCGTCGCCCAGTCAGGCGGCAATGGCATCGTGGGCTGCTTGCGATAGATCTGCCCATCGCGGAAATTGAAAGCCAAGGTATTTGGCGGCACATGACCGGTCACAGTTCGCCCATCGCCGCCGAGGGTTACCGTCGTCGTCTTCCCCGCCGGCAGCTCGAAGGAACGGCTGCGATCGGGCTAGGGATACCCGATCGCGCAGGCGCCCGGCACGACACGATCCACTGCGAAGTGTCCGTTCTGATCGGTCTCAATTTCCATCTCTTTGATGACGCGCCATTTGTTGTACTCTTCCTGGTTCCCCATCTGCGCTACAGTCACGCGCAAATGGGCGGCCGGTTTGCTTCCCTTTCGAATTGTCCCTTCGAGCCGTGCCCATGGCTGAAGTTGAATGGACAGAGGCTTGGCGGGATCGGAAATAAGTTGTGCGGCGTAGCCCTCGGGCGCGCGAACCACAATCGCGCTCGGTTGCTCGGCGGGTCGAATGCTGAAGTGACCATCGGCTGATGTTCTTGCGGTCTCGCTGGGCATGGCTTTCGATCGCGGCGAGGGATATACCGAAACGGTATGGGCACTGCTCGAAATCAGCACTTCGGCATTCCCCAAAGGCTTGCCCGCCGAATCGAGCACGACGCCGGTGATCGGCGCCCCGGAATATTTCACGACCGTCGGCGCGGGCGGCGTCATTCCCCACGACACCGGGAGGCTTTGGCCTGTGCTCGGCACTCCATCCCCCGGACCCAGGACAACCACCCGATTGCCTCCGGAAACATAGTGGTGTACGACCACTGTGCCGCCGGACAACAGCAGAATTCCGATGGCCGTTGCGGCCGCAACTTTAGCTTTGGTCCAGGCCATGAGTTTAATGGCTCCCTTCATGATGGCAGTTGAAGACGCGCCGGCGATCAATGGTTTTTTCACTGCAGCGATCACGACATTCGCAAGTCCGGGCGGGGCTTGACCAATTCCGCAGCCAAGCAGAGTCGCCCCCAATCCTTCCAGCGGAAGATCCAGCCCGCCTTTGATGAGGATCGCTCTGAGCTGCCGAAGTCCACGAAAGACGCGCTGGCGCGCGGCTTCCTCGCCGATGCCCAGTTCTGTACCGATGTCGCGAAAGCTTTTGCTCTTGAAGAATCGGAGAATCAGGGCGTCGCGGCTGCTCGCGCTCAGCCGCCCCAAAGCGCCGTCGAGCACCGCCTTCAGGCGTGTAACGCTCTCTTGTACTTCTTCCGAATCGGGAGAGGATGGTTTGCTTTGCTGCACCTGTTGATTCCTCTGCAGGGCGGCAGCCGATTCATGTCGGCGTCGGCGCAATTGACGTCGCACGACATCGCCGGCTGCGTAGCGGGTCGCATTCAGCAGCCATCCTTCCAGCACGACATTCGCCCCAATGGATCCTGCCTTGCGCGCCAGGATCAGGAAGACCGCCTGGGTCACATCTTCCGCCAAGTCCGAATCGTGGACTTGCCGGCATGCGGCGGTGTAGACCAGATCGATGTGCCGGCGAACCAACTCCGCAAAGGCCTCTTCCGCGCCGTCACGCGCGTAGTGCCTGAGCAATTCCAGATTGCTGCTCTCGTTGGTCATGATGCCGCTGTTCAGCCCTAAACTGTCCGCCGGGGGCGAATGTGACTTCGATTATCGTCGGGGGTTGAGCCTTTGCCCCATCGGTTGTATGATTCTCGCCCCCGCTAGGCTGGCCCGATAGGGTTGACGCTTAAGATTTGAGCTGCGGGCATAGCGCATAACAAAGAAAATCGCCAAGACAACAGAGGTCATAACATGTCGCTGGATCGAAGTTTAAAGAGTGCAAACGCCCTGATTCGTCATCGTAACGTGCTGACGCGCGACGAGCGGATCGTTCGGCTCAAGGAAGCTGAAAAGTGGCAGGAAGGGCGTAGCGTTTTCGGGCTTCCAAAGGTTGCAAATCGCAAACAGACCTTGGCTAAGGCGGCAAAGGAAGAAGCCGCCGAGGGCGCACCGGCCGCCGCAGGCGCTGCAGCCCCGGCTGCCGCCACCGCTCCGGCCAAGGGCGCTGCCGCCCCCGCCAAGGGCAAGACCGAAGCCAAGCCCGGCGCCGCGGCGGGCGCTGCTGCAGCGCCGGCCAAGGGCAAGAAGTAAAATCCGGTCAATTGATGTTTGCTTAGTAGTGCAAAGAGCACTCGGTCGTATTGAGCAGCCAAGTTTAGCCGCGACGCGATAGCGGAGCGCTTTTCCCCAGAGATGGGAGAAGCGCTCCGCTTCGCGTCGCGGCTAAACTTGGCTGCTTAAACATCCTCTATGAACATGGTTTGTCGCGAGGATCGGGACCTATTATCCCCTCGGAAACCTCTATGACCTCTCGAAGTCCTTCGGAATATGTCTCGCGCCGGGCATTGGGCGTCGATGCCTCGGGCATCCGCAAGGTCTTCGATCTGGCGGCGAAGATGAAAGACCCGATCAACTTGTCGATCGGGCTGCCCGATTTTGATGTTCCCGAACCCGCCAAGCAGGCGGCGATTGAAGCAATCCAATCTGGCCATAATCGATACACGCAAACCCAGGGCATCGCTCCCCTTCGCGAGCGCCTGCGCGCGAACATGAGTCGCGAAATTGGCCGCGATGTCGGCGATGTGCTGATCACCAGCGGTGTCAGCGGCGGCCTGTTCCTGGCGATCCTCGCCACCATCGATCCCGGCGATGAAGCCATTTTTCTCGATCCCTATTTCGTGATGTACAAGCATCTGCTCACCATGGCCGGCGGGAAGCCGGTCGCGGTGGACAGCTATCCCGATCTTCGCTTTCATCCCGAGCGCGTCGAGAAGGCGATCACGCCTCGAACTAAGCTTCTGATTCTCAATTCCCCCGCCAATCCAACCGGCATCGTCATGAGCGAGGCGGAAGTAAAGTCGGCTGTCGAGCTGGCGCGCCGCCACGATTTGCTGATCGTCAGCGATGAAATTTACGAGCCGTTTTTGTATGACGAAACGCCGATTGGGGAAGGCGGTGGCAGGCTGCCTTCCCCCGCGCGATTTTATGAAAAGACCCTGATCCTTCGTGGCTTTTCCAAGAGCCATGCGATGACCGGCTGGCGCCTCGGCTATGCCGCCGGCCCTGAGGCGATCGTTTCACAGATGACCAAGCTTCAGCAATACACCTTCGTCTGCCCGCCCGCCCCGCTGCAATACGCCGCCCTCAAGGCTCTCGACGTTTCGATGACCGATGCCGTGGCAGCTTATCGTCGCAAACGCGATCTGGTCTTCGATAGTTTGTCGAAGAAGTTCGATGTGGTCCTGCCCGAAGGTGCCTTCTACATATTCCCCAAGGCCCCGGATGGCTCGACCGCCTCAGACTTTGTCGCCAAGGCCATCGAAAATAACGTGCTGATCATCCCCGGCAACGTCTTCAGCGAACGCGACACCCATTTCCGCATCAGCTACGCCACCACCGACGAAAAACTTGCCAAGGGATGTGAAATTCTCTGTTCGCTGGCCTAACTCGCTGAGCGCTTCCAGGAATCGCTCCAAGCTGCGACATTTGTCGCAATCGCGTGTAACGTTACGTGTAGCGCCATGGGAGCGGCCATGAACAAGATTATCAAAGCTGCGCAGTTCGCCGACTGTCAGCACGCAGGCCAGTGCCGCAAATACACCGGCGCGCCTTACATCACGCATTGCACGCGGGTCGCGATCAGAGTCATGATGTTGCCGGATGCGACTGAAGAGATGGTCTGTGCGGCCTGGATGCATGACACCGTCGAAGATTGCGACATCAGCGAAGCCGACCTTGAACAACATTTTGGTGCCGACATCGCACGTCTGGTATCCGAATTGACGAATGTTTCCAAGCGGGACCTGCCCAATGCCGATCGTGCAACGCGGAAGCGCGCCGACTTCGAACGGTTAAAGACAGTCAGCGCCGCTGCACAGGACATCAAATGCATCGACCGGATCGACAACCTGAACGATATGCAGGATGCACCGTCAGATTTTAAATCGCGATATCTCGCCGAAAGCGAATTGCTGGTTCAGCATCTCACGAAAGCCCGACCGGACCTGCGGGGCGAGCTTGAATCACTGATTGGAAAGCTGAAGCAGGCTGGATGACCCTGAAGGTTCGGCGTCATAGGACACGGAACCGCGCGAAGCTAAAATGTGTTGCTGGAGGCAGCCATGTCCGACCTTACCAATCCACGGCTGATCTATCTCAAGGGTTTCCTGTTTCTTCTGTGCGGCGGGATGTCAGCCGGGATTTTGATCCTGGACAGCCCCACGCTCAAGACCGCCCTGCTGGTGACCTTAACGGCTTGGTGTTTTGCGCGGTTTTACTATTTCGCGTTTTACGTCATTCAGCATTATGTAGACCCGAGTTACCGGTTTGCCGGCCTCTGGTCATTCATGCGATATCTTATGTCGCGGAAGCGCGCGTCCACCTTGCTGAATGAAGCGAAATAAGGGCGGCAGGCGACCAAAGTTTTTCATTTCAGCGTTGGGTCTTTTCCGCTACCATCGCAACGCAAAGCAAGTTTTCGATCCGCATGAAATGAATCATGAATGCCGCTGGACCCATTGGCCAAGGTCATCGGCTGGCCGGTCGCCCCGCGCTGGCGACGGCGGCATTGTTTGCGGCTGGTATCGCGCTATTCAGGGTTTTGCCGGATTGGCCTTGGCTTTGGGTTATTCTTGCAGCGGCATTCGTCGTGGCAGCAGCAGTCGTACGGCGCGCTGCACTTTCCTCGCTTGCAATCGTTGCCGCCCTACTGTTGACAGGAGTGTCGTGCGCGCAGATTGAAGCATTTCATTTTTCCCGTGCGCATATCGGGGTGTTCACCACATCAGATCCAAAGCTGGCTTCCATCGAATTGCAAATCACAGGTCTGCCGCGCGCGACGGCCGCCCAGGGCCCGCGCCAATCGAGCCGGCAGATGGCCCGTGCGCAGGTTGTTCGAGTGAAAACCTGGGGAGGCTGGAAGCAGTCGGATGGCGAAGTGATGTTGTCTTATCTGCAGGCAAGCCCGGTTCTGGTTGCCGGGCAGCGCATCACAGTTACCGGGATGCTGGAGCGCCCTGCGCCGCCGGACAATCCGGGCGAATTCGACTGGCAGCGCTACTACCGCCGGCAGCGCGTCCTGGCCGAGGTGCGCGTTACGCGGGCGAGCGATCTGCACATTGCCGAGGCGCAAAGCGCATCATGGAGTGCGCGAGCTCGCGAGCAGGCGCGAACGTGGATCGGCAAGGGTTTCCTGGCGCGATGGGAAGTTGATCGCGAATTGCTGGTGGCACTTGTCGTGGGCGATCGCGGGCCGGCGATGCAGGGTGTCGAAGATGATTGCAATGCCACAGGCGCGAGCCATCTCTTGGCCAGCAGCGGCCTGCGTGTGGGAATTCTGGCCGCGTGTATCTATCTCATCTGCCAACTGGTTCGCCTGCGTCCCCGGCTCACGCTTTCGATGGTCACGAGCTGCGTGATCCTGCTTGGCCTGGTGATGAATCCGACTTCGCAGGCGCTTCGGCCGATCATCGCCTGCGCGGCGCTAGGCCTTGGGCTGTATCTGCGCAGATCAGCCGATCCGGTGCATATTCTCGGCATTGCCGCGACGCTGTTGCTGGTGATCAAGCCGATGGAGCTCTATTCGCCGGGATTTCAGTTGACGTTCGTCGTGGTATTGGGGCTGCTCCTGCTCGCCCGGCCGGCTTTTAATGCGATCGATCAGCGATTACGTAATCCCGATCTGGATGTGCTTCAGCAATTCGGTCGCCTGACGCGCTTTCAGAGCATGATGCGCTGGATCAAACGGCGGGTGCTCGAACTGGCCGTCGCCGGCGCGGTGGCGTGGATCGTTTCGCTGCCGCTGATTTGTTACCACTTCGAGCAGATTAATCCCTGGGCGGTGCCAGTGGATTTGATCCTGCTTCCAGTGACGATCGTCGCGCTGGTATGCGGGTTTTTGAAACTGATTTTGACCGCGATTATTCCCGGCGCCGCGCCACTCTGGGCGGCAATCGCCGAGCTGCCCTTGTGGATCCTGCGGCATGGCGTATCGCTGGCGACGAAGTTACCGGGCGCGGACATTCCCGTAGCGCCCCCGCCGATCTGGTGGATCGTGCTGTTTTATCTGCTGTTGATTGCCGTCTGCATCGGCTGGTTGATGCCCCACCGCCCGGCGCGGCGAGCCTTCCGACTCAGCTTCGGCGGCGCGTGGGCCATGTCGCTTGCGCTGCCGGCCCTCGTGGGATTTTCCAGCAGCCGACCTTCGAGCGGGCAACTGAAGATTACGATCCTGGCAGTGGGAGCAGGGCAATGCATCGCGGTTGAACCGCCTGATGGAAAGATCATCTTCTTCGACGCCGGCTCCAATTCGCTGTCCGATCCATTGCGGAGCTGCATTGGCCCATTTTTGCGAAGCGAGGGGCGCGGAAGCGCAGACGATTTGTTTATCAGCCATGGCGATTACGATCACATCGACGCCGCCGAGGGGCTGCTGAACCGGTATTCGCTTCATGATGTTTATGCGTCGCCCTTTCTGCAGCGACACTCGGCTGAAAGCAAGACATGCCAGCATCTGCTCACCGCGCTGGGTCGGACGCATCATCTTCCGCACCTGCTGAAGGCGGGCGATCGAATGGATCTTGATGGAGTGAGCATCCAAGTACTCTGGCCGCCAGCCGATTGTGAGATGAATTCCAACAATTCCGGTGTCGTTCTTCGGCTGACGTTTGCGGGCCGATCGATCCTGCTGCCGGCGGATATTCAAGCGCCGCCGGAAGCGGCTTTGATTGAACATCCCGAGCTTCTTCATTCCGATATCCTGATCGCACCGCATCATGGCAGCAGCGAATCGACGACAGCATCGTTTGTTGCCGCGGTCGATCCGAAGCTGATCGTCAGTTCCGACGCTCGCCGGCTCACCAACAAACAGCACGCATTTGAGACGATGATCGATCACCGAAAGCTGCTGCGCACGGGTGCTGAGGGCGCGGTCACATTACAGTTTGATCGCAACGGAACGATCTCGGTCAGGCCCTTCCATTCGGGGGAACCAATTGTCGTGAAAAAATGATCGCCCCTCCGGTCGCGCCATCGGTGCATCGCTGTCACAACGGTTTGCCGATCGTTCGGTAAGCCCTATCATGTCCAGCATGTCGAGTAGTAGCACAGAATCGAGCGCAGTTGTACCAGCCGGCGCAAGTGCAGCATCCGCGGCACCGGCCGCCAAAGCACGCGTCCCTCTCTTTACCGCCGAGGCCTGGGCGCCGCTGAAGGTTGACCTTTTTCGATCGCTCTGGGTCGCGACGTTGATCGCGCAGATCGGCACCTGGGCGCGCGAGGCCGCAGGACCGGCGCTGATGGCCAACCTCACCAATGGCCTGCCGACCAAGGCCGAGTGGGTGGGCCGGGTGCTGGTCTTTTCCAATCTGCCGATCTGTCTCTTTTCGGTGTTTGCCGGCGCGCTGGCCGACGTGCTTGATCGCCGGCAGGTGCTGATCGTGACGCAGATCTGGATGGTGGTCGTATCAGCACTACTTGGTTTGTTCACGCTTTGGGGCATCATCACCCCTTGGGGCCTGCTGGGACTAACATTTTTGCTGGGCACGGGAACAGCGGCGTTTGGCCCGGCACTTCAGGCGGTATTGCCGGAGCTGGTTCCGAAACAGCATTTTTCGCTGGCCATCAACATGAACAGCATCGCGCTGAATCTCGCGCGAGCGCTGGGACCAGCCCTGTTCATCGTGGTGGTGTACGCGGTGTTTTTCATGTCGCCCCATTCAAGGGGCATGATGGGCGAAAACCGGGCGGCGGGCATCGCATTCCTCCTTACCGCATTATCTTTTGTCGGGGCGGTTTGGGTCCTCTGGCGCTGGCAGCGCCCGCCTCAGAGGGCCGCGGTGCATGGTGAACAGATGTGGAACAGCATCTCGGCAGGGTTTCGCTATACCGTTCACTCCCCCGCTAACCGCGCGATTCTGCTTCGCGTGCTGACGTTCATTGTGCCGGCGACGGTCATCTGGGCACAGGTGCCGATTATCGCCACATCTCAACTGCACATGCGCGGGCAACAGGATGCCAACACCGCCCTGATCTTCATGTTCGTCGGCATGGGCGCGATCTTTGGCGTATTCCTCATGCCAGGGCTTCATGGCCGATATCGCATCGATCCGGTCGTCAATGTCTGCACAGCGCTTTTCGCACTCGGACTGATCGTGTTGTCGGTGGTTCACACGATCTGGATCGCGGCATTTATTTTGATCTTCCTCGGATTTAACTGGGTCATCATTCCAACCAACTTCAACACCGCCACGCAGAAATCGGTGCCGCCCTGGGTGAAGGGGCGGGCGATTTCGTTTTATCTGACGGTGCTGTTCGGATCGTTCGCGATCGGCGGTGCGCTGTGGGGCCGTGTGACCACCCATGCGAGCATCCATGTGACGCTCCTGCTGGGCGGCCTTTCGATGGCGGCCTTTTTGCTGCTGGCCTTCTGGTATCCGCTGACGCTCAACGAAGGGATCGATCTTTCGCCCGCCGACGCGGCAGCCCTTAAAGCGGCTGGACCCGATCTTCCTGTGCAGATCGATCCGGCGGCCGGGCCGATCGATGTGTCGGTCGATTATGAAGTGCATCCCGATAAGGTGCGCGAGTTCGCGGCAATGCATCGCCGTTTGCGCGAAGTCCGTCGGCGCTGCGGCGCGGCACGTTGGACATTGCGGACGGTCAACGATGAACAAGTTGTGCGATTCACCGAGCGATACCGATTTGCGAATGGAGCCGAGTATCAGCGCTATGCCGCTCGAATGACCAAGGCGGACGCGAAGTTTCTCGATTCGGTGCGGGCGTTCCATTCCGGATCGAACGTCATCGAACGCCACGTCGATCCGACCGACTGGCCCAGCTCCGGCCAGGTTCTGCAGACCCGCATGCTGGCGCAACTGGAGATTTCCTTCAATCGCGCGCTCGATGAAGTTGAGAATGCCGTTGAGCGATTCGCCGCCCTGCGTAACCGATCAAGGCAATCGTCTAAGGGCCTGCGGATTACCATCGAAGTGCCCGCGCGCGACAGCGAATAAGGCCGCCTTTAGTTCAAATCAGATCCAGCGCAATAAAAAAGGTGGCGTGGTCCTCTCGGCATACCACGCCACCCAGGGAAGGAGGTTTGTAGCTGTCTATCATTACGAGATAATCCACAATTGGTTCGCAGGTCGGGGAAAATCCAGCGGAGCCGGGGAAAAGGCACAGGCTGACGGTCGGTTGCGGGGGATTAGATGGTTTAATCGGGAAGGCCCGCCAATTGCGGTGTAAAATGGATGGGCGGCCCGGTTATGGGTCTTAGCCCGCGGAGGTTCCAGATGTCCAAGCCTTCAAAGAATCAGCAGCCTGCTAAGCAACGGCCTCAAGTGGAGCGGTCCGGACCCAGTTACAGAACTGACCCGGAGCAGACGAAAAAAGCTCGCCAGGTGCCGGTCGATGACGTCGATGAGGCGTCGATGGAATCTTTCCCCTGCAGCGATCCACCGGCTTATATCCCGGCTCACGCATAGCACCGATTTCGATTATTCATCGCCGCGCATTGAAGCCGGATCGATCCCCTGCTTCTGGCACCATTCCACATACGCGATCGGCGAGATCTCGCTCGGCTTGATCTCGCTTCGGCCGCCCCAGAAGACATTCGTGTAGCTCACGGGAATGCCAATGCTGGACAGATGTTCATCCATCGCTGCTTTGTGAGCGAGCACGCGATCTTTGTCCTGCCCGTGGGCGACACCCATGATATTGACGTTGTTGAATTCGGGCCCGCCTTCGCGCCAGTAGGCGTGGGTCATAATATGAAATCGCCCCACTTCCCGGCCCGTTTCAATCTCCCGCCCCGCCGGCACCGCCCAATGGAAGAGTGCGTTGAATTTAGTGACGCGCTCGCCGGTGGAAAGCGGCTTTACATGTTCGAGGAAAGTGGAAAACCGACCGATGACGCCGCGCTCGTTGAGGGATCGCGCGACTTCATGGAACTTCTCGAGCGAGACGCCCGCTTCTTGAGCGCGCGGCTTCCAGATCTCCTCGTGAAGCTCATCCGGCTCAAACTCTCGCTTGAGCGCAATCAGGACGCGCCAATCGAGATCGCTCAGCTCCACGATGTGGGTATCGATCACGTCGGCCAGCGCTTCCGACTTACTACCCGGCTCCATCCCCCGCCGACGCACGTGCCCGACGCCCAAAGCAAAGAGACGCTTGGCGGGCATGATGCGAATCTGCTCGGCCTGCACCTGGGATTGCTTTGCGAGGAAATTGCAATGCTTCGCAAGCGAATATCCCTGCGGCACTTTCACCGTCGTCCAGAGTCGGAATTTCGAGCCGGCCACGACTGTGTCGGTCGAGCGGATGACGACATGACCCGAAAACGGGTCCTGTTGGAACATGTAATCGAAGGCCGAGTTGAGCTTCTCCGGCGAAACCATCCAGGCCACCAGCGCGCCGCGGGCGAGATTGGTGGCCATCAGGGTTTGGCGCACACGTCGGATGACGCCGGCGCGGAGCATCGCCCCGATGCGCTCGGCGACGGTTGCCGCATCCACGCCTGACAGGCGGGAAATCTCCCCCACCGGATCGGGCTGAAAGCCTTGGATCTTGTCTTCGGAAACGGCCAGAATGCGGGCGTTGATTGGATCGGTCACTTGAACGGGAATGGTGGCGGTACTCATGCGCGGCGGTCCTTGAAAATCAAAATTGTCCGAGTTTCGTTGTCAACTTCTATCAATAGTACGTTTGAGCATCACTTCTGTCGCCAAAATGCGCCGATAGAATTGATGAGATGCCTGTGGCTCACGAAGTGAATTTCGACGGACTTGTCGGCCCGACGCACAACTACGCGGGCCTGGCTTATGGAAATCTCGCATCGACGAAGAATCGCAACACGATTTCCCATCCCCGTGCCGCCGCCCTTGAGGGTCTGGCGAAGATGAAATTCCTGATGGAACTCGGCCTGAAGCAGGCGGTGTTGCCGCCGCAGGAAAGGCCGAATGTGTCGGCGCTTCGACGGTTGGGATTTTCCGGCTCGGATGCGCAGGTTCTGGTAAAGGCGGCGCGCGAAGCACCGCTGCTGCTGGCCTCCTGCTCGAGCGCGTCATCCATGTGGGCCGCCAACGCGGCAACGGTTTCTCCATCGAGCGATAGCGCGGATCGTCGTGTTCATTTCACGCCAGCCAATCTGGCAAGCCAGCTTCACCGATCTTTGGAAGCAAAGGAAACATCGCGAATTCTGCGAGCGATTTTTCAAGACGAGTCGGCCTTTGCGCATCATGATCCATTGCCCGCCGTCCCCGCGCTCGGTGACGAAGGCGCTGCCAATCACACGCGACTGGCAGCGGAATACGGTGCGCCGGGACTGGAAATCTTTACCTATGGACGATCCGCTTCCAGCGATTTATCTGCACCGAAAAAATTCCCCGCCCGGCAATCGTTGGAAGCCTCGGCGGCGCTGGTGCGCTTGCACCAGCTGGACATGAACCGGGCGATTTTTGTTCAGCAGAATCCCGCCGCCATCGACGTGGGCGCTTTTCACAACGACGTCGTAGCGGTGGGAAACCTCAATGTGCTGCTGTTCCACCAAGCGGCATACGCCGACGCTTGCGCCTTCGCGGCCGAAGCGCGAACAAAATTTACGTCCCTCGCCGAGGGCGATCCAATTCTGATCGAAGTCAGCGAATCGGAAGTTCCCCTTGCCGATGCGATCAGATCCTACCTTTTCAATAGTCAACTGATCTCTCTTCCCGATGTTTCAATGGCTTTGATCTGCCCCATCGAATGCCGCGAAACCGCCAGTAGCTGGGCCTTTCTGGATCGCTTGACGGAAATGGAGACCCCAATCAAATCGGTTCATTTTGTGGACGTTCGGCAAAGCATGAAAAACGGCGGCGGCCCTGCATGCCTGCGGTTGCGCGTAGTATTGACCGAATCTGAAATTCAAAAGGCGGCGCAAGGGGTATTCTTAACTTCCAGTCTGTATGAAAAGCTCGCAATGTGGGTCAATCGTCATTATCGCAAATCACTCGCACCAGCCGATTTAGCGGATCCTCTTTTGCTGACCGAATCGCACAGCGCGCTGGATGAGTTGACGAAGCTGCTGGGCCTCGGAACCCTCTACGATTTCCAGCAGACCTGAAGATTCATGGAATCACCGGCGGCATCGGTGGCCGGGGCGGAACGGGTGGCGCGGGCGTCGGCTCGGGCATCGGATCAGGCGTGGGCTGCGGAATCGGCTCGGGAATCGGTTGCGTCGGGTCCGGCGACTTTCCCATCTGAATCTCCTTCTTGTATTCGTTATATCCCGCCTTTGCAGTTCAAAGCCACGTCCAATTCGCCTGTCGGCTGCAAGATCGATTTGCCGACTTGGGCTGCCAACACGCATATCATGAATGGAAGTTACAGCGGCATCCGATAAGCAATGAAGATGCACGATCGGCCAATTCGCCTGCTGACGGCTGTGCCCATCTGCGACGGGCATGACAGCGCCATCAGCACCATCAATCTCGAATTGATCCGGCATGGCGTCGAGGTGATTTATCTCGGCTACCATCGCGGCGCCGATGACATTGCCCGAGCCGCGGTGCAGGAGGATGTGCGAGCCGTTGGAATTTCCAGCTACAACGGCGGCCATGTCGAGTTCTTCACGCAGGTGCGACGCCGGCTCGATGCGCGGGGCGGAAGCGATATTGGCCTCTTCGGAGGCGGCGGCGGAACGATCACGCCGGCCGATGCCGCAATCATGCAAAAGCGCGGCGTCGATCGGATTTTCTTCGCGGGCACGCCGCTGGATGAAATCGTCGCGTTTATCAAAAAGAGTTATTCGGTTCGAGCCAAGGCAATTCAGCCGAAAAAAGCGGCACCTACGGAGCGACAGCTCGCCCGCCGGCTCAGTGCTGTCGCGGAGAAATCTTCTGGATCTCGCTCGAATGGTCGGCATCGGCCGCAGTTAATCATCGGCATCACCGGGCCCGGGGGCGCGGGCAAAACAACGCTCATCGACGAGCTGGTGCTGCGATTTCTCAAATCTGATCCGGATTCGCGAATTGCCATTCTTTCTCACGATCCGAGCATCGTCGGAAGCGGTGCCCTTCTGGGTGACCGGGCGGCGATGTTTTATTCGCAAAATGATCGCGTTTTCATGCGCAGTCTTTCATCTGCCGGGCAGGCAGGCGGGCTTGCCCCGCAATCAGTGCAATGCTTGAAGATACTGGAAGATGGCGCCGGCAGCGCGCTCGGATTCGCTGTGATTCTGGTCGAAACGGTCGGTATTGGGCAGGAGGCGGTGCCTTTCGATCGCAAACTCGTGGACAAGACTGTGCTGGTGATGAGCCCCGATTATGGCAGCCGACTCCAGCTTCAGAAGATCGCGATGCTGGATGTGGCGGATGTTGTTGTCGTCAATAAGTCCGATCTGGCTGCGGCGCGGGCCGCTTCCAATGAGATACAGCGCCGCGTGGCCGCCAACCATCGCGGCCAGCGCGTCATCAGCACTGTCGCAAAACGCCATGGTGATTCGGGTGTCAATGAGCTTTTTGATGTTCTAAACGATTCCCCAAAACCTCCTGCGGAGGCGACTGGTTCATGAGCATTCTGGCCGACATTGTCGAGGCCAACGAGAAATACCGCGATTTTGTGCGGCAGCAGGTCGATCGCGCGCGCTCCGATCCCGGCTTTGGCAATGAACTGATCGATCGCTGGCGAAAGATTCGCGAAGCGATTCCGACAGGCAAGACCCCTACCGGATTGAGCCTGCCGCGCCACGCGTTACCCGACACCGACGAAGCCGGCGCCATCGCGCAATACATCTTCGGCCAGGGATTGCCTGGCGAATTTCCATTTCTGAACGCCGCTTATCATGAAATGTATCTCGAGCCTGCCGATGGTCAGGAGCAGCGGCGCGCCGAGGAACCGACGCGATTGTTCGCCGGCCTGGGGCTTCCTGAAGACACCAACGCCCGCTTTAAATATCTCACCGGCCAACAGCGCTCAGCCCGATTGAGCACCGCCTTCGATGGGCCGACGCTCTATGGCCTGGACAGCGATGCCGATGGCGTGCTCGGAAAAATCGGCGAGGGAGGCGTGGCTGTCGACACGGTCGATGACATGGCCGTTCTTTACGATGGTTTTGATCTATCCAGCGATAATGTTTCCGTCTCGATGACCATTAACGGGCCGGCCCCTGCCATCCTCGCGATGTTCATTGCTGCGGCCAAACGTAGATTCGATCCCGGCGTCGTCGCAAAGCTCAGGGGCACGATTCAGGCCGACATTCTCAAAGAAGTTCAGGCACAAAATGAAGTGCTTTTCCCACTCGAAGCGTCGCTTCGGTTTTTGACCGACATGGTGGAATGGACGACGGCCAATATGCCGCGCTGGTATCCGATCTCGATCAGCGGGTATCACATCGCCGAAGCGGGGGCGACGCCGGTGCAACAGGCGGCTTACACATTGTCAAACGGATTTACCTACGCCGAGCTTTTCAAACAGCGCGGGATGGATGTCAATCGCTTTGGCCCCCGTCTCTCGTTCTTCCTGGATTGCGGGCTGGATGTGGAGTATCTGGCACTGGCGCGCGTCTGTCGAAAGATCTGGGCGATTGGCATGCGCGATGTTTTTAAAGCAGATGAATCCTCTCAGCGATTCAAGCTCCACACGCAGACCAGCGGCCGATCACTTGTTGCCCAGGAATTTCAAAATAATCTCACGCGCACGGCCATCGAGCTGATGGTCGCGTATGTCAACGCGACAAATTCCTGTCACAGCAACAGTGCCGATGAAGCCTTCACGACGCCCGGCGAGCAGTATGTCCGCTTGGCTTCGCACGCGCAGGCGATCCTGCTGGAGGAATCGGGCCTGTTCAAGCACACGATGAACTTGCTCGGCTCGTCGCCGGGAATGGAAGCGCTGGAGCGCGCGGTCGAGTCGGCGGTGCTCGAAGAATTTCGCGAAATCGATCGTCTGGGTGGTGTCCTTGCTGCGGTCGAAACTCGATATCAGCGAAGCCAGATCCAGGCGGCTGCCCATGAATATGAGCGCCAGATTTTCGATGGCCGTCGGCCAATCATCGGGCTTAATCGGTATGCGAAGGACAGCCAACCGGCGCAGGTCAAAACCGTTCGTACGTCGCCTGCAAAGCAGAAACGTCAGGCGCATCGCGTCAGGGATTTCAAACATCGTCATCGCAAGGAATCAGCCGCGGCGCTGGAGAAATTATCTAAAGTCGTGCAAGAAGGCGGCAATGTCTTTGAAGAATTGATTCAAACCGTCGAAAACTGCACGCTCGGTCAGATCACCGAACGACTTCACGAGCTGGTCGGACATTACCGTCCAACAATTTGAAATCCATTGCGATGGAGAGCGCCGAGCAAGAATAAAAGAGCCGCTTACTTCGTGCGCGGCTCTTTTCGATCGTTCACGGTCGCCAGCCCCGGTGCCGCCAGGAACCCGAGGATTTCTTTCCCATCGTTGAGATCCCAGATGCGCACTTGCCCGCTGTAGCAGCCGGCGGCGATGCGATGATGGGCGGCATCAACGGTGAGAGAGTAGGCCCAGTCGGGAAGAGAGAACTTGCGAATGAGTGATCGGTCGGCAGCGGAATATTCTCGAACTGAATCGCCGGTCGTTGCGAGGAGTAAGTTCTCAGTACAGTTCAGACGAAAGACATCGCCGCTCAAATTGGTGATTTGCCCAAGTTCCTTGGCGTTGGAGGAATTCCAGACGCGAATTCCGATTTCGCGGCCGGCGCTGTAAATGCGCTTGCCATCGGCGCTCCATGCGACGGCATACAGCGTATCCTGAGAATCCAGAAACGCGGTTCCCGCGGCGCCGTTTTTCGCGTCGAACACTCGGCAGGACTTATCGCGACTGGCCGAGACGAGCCGCTCGCCATCGGGGCTGAATGCGACATCCGTCACCCAGTCGGCATGTTGTTCGATGCGAAGAATCGGTTTGCCGGATGGGATTTCGTAAAGATGAATTGCGTTGTCCGATCCACCCGCTGCCAAGCGGGTGCCGTTTGGGCTGAAGCAGACAGTGCAGAAGGCATCGGCGATTCGATCGATCGCTTTGCCGACCGGTGGATCGGACATGTGAAACAGCCAGACCTGTCCCACAAGCCCGGGTGTTCCGCAGGCGGCGGCGAGGTATTGGCCATCGGATGTCCAGGACAAGCCCTGCGTTTCGCGAGGCACGCCACCGAGCCGAGAAATCAGATGACCGTCGGTCGCATCCCAGAGCGTGATCTCGTTGTAGCCTGAAGCGGCCAGCGTTTTGCCATCGGGACTGAAAGCCAGTGCGGTGATTGGGACGGGCCGGGTGTAGGCCTTGGGCGCGGGCGAATTCTGTTTTGTTGTATCCAGAGCGCTGAGCCCAGCGGCTGGATCGCTGCCATCGAACTTCGCACCGGATTCGATCCAGTCGTGAATGAGCTGGACCTGACTGGCCGGCAATGGATCCGCTTTCTGCGGCATGCGATCATCCGGATCGGATGCGGTAATCAATCGATAGATAGCACTCTTTTGGGGTGACCCTGGCGTGATCGTGGGATCCTTGCTCTTCCCCGGCGTCATCATGCGATCGAAGCTGTCGAGCCGGAAATGCCCTTTCGATTTTTCGGGGCCATGGCAGGTCTGACACTGCCGGGCCAGGATCGGCGCGATATCCCGCGAGAAGCTGACCGGCTTGGTCTCTTCTGCCGATGCTACACCAATCGATAGCCCAACGACCGTTGCGACGAGCATTGAAATAGTGATGGACCGACAGCGGAACATGCTCCCATATTACCGCGGCAATCGAAGCCGCGTTGGACCCTCTAAATCGTTGGTTTTCAGTGGCATCACTCGTTATGCTGGCGCGCAACGGAAGGAGCAAAACGAGTGAGCTACAAATCACGTCTTGCAGGATGGTTGGCTTCCATCGCAGTGACGATCGCACTGGTCGGCTGCACCCATGGTCGTGGAGAGTCGGCCCGATCGGCCTCTGAGCCGGCGACTGTTCCGGTTTACATCGGCACCTTTACCGGCAAAGGCAGCCAGGGCATTTACCTGCTCTGGATGAATACGCGCACCGGCCAGCTCAGCGCTCCCACACTTGCGGCCAGCGCGCAAAGCCCCTCATATCTTGCGATTCCATCCGATGGAAAGTTCCTATACAGCGTCAATGAAATGGACGATTGGAACGGCCATCCCAGCGGCGGCGTGAGCGCCTTTTCAATCTCCAACGATTACAAAACGCTGACGCTTTTGAACCAGCAGCCTTCAGGCGGCCGCGGCCCGACTTATATTTCTCTCGATCACACCGGCAAAGTCGCGCTGGTGGCCAATTACTCCGGTGGCAGCGATGCCTCGTTTCCGATCGACGATGAGGGTCGCTTGAAGGAACCCGCGAGCGTCGATCAGCATCATGGCAACGGCCCGAATCCCGACCGACAGAAAGAGCCGCACGCGCATTGCTTTGATGTGGATCCCGGCAATCACTTTGCCCTCTGCTGTGATTTAGGCTTGGACAAAGTTTTCGTCTATCACCTCAACGTCGGCGACGGCAAGCTCACCCCGGCCGCTCAGCCCAGCTTTTCGGTGCCGCCGGGTTCGGGGCCGAGGCATCTGGCCTTTTCGCGCGATGGGCGATTTGTCTACGTGATTAATGAGATAAAATCGACGGTCAGCGTGTTTTCTTATGACGCAAACGATGGTTCCGCGCAGGAATTGGAGACAATTTCGACGTTGCCTGCCGATTTCCACGGACAAAGCACCTGCGCGGAAATCGCGATTGAGCCTTCGGGACATTTTCTTTATGGCTCGAATCGCGGCCACGACAGCATCGCGATCTTTGCCATCGACCCGCACAACGGCACCTTGAAACCGGCCGGACACGTTTCGACTGAAGGGAAAAATCCGCGCGGCTTTGGAATTGATCGAAGCGGCCGATTCCTGATTGCCGCCAACCAGGATTCGAACAATCTTGTCGTGTTCAAAATCGATCCGAAAAACGGCGCGCTGACGCCAACTGAAGGCGCAGCCAACGTGCCGACGCCGGTCTGTGTGACTTTTCCGCCGATGAGGTAATAGGATTCGAGATGTCTGAAGTTTCCGAGGCGGAAGTCTATAGCGTCATTGGTGAAGAGGGATTCACGCGTCTGGTCGCGGCCTTTTATCATCGTGTTCCAGCCGATCCCGTTCTGGGATCCATGTACCCGCGAAATGATTTTGTCGGCGCCGAAGCGCGATTGCGCGGCTTCCTGATCCAGCGTTTCGGTGGCCCCGACGATTATTCCCGCCAGCGTGGCCACCCCCGCCTTCGCATGCGCCACGCGCCGTTTACAGTCGATGCCGTCGCGCGAGAACACTGGCTCGCGCTGATGGAGCAGGCACTAATCGAAGTGAAATTGCCGGACGAGGTTACACAGGTGCTCTGGAGTTATTTCCAGAACACCGCGACCTTCATGATGAATGCGGAATAATCTGAGCTTACAGCCCCACCGTGCTGAAGCCGGCGTCAACATAAATGTTTTCGCCGGTCACACCGCTGCTCAGATCACTCAGAAGGTATAGCGCCGTTTTGCCCACTTCGTCTGCGTCAATGTTGCGATGCAGCGAGGCTTTCTTCTCCATGTGGGCAAACATTTCGTCCAGCTCTCCCACTGCGGATGCAGCGAGAGTTTTGATCGGACCGGCGGAGATCGTGTTAACACGGATTTTCTTGCGGCCCAAGTCATAGGCGAGATAGCGGGCCGTCGATTCAAGTCCAGCCTTGGCGACGCCCATGATGTTGTAGCCGGGTACGACCTTTTCGCTGCCCAGATACGTCATGGCGATAATGGAGCCGCCGTCGGGCATCAGAGGAAGCGCCGCGCGTGCAAGAGCAATCAGGCTATAGGCGCTGATATCCAACGCCTGCGAAAACACGTTCCGCGGCGTCGAAGTGAAGTTGCCTTCATCCGTCTTCAGATAGTTGTAATCGGCGAAGGCCAGGCTGTGGACCAGGAAGTCGATCGTGCCGAACTTTTCGCGGGCGGTGGAAAAGAAGCTTTCGATCGACTCGTCGCTCGAGACATCGCAGGGATGAATCCACGCGCCGCCGAGCGCATGCTCATCCATCGCCTTGCGCACCCGGCGTTCGGACTTCTCGATGTTGCCCATCGGAAGAAAGCCGATGCCACAGGAGGCACCTTCGCGCACAGCATGACGTGCGATGTGCGCGGCAATGCTGCGGTCGTTGGCGATATTGAGGATCAGCCCCTTCTTGCCTTCCAATAGTCCCATGAACGCTCCTCTAAGCTAATTAAGGGCGGTTAGCTTAGTGGCAGAAGGCAATGGGGGAAAGAGCCTGATGGAGGGCTGTAGGGTTAATCCATTTCCGACAGCGCCCGGAGCAGCGCTCGCTCGTTGAGCAGATTGCGAAGATCGTGGATCAGGCGCTCGGGGTTCTTGGTGCCGAGCAACTCCATGGCCTGATTCTGGCGGTCGAGCATGCGGGCGCGTTCGCCGCGCAATTGCTCAACCTCGGCCCGGAGTTCGCGATTCTCGGCCAGCGCAGACATCAACTGCGGCGTAGAAGAGGAATGCTGCCCGCCACTATTGTCGCGGGAACTCATTCCATTCAACGCAGCAGCCTCACTTCCCTCTTGGGGCGTCGAGCCACCAATAGGTAATGGCATGTTCACTCTCATCTCCCGGCTTCAGCGAAGAGTCTGAAACAGGTGCAACTCACAGTGATGTCAACCACAGATGGCGTCAGAGGCTTCGCCGAAACACAAAATACAGTTAAAGACGTGTAAGCAAAAGCTGCGCCGCCTAATTAAACGGGCTTTTAAACTGAGAGCCCGCGCCTTCCCATCTTCGGCCTACGCCAAATTGTGTCAATTTCTGACGAATTTTCGCTGTTGCTTGTCGCCTTACGACAGAGCCCACTTGGCGAACTTGAGCGACCTGCTTATTTGCAGAACGAAACATCCGGCGCAAACCATTCACGGCACCCAATTTGCCGAATCATAGCGCGTTGGGGCAGCCCATTACATGAGCCCGGTTAAGGAGTTCCCATGGTTTCGGCAACCGCATCTGGACAGAGAACGGCAGATCAAAAGTCCGGTTCCTCAGACCAATCTTCTCAAACTCGCTCTTCGGCGCATGAGCCTTACATCAACGTGCCATCGAATGAACGATGGGTTTCGGGACTGAGCGGAGCTGCACTGGTTCTGGCTGGGCTGAAGATGCGGTCGATTCCTGGCGCGGTTTTGGTCTTGGCCGGTGGCGCCATGACCCATCGCGCCTGGACAGGCCATTGCAATGTATATGGAGCGCTCGGGATCAATCGAGCGCAAGGCGAGGGTGCTGCGCCTGAGGATTACTCTTCAAAGGGATTCCATGTTTCGCAAGCCATCACCATCGATAAGTCACCCGAAGAGCTCTATCGCTACTGGCGCGATTTCCAGAATCTCCCGCGCTTTATGAACTATCTGGAGGATGTGCAGATCCTCGACGATAAGCGATCTCACTGGAAGGCCAAGGCGCCTGCTGGAATGAGCGTTGAATGGGACGCCGAGATCATCAACGACCAGCCGAATGAAACGATTGCCTGGCGCTCGCTTTACCCGGCAAGCGTCGATAGTGCCGGCTCGGTGCGATTTGTAGCAGGACCTCCAGGCCGCGGCACGGAAGTGCGCGTGACGTTCGATTACATCCCGCCAGCGGGTAAGGCCGGCTGGATGATCGCCAAGCTTTTTGGCAAAGATCCGGAAATGGAAGTGCGCGAAGATCTTCGCCGCTTCAAACAGATCATGGAAACCGGGGAAATTCCCACTCTCAAGGGACAGCCGCATGGAAAGCGCGGCCTGAAGGGTTCCATCATGGCAACGGATTGAGTCACATATTTGAGGGGTCGAGCATCGAGCAATTGAGGCGGCTTGTTCGCCAGACAAAAGGTGCAGTCATGAAAGCAGTATGCTGGAACGGCAAGAAGGATGTGCGTGTTGAGAACGTCCCCGATCCCAAGTTGCTCAACCCCACCGATGCGATTGTGAAAATCACAACGACCTGCATCTGCGGATCGGACCTGCACCTTTACGATGGCTACGTCCCCACCATGCAGCCCGGCGACATTCTGGGCCACGAATTCATGGGCGAAGTGGTCGAAACCGGCAAGGAAGTGAAGAAGCTCAAAGTCGGCGATCGCATCGTTGTGCCGTTCACCATCTGCTGCGGCAAGTGCTTCTATTGCAAGAGCCAGCTTTGGTCGCTGTGCAATAACAGCAACCCCAACGCATGGATGCTCGAGAAAGCCTATGGCTTCACTTCGGCCGGTCTCTTTGGTTATTCGCATATGTTCGGCGGATATGCCGGTGGACAAGCGCAATATGCGCGCGTTCCCTTTGCCGATGTCGGCCCGATGAAAATTCCCGATGGCGTGCCGGATGAAAAGGCCGTTTTCCTGACCGACATTTTCCCGACCGGCTACATGGCCGCCGACAATTGCAACATCAAAGAAGGCGATATCGTCGCCATCTGGGGTTGCGGACCGGTTGGACAATTTGCAATTCGCAGCGCGTATCTGCTAGGCGCGCATCAGGTGATCGCTATCGATCATGTTCCGGAGCGTCTTCGGATGGCCGAAGAGGGCAAGGCGATCACAATCAACATGGACGATGAAATGATCTTCGAGAAGCTCCGCGAGCTGACCGGCGGGCGAGGGCCAGATGCGGTGATCGATTGTGTCGGGCTCGAAGCGCAGGGGCATACCCTCGACGCCTGGTATGACCGAGTCAAAGTTGCCACTTACATGGGTACGGATCGCGCGCATGCCATTCGGCAGGCAATCAATTGCTGCCGGCCCGGTGGAGTGGTTTCGATCCCGGGCGTTTATGGAGGCTTCCTCGATAAGTTCCCGCTCGGAGCTGCGTTCGGAAAAGGCCTGACCTTCAAGATGGGCCAGACCCACGTCAAGAAATACTTGGATGATCTGCTTGGCAAGATTCAGGAAGGCAAGATCGACCCGAGTTTTGTGATTACGCATCGCGCGAAAATTGATGACGCTCGGAAAATGTATGAGACGTTCGCCGCACGGGCGGCTGGCTGCATCAAGGTGATCTTGAAGCCCAACGAAAACGGCTCGGTCATGCATGCATGAAACATGCAGGGCCGGACGCAGAGCCGTTTTCCGTTAAGGCATAGAATTTGAGGCGTTTAGGTAACGCCTTTGGGGACAGCATGGCGGCCGGAAAATGCCCGAGTCCGTGCCGCCATTGTCGATCAAGCATTACAACCGCACATTTTCCGCCAATTCCGGGTAGAATCGCCGGCATGATGAAGAGGAAGGGCTCGTTTAGAGGGCGCGACCAGCGGAATTCACGGCCGGGCGGGCCGCGTAATCATGCTCCGGGGGGTCACAAGTCTGGTCATTCGCGCCGCTTTGGCTCACGCCCCAATACGCATGGACCCAAGACCTGCCCGATGTGTGGTGCCGTGGTTTCCGATCTAAGCAGTCATATGCGCGCCAAGCATGATGACCCGGCATCGCATCCGCGCGATTAACGCTGCATTCCATGTAAATGCACAAACGGCGCTCATCGTTCGATAGGAACGACCAGCGCCGTTTGCGTGTGTCCAAAGAAGCCGCACCGTTCTAAGCGCCTAGCTTAGATCCAGCGGTCGCGCAGTGCTTTGAGCTGCGTCCAGGTTTCCTTCGTGAACCATTCGGGGCACGCATCGGTGTGACCCATCACGGACGAAAAGAAAACCTCGGCCTCCTCTTCAATTTCGCTGCGCGCCGTGCCTGTATCGACGCGCATCGAATACGAATCGTTCTCCTGGCGCGCCAACCGCATTGCTTCCTGGCCGGCATGACGTTTCACCAGTTCCGTGAGCTTGTGATAGAAATCCTTGATGCTTTCATCTGCGTCCGGCGTGCAGATGCAGTGATGCTTGAGGACATGCTTGAAGTAACGGGCCTTCTCCTCCCAAGGCGTCTTGGGATTGAGGGCGAGCGTTACATATTGTCCGACCTTGTACGCCGAATGCGCATATTGATTGCCTTGCTCATCCGCCTGGCGAATGTGTTTGGCGTAATAGGCCTCGGGATACCCGATGACGGGCAGAGGGTGGAATTGCTGAGCTGTAGCCATAGCGTCTCCGACTTGTTCGAGCGCGGGATGGCAAAGAAATGAGAAAACGGGTGCCATCCCTGATGCAACGCATGATATACCGGTTCTTGCCGGAATATCAAGTTTTTTCGATCACGATCCCCCGTCCTTACAAATTAATGCTCGGCTGGCGAAGCGATTTGGCTGTAAAGATTTGCTGGTCGAGCGATGTCGGTCGCTGTCTACTCAGCTCAACATTGTCAAGTCATTCTTGATATAATATTTGGCCCCATAATAACTTGCATCAAGCTCATCAACAACCGCCGTTGGCGACGGTAGCCCTAGGTGATGGTGAGCTTTGTCAAACAACACGTTTCCCGGCAATTCGGGTCCGATAACCACGGGTGGCCGATATTTACTGGATTCAATCCACCAATCGGGGCCGAATATATAAGCGGGCTCAGGGTTCCAGTCGTTGCCAGGGAGACAGCCATGAATCAAGCAATTCGGGACAGCGTTACGCGGCCGGCAGGATCCGCGGCGTTACGCAATGTGCCTAGACTTGCCGGTTTGATGCTGTTGACGGTGGGGCTGGGGCATCTTTGGGGCTGCGGCGCTAACAAACCGCCCCCGCCAGAAGTGGTTTCCCATAGTGAAGGCGACTTTAATGCACCGCTTGTAATCTCGGGCAATCCTCAGCGCGATGCCGCCGCTTATGAGGCCAGTGATGAAACCCTGACCGAAGCCGATTGGAAAGTGTTGGAGAAACTCGGCCCCCGCCCGATCTGGGAGCAACTGGCCCATCGCCATCGGCAGTCGCAGCGGATGAACCGCAAGATGAGCCGCTCGACCGTGGCGGTTGCTCATTCCTCAACTACGCAGCCCACTACTCAGCCGGTTGTGGACGAGGCGAATCTTCCCGTTGAAATCATTCCGCAGCCGGACGGCAAGCTGCGGATCATCTGGACGCTTCGCAGCTTCGGCGGCCCGATCGTCACCTCGACGCGCGATGCCACGACGGCTCGGCGGAATGTGACCGCGGCCCCGGCCGATCTGACGCCATTGGTGAATGTTCTGGCGGCGACCGTCGGTGCCGGCGGAGTCTTGCCTCTTCCGCGCGAAAACACGCTGGTCATCACATGTGATCCGAAGCTCAAAACCACCATCCTCGATTTGCTGGATCATCTCGACGTTCCCGTCAAACAGGTGGAAATCACCGCAAAGATTTTCGAAGTCAGTCACGACTTCGATTTCCAGCAAGGGACCGAGATGGTCCTGAGCCGGCTCGCATCTGACAGCGGCCAGAGTCTGACCTCCACCTTCAGCGCGAAGCGCTTTGTCGATGCGCTGGAAAATCCCACCGGCGCTCCGGTGCAGGGATCGGTGCTGCATCTGATGCAGGTGTTTGAAAGCGCTGGCGTGCAGTTGGACGTCAGTTTTCAGTTCCTACAGGATGCGGGGCTGATCAATGTCGTTTCGTCGCCGCGCATGACTGTCGCTGCCGGACAGACCGGCTACATGCTGGCCGGGCAGGAAGTGCCGATCCAATCCAGCAGTATCGTCAACAACGTGATTCAGGTCGGCACGCAATACAAGCCGGTCGGCGTGCAGCTTTACATCACGCCCGAAGCCGTCGGCACCCATCGCGTAAAGCTGCATGCGATCTCAATCGTCTCCGCGATCAGCGGCTTCACACCGCTTCGCACGATGGAAGGCGGCACACAGCCGATCGTGAACCCCGTCATCGACAGTCGCGAAGCCGAAACCGCCGTCACCGTGGACGACGGCAGCACGCTGGTCATCAGCGGCATGCAGATGGTCCGCACTATCACCCGTGAAAGCAAAATCCCCGGACTCGGAGATTTGCCGGGCCTTGGCTGGCTCTTCAAAAATCATCGCACGCAGCAGGAACACACCGATCTCTATTTCTTCATCACGCCGGAGATGCTGTAGTACCATAGATCTTCAAAAGCTGATCCACATGAAAATCATACGACAGCCGGTTCCGCAACTCGCGACAGGCCCGTCCCATTTCGCTTCGCGGCTTCGCGCCAGTCAGTGACTTCATCGCCGCCGCCAGCGCGTCCGAATCAGTCGGATTTTCCAGCACAAAACCATGTTTTCCTGATTCCATGATCTCGCACGCGCCATTGAACCGCGTGCTGATCACCGGCAATCCCATCGCCAGCGCTTCCAGCACCACAAGGCTGCACGGATCATGCCGCGTCGGCAGCACGAAGAAATCCGCCGCGCGATAAAAGGAATACGGATCGTCGGTCGGCCCCGCGAAAATGACTTGTTTCGAAATGCCCGCGGCCTCCGCTTGGCGCTGATAAGCTGATGGATCATCCCGCCCCACCACTACCAGTTTGAGCCGGGAATCAGCACACTTCGCTACCGCTTCGATCGCGACAGCCAGTCCTTTTCGCGCAAAATCCTGCGCGATCATCAGCGCCATCACATCATCGTCGGCGATTCCCAGCCGACGCCGAACTTCATCGCGCGCCTCCGGCCGCGCATCTGGATCGAACTTCTTTAAATCGACGGCATTGAAAAGTGTCGCCAGCCGATCGGCCGGCAGCGGGTAATGGGCCGTCACTTCCTTCTTCACATACTCCGACAAACAGAGCACAATCGGCGGCCCATTGCCTTCCAAAAGCGCCCGCTCCACCGCCGCAAACTTCTGCCGGCGAAGATTCATTCGATTTCCAACTCGCGCCGCGATCTGCGCGACCGTTCCATCATGCTTCAAATGCCCGCGCTCCACCGCCTCCGCCGCGATGCCCGCATGCGGGTGATACACATCGCATCGCCGCACTGGCAGCATCGCATGAACGATGTCGAATCCGCGTCCCTCATCCAGTGTGCTGTCAAGTTGATTTAAAAAATGGGTATACTTCCCCACCCGCGTTCCGCGCCCCACCTCCAGCAAAAGATCGTCCGCATGCCGCTCGGCAAAGCTAGTCGCGACGAGCGAAACCGAATGCCCGCGCCCGCGCAGCGCCGACGCCAGATCAACGGTATACCGCTCCGCCCCGCCTCGCTTCGGGTCGGCATGTAAAATCACCAGCGCAATTCGCACGCGGCACCAGCCTACCCCCCGCCCGCCATCGCGGCCAGTTGTCCGGGACGATGCCGATTTGGGTCGCCCGCGTCCACCTCGTGAGACACACGGGGCGCCGCGCGCCCCGCCGGAGACAAATTCGCCCCTCACCGCAAGTCCAGAATCATCAACCGGATACAATAGTACGTCACCGTACATGGAACAAAATGAGACAAAACGGGGCGCGCAATGACCATTTTTTACCCTGAAAAACACGCCATTTCCGCAATAAATCATTATGCGGCAATCGCTTATGTAAATGTCAAGTTATTGCTAGACTGGACATGCGCGCCCCGCACTTTTGTCAAGTGATTTTATATTGTTTGGAAATTAACATCCGGCCGCGCATCCACTTACGCCGGTCGAGTGTTTCGGACATTTATTTTCGTCGTTACACGCGCGCCCCGCCGCGCCCCGTCCTTTTCAGGTGACCCTTGTCGTCCGTTTGAGACGATAGGAAGAGCTTCACTCATTCACTCGCCCGCTGCATCGGTTGAGAACCCAATTCCACTTTCTTTATGTGAAGGCTCGCCAAAACATCGAGCAGATCTTCAAACGCGTCTACCGGTGCCGATCCCATATCTACTTCGAAGATGACAGATGAGGCTTGCCAACTTGGATCGGAGAGAAAATGTATCACCTCGAGAAAGCCATGCCGCGGAGCAGAATCCTGTTCGAAGAACCACTTGGAAAACCACTCCTGAAGTGGGCCCATGGAAATGGGCGTATCGCCTGAAGTGCATGTAAATCTCATTTCGTTCCATTTGAATCCGCTGACGCGCACTGACATGCCATCCCAGAACAATTCAAACGGAGCAAATGTCAGCATTTTTTCCGTATCGATGCGAATGCTATCGACGACACGGCCGCCTTCAACCACAATCAGATCAACTCGCATCGGCAACTGGAGCACGCCTTCTCGTGCTGGCATTCCACCGGATGTCCGCAGAACCTCCTCTGAAATAGCGGATTGCTTGCCACTCTTTTGAATCTCTTCGAGCTGCTTTCTGAAACGGCTCAAATAGTATTCTCGAATTTGCCGAAGTAGATCTCCCAATGTCATGGGTGCCTCAAAGCAGCGGGACGCTTGTTCGATCAAAATATCGTTTCCGTTATCATCATTGCCGTTTTCCAGGCGATGAACAGCGTGGCTCATTTTTCAGGTTCTTTTCAGCCACCCAAAGGGGCGTCATGGTTCTGCAGCTCGATTCGGCCAAACCGATTCAAAGTTCCACGATCGACTCCGACCTCCCCTGCCGAGAGTGCGGCTACAACCTGCGTGGGCTCATGGGCTCTGGTGCGTGTCCTGAGTGTGGCCATGCGATAGCAGAATCGGCACGGCGCAATTTGTTGAGGGATTCTGATCCGACTTACGCAACCAATCTCAGAGCCGCTGCGATGGTGATGATTGTTGGCCTCATACTGTCGGTGTTTGCGAGCGCCGTGATACCGCCCACCATAGTCATTGAGTATTTGGACGATTCGTCGAGAATCCTCGCCTTTCTCGTGATCGTCGGAGCAATTTTTGTGATGTCCGCGGGACTATGGAAATTGACCTCCACTGATTGGGCGGTCTTCGAAGATCGCCGCCACGAACGCTTAAGGCGGTTGGTGCGCGTCACAGTGGTAATCGGCAATGTCACTCAATTATTTGGGCTTGCGATTCTTTCAAGTGTAGATGATGGATCAGGCTTGCCGCCGTCAACGTTCGAGCTTCTTCCCCTTTGGATGCTAATCCTGGCGAACGCCATCACGCTAATCACCTGCGTCTTTGCAACGTTCGAGCATTTGCGGATGCTATCCCGCCGAATTCCGGATCAGGTTTTAGCGCGACGTTTTGAACTGCTTCGATGGGGTTTTGGAATTCCGTTTTCGGTTCTGGTTTTGGCGGCAGCCGGTGAATTGTTACTCCAGATTTCAACATCGGCCGGAGTAATCGATGATCGAGTCATCGCGGCAAATACCGTTGTCTGGGTGATTGCTGGATTTGCCGGGCTGTTTTACATCGCCGCGCTGGCGCGGCTGTGGCGCGGGGCTGTTACTTCGATCCGCTCGGCAACCGTTTAAATCTCCTGGATCACCGCGGAATCGACACATTCCGCGTCGGCTGCTTTCGATTCAGCGCGGCATCGTGATGCGCGATCTGGTTTGATTTGCGAATGATGCTGGGACGGAGCGTAGCGCCGGTGGGAAGTCCGCGCTGGCCGGCGTAGCGCTGGAGCCAGGCGTCGCGCTGGGCGTCGCTAATCGGGAGCTTCAGGGTACTGTACCAGAACTGGGCCAGGTCTTTGATGATCCATCGCCGGCGGGTGAGGAAGCCGGGGAGCGGGCGGACGCGCGCGGTGTCGATCAGCTTCAAATCAGTTCCCGTCGAATCGACCTTGGCCATGAAATGGCACAGGTACAGATCGCGGTGATGCAAGCCTACCTGGTGCAGGCGGGCTGCGAGATTGGCGGTGGGCTCGAGGATTGAGTTAAAGGGAACGCCCGATTCAATGAGCTTGTCGGCAGGCACATAACCGGTCAGATCCTCGAAGATCACAAAACTTCGACCATCGGAAATTCGTCCCCAGCCGACCAGCGATGCGGTGGGAATCTGCCGATCTTCGAGAAGCTTGTGCCCCGCTACATCCGCATCGGCGGGCGTCTGATGTCCGTGCGCAGCGGAATAACGCTTGATGTGCCAGCGAATGGCGCGACCATCGCCAAGGCGCGCATCGAGCGTGCAGTTTTCACGATCGGGCAATTTGCGCCAGGCTACAATGCGCGGATCTTCAAAAATCGCTTGCGCATCGAGACCCACCTCGCGAAAAATCGGTTGCTGATCGGGAGCGACCTGGAGGTGGTTGGAGGGAAGTGTCATGCTGTCGTTTAAGGGGATCCGGTCAGCGTAAGTTTAGCGGGCTCGCTTGCGAGCCGTTGCGCGCTGCCATTTTCTTCCTGACATTCATGCTGTAGGGGTCCGTGCGGGTTCCGGGAACGAAAGGCGCGGTCAACGGCTCGCAAGCGAGCCCGCTAAACGACGTCACGTGCGCCAAATTTTCAAATCCGATATGACGCGTCATTGCTCCTTATCGATCGTTTCCATCCACCGCACCCAATGTTCATGACGCTTCGCTCGCCCTGAAAAACCTGCTAATCCCCGGCTTAAAAATCACCTTGCCATCCACGACCACCAATTCCTCATCCAGATAAAGTTTCACCGCCCGGCTCAGGACCTGCGCCTCAAGACTTAGCCCCTTCTGCTTCACATCTTCAAGCGAATCAGCGCCTACGTTGATGTGGAAGACATCCTGAAAGACAACCGGCCCTTCGTCGAGCTGCTCGGTGACAAAATGAGCCGTGCACCCATGCACGCGCACGCCACTTTCGTAGGCCTGGCGATACGGGGCCGCTCCGGGAAAATGAGGCAGCAGCGACGGATGAATATTCAAAATGCGATTGGGAAAAGTCTGGATGATCCTTTGGGGCAGGATGCGCATGTAGCGCGCCAGCACGATCAGATCGACCGACTTCGTCTGCAATTCCTGAAGCAGCCAGTCGAAGTGCGATTCCAGATCATCATGCCCCTTCCACGCAAATGGCAGCTTCGAATTTCGCGCGATCGGCTCCAGATCGGGATGGTTTCCCAGGACGGCAACGATATCGCCATGCAATTTTCCGCCTTGGAAATCGGCAATAAGCTGCTCCAGACAATGCGGCTCTCGACTCACCAGGATGGCAACTTTCTTGCGACGCCTTTCACTGTGAAGATGAACGCGCACGTCCATCTCCATCTGCTTCCCAAGGGTTAAAAGTCCGGTGATGAGCTCGGAGAGATCGGAGGTGAGGTCTTTGAGATCGACGAGCATGTCCATGAGGAAAAAGCCGCGCACGACGCGCTGCTCGATGTCCTCGATGTTGATGCCGCGCTGCGCCATGTAGGTGGCGAATTGCGCGACGACGCCCTTCTGGTCTTTCCCCAGCACGCTGACGACTGCCAACACCGGCTGCGACACGCCTGATCTCCCATGAAAACAGCGAGTGTATCGGGAGGATGGGAAAGAATCATCAGGGAGGAGAAACGCAAGCGCATCAGGAGGTATTCAGAGTTGTCGCGCAGCTCCGCGTTTATTTGATCTACTGCGCATCCTGACGCCGATTTGCGCGGATACTCGCTTGCGCCTTCGCGAACGGATCAGCGATCGGTTTCAGCGCTACGGTTCGCGAAGGCGCAAGCGACGTGGGCGGCTTGCACGGCGAAGTTGCATTATATCGTAGTGGGTCAGTTCACAGGACGTTCATCGCACCCTGAGGATGATCGCGGCGGGCCAAAAATCAGGATCACTGTTCTGGGTTTGTTGTCCGACCAGAGAGTCCCCCTGGGTCATGTAGAGATTCATCGCAAGGGAGCGCAGAGGCGAGCTGACGATGGGCGTTGCAGGAGTTGGATGAACCGAAGAGGCGATGGATCGACTTAAGAACCCCAGCGATCGGTCAGGTTCGAGTTGGTATTGAAAATGATCGGGTGAGCCATCGGAGGCGCAAACCAACCGCACGGGCATCTGCTCGATTTGCCGACGGGTGGCAAAGATGGGATGGGCAAGACCACTCCAGGGAAGCGGCTCGGTAGCACGTCGCATGACGGCGACGTAAGTCCAGTCGTCGCGCTGAATTCCAGCGACGCTTTCGATGTAGAGCGTGCCACTCACGTGAAGGGTCACATCCTGCTTGGCGCGCCAGACGACCGAAGCGCCACATGCGAGTAGAGCGAGAACGACCATCAGGATGACGGCTAGTTTGGAGTGCCAAAGCGTTACAACCAGGGCAAGAAGAGAAAACACAACTGCCGCCAGCATCACCTGATTGCGAAATGAGGCGGGCCAACCGCGCGACCAGACGGCGATGGCATCGTAAGCGGGTGGAACGTACGCCGATTGGGGGCCGATGATGGGATATTGAACGATCCAATAGTCGCCGGATTGTTTCCAGGGCCAGGGGCCGGCGGGCTTTTGTGGGGAGCGCACGGCCAGGGCCATGCCGGACGCGAGAAGCACATCAACCTGCCCCGCGTTGATTCGTGCCGCGGCTGACGCGTCGAGAACCGCGGCATCGAGCGTTTCCCAAGCGGCGGGTGGACCCGCTAACGGGTGTCCTGGATCAAGCGCGACGCCAACGATTTTCTTTCCCGGGAACAGAGCCGCGACTGCATCGGCGTCGGCGCCGACATAGCCGACGAGGCATTCATTATCATCCAAAGGGGTTAATGCTGTTTCGACGGCGCCATGTTGGTGAGCTGCATGGGTCCAATGAATCTGATCGACGCCGCGGATGGGCAGCCAGGGCAAAATCACATTCGCATCGCGCGACAAGGGAATTTCCGTGGGCATCGCGCCGGAGGCGGTAAGTTCCAAAGAACCACTCACTTCCCCCCGGCCGACTACTTCGACCGGCATGTATCGACCCGGGCGATAATGACCACCAAGCGGAAGTGAAACGACGACGTTTGCGAAAGACTCTGCAGAAATCAAAAAAGATAAAGCGATCACGAAGAACGTGAAGCAGGAAACCAACCGCGCCCTGCTCAGTTTAGCCGCGACGCGACAGCGGAGCGCTTTCGCGATCGCTCGCAGAAAGCGCTCCGCTATCGCGTCGCGGCTAAACCGGGCGGACCAGCGTTGTCCTCTTGGTGAGGAGTTCATCGATTTCTACATGTCCAGATCTGCTGCAAGTCGCAAAACTTCCGCGACGCTCCACGCCTGCGCGGGGCAACCGACGGGTCGATGCGGGGCATCACCTTCGTGGATTTCCCAGATTTGTCCGATGCAGGCGGTTTCCATCTGGTCGATCAGGGGCTTGAGCCACTGGCGCGCTTGGTCGATCGATGCCGCGGACCGATTGTTCACGCGCAGATACGCTTCGAGAAATGCTCCGATGAGCCAGGGCCAGACGGCGCCGTTGTGATAGGAGGCGTCGCGTTCCATCACTGAACCCGTGTATTTGCCGCGGTATTTCGGGTCGCTGCGCGCAAGGGTACGCAGGCCGACGGGAGTGAGCAACTCGCGCCGCACGACTTCGACGACGGCCGACTGCTGTTCGGACGTCAGCGGGCTGTGTTGCAGACTGACGGCGAAGATCTGATTGGGGCGCAGCGCCATATCCCGGCGGGCGTAGCCATTGGGGCCGGGCTCGCCCTCGACCACATCGGCAAGGCCTCGGAACGGACTGATCCAAAACGCTTTTCGGAAACTCTCGCCAACGCGTTGCGCCAAATCCTTTTCGCCCATCAGTACAAGGGCATGATGCCAGAGTGCATTGATCTCGACCGGTTTTCCCTGCCTCGGCGTGAAGCAGATGCCATTGCATTTGGCATCCATCCAGGTCAGTTGCGTGCTCTGATCGCCCTGGCAGATCAAGCCATCGTTCGGGTCCATCTTGATGTGATAGCGCGTGCCTTCACGGTAGCCGCGGATGATTTCGCGACAGGCAGGCAGCAGCATCGAATCAAAAGTTTTTCGATCTCCGCCGCGGCGGAGATATTCATGACACGCGTGAATGAACCAGAGGCTGGCATCCACCGTGTTGTAGTGCGGCTCATTGCTGTAATCGTCGAAGCGATTGGGAATCATCCCTTCGCTGACATATTGAGCAAACAGGCACAGCACCTGTCGCGCCTGATGAAATCGGCCGGTCACCAGGAACAGGCCCGGCAGCGAGATCATCGTGTCGCGTCCCCAGTCGGCAAACCAGGGATAGCCTGCAATCACGCTCGTTCCATCGTCGCCCCGCGGCGATTTTCGGTATACGACAAAATCATTGGCCGCGCGAACGAGCCGACGAATCGTGCGCGATTCGCTCTTTCGGCTCACTTTGCTTTTATTTGGCGCGACGAGGTTTTCCGGATCGACAAATGCCGCGTTGAACATTTCTTCGTGACGACGGACTTCGGCATCCCAATCGATCTTTTCATCCGGCGTTGCGCCGCGCGGCTCCATCGATGCCCAGAGCGTCAGCTTTGCGGCCTTGCGCGTTTCCAGTGTGAATCGGCCCGGCTGGAAGAGGTTCTCGCTGTCGTCCATGCCGCGCTCGGTTTCGGTGGCGTAGTAGTGGTTGTACCACCAGTCTTTGGCTTCGAAGAATTGGCCGGCGTCCGACCAGATGCGCAGCGCGTGCGGGCCATGATTAACGACCGTCGCGCGTTCCTGGGGTACGACGCCGAATTCGGTTTCGTTCGACTGCAGCAGGTGATGAAAATCGCGGATGCTCACGAAGGGATGCAGGTTTAGCGTAACGCGTCGTTCTCGATCGGGCTCAATCGTGTAGCGAATGCCGACGATGTTGCGCATCCAGGGCAGTTGTAATTCTTTGGTGATGCGGACGCCTTCGATCACATATTCCCAGCGCGCAGTTTGGGCCAGCTCAAATCGGCGGAGGTATTTCCAGCCCTGCGGATGAAACAGCTCGCGAAATTGATTGACGGAAAACTCGAACGATTTGTTGCCGTCGCCGTCGAGGCAGATGCTTTCGCCGATGCGATTGAGGGCGACGATGCGCCCGACGGGCGGCGTCGTCGCCGCGCAGAGCAGCGCGTGATAACGACGCCGGTTGCATCCCACGACGGTTGAAAATGCGAAGCCGCCAAGGCCGTTGGTCAGCAGCCATTCCTGGCTTAAATGCGGCTCGAGCTGTCCATTGGTGTCGATCGTGATCTTCGGCATGGGCGGCAGTTTAATCGCTCGCGCGGTCAACTTGAATGATGAAAACCACAAGGCTTCGTGGATGGGTGCACATGCAATCGGGGTGGGCGCTTTTTTTCTCCCTCTCCCGGTACTCCGGGGGAGGGCTGGGGAGGGGGTTGTGCTGTTGCAGTATGGGATTCATTGCGAGCTGATTAAGGAACCCCCACCCTAACCCTCCCCCGGAGTACCCGGAGAGGGAATATCAGGGAATATCGGAGCTCCCGCCGACTAGCTCACGAGCGCGGACATCGCGACTAATTCGCCGGCGTCTTATTGATCGTGTTGGAAATTTCCCAATCGATTGGGGACCCATCAGCAGCCTTGATGTGCATCTGGATATCCATCTGCATGACCGGCTTCACGTCGCCGATCATGAGGGTCACCGTTTTGCCGTCGGCAGAAACCTTGGCCGATTTCACATCGACATCATCGTGCCCCTGCTCGCTGGGCGCGCTGACCTTGTATTCCTTCGAGCCGTAGACCTGCGTCCAGTGATAATTCCATTGCTCGATGCCGTAGTTCTGATCGTCGGCGGCCGCTGCGCGATCGAGCGGTTCGCTGAAGGTCAGGCTGATGGAATCTTTGGCGACGTGCATCGCGATCGGCAGATGCGCGGGCTTGCCGGTGTAGCGGACGCGCTGGAGCGTGCCATCATGGACGGCATTGGTTTGCCAACCTTTAAGGCCCACGACCCAGACATCCCCATCTTTCGGATTCACGCGCGCCCGCATGATGCCTGAGCCAAATTTCAAAGGAAGCTTGAGCGTGCCGCCCTGAGGCGTGCCATCGGGGAGTTGTTCCCACAGCACTTCGAGCAGATCGCTTTGGCCATATGAAGTGCTGAGCATCATGCCGGAAAGCGGGCCCCAATTCTGGCCGCCCCAGACCTGGCCGCCGCTGGAATTGTCGGGAGCGGGATATTTGATCCAGCAGATCGGCGGATCATACATGTTCGGCAGGCCAAGCTCGGGCTTTTGCGCTTCCTTGATTCGCCGCGGATCGTAATAGAAGCCGTAGAACCCGCCCTTCTTCACCAGGTCGATTCGACAGACGGGCGTCCAGTTCCCCTGATTGTCGGCGCTAACCAGTTCATCGTGCGGCCCCATTCCAAGACCATTAGCGGCGCGCATGCCGTTGGCGTAGCGCTCGTAGGTGCCGCCGTACTTGGGGACCTTGATGATGTAGCCGTAGGTCGCGAGACGATAAGGCATCGGCGCCTGGTTGCCACAGGATGAGAAATAGAAATTGCCTTCGCTGTCGGTCTGAAGGTCCATCAGGAAGGCGTGATAAATGGGCGAGGCCGGCCATGCGTTGCAGAAGTTTTCGTAAAAGTCGGCTTCGCCATCATGGTTCAGATCGTGAAGAATCGTGATCTGGTCGCGCCCCAGGACATACACCTGATTGTCCACGATCTTCAGTCCCAGCGGCTCATATAAGCCGGCGGCATAGCGCTTCCAGGTGACGTGATCGAGTTTGTCGTCGAGGCCGGAGACGATCCAGACATCGCCGCTGAAGGTGGCGATGGCGGCGCGACCATCGGAGAAGAAATCGAAAGCGCTGGTTCGCATCCAGGCTTTCCAGGGGTTTTGCTCGGGGATTTCGACGTTATCGACGGTGTAGGCCCAATTGTCAGACCCGCGCTGGCCTTGCGTGGCGACCGTCTGCTTCCAGATGGGCGAGCCGCCGTTGCGCATCGCCGGCAGGTCTTCGACCGTCGAGGCAGCCTGCATCAATTCGCTAAACATCGATTGCGAGGCGGTTGGAAGTTTGCAGATGACGATCTTGAAGCTCTCGGTTTGCGAATGAGCCGGTAGAGAAAGTTCGATGCGACCGCCATGGCTCTCCAACTTCGCGCCACTGGGAATGTGAATCAGACCGACGTTTGTTCCATCGTCATCGTGAACAACTCGGACGGTTTCGATTAAGGAAGCCGCGGACGAGTTGCTGGAGCTATTTGCCGAGTTCGCGCCGGCGACATCGCAAATCAGCATCATCTGTGGCTTATCGGATGGGTCCACATGCAATGTGCGCGTGAAGGCGACCTGGCCGTCTTTGGAGACGCTCGACTCCATTTCCAGAACGTCCATCGAACCGACTTCATAGGAGAGGACGACATGCTCGCCATTGCGATACAGGCCTTTGTAATGAGCCCATTCTTTTGGCAGTGGTCCGATGCGATCCTTGCGCGGGTCGGCAAATTTTCCGTCGTCGGCCCAGCCGGGATCGGTCAGTGTGCTGAATCGAAGATCGCCTTTGACACGTGTGGGGAAATCGCCCTTGTATTGGCCCAGGTTTGTGCGGCTCAGATCGAGAAAGCCGCCGGTCCATCCGCCGGCGAGACTCATTAGATCCGTGTCAAAGCAGACGGTCGCGTTGTTGCCAACGTGAATGACGATGCCTCGCACGGCCAGCAGTTCACCGCCATCGGTTTTGACAGCGCCATCATCTGCGCTGGTTGCGCCCTGCGTGCGCGGGCGAAGGACGCTGCAGGAAATGAATGGGCCATAATCCATCAGATCGCCACGGCTGGGGCCTTGCGGGCGAGAGGTACGCCGGGGGCGCGTGGTCGAACGGGGGCGGGTGGTTGGAGTTTGTGCATTCACGGGTGCCGCGAGAACCGCGCAAAGCAAAACTGCAAATGCGATGGACAATTTTTTTCGCGAGGATGAATGCGCCATAATAATGCTCTAAGCCGTGCGGCGTAAAAGCCTGAATAATCTGCGAGCCGGAAGCGAGAAAAAGCTATAAACTCCCCCGCCGCCGGTATTACGCGTTGAGAGCTAAGCCGTTGCAAGTTCAGGGCAGCGCGGTGCCGGCTCCCTTTTTCAGGACCAGAATCCGGTCGGCATCCGTCCCATCAAAGTGCTCCATTTGCCCTTCAGGCCAGAGCACATCGATGCCCTCTACGTTGGTTGCAGATCCGAGTCCAAAATGGACGCGTGGATCATTGCTGCACAAATAGCTGGAGCCGGGTGTGACCCAGCCGATCCGCTGCCGACCGCCGGCAAAAATGACGATCCTGGCGCCGTAGGCATCGCGACCGCCCAGCAGCGGTTCGATGGCCCGCACCATCAGCCAATGGCCTCGATTTTTGGCGACATTCTTCAGCAGCCGCGCGGGAGCGCCGGCTGTTGTAACGACCAGATCAATCGCGCCGTCGTTATTCAGACTGCCCCACGCGAGCCCCCTGCCGACATTCGGTTCACCGCAGAAAGCTGGGTTCTGGGCTGAAATATCGGCGAATTCTCCGCCATGATTGGCAGAGATCTGATTCCGCTCCGCATAGGCGAGCCAATAGTTGGGAAGATCTGGCGCATTCCGCTGTGTGACTGGCTTGCCGCGCACAACCCGCCCGTTGGTAATCGCAAGGCTTGGCCATCCGCTGTTATCAAAATCGGCTAAGACCGTTCCGAAGCCGGTGCCTTGGCCGTGGCCAACCAATCCGGAGGCAGCCGTGCGATCGGCAAAACTTTTCGCAGCGATTTGAATCCAGAGCGTGTTGGTTTCCTCCGTCAGATGCGTGACGAACAAATCGGTCAGTCCGTCGCCATCGATATCCTGCCAGGCGATGCCCATGTTTCCCTGCGGCTGGCCTGTTTCATTAAATGCAACGCCCATGGTCATCGCCTGATCGATGAACGTGCCGTCGTGCTGATTGATCCAGAGTCGATTGGCTTGGGCATCGTTGGTCACAAAAATGTCCGGCCAGCCATCGCCATTGAAATCGGCGGAGAGAACGCCGAGGCCTTTGCCGAGTGATTGCCCGAGGCCGCATCGGTCGGTCACGTCTTCGAATTTCACGGGGCGGGGACGGATTTTGGTTTGTAGCGATCCAGTTCCAAGGTTGTGATAGACACGCGTAATCGAGCCGGGGAAATCGTTGGGACCACAATAATCTGGCTTTCCGTCGCGCCCGGTGCAGGTGCGCGACGGGTCGTACGCGACGTAGAATGTGACGACTAGATCGAGCCAACCATCCCGATCGTAATCAATGAAGGAAGCCGAAGTGGCCCAGGGCAGATATCCGCCAGCCTGCGATGGCTGCGCGAGTCCGGCTTCTGACGTCGCTTCGACGAATTTGCCATGTCCTTGATTGAGGAAAAGCCGAACACCTCCATATTCGGTGAGCACGACATCAGGCAAACCATCATTGTTCACATCTCCGATGGCCACGCCCATTCCCCACCTGGCCACGTCCAGCCCTGATCCATCCGACACGTCGCGAAAGGTGCCGTCCGGCTCCTGGTGATAGAGCCGATTGGTTAGACCTGAATCCGGCCCGGCATTTTGAACCAGATACAAGTCGAGACGACCGTCGCCGTCATAATCGAACAGCGCCGCACCGGAGCCCATGATTTCGGGAAATGAATATTTGCCCAGCGGGCCAACCGAATGAACGAAGTGAAGGTTTGCGCGGTCGTTGTAATCCTGGAACCACGGATACGTGGATCGTGATTCCGCATGGTTGGCTGTCGTCTTTGATTTGCCGCAGCCCAGGCAGGTGGACAAAAGAATGCCGAGCAACACCAAAATGGGTCGTACGTTAAAGTCGATCGTCATGTCGCAGTTGAGTCTAACGTTGCCTCTTGCAGCCAAAACTGAACACTGATAATAGCTGGGCGGCGGATTTCCCGACAGAAACTATCGGAGGAGCGGGTTCTATTTCGCCGAAAGGAAGCGGGCGTGACGGAAGTTCGTGGAAAAAGAGTGACGGTCGCGGGGCTGGGTCGCTTCGGCGGGCAGGTGGCCGCGGCGCGCTGGCTGGTGGAGCAAGGCGCGCAGGTGCTGGTCACCGATCGGACGCCAGCCGAAAAGCTCGCCGACTCGGTCCAGCAGCTCCAGGGCCTTCCGATCACGTGGAGACTAGGTGAGCATCGGCGCGAAGACTTCGAACAAACCGATTTGATCGTCGCAAGTCCGGCAATTCCATTGACAAATGAATATCTCGTTGCCGCCCGCAAAGCAGGCGTGGAGATCACCGCTGAGATTCGCTTATTCGTCGAGCGCTGTCCCGCCGCGATCGTTGGGGTAACCGGCACCAAGGGGAAATCCACGACGTCCACCCTCCTGGGCCGGATGCTGGAAAAGCGTTTCAAAACCTGGGTCGGCGGAAACATCGGAAAGCCGCTGCTTCTGGATCTGCCGAAGATCAAAAAGGACGATCTGGTCGTGCTGGAGCTGTCGAGCTTCATGCTTGAGCATCTGTCGGCGATGCGATGGTCGCCGCACGTGGCGCTGATCACGATGATCGCTGCCGACCATGTCGAGTGGCATGGTTCGGTCGACGCGTATGTACAGGCCAAGAAAAATATCATCCGGTTTCAGAAGGCTGATGATGTTGCTGTGCTCAATTCTTCCGATGAAGCGTCTAAAGCATTTGCGAAAGATGCAATCGGAAACGTGCGATGGTTTCCGCTGCAATCTTCGCGCAAATTCGAGCTGACATTGCCGGGCGAACACAATCAGCTTAATGCGCAAGGCGCATTTGCGACGGCCAACGTATTTGGGATCACCTGGGAAGAAGCCAACGAAACCACTCGCGTATTTTCCGGCCTGCATCATCGCCTGGAGCTGGTCTGCGAACGTGATGGCGTGCGATATTACAACGATTCGATCGCCACGATCCCGCAGGCCGCGGTTGCGGCGCTGGAGGCTTTCCCTTCCGGCAAAGTGATCCAGATCATTGGCGGGCAGGAACACGGATTGGACATTGCGGAAATGTGCGACGCGTTGCGAAGGCGCGCCAAAGGCGTCCTGTGCATCGGGCAAACCGGAAACAAACTTGCCGACGCCATGTCGGCGTCGGCAAGCGATGGTCCACCGATCTATCGTTGTGGCGATATGAAGACGGCTGTCGAAACTGCCCGAAAGATCGCCAAGCCGGGCGACATAGTCCTGCTCAGCACCGGCTATAAAAGCTTCGACCAGTTCGACAACTACGAGCAGCGCGGCAATACCTTTGCCCAGCTGGCGAGACAGTCATCCGCCTCAGGGTAACTTGCCCGAATTAAATCGCTTCTCGGCTTCGTCCCAGCGCACAACATTCCACCACGCGGTCACGTATTCGGGGCGTCTGTTCTGGTACTTCAAATAATATGCGTGCTCCCATACATCCAGGCCGATGATTGGGTACTTGCCTTCCATGATGGGGTTGTCCTGATTGGGGGTCGAGGTGATGGCAACTTTGTTGCCATCTTTCACCAGCCATGCCCAGCCTGAACCAAATCGCTTCGCTGCCGCGTCGGCGAATTGTTCCTTGAACTTGTCGAAGGAACCGAAGGCCGAATTGATGGCCGCGGCGAGATTCCCAGTTGGGCTGCCTCCAGCTTTGGGGCCGAGGATCGTCCAGAACATCGAGTGATTGATGTGGCCACCGCCGTTGTTCCGGACGGCCGTCTTGATGCTTTCCGGCACGGCCGCGAGGTTGTTTTTCAGCAGATCCTCGATCGACTTGTTCTGAAGATCGGGCGCCTGTTCGAGGGCCTTGTTCAGATTCGTGACATAGGCGGCGTGATGCTTGCCATGATGGATCTCCATCGTCTGCTTGTCGATGCTGGGCTCGAGGGCATCGGATGGATAAGGAAGCGGCGGCAGTTGGAATGCCATTGAAGACTCCTTCGTGTTAGTTAATGAACCGAGAGCAAGAACGATTAACGAGCCTATGCGCCTTGAGGGAGTCGGTCAACCGGTAAGATTCCGCACGCTTCCGGATTCTCGAATAACAAAACAAGAGGCCGACGGCACTAAAGCGCCGTCGGCCTCGGATTTTTCAAACTGCTCAAGCGAGAAAGCTGAGGATCAGCCTTCCGCCGGAGGCGTTGCTGCAGCCTCAGATCCAGCCGCGGCGGCAGCAGGCGTTCGCTTGGCGATTCGCCCAGCATACTGCCGGCGACGTTCGTTGCGCTTGCGACGAAGACCCGCACTTCGGCGGGCGGTGCCGGTGGGCTTGGATTCTTCGGTCAAAAGCTGAAGGAGCACGAGGCTTCCGCCATCGCCGATCCGGAAATCGCTGAGCTTGATGATGCGCGTGTATCCACCCTGCCGGTCGGCAAAGCGCGGAGCGATTTCATCAAACAGCTTCTGAACGAGCGTCTGACCGGTGAATTCCTGATCCTCATCCACCAGCCGACGATCATGCAGAAGCTGGATGACCCGGCGGCGGTTGTTGAGAGTCTTCTCTCGAGCCAGCGTGATGAGCTTCTCGGCGAAGGACTTCACTTCCTTGGCCTTGGGCTCGGTCGTGCGGATCTTGCCGTGCTCGAAAAGGCTCTGGACCAGATGGCGCCGAAGGGCGGCTCGATGTTCAGTGTCGCGGCTGAGCTGTCGGCCGCGTAATCGGTGACGCATGACATTCCTCGTTAACCGCCTCAATTGCGAGGCAAAAAGCTGTTGCTTTTACTTCGAACGCCCTAAAAATAAATCGAGGCGATCGACTTTAAGATAACGCGTCCGTCGCCGTTTTGGGACGACGGACGCCGCAAACTCAATTAAGCGTTGCTCTCGGTTGTCTCGACGTCTTCGGCCTGCTCGTCCTCGGGCAGGTCGCCGTCGTCGTCGGGCATCGTCGCGGACGCAGCGCCAGCGGCAGCCGCATCGAGATCCATTCCCAGGCTCAGGCCCATGTCGGCCAGCTTGCGCTTCACTTCACGCAGGCTTGTCTTGCCGAAGCTGCGAACCTTCAGCAGGTCGGCATCGGTCTTCTTGACCAGCTCGCGCACCGTCGGAATTTTGGCCGATTCCAGGCAATTGTTAGCGCGAACCGACAGATCCAGTTCCTGCACGCTCATATTCAGTTTCTGCTGAAGCTCCGGATCGATCGTGGCGCGATTAGCTTCACGAAGAGCGTTGATCGCATCGTCATTGGCCGTCTCGGAACCCAGCTCGAAATACTGCACGAACGGGTTGAGGTGCTTGCGGAGGATCTTGCTGGCTTCGACCATCGCCATTTCCGGCGAGATGGTGCCGTTGGTCCAGATTTCCAGGATCAGGCGATCGTAATCGGTCTTCTGACCGACGCGGGCGTCTTCGGTCGCATAGCGCACGCGCGTGACCGGCGAATAGATGCTGTCCACCGCGATCAGACCCAGTTCCTGCTCTTCCGCATCGCCGATATTCTCGGAGGCGGTGACGTAGCCGCGCCCTTTGTTGACCGTCAGGGTCATCTCAAAAGGCATGTCTTCGGTCAGCGTTGCGATGACCAGGTCTTTGTTGATGACGTTGATCGACGCATCGCTTTCGATCATGCCGGCGGTGATCGGGCCGGCCTTGTGGGCCGAGAGGCGCATCTGCTTGGGCTCTTCGGAATCGAGCTTCACGATCAGGCTCTTGATGTTGAGGATGATGTCGGTGACATCTTCCATCACGCCGGGCAGGCTGCTGAACTCGTGATCGGCGCCGCGAATGCGGACATGCGTCACCGCTGCGCCTTCCAGCGACGAAAGCAGGATTCGGCGAAGCGAGTTGCCGACGGTCGTGCCAAATCCGCGCTCAAAGGGCTCAGCGGTAAATTTGCCGTACGTTTCGGTCGAAATGTGTTCATCGCGAACGACCCGCGAGGGAAGTTCCAAACCACGCCATCGAATTCTCATTGCTTCATTCTCCTTGCGGCGCCTGCATGAATTGCGGAAGGTTCCCGCCCCCACCATCGGGGGCCATCTGGCTTCCACCTCGTCAGAAGGCGCTGTTGATTTTTAATGCTACAGGTGTCTGCTGGCTTTGCGTTGTACAGCCAGGAATGTCTGGCTGAACACAAATACGTCAGATCAAAAATGAATTATACGCGTCGCTTTTTGGGCGGTCGGCAGCCGTTGTGAGGCAACGGCGTGACGTCTTCGATGCCGATGACCTTCAGGCCGGCGTGCTGAAGCTGGATGATCGCCTGCTCGCGACCGGCTCCGGGGCCTTTTACCTTGACTTCGATTTCAACCATGCCGTGCTTGCGCGCCTGCTGGGCAGCGTTTTCAGCAGCGCGACCGGCCGCGAAGGGCGTGCTCTTGCGAGCGCCCTTGAATCCAACCGTCCCGGCCGACGCCCAGGAGATCGTCTCTCCGGTGGTGTCGGTGATGGTAACCATGGTGTTGTTGAAGGTTGCTTTGATGTGGGCGATGCCGCGGGTGACGCCCTTGCGAATTTTCTTTTTCTGCCCGGCTTTTGCGCCGGCCGCGGGTTTTGCGGTTTCTGCCATGGTGAATCCTGTCTTTCTATTGGGTTCAATGCGTTCGGATCATCCGGTCCTACGACCGTCCCCGAACGACAAATTAAGCAGCAAGCGCGTTTGACCAGCCCGCTGCGAATAAATATTTACTTACCGAGTTCCTTCACGCCCTTCTTGCCGGCCACAGTCTTGCGGGGGCCTTTGCGGGTGCGGGCGTTGGAACGGGTGCGCTGGCCACGCACCGGCAGCGAGCGACGATGGCGATTGCCACGGTAGCTGCCGATGTCGCGAAGCCGCGCGACGTTCTGCTGAATCTGTCGGCGCAGCGCACCTTCGACGAGATAGCCGCGATCGATAATGCCGATGATCTTGGCCAGCTCTTCTTCCGACAATTCCTTGGCGCGACGCTGAAATTCGATGCCGGCTTCCTTGAGGATGATCCGGCTGTTGGTCGGGCCGATGCCGTAGATGTAGCCGAGGCTCACCCAGATGGGTTTGTCGGCCGGGATGTCTACGCCTGCGATACGGGGCATGGATTCTCCGTCTTAATCTATGAGATAGTGACTCGTATGTGAGCCTTGAACCGACACCGAAAAAGGCGCGGCTTATCCCTGCTTCTGTTTATGCTTCGTGTTCGTGCAGATGACCCGCACGATTCCCTTGCGGCGAACGATCTTGCAATTCTCGCAGATCCGCCGAACGCTGCTTCGCACTTTCATGATGCAAATCCTTTGAACCACGCCGATTACAGACCTAAAAAACCGGCGAATCGAGCCTTATAACAGAAATTTCTGCGCTTCTCAAGCGCGTGGCATTGCAAAAACAACCTGAGAAGGATCGTAGGCGCAGCTTGGGCTGCGTCCAGTCCAACGCCCAGTCATGCAACGCCGTGCAACCTAATGCAACATTTTTTGCAACATGCGGGGATGTTGCATCCTGTCGCTCCTGGGATGCCGCGAAGGGTAGAGAGCGCCCGACAAGCCGGGCGGCTAAGGTGAGCCGAGTGCACAGTGCGATCCGCCCGACGCGCGTCCGCGTAAGATGATTGAGCGTTCTCTCGTCGCTGCGTCGTGTCTCAAAATGACACAAAAGGAAGCGCTTTTCGTAAAAATGAATGACATTCGACTGCAATTCCAGATCTAACCCATTTCATCGTATTAGCTTATGAATAGGCCGGCCGATGTCACACTTGTGACATTCAGCACATTCAGCGACATCCTGCCTTTCCAGTTTCAAGTCTCTAGACCCTAGAATGGGACGAAATGAGACAGTGGGACACTTCTTTCGTGTCCCAAATGTCTCATTTTCCAACTAATTTTTCCGTAACTAATTCACCAGTCACTATTTACAATTCTAGACTTATTGATGAGCTCGGTGAGACAAGTGTCCCATTTGTCTCATATGTACTAAAGTCTACATGAATCAAGGATGATTAACGGTAGATGAACGCCGCTGGACGCGGATTGAAATTGCGGCTGCCGACGTAGTGTCCTCCGCGCCCCTCCGTTTCCTCCGCGGTTAGCTCTTTCTCCAAATTTGTCTCACCGCTGAGGGCGCGGAGGTACGCGGAGAAAATGCGATCTTGGAGTTTCCAGTTTCTGGTTTCTGAGCCCTGGAAATTTGCCGAGATGGTCGGAGCCCGGCAGGCATGGGTGGGCCGGGTCGTCAAGCGATTGGAGAAGCTCGGCTATGTGCCGGACGACCCCCTGCTGGCCGCCGCCATGAACGCGCACGACGCCCTGACCCGCCTTAGAATGTCGGCTCATTACAACGCCGTGGATGGCGCGGGGCGGAAGGCGGAAGCAGCCGAGCTGAATTTTACAATCGAGGTGGCCAATGATGGCTGAAACTAAAAAGCTCTCCAAGAAGGCGCTGAATACCGTCGATGGCGAAATCGTGCAATTCCTGAGGCGAAACCTTTTCAAAGTCAGGTTGTCGGACGGGCAGGACTTAGTAGCTGTAATGCTATCTAATCTCTTGCATATCGCGGTAAATTTTAAGCACGGCTTCAGGACTCCGTTCATCGCCGTGAGAGTTGAATTGCGTAAGCGGCCGCGCACCCACCGCATTGTCGGGGCAAGAGAAAGTGGATTGTCTGCTGGCGGTCGCTAGCCATTTATGTGCCGCCGGTTCACGTGCAAGACGGCCGCATGGTTGCATTTAATACTTTTGCTCAGCACCGACGGTTGGTCCCAATGCGCATTGCCTCTGGTTACGGCCGATGCGTTCCCCAAATCAAAGACAAAATGACTTTTCGGTCTACGACCGCTTTCCCGACCGACCCCTTTCCCGGACCTGCATTTCGACGAATGGAACGGGCCCAGAGCGACCGCTGTTCTGAAGGTGTGATCAGCGTTTTTCCGGTTATGAACCCGATCGGTCATGCCACGCCATAATTTCCTCGATCGCTGCTCGATCTGCCATTTTCCCTTCGTTGACTTTCACTCCTATGTGAAGTGAAAGCTCGCCTAAAAGCGGCTCGGGGGCGTAGAGAAAGCGATCAAACACTGCGAGGGCGGAGTTGGTAATTGTGTTTTGACGCGAGGCTAGGAAAGCCAGCACCTCCGCCTTTTCACATTGGAGGCAGACAAGAAGCGCGGCAGCCGCGCTGGCCTCGGGATGGGCGGACATTAGGTTACGTTCCAATAAGTTGAGTAAATCTCTATCATCGAGATTCTGCTTGGCGTGCTGAAGAAACGCTTCCTGACGTACGACCCACTCGGGATCTCCTAAAAACTCTTGCAAAAGAACCAAATCTTCAGGCTCGGCAACCTTGCCTATTGCCTCTATGGCTGCCCGACGCGTGCCGGCGTCACCGTCGTTCATCGCTTGCCGTAGCCACGGTATGTCCTCACGCGTAGCGAGGTTCCCTGCTGCCTCCACAGCGGCATTACGCACGTCGTCGTTTTCGTCCTTGAGCATCGCCTGCAATTGTGGCAAATCGTCGTGGGTCCCCACTCTACCTATCGCCCTCACAATTACTTCACGCACGTCAGACTGAATATCGGTGAGCGCGCTTTTCAGCCAGGGCAGGTCCTCTGGCCGAGCAATTCTTGCTATCGCCTCGGCTGCGGCTCGGCGAACCATACGGGTCGAATCCTTGAACGCCTGTTGAAACCAGCACAACTCGTCGCGCGTCGCCACACCCGCGACCACCTCGACAGCGGATGCGCGGACGTACGCACTTTGATTCTTGAAGGTGTCTTGAAGCCACGACAAGTGCTCGCGCGTGATGAGTCGCTGCGTTGCCTCAATTGCCACTTCGCGCACGCCGGAGTCGGTGTCGGCCCAAGCTTGTTGCAACCAGAGCAAGTCCTCACGCGTGGCCACTCTTGCCACCGCTCTAGCAATTGACCTGCGGAAACCGCTATTGAACAAATTGGAAGTAGTACGTTTGCCATATAACTGGAATAGCCACGGCAGATCGGCATGGGTGATTATCGTTCCGGCCACCCCAACGGCCGCAGCCCGCACATTCAAATCATTATGGCCTGCCACGACTCGCAACCACTGCAAATCGTCGCGTGTAATCACTTTTCCTGCGGCATTTAGAGCTACAATAGCGATATCACGTTCGTCGTCCCATGCCACTTCTTTCAGCCACGGCAAATCCTCGTGTGTGACCAGGCGAGAGCAAGCTTCCAACGCGACTCCGCGCGCGCCTTTTTTTCCCTTTTTAAAAGCCTCTTTCAACCAAGGTAAGTCGTCGCGCGTCGCGAGCCCACCGATGGCCTCCACCGCCGCACTGAACACCTCCTCATCATGGTCGTTACCGATCTCCCGCAGCCAAGGCAGGCTTACGCTCCGACCGATAATCCGTGCATACGTAATGGCAGCCATTCTGCCCGACCGAAGCATTGTGCGCGACGCTGTAGCCAGCAACGAATCGAGCTCGTCGGGCTGTAGCTCAGAGAGCCAGAACCATCCTGGAACGAAGTTCGCCAACTCGCCCCACTCGAAATCAAAGAATCGCCCATTGCAGCTTTCGAAGTAGATGCTCACAAGAAGCACAAGTTGCTCTTCAAGGCTCAAGGTCGAGGCGGGTAAGCGGTCGCGCGCCAGCCAGAGTTCGCGGAGTTGGTGTCGATTGAGGAGCGTCTCGTGTGCACGATAGCTCTGCGCGGCCGCCTGGAGTGCCTCGCGAGCCTGTTTGAATCGCCGTTCTTCATCCGACTCGCACGACTCGATGACGTCTCGTGCGAGAAAGTCGTGAATAATCTCCCACTGGCCATCGGGAAGGCGACGGATCAGCCGCCGGGACGCCATCTCGCCGAGAAGTAACGGGAGATCTTTACTCGGGACGCGCGCCTCGGCCGCGAGGCGCTCACTTGGCGCCGTTGCCTTTGTGCCGCTTGAACGCGCGAGCGCATAGAGTATGGCCTTGGCTCGCGCCGCCGTGATGCCGCCCGGCTTGCCGCCCGGCGGAATGGCGCAGTGGTCTAGGCTCTCTATCGCGCGCTGAAGGTAGCCGCCTAACGCGACATCAACGGCCGTTTTTCCTGCGCCTGCTTGCTGCTCAAAGGCTGTGATATCGACCGTCCCGCTTGAAGCAAAGTCGAGCAGACGGCGGGCAACCATCTGTATGTACGGGGGGTAAACCGCGTCGATGGTGAGAGACGACTCGCGGCGCGTCGCTTGGACCAGCCCATCCAAAAGACGCTCGACCGACGCTGGGTCGGTTGTAAGTTTGCTGTGTTCAAGAACCTTGACTAGGGCAGCACGCGCTTGCTTCCTGTCTAGTCGCTGAATGAATTCGGTCGAGGGCGGACGACTCGATGACGTTAGAGCATTCCAAAGAGGGCCGAGCAGGCTCTCAACGTCGTCGCGATATGCATACAAATAATGTAACCGTTCGAAACCCACGCCCCGCTGCGCGCTGTGAAGCTCCGCTGCGATGGCATCGACATCGAACGAACCATAATAGGCGATATCCTCGAACTGATCGAAAATGACAACGAGCTTTTGGTGCCCGTCGAGTGCCTGACGGCATGCCGAAGTAAAATCGCTCGTAGGGCCTGGCGAAATACCAAAATCGGCAGAAGTGTAAAATCGATTTTTGGGTCGGTCGGGGCGCGTGATCAGGAATTTCCAACCGGTCAACGATTTTGCATGGGGAATAAGCCCGGCGCGGAGGAGAGAGCTTTTTCCGACGCCCGATGGTCCTATGAGCCGCGAATGTTGATTCGAAACTACAAGTGTTAGGAGTTTGTCGACCTCGGCATCTCGCCCCGCAAAATAAGCCGCCTGGGTCTCGCCATAAAAATCCATCTCTGGCGGACCCGACTCCACGTTAGAGGATGCAGGGCTAGCAAGGTAGCGGTCTCGCAAATCAAGTTCGAGCCTCGACACCCCCACGTAGTGATGCATGTCGCGCGCTATTGGCTGCCAGTCGTGTTCCTTGATCATCTCGAATGCAACGCGAACGGACGCGAGCTGGTCTTGTTGTGGGTAGGCCTGAATTACGATTTTTCCATCTCGAATTCCCCAGCCGGTGATGGCCTTGCGAGCATTGAATTTGGAGCGATCTTTCTCGGTAAGGTGATCGGGTTCCTGAGCGAGCGATGACACTCGTGAGCTGTCAGTGTGAAGTGTGTCAGCAGCCTTAAGAATTACAGCCAGGCGTTGCAAATCTACTTTGCCGTCTTGCAGGAAGTATTCCGAAGGAATCTGACAAAGCCCATTCGTAAACGCCTCGCCACGGAGGTCGTGCAGGCTGTCTACATGGTCAATGGCGACGGCCTCCCCGTGGGCGAGCCCGAATGTTTCGGCGTTCTGTACAACGAATCGTCCGGAGCCTGCGCCGTGTCCATGACGTTCTCTCCACTCCTTTCTCAATCCTTTGTCGAAGTCATGGCTGCCGGCCGCGACAGAAAGGATGAACCAGTCGAGCTTTGTGAATGCGTCGGTTCTGCCGGATTCGTGGATCAGGCGCCAGACATTGTGTTCGACCTTTCCAACATGGTCTGCGCCCCCGATGCTTTCGCCAGGTCGTGTCTGGCGCGAATGCAATTCCTTGGCCGTCTCGCTCCAAAAGAAGTCGGCACGATTGGCGAGTTCAGCGTCTAACGTCCGTAAATGCTTCCGGAGTTCTGAGAACATGTATGTTCCGATCAGATCCTAGGCTCAATTTGCTTGCAGCCGGTGCTATCCCACCCCATCTGACGTGAAGGGCGTTCGAAGTTCCCGGTGCAAGTTCTATGAGACCAACAAAACTGCACAGCCCGACAAAGCAAATGATACACGATTTGGGCGTTCAAAGCAGGAGGCGGGGGCGACCGCGCGGTGCCGAGGTTGGGAATAGTGAACGGTGAATTAGGAATTGAGAATCAGTGAGACGCAGATCCATCGACTTCAGACGCAAGCGTTGCCCGCGAGACATCTTGTTAAGAGGTCTTACAGCGTCCCCGCGGGTCTTCCATCGGTGAGGACGTCGATTCCGGAGGACGTGACGGCCACGGTGTGTTCGAAATGGGCGGCGGGTTGTTTGTCTTCGGTGATGACGGTCCATTGGTCGGCGAGCATTTTGACGTCGCGACGCCCGGCCACCACCATCGGCTCGACCGCGGGGGTCATGCCGGCACGGAGCTCGAAGTCGCCGCGGAGCTGTTCGAAGGCGAAGAACAGGGGCACTACTCATTTCGATTACTATTCAGTGATGACCCCATTTCTTCGACTGGCTGCTACCAGCGCAATTCGATGAGACTTACGGCTTCGCGCGGAAGGGTTAGACTTACTGTGGCGGCGCCGCCTGTCACGGGAACCTGGACATCGGTGCGCACGGTGGCCAGGTCTGAAGCGGTTTCAATCTGCTGGCGTTGTTGCGGCGTGGGTGTTTTGGGAGACCCCATATTGACCCAGGCGGTGTGAGCATTGGAATGCGTCTGGTCGACGCGCCACTCGGTGAGTTTCACGTTCGCCGCGTTGGCGGGGATGCCGGCAATGTTCAGGCTCACCTGGGCGTCGGGGCCGGGCACTTCATCGTCGTGGTAGTTCCAGGCGATGATGGTAATCCGTCTATCGTCTTTGGAGGCCAGGGCCTGCACATCGGAGTTTGCGCCGCGCACGCCCTGACGGAGGATCGTGTCCAGACCAATGTCACCGGTGGATGTCGCCGCGAGGCGAGTTGTTCCCATTTTATTGAGCATGCGGAAGGTGTTGAGCACCGGCAGCGCAATCCCCTGCGTGCTAAGGGTTCGGAACCCCGCAAAAATCGGCTGGTCTTCGAACTCAAACGCCCAGGTTACCGCGCCTTTGATGTTTATTTTGTCTCGGTCGGCCAGGTCCATCGTACGCGTGAGCTGTTCGATGGTGTAGGCGGCGAAGATCGAACCGTTGCGATAGCCATTTTCCGGATAGAGTCCCTCGTAGGACTGGCACGCAGCGCAGCCGTCAGGATCGGACTCACCGATGACTACCGGCAGGCTCGCCGTTTCCGCACGCGATCGAACGATGTTGAAGCCCGCGTTGATGGTGGAGAGCTGCGCCGAAACTCCCATGCGCACGAAGCCGCGCTGGCGATACTGCCGCGAGTTTCCCATGCTGCCCTTGGCATGGAATGAGATCATGCCCAGCGGCGAACCCTTCTGGCCGGTGGCGTAGTTGGTCCCGTTGATGCAGTGCTCGATGAAATCCCGCTGGAACTGGCCCCCATCGCCGGCGGTTTCCGCGCCGGAGATGATCGCATCCGGTATAGCCTTTCGGATGCCGTCGGCGGCGTAGTCCCATATTCTGCAGTAATCCTGCATCTTGTTTCCGCCGCGCTGGGCGGCCGTCAAGTAGCCGATGTTCGGCTCATTCCAGACTTCCCAGTACCAATGCTTCACCTCGTCCATCCCGTATTTCTCGACGCAGTGTTTGGCCCACTGATAATTGAGCTCGCGCCACTTGTCGTAGTCGTTGGGCGGGGAGGTCCAGCCGGTATAGAGGTTGCCGCCTCGCGCAGGCGTCCAGTTATGCTCGTAAGGATCAGGGCGTAGCGAAAGGGCTTTGGGCATGAAGCCGACTTCCACATACGGCTTGGCGCCGGCCGCCATGTAGGTATCAAAAATCCGGTCGATGATCGTCCAACTGTAAACGGGGTTGCCCGCGGCGTCTTCGGTATAGGCATTGGTGGAACCCCACTTAGGTTTGGGAGTGCCGTCGCCCGTGACCAGGAGATTATGGGTGCGGAAATAAGCGGGGCCGAAGGGAGATTTTTTGTCGCCTGTAAACTGGCTGACGAGTTTCCTGCCGTTGGGGGCGTACGTGTAATTGGGTTCGTCATACCCGCACCATCGCCATATCGGCCGGAGACTGCCCATGGGCTGCGCCGCGTCAACCGTGATGGTTACTGGAACGGGCGACGACGCCGGGGCGGAAGACGCCTGGGCCGCCACAGCGACAATGCTCACAACGATTACGGCTGAAGCAATTACGCGGACAGGCTTCATAATCTAACTCCTGGATCATCGCGCTGCTCGTTATAACGGCCAATCACTAACGATGAAGGCTATCGTATAATCCCAAAGAAGCCAGAAGCCTGCCGTGTGTCATGGACTTACATTTACGCTCGGATGGACATGCCGTGAAATAACATTCTTATTTTGGCGCGAGTATACGCCCAGCGCGCAAGCGATAACGCGCATTGCATGCAGGTTCGACAAGCTCACCGCAGGCGAAGCGGCTAATCGGCAAAGGATGCGGCTGCGCCGCGGAGATTTGAATAATGGATCTTACAGCGTCGCCCGCCTTCCATCGGTGAGACCATCGATTCCGGAGGGACGTAGCGGCGATCGTGTGCTCGAAATGGGCGGCGGGTTTTTTGTCTTTGGTGATGACGGTCCACTGGTCGGCGAGCATTTTGACGTCGCGACGGCCTGCCACCACCATCGGCTCGACCGCGAGGGTCATGCCGGCACGGAGCTCGAAGTCGCCGCGGAGTTGTTCGAAGGTGACGAAGTTGGGGACCTTGGGGTCTTCGTGCATGCTGCGGATGATCGTAGCGTCGCAGGATGGTTATAATCGTCCCAGTAAGGCGTGTCTCCTAAAGCTCCGCCTTGGTGGCAGGTGAAAGCGATTCAATCATCGCGACCAGCGCCTGGTAATCCACGGGCTTGACCAGATGGGAGTCAAACCCGGCTTCCCTGGACCTCCGCCGATCTTCTTCTTGGCCCCAGCCCGTCAGGGCGAGTACAATTGGCTGGTTCTCCATCCGATCCTTGCGAATCGCTCGGCAGGCATCGTAGCCGTCGAGCTTGGGCAGGCCGATGTCCAACAGCACAACGTCGGGGCAGAATGATGCGGCCCGCTGCACCGCCTCTTCCCCATCGGCAGCCATTTGCGTCTCGTGCCCCTGCAATTTCAGGAGAAGTGCCAGACTTTTGGCAGCGTCCCTGTTGTCATCCACGATTAGGATGCGCCGCCGCTTTCCGACAAAAGGCGGCTGGATCCCCAGGTGCATGGGCGGCTTCTCGGTGCGCGAAGATTGCACCAGCGCCGGGAGCCTCACGACAAACTCGCTTCCGCAACCTTCCCCGTCACTCGTGGCACTGACGGAGCCACCGTGTAGTTCGACCAGTCCTTTGACCAACGACAATCCGATCCCCAAGCCGCCGCCGGTGCGCTCAGGCGAACGGTGAGCCTGTGTGAACATCTCGAACACGCGTGCGAGCATGTCCGGCGCTATGCCAATACCATTGTCTTTCACGCTCACCACCAGATCAGCGCGCTCGCGAGTGGCGCGCATTTCAATGACTCCGCCCGGGTTGGTGTACTTGCAGGCGTTATTGAGCAGGTTGCCGATGATCTGCTCCAACCGGACCGGGTCGCCGTCCAGCAGGAGCGGTTCCGGGGGCAGCGTGATCCGCACGTCGTGGTGCCGCTCCGCATAGGTGCTGGTACAGGCCTCGGCGGCGTGGCGGATTACTGCGGACAGGTCGGTGATCTCGCGGCGGAGCGCCAGCTTGCCCCGTGTGATGCGGCTGACGTCCATCAGGTCGTCGATCAGGCGGGACATGTGCGTGACCTGTCGCTCCATCATTGAGCGGGCATCTTCCGCCAGCGTGGCGTCGCCGTTGACCCGCTTAAGCATCTCCAGGGCGTTGCGGACCGGCGCCAGCGGATTGCGAAGCTCATGGGCGAGCGTGGCGAGAAACTCGTCTTTGCGCCGGTCGGCTTCACGCAGCGCCTGATACAAGCGAGTGTTCTCGATCGCAACCGCCGCCCGGTGCGCAAGGTCCATCGCCAGCGCAAGGTCGGCCTCAACATAGCGGCGGTCGGATTCGGCTGTTGCGAACGTAAGGACGCCGAGCGTACTGCCCGAGACGATGAGCGGCACGCAGATGTAGGACTTCAATCCTAGCGAGCGGATCAGGCGCAGGTGGCGCTCATCTTTCGCCCCGCGCACGAGCAGTTCATCTGTGATCTCACTGAGGATCTCTGGATTGCCCGTGCGTAGGACTGCAGCGATACCACCGCTCGTCTGCAGGTCTGGCGGGTAGAGCCGGGCCATTTCGTGAGCAATCTGGATCTTCTGTGGGTCTTGATGCGATACTGCTAGCCGGCGAAGGCCGCCGCCGTCCGCCACGTCGACGGCAGACCAGTCGGCGAAGTACGGGACCGCCAGGTTAGCCACTTTCTGCAACGTGCTTTCGTAGTCCACCACGCCCGCCAGGGCGGCGCTGGCCTCGGCGAGATAGCGTGCGCGCTCTTCGGCTCGCTTTTGTTCGTGAATGTCTGTGCTTGTACCGAACCAACGAGCAATCTTTCCAGACTCGTCTCGAACGGCCACGGTCCGGATCAAGTGCCAGCGATATGTGCCGCGCTGACGGTCGAGCAGCCGAAGCTCCATGTCGAACGGCGCGCCAGTGGCGACGGAATTTGCCCAGCGCTTGCCGGCGGCGTCGGCATGGTCAGCGTGCAGGAGGGGTCCCCAGCCCTCGTTGCCCACCGTCTCGGAGATGCCGGAGAACTCGGTCCACCGCTGATTCAAATAGTCGATATTGCCGTCCGGCCCCGCCGTCCAGACAATCTGCGGCATCGCATCGGCGAGTTGGCGGAACCGTTGCTCGCTGTTCCTAAGGGCGACCTCAGCCAGCTTACGCTCGCTCACATCGCGGAAATAGACAGACAGCCCGTCTGGAGACGGGTAGGCATGCATCTCGTACCAGCGGTTGTGCGGTGCATAAAAATGCTCGAACGTGACCGTCACGTTCTCTTCGACAGCGCGGCGGTAGCTGCGCTCCAACCCGGTGCCGAGGGTGTCTGGGTACTCGCTCCAATGGTCCCTGCCGAGAAGGTCTTCCCGGCGACGCCCCAGCAAGATTTCTGCCTGGCCGTTGATGTAGGTGAACCGCCAGTCGTGGTCGAATGCGCAGAACGCGTCGGTGATGCTTTCCAGGATCGTGCGAGTGCGCTGCTCCTGCTGTCTGGCCTTGGCCTCGGCGCGCTTCCGCTCAGTGACGTCCCGGGTAAAGCAGCGGGTGTGGACGAACTTCCCATCGCGCCACAGCACGCTGGAGTCGATGAGGACCTCTTTGATCGAGCCATCCTTGCAGCGGAGCCGAGCTGGATACTCTTCCAGCTTTTTATTTGCCCGCAGTCGATTGAGGATGTCGCAGATCACGTCCTCGTCAGCGTGAAACTCAGTGATCGGATGACCGATGTATTCATCCCGGCGGTAGCCGAGCATGTCCAGTTCGGCCTGATTGGCCCGAAGAATTGTTCCATCTGGACCCACCCAATGCAGCCCGACGGTCGCACTCTCGAAAAAGTCAGCCAACTCCTGCTCGCGCCGCCGGAGTTCGTCTTCCGCGGCCTTTCGCTCCATGAATTGCCCGACACTGCCCGCGAGCGTAGCCATCATTTCCACAAGGCTCGTGTCGGCGCTCCGGAACCTCTTATTGAAGAACTCCAGAACCCCCAGCGTCCGATCATCAATGATCACCGGGTGCGCCAGCGCGCTGTGCAGACCACAATCGACGGCGGCGGTGAGCCGAGGGAAGTTTGAATCCCTGTTTATGTCGAGGATCCAGGCTGACTTGCCACTGGCCCAGGCGCGGCCCGGCAGGCCTTCGCCGGCCTTGAAGGCGCGGGCGTAGCTGGCCTTTTCGAACTCATCGGCCGGTTGATCCGGCAAGTGCCAGTTACTCGTGCAGACCAGAGAATTGCCGGCACTGCTGATGGTCCAGAACAGGCCCACATCCCAGCCCAGGTTTTCGCACACAGCGCGGAGCACGCGACCGGCGCCCTCTTCCACTGTGGACGCCTCACTCAGGGCCTGCGTCACTGCCAGTCGAAGGTTTCGCTGTTGTTCCGTGCGGCGTTGCTCAGTGACATCGCGGAAGATAAGCACGACGCCGAGCATTTTGCCGGATGCGTCCCTGATGGGGGCGGCCGAGTCGTCGATAGGTCGCTCGGCTCCATCGCGCGCGATCAGGATCGTGTGGTTGCCCAGGCCAACCACGACGCCCTCGCGCAGCACCCGCTCGACAGGGTTCTCGACTGTCCGCCGGGTCTGCTCGTTGAGGATGTTAAACACTATTTCAAGCTGTTGGCCTTGCGCGTCGGAAGAGGTCCAGCCGGTCAATTCCTCGGCGACGGAGTTCAGAAAGGTGATTCGGCCGTGAGTGTCAGTGGCAATGACCGCATCCCCGATGCTGCCCAGCGTTACCCGCAGCCACTCCCGTTGCTCCTGCACCTCCTGGCCCGCGCGCCGCCGATGGAGAACGATGGCGGTCTGATTGGCGCCAACGCTCAAGAGCAAGCGGTCCTGTTCAGTTGGGAAGTCGGGCCTGCCGGAAGCGGCAACGAGAAGGCCGCTGTCATCGCCGACGCCAAACCGGGTGACGGCAACGCGCAGGGCGCCGCTGCCAAATGGATCCTGAATTGTGGCAGCGGAGACGATCTGATCGGAATTGAGAAGTGTAGCCAACGCCGACCGCACCTTTTCGACGTCCGCGGCTGTAGTCCCCTTACTGCGGCAGACTTCGACCTCCTTACCCGCCGGGCCCGCGACGCGTGCGTAGACCAAATCAAGCGATAAGGTGCTACTCAGGACGTCGACCAAGCTGCGCACGATTCCGTCGGGATTGAGGCTCACCCAGACGGCCGGCAGTGTCGACAGAGCGACCAAGTCCCGCATCGTGCGCCGAAGGCGACGATTCTCTTCGTTACCGTTTGTCGACGGGTCCGTGCGCAATGCCGACCTCAGCGCTAAGAGCGCCGCTCATGCAACAGCCTTGTGACTCGCCCGCTCCTTGAGTTCCTTCAGCATCTCGTCGGGCGGGACGTAAAATGGATTCTCCTGCAGAATACCACCGATGATGACCATCGGGTGGGTGCGCATGATGTCCATCACCACGTCGGCACCGAACCGGGAGAGGTCGTACGTGCAGACAACCGGATCGTGGTATGCCGGGAGGACGTGGTTCAGGCGGGTTTCGTATTCGACGATGTCGTGCACGCCGGGCAAGTCCTCAAGCGCCCACTCCATGTTAGCGACCAACCGGGTCAACTTGCCGGGTGTCTTCCTGGCGGGATCCAGTGCCTCCTTGATCGTCCCGATCATCCGGTACTGATCGAAGTGGCCATCTTTGATGTAAGCCTCCTGCCAGCGGCGGACTTCCAACTGCCCGTTGAGCTCTGCGTCGGCCACGTTGATTCCCTCTTGCTCCAATCGGCTCAGATGCTCCGACCTGTGCTTCGGATCAACCACGTGGAAGGCCCGGTCCCCCTTAGCAAAGCCGTCCTTGATGAACGGCATGAGCACCTGGTACTCCTCCTCCTTGGAGTGGAAGAAGGCGCAAACGTGGCGGGATCGGCTGAGAGTTGATCCTGCCAGGCGCACGTCCTGCATCGTTTCGGCCATGGTTTTTCCTTTCTTAGCTGCGTGCGAATGAACCGATTTGAACGTCGGCAATCTTACTTAACTCGATTCAGTTGAAAAGCCCCAGAACACTCCGGAATACGATCACTTTTTCGATAATGATAGAGGGGGTCTTCTCAGTCGGGATCATAGTTCAACGATCCCCGGTAGCCAGGCGCGACTGGTCCATTTCCGTAAAGCCTGTGCAAGCCGGTGTACAACCAACTCTATTCTTTAGCAGGCATGTCCGTCGCCTCGTAAGAAGAATGGCAGCGCAGCATCGAGGATGCGAAGGGTCAGACCCCACAACACGGTGGGACCGGGGAGGATGACACATTCGACCTCCTTCGGCTCCGGCCAGCCTGCAAACGTTAACCACCGATGCTGCCGACTTGCGGGGTCGATGAGCTGCTTGGCTGACGCCGTGAATACGCGGACGATCTCACCAGACCTGGGGACCAGCGGGAGCCCGGTTGGCACTTTGCCCAAGTACGGGTGAACGTGAAAGCCGCCAGAGCGGGCTTGGACTGGATCGAGCGCAGCCAATATGGTTACTTGCTGCGGCGAAAGGCCGGTCTCCTCTTGGGCCTCCCGCAGCGCAGTTGCAAGCGGCGTGTCATCCCCCGGCTCCCATTTTCCGCCAGGCAGGGCAATTTGTCCCCCATAAATACCGCCGGGGGCGCGTTCCACCAGAATCGCCCGAACGTCGTCCGCGTCTCCTTCAAGCGCGATGAGGACTGATGAGGTCCGATTCCCGAGGCTCTGGCGGTAGCTCATAGTTGATGATACGCGTGTGAGTCGAGAACTGCGCCGGTGTAGCAAAAACTGAACACCACAGCCTGCTCGATTGAAACAAGTGCGTTTTCGATGGTCGCAATTTGAGTCGTGATCGTCCGTGCGATCATTGACTCTATTGCCACACTTGGAGGAAAAAAGGGAATAGCGTGGAGCACGCCTTAGCGGATTATGCGCAGGCGCTCTGGAGGCTACTAGAGCGTCCCCGCGGGCCTTCCATCGGTGAGGACGTCGATACCTGACGACGTGACGGCGACGGTGTGCTCGAAATGGGCGGCGGGTTGTTTGTCTTCGGTGATGACGGTCCACTGGTCGGCGAGCATTTTCACATCGCGCCGCCCCGCCACCACCATGGGCTCGACGGCGAGGGTCATGCCGGCACGGAGCTCGAAGTCGCCGCGGAGCTGTTCGAAGGTGACGAAGTTGGGGACCTTGGGGTCTTCGTGCATGCTGCGGCCGATGCCGTGGCCGACGAATTCGCGGACGACGCTGAAGCCGTTGGTTTCGACGTTGTGTTGCATCAGGCGGGCGATGTCGGACCACTTTCGGCCGGGCTTCATGTGGGCGATCGCCAGCTCGAGGGTTTTCTGCGTCACATCCAGAAGCTTTCGCGCCTGGCTGCTGATCTTGCCGACGGCGACGGTGACCGCGGTGTCGGCACAGTAGCCTTCGAGAGAGAGGGCCAGGTCGAGCGTGACGACATCGCCGTCCTTGAGCTCGCGGTTGCCGGGGATTCCGTGGACGACTTCTTCGTTGACGCTGATGCAGGTGTGGCCGGGGAAGCCTTCGCCCTTTTTGTAGGTCGGGTAATTTTTGGAGAGCGCGATCGCGCCGATTTTTTCCATTTCGTTCTGGGCGAGGGCATCGAGCTGGCCGGTGGCGACGCCCGCGACCGCGGATTCGCGCATCATGCCCAGAATGCGAAAGGCGGCCTGACCCGCGCGTCGCATCATTTCAATTTCGCGGCGGGTTTTCAGGATGATGGGCATGGATGAAACTGAAATCCGGTCGAAACCATCAATTATACGCTTGCGCGAAGCCGGCAAGCGGCGAAAGCAGCAGACGTTAGTAGTATTGACGCCCTTTGATCTTGCGTCCGCTGCCCTCTTCACCGAGGAAACCGCTGTAATTGCGCATCAGCAGGTTGGCTTCGATTCGCTGCACCATGTCGAGCGCAACGCTGACGACGATCAGCAGACCTGTGCCGCCCAGGAACGCGGTGATCTGGAAGGGAATGCCCATCCACAAGTTCACCGCGGTCGGGATGATGGCGATGATGCAGAGGAATGCCGCGCCTACGTAAGTGATGCGCATCATCACTTTTTCCAGGTAATCGCTGGTGCGCTTGCCGGGACGCAGGCCCGGCACGAAGCTTCCATAATCGCGAAGCTGGGTAGCCATTTCCTTGGGCTGGAACTGCACGGTCGTCCAGAAGTAGGCGAAGAAGTAGATCATCGCCGCTTCGGTCAGGATGTAGAAGAAGGCGCCGCGGGCGAACTGGTTATTGAGGAAGCCGATGAAGTTACTGTTGGGGAGCCATTCATTGAGCTTGCCGAAGATCACGCCCGGGAAGAGCATGAGCGACTGGGCGAAGATGATCGGCATGACACCGCCGTGATTGACGCGAAGCGGAAGGAACTGCTTGCCGCCGCCATACACGCGCCGGCCGCGCGTCTGCTTGGCCTGCTGCACCGGTATGCGACGCTGGGCCTGCGTGATCAGGATCGACCCGGCGACGATGAACACGAACGAGAAGGCCAGGAAGATAATGTGACCGATGTTCAGCGGCTTGGCGGTGTTGGAAGTCTGCTGAAGGTTGGTCATCGTGCAGAGCATGGCAATCGCCTGCGGCATGCGCGCGACGATGCCGGCAAGAATCAAAAGACTGACTCCGTTGCCCAGACCATACTCATCAATTTGTTCACCCAGCCACATCAGGAAAATGCTGCCGGCTGTGAGCGCAGTGAGGCCCATGAACCAGAAGGTGAATGTGTTGGCCATGTGGCTCTGGACCAGCATGGGCTTGGTGTTATGCATGTAGCTGAGCCAGAATGCGGCTTGGATCACGCATAAAGGCACGGTGGCGTAGCGCGTCCATTCCTGGATCTTGCGCTGGCCGGTCTGCCCTTCTTTCTGGAGCTTCTCGAGTGCGGGAACGACCGTTCCTAGGAGCTGGAAAATAATTGCCGCGGAGATGTAGGGCATGACGCCCAGGCCGAAGATAGTGCTCTGCGAAAGGCTGCCGCCTGAGAAGATCGAAACGTAGTTTGCCAGCCGGCTGGCGGCGCTGGTTTCTTTGCCCTGGCTCTGGCGCTCGGCCATTTCCTTGAACTTGTTCTGGTCCACGCCGGGGATCGGGATGTGGAAGCCGACCCGATAGATGGCCAGCATCATCAACGTGAAGAGAATCTTGTTGCGCAGTTCCGGAACCCGGAAGATATTGACTAGCTTGTTAAACATGCTTCGCAACCGCGTGCCTGACGGCATCGCGTTCCTGGCTGGGTAGCCAACCCAATTTGGCAAAGACGCCGGGTTAGGCAGTGCCTAGCCGGCGTCAGATTACTTATCACGTTCGTACGACCAAGGCGTCCCTCCGGATCAACCTTCTTTAGGTTTCTCCGCCTTTTCCGCTGGTGCCTCCGCGGCGGCCGGAGCTTCGGCGGCGGCTTCAACCTTCTTAGGCTTCTCCCGGGGGACGAATTTCCTTTTGGGCTTGGGGAACTCGAAATTCTCGCCCTTGAGATTCTGAGCAGTTCCACCGGCCTGCGTGATCTTTTCGTGAGCCGATCGGCTGTACCAGCCGGCGACGACCGTGAGCTTCTTGCTGACCGCGCCGTCGCCAAGAATCTTGACGGGGAGATTGCTGTTGGGAATCAGGCCCTTTTGCTTCAAGCCGTCGAGATCGACCGTTGCGCCGTCGTCGAAGCGATTGAGGTCTTCGACATTGACCACGTGAAAGCGATGAGCGAAATCGTCGTTGCTGAAGCCGCGCTTGGGGAAGCGGCGGAAGATCGGCGTCTGGCCGTGCTCGTGGCCGCGCTTGACGTATTTACCGGTGCGGGCCTTGGCGCCCTTGTTACCGCGGCCGCTGGTTTTTCCACGTCCGCTGGATTCGCCGCGACCTTTGCGCTGCGATTTCTTATATCGGGGCGTGCGCGACGTGATGTCGTGTATCATGCTCATGGGAACTCACCGATCGGTTATCTTTCAGCTGTCTTTCAGCGATCCAACTTGCAAAACGATTAAGCGCCCACCAACTCGCCGGCGCCCTTGGGCAACTGCACGCCTCGCGTCTGCTCGACCTGGTCGCGATTCTTGAGCTGGCGGAGCGCTGCGATGGTGGCCTTCACAAGATTCTTGGGGCTGGTGGAGCCGTAGGCCTTGGTCAGGACGTCGGTGATTCCGGTCAATTCCATGCAGGGGCGAACGCTCTTGCCTGCCGTCACACCGGTACCCGGGCGAGCCGGGACGAGAATGACGGTGCTGGCGCCGCTGGTGCCCTTGACGATGTGCGGAATCGTGGTGCCCTTGAGGTTCACCTTGAACATGGCTTTCCGCGCGTCTTTAGTCGCCTTCTCGACGGCGGGCGGCACTTCGTTGGCCTTGCCATAACCGAGACCGATGTTGCCGCGACGATCGCCGGCGACAACGAGTGCGCCGAAGCTGAAGGTTCGGCCACCCTTGACGACCTTGGAGCAACGGTAGATTCGGACGACGGCGCTTTCGGTGCCGCTCTCGTCGGTCTGACGATCGCCGCGATCGCGACGTCCACCGCCGCGCTGACCGCCACGACCGCGATCACCACCCCCGCCGCGCTGTCCGCCTCGTCCCTGGCCTCCGCCGCCGCCGCCCTGATGCGAGCGTTGCGGAGCGCCCTGTGGTGCTGGAGCTTCGGCTGCCGGCGCGGGAGCCGCGGCTTGCTCGGGTTGATCTGACGCTGGCTGTTGATTCTGCTCTTCGGCCATATTTTCACTCGAATGGAGCCTTCGATTTCGAAGAACTCCTATCCTCTAGATCCTGCTTCTAAAACTTCAATCCGCCTTCGCGCGCCGCATCGGCCAGCGCTTTGACCCTTCCATGATAGCGCCGCCCGCCGCGATCGAACACCACGAGGCTGACGCCAGCCGCCTTGGCCTTCTCGGCGATCGCCTTCCCGACGCGCTGTGCGCCGGCGACGTTGCCGCCATTTTTCAGATCGCCGCGAACGTCGTCCTGAACGGAACTGGCCGACGCCAGCGTTTTGCCCGCGATGTCATCCACGATCTGGGCGTAAATATGCTTGCTGCTGCGGTAAACCGACAGCCGGGGGCGTTCGGTTGTTCCTGCGACGGAATTGCGAACGCTCCACTGACGGCGCTGGAGCCTCTTGGCTTTATCCTGGTTCTTGTCTGACATATTTCAATCAACCTCGGGGGCGTCGGCTTTGTTCGAGGCCCCAGTTGACGCTTTGACCTATCTCTTACGCTACAAGCCTGCGCTGCGTTACTTGCCTGCACCCGCGCCGGCGAACGCCTTGCCGGGCTTGATCTTGACCACTTCGCCCTCGTAGCGAATGCCCTTGCCTTTATACGGCTCGGGCTTGCGCACCTTGCGGACCTCGGCGGCAAACTGGCCGACAATCTGCTTGTCGGCGCCGCTTACGTGAATCTTGGGCCCTTCCAACTGCACGGTCACACCGGCCGGAATAGCCATCGTGATCTGGTTCGCGTAGCCAACGGAGAGGACAAGATTCTTGCCCTTCATCTCGGCTTTGTAGCCGACGCCCTGCACTTCCAGGCTCTTCTTGTAGCCCTGGCTGACGCCGACCACCATGTTGTTGAGCAGTGCGCGAGTCAGGCCGTGAAGGGCCTTGCTGGTGCGCTCATCATCGGGCCGAGTGACGACCAGTTCCTTCTTGGCATCGTCGAGCTTCACGGAAATCGCGGGGTGAACCCGCAGCTCGAGCTTGCCCTTTGGGCCTTCCATCTTCACCAGATGATCTTGGACGGCGACTTTGACGCCTCCAGTCACCGGAACGGGTTTTTTGCCGATACGACTCATGGTTTGCTCGCAATCATTTTGCCTAAACAGCAACCGATTCCTGACCGAAGAACGGCCGGCACGTCGCTTAGCTGACCGTGCAAAGCAGTTCGCCGCCAACGTTGCTTTCGCGCGCCTTGCGGTCGCTCATGACACCCTTGCTGGTGCTGATCACGACGATGCCCATGCCATTGAGGACCTTGGGCAGATCGTTGACGCCGCGGTACAGGCGACGGCCCGGCTTGCTTTCGCGGTCGATCACGTGGATGACGCGCTCGCCGTTGCTGGCGTACTTCAGCTTGACGCGAATCTGGCCTTGCTGGGCGTCATCGATGACGTCGAACTCGTCGATGTAGCCTTCGTCCTTGAGGACCTGCGCGATGCCGACACAGATTTTGCTCTTGGCAATCAGCACCTGCCGGCGACCGACGCGGTTGGCGTTACGGATTCGAGTCAGCATGTCCGCGATGGGATCTTGATTGTTCATCGCTCGTCTATTCTCCGACTGGATGGTTGTCAGTCGTGCGTTGCAATGCCCTGGCTCAATGTCTAAAGCCAAGGCCAAAGTGGCCTACCAACTGGCCTTTTTCAGTCCTGGAATCTTGCCGGCCAACGCCAGCTCGCGAAGCATGATTCGCGAAATCTTGAACTTCCGCAGATAGCCATGCGATCGACCGGTCAGCGCACAGCGATTGTGCGATCGGGTCGGGCTGGCGTCGCGCGGAAGCTTGGCCAGCGCGGCGAAATTCTTTTCCTTCTTGAGCTGCCGACGCACGTCGGCATAACGCGCCGACAATTCAGCCCGGCGCTTCTGCTTTGCCACCCATGCCTTGGTTGCCATAAGTCAATCCTCAAAGCCGCCTGCCGGGCGGCCAATCGTCTTATTTCTCTTTGGAATCCGTGCGGAACGGAAAGCCAAATCCTTTGAGCAATTCGCGCCCTTCATCGGGCGAAGCAGCCGTGGTCACCAGCGTGATATTCATACCCTGCTGGAACGTGACGGCAGCGGCATCGACCTCGGGGAAAATCGTCTGCTCGCCGAACCCGAAGTTGTAGTTGCCGCCCTTGTCGAACCCGTTGGGGTTCAGGCCGCGGAAGTCCTTCACGCGAGGGATCGCCAGCGAGATCAGCCGATCCACGAACTCGTACATCCGGTTGCCGCGAAGCGTGACCTTCAGACCGGTCTCCTGGCCTTCGCGCACCTTGAAGTTCGCGACGCTCTTCTTGGCGATGCAGCGGACGGGCTTCTGGCCGGCGATGACGGAAAGCTCTTTTTCCGCCTGCTCGATCTTGCCTTTGCCTTCACCACCGGCGGTGGCGAACTTGCCGACGCCCATCGAAATCACAACCTTCTCGAGGCGAGGCACGGCCAGGCGATTCTTGTATCCAAAGCGCTGCGTAAGAGCCGGGATAACCTGCTCGCGATAGGTGGCGATCAGCCGAGGTGGCGGCGCCGGCTGTTGCGGCTCACCGCTGTCAACCTGTTCAGCCTCGGCGGCCTTCTTGGGCTTCTTTTCCTTCTTGGCGCCCTCGGGCCGCGGTTGCTTGGGCTTCTTTTCTGCCTTGTCTTTTTTCTCTTCTGCCATGTTTCGCCTCGTGCGCTGCGATAAACAATCTTGCGACGTCGTTACTTACCAAGCCTGCCCAGATCCGTGCCGGTCTTCACCGCCAGGCGATGCTTGCCATCGTCGCGCCTTTCAAATCGCACGCGAGTGGGCTTATGCGTGCCCGGATCGATCGGCATCACGTTGCTGATGTGGATCGGCGCATCGATCTGGATTCGGCCGCCCTGCGGATACTTTTGCGAGGGGCGAACGTGCTTGAAAATACGATTGACGCCTTCCACGACGACTCGATCCTGCTTGGTGACGATGCGCAGGACCCGGCCGGTATGGCCTTTGCCCTTGCCTGTCGTCACCATCACCATGTCGCCGCGCTTAATATGTCTTGCCATGTCGATACCCGTTGATCGTGTTGCTCTGCCGATCTCAAACCACTTCGCTGGCCAGCGAAACGATCTTCATGAAATTCTTTTCGCGAAGCTCGCGGGCGACGGCTCCGAAGATGCGCGTGCCTCGCGGATTATTTTCCTTGTCGATGACGACGGCGGCGTTGCGATCGAACCGCACGTAGCTGCCATCGGGGCGAAGGGTCGGCTGCCTGGTGCGAACGACCACGCAGCGGATGATTTCACCCTGCTTGATTTCGCCGGCGGGCGCCGCTTTCTTGACGGCGCAGATGATGACGTCGCCAATACTGGCCACGCGCCGCTTGAACTTGCCCTTGCTGCTGCTTCCCTTCAGCACCTTGATGCACATCGCTTCTTTGGCGCCCGTGTTGTCGGCGATATCGAGCCGGGTTTGCTGCTGAATCATTGCTGCCTCAAATTCTCACTTAACAGATATCCGCGGCTTGCAGCCGCGCTATGCCAGTTACACCGGCAACAATAACCAGGCGCTTAACGCGCCTCCGGAGCCTTTCCGGTCATCACTTCCTCAGCCGACACCTGCACCGCGCGCTCTGGAGCACGTTGTACGATGCGGACCAGGCGATGGTGCTTGGTCTTGCTGAGTGGGCGACACTCGGCGAGTTCCACCGTGTCGCCTTCCTTGGCCTCATTCTTCTCATCGTGAGCGTGGAGCACGGTGCGGCGCTTCAAATATTTGCCGTACTTGGGATGGCGGGTCTGGTAGTTGACCACGACCTTCACCGTCTTGTCGCCTTTATCCGATGCCACGACCCCGATGATCGTCCTCAAAAGAGCACGGTCGGGCTGATTCGCTGTCTGGGTGTCCGCCATATTCAAACTCACGGTTGCGAGCCTTTGGGGCTTTAGAGCCGGCTCATTTCTTCTGTGCTTCCAGCTCGCGCTGACGGAGCACCGTCTTGATCCGCGCGATGTCCTTGCGTGTCTTGCCAAGCTGACTGGGATCTTCCAGCTTCTCGGTGACCGACTGGCTGCGGAGATCGAACAGATGCCGCTGCCGCTCGGTCAGCTCCTTTTGAAGCTGATCCGTTTCCTTGTCACGTATTTCCTTGATCTTCATGGTGTCGCTCGCTGTTTTAATTCTGTTTCATTCAATTAAGCGACGGCATGCCGACGATGCACGAACCGGCACAGCACGGGCATCTTGTGGGCCACCCGAGCCAGGG